>Ga0210383_10004052_pt1 | contig 13019 bp, 10 predicted proteins | sample IncBWC14OmetaG_FD_160072 | JGI IMG/M metagenome (GOLD analysis project Ga0210383, IMG submission 160072) | Forest soil microbial communities from Barre Woods Harvard Forest LTER site, Petersham, Massachusetts, United States - Inc-BW-C-14-O ...
GGCCACCCCTACGTGGCGCCGTTCAGCGGCAACATCGTCGAGCTGTGCCCCGTGGGGGCGCTCACCTCGCGGCCATACCGTTTCCGCGCACGCCCGTGGGACATCGAGGGCGCGGGCTCGGTGTGCACGCTGTGCCCCGCGCAGTGCAACGTCACGATTACAGTCCGCGACGAGCGTGCATTGCGGGTGCTGCAGCGCGACAACGTGGAGGTCGACGACGGCTGGCTGTGCGACAAGGGCCGCTTCGCCTACCAGTCCTTCCACGTCGATGAGCGCATCACTGAGCCGATGGTGCGCGACGGTGGGCAGCTGCGTGCCGTCTCCTGGGAGCGGGCATTGGAAGAGGCTGCCGCGGGCCTGGCCCGAGCTGGCGCCAACACAGGTGCGCTCGCGGGCGGGCAGGCAACCAACGAGGAAGGCTTCCTGCTCAGCCGGCTGATGCGCGAGGGCCTTGGCTCACCGCACGTGGATTACCGCCGCGCTGGCAGCCTGCCGCTGGAGCTGCACCGCGCGCTCGACGATCCGAGGCTGCAGGCAAAGGTCGCGGACCTCGAGTTCGCCCACGCGGTGCTCGTGCTCGACGCTGAGCCAGTTAACGACGCGCCGATCCTCGACCTGCGTCTGCGCAAGGGCGTGCGCCTGCACGGCACGAAGCTCGTGGTCGCCTCGCCGCACGCGAGTTCGCTGGACGCAAGCGCAGCGCTGTCGGTGCGCTACGCGATGGGGGCCGGCTCAGCGTTCGCCGCGGCGCTCGGCGCAGCGCTGAGCGGAGCGGCCGATGCAGAGCAGCTCGCCCGCCAGGCGGGTGCAGAGCCAGACGCAGTGCGCGAGCTGGCGACACTGCTGAAGGGCGAGGACGCTGCCCCCGCTGCACACGGCGACAGCGATGCGGCGCATGAGCAGACGCCACCACGCGAGGTGGTGGTGCTGTGGGGCGAGCGGCTCACAGCTGGGCCTGCCGGTGCAGCAGGCGCACAGGCACTGCTGGCCTTGGCGGACGGGCTCGGCGTAGTAGGCGTCGACGGTGCAGGACTTCTGGAAGTGCCGGCCGCGAGCAACGGTCGCGGCCTGCGCGAGGCGGGCGTGTTGCCGGGCGTTGGCCCGGGCCTTGCCCAGCTCGACGGCGGGACGGCGCGAAACGCCCACGCGATCGCCGAGGGGCTCGCGGAGGGTGAGCTGTCGGCCCTTTACCTGCTGCAGTGCGACCCGCTGCGCGAGCTGCCAGATAGCGAGCTGTGGGAGCGTGCGCTGGCGGGTGCGAGCACGGTCATCGCCCACACGGCCTTCCTGACAGAGGGCATCCGTGAGCACGCCACGGTGGTGTTCCCAGCTGAGGCCTATCCCGAGAAGGAGGGCACGATCGTGCATCCGGACGGGCGCCTGCAGCGCCTGCGTCCGGCGATCGCGCGACTGGGCTCTGTGCGCGCCGGCTGGCAGCTAATCGCCGAGCTCTCACTGCGCGTCGGACTCGACCTGGACGTGCTCAGCGGCGCGATGGCCTCCAAGCAGCTGTTCGCGGCGGTCCCCTTCTACGCGGGGCTGACGCTCGAGGAGATCGGGGGCCGTGGCGTTCGCTGGCAGGAGCGTGACGGCGTGTCTGCTTTCCCCCGCGCCGATGACGCGACGTTGCGAGGCGCGAGCGCCATCTCGAGTGGCACTGGCGACGCCTTGGCTCGCGCTGGATCGCTGGGAGCCGATACCACAGAGCTCGCTGCCGACGCAGCCGATCTCGCCGGCTGGCGCTCTGTGTGGGACGCCCAAGAGGTCGAGTTCTCGCCGGCGCTCGAGTTCCTCTTCCCGCGCGAGAAGACCGTGCTGCCACTGACCTACAGCGGCGGTGAGCGAGCATGAGCACACTGGCGATCGTTGGCTACTACGAATCGTGGTGGGTGCAGATCCTCAAGGCGATCGTGATCTTCGCGGTGGGGCTGCAGTTGGTGCCGGTGGTGCTGATCGCCGAGCGCAAGATCATGGGCCGCATGCAGGGCCGCTACGGCCCCAACCGTGTGGGCCCGTATGGCGCGCTACAGCCGCTGGCTGACATCCTCAAGCTGCTGACCAAGGAGCAGTTCCGCCCGAGTACTTCGGTGGGATTCCTGTTCGCGGTGGCGCCGTTGGTGTCGATCCTCACGGCGGTGGCGGCGTTCGCGATCATCCCGTTCGGCAACGTCCAGCACATCTTTGGCGAACGCGTGGGCCTGTATGGCGTGGACGTGTCGATCGGGCCGCTGTACCTGTTCGCGTTTGGCGCGGTGGCATTCTACGGGATCATGCTCGGCGGCTGGTCCTCGGGCTCGAAGTACTCGTTCCTGGGCGCGATGCGCGGTGCGGCGCAGCTGATCTCCTACGAGGTCTCCCAGGGTCTCGCGCTGGTGGGCGTGATCATGACCTCGCAGACGCTGTCGCTGACGGGCATCGTGACCGCCCAAAAAGGCATGTGGTACATCGTGCCGCAGTTCGTGGGCTTCTTGATCTTCCTCACTGCGAGCTTCGCGGAGACCAACCGCGCGCCGTTCGACTTGACGGAGGCAGACGCGGAGCTCGTGGGCGGTTACAACACCGAGTACGGTGGCGGGCGCTTTGCCTCGTACTACTTCGCTGAGTACCTCAACGTGCTGGTCGTGTCGGGCATCGTCACGACGGTGTTCCTCGGTGGCTGGCTGCTGCCGTTCGGGATCCACCCGCCCGGCTGGGTGGACCCGATCGTGGTGCTGTTCAAGATGTCGCTCATCACGTTCTTCTTCATCTGGGTGCGCGCGACGCTCCCACGTCTGCGCTACGACCAGTTGATGAGCTTCGGCTGGAAGGTGCTGCTGCCGCTGGCAACACTGAACGCGCTCGTCACAGCGATCCTCGTGGTGGTGACCCACTGATGAGCGACACCGAGACCCCCACTGCCACCTTGAACGTCACCGCGTGGAGTCCGGGTGATGACGTGATCGAGGTGCAGCGTCCGCCAGAGCCGGGGGCTGGACGCAGCGCGTGGCGCACGTTCGTGGAGACCGCACGCGGGCTGAAGACCACATTTGGTCGTATCGGGGAGGGGGTTAACACGATCTCCTACCCCGAGGAGAAGGTGCCCGTGTATCCGCGTTTCCGCGGCCGCCACAAGCTGCACCGCTTCGAGGACACCGGCCTCGAGAAGTGCGTCGGCTGCTCGCTGTGCGCGGCCGCGTGCCCCGCCGACTGCATCCGCGTGGTGGCCGCGGAGAACACACCCGAGAACCGCGTGTCCGCGGGCGAGCGCTATGCGGCGGTGTATGAGATCAACCTCTCGCGGTGCATCTTCTGCGGCTACTGCGAGGTGGCTTGCCCGTTCGACGCGATCACGATGGGCCACGACTATGAGCTCTCCGACTACGACCGCTCGGACCTGATCTTCACCAAGGAGATGCTGCTCGCCGAGCCGCTCGAGCGCACGCCGCTGAGGAACGACGGAGAGTGAGATGAGCGCGGTCCTGTTCTTCCTCGCCGCGATTGGCGCGATCACCGGCGCCGTGGGGGTTGTGGTCCTACGCAACCCCTTCTACAGCGTGCTTGCGCTCGTGGCGCACCTGATCTCGCTTGCGGTTCTCTTCTTGCTTCTCCGCGCGGAGTTCGTGGCTGCGGTGCAGGTCGTCGTTTACGCGGGGGCGGTGATGGTGCTTTACGTGTTCGTGGTCGCGTATGTGGGTGGCGAGAGCGACTCGATTGGCGAGCGCTTGCGCGGCGTGGGGGCACCGGGGTCGACGGGCTCGGGCCTGCGACTCGGCGGCGCGATCGTCGGTGGCGCGCTACTCGTGGAGCTGTTGATCGCGCTACTCGGCACGGGTATCGAGGCAACCAGCGGCTACGGCGCCCCCTACGTGTCCGGCCCACAGACGTACGGCACCCCGGCGTACATCGGCAAGCTGCTGTTGACGCGCTTCCTGGTGACGTTCGAGCTCGCGTCGTTCCTGCTTTTGATCGCCGCGGTTGGCGGCGTTGTGCTGGCCCGTCGCCGCGGCGGCATCGGCGAGGACGAGCCGGAGGTGTTCGTGCCGATCGATCTGCCGCGGCCTCGCGACTCCGGGACGATCGCCGAGGGTGTCGGCTCCGCGCCGACAGCCGGCGCCAGGCTGACAAGCGGAGATCGGATTGATGAGGAGAGCGCGGTGCGCACCCACGCGGGGTCACTGTCATGAGCATCTCCTGGTATCTGGCTGTGTCGGCGATCGTCTTCTCGCTGGGCGCGGTGGGCGTGATGACGCGGCGTAATCCTCTCGTCGTGCTGCTGTGCCTGGAGCTGATGCTCAACGGCGGCAACCTCGCGCTGATCGCGTTCTCGCGCATGTGGGGCAACGGCGACGGGCAGATCCTCGCGATCGTGGTGATGACGGTCGCGGCCTGCGAGGTGTGCATCGGATTGGGCATGATCGTGGCGATCTATCGGCGGCACCTGCCTATTGATGTCGATGAGTTGCGGGAGCTGCAGGGGTGAGGCTGCGCCCCGACACGTCGTCGCTCGCGGCCGCTTGCGCGGCGGGCGAGCGTCGCCGCATCACGGCTCCGCCTCCCTCGGGGGCTTACGCATGACAACGACTACTTACGGCTGGCTGGTACTGGCATTCCCTCTGCTGGGCACGCTTGTGACGGCGTTTGGCTTTCGGGTGCTGCCTGGACGCACCGCGGGGTGGATCGGCACCGGCGCCATCTTCTTGGCATTCCTCGCTGCGCTGGGTGCACTGATCTCGCTGCAGGGGCATGCTTCGGGGGATCGGCAGCTTGTGTCGTCGCTGTGGAACTACGCATCCACTACTGGCATCGACGCGCAGATGTCGATCCTGGTGGACCCGCTTTCGGTGTTCATGATCCTTGTAGTCAGCGGCGTGTCCACGTTGATCCACTTGTACTCCATCTCATACATGGACAAAGACCGGGGCTTCGTCCGCTACTTCTCCTACCTGAACTTCTTTGTCTTCTCGATGCTGCTGCTGGTGCTGGCGGGCAACTTCCTGTTGCTGATCGTCGGCTGGGCGTTTGTGGGCGCGGCGTCCTATTTGCTGATCTCGTTCTGGTATCGACGCACGACCGCCACGAAAGCTGGCATCAAGGCGTTTGTGATCAACGTGCTCGGCGACGCGGGGCTGGTGTTGGGCACGTACTTCATCTTCAAGCACACGGGCACGCTGGACTTCCTGAAGAGCTTCCATGCGGTCGAATCCACCACGCATCCCGCGTTTGGACACGGAACGAACAACGGCGACCTCGTCGCCGGCTGCCTTTTGCTGCTCGTGGGTGCGTTTGCTAAGTCCGCGCAGATCCCGCTGCACACATGGCTGCCGGACGCGATGGAGGGACCCACCCCTGTCAGCTCGCTGATCCACGCCGCGACGATGGTCACCGCTGGCGTGTACCTGATCGCGCGCATGCACCCGCTGTTCGAACGCGCCCCTGCGGCGCAGGACGTGGGCGCGATCGTCGGCGCGGCGACGCTGTTGATCGCCGGCACGATTGGCCTCGCACAGACGGACATCAAGCGCGTGATCGCCTATTCGACGATGTCGCAGATCGGCTACATGATCATGGGCGTGTCCGTGGGCGCCTACGCGGCGGGCCTGTTCCACCTGATGACCCACGCGTTCTTCAAGGCGCTGCTGTTCATGGCCGCCGGCTCGATCATCGGCGCGATGGGCGGTGAGCAGTCGCTGAACAAGATGGGCGGCTTTCGCAAAGCGATGCCATTCACGTACGCGTGCTTCATCATCGGCGGCCTCGCGCTGTCGGGAATCCCGCCGTTCTCGGGCTTCTTCTCCAAGGACGAGATCCTGTTGGTTACCGGCGAGCGCGGCGGCTGGCACTGGATCCTCTACGTGGCCGGCTACATCGGCGCGTTCTTCACGGCCGTCTACACCTTCCGAATGATCTTTCGCGCGTTCCACGGCGAGCCGGTCGCAGAGGCGCGGGAGCTGGAAGCCGGCCACCTACACCACGCCGATGTCCCCCGCAATCCCGCCAACGGCGAAGATGAGGACACGGACGTGGGCTTCCCCGGCCCGGAGCACGCAATCGCCGAGCGGGCGCTGCCGATGCGCATCGCGATGGGCCTGCTCGCGCTGGGCGCGGTCGGCGCCGGCCTGATCCAGATCCCCAAAGTGGACTTCGTCGTGGACGACTTCCTGCGCCCGTCGTTTGCTACCGCCAAGGGCTATGAACCGCACACGAAAACAGGGCTACTCGTGATCGGTTTGACGCTGGGCACGCTGATCGGCCTCGCCGGCATCGGGCTGGCGTACCGCATTTGGATCGTGGGTGGCAAGGAACTGAAGGCCTCCACGGCGATCAGGGAACGCACGCGGCCGTTGTATGAGCTGTTCCTCAACAAGTGGTACTTCGACGAGTTGATCGACGCGCTCGTCGTCAAGCCGATGGCCGTGGCGGGCGCGTTCGCGCGCGACACGTTCGAGCGGATGTTCGTTGACGACACGCTCGTGGGCGGTACCACCGGCATCGTGCGCGCGGGTTCGGCCGCTGTGCGCGCCGCGCAGAGCGGGTTCGTGCGCTACTACGCCGCGCTGCTCGTCCTCGGCGTCACCGGCGTCGGCTTCTACTTCCTGCTGCAGACCTGAGCCTCACCCAAACCTGACCATGCCACCCCTTTCGATACTGATCTGGATCCCAGCCGCCTGCGGGCTGCTCGGCGCCCTGATCCCGACCCGCGATCGGCGTGTGTCGGGAGGACTGGCGTTGCTCGGCTCGGTCGTGGCGCTGGGACTGTCAATCGGCTACATCGCCGACTACAAAGCGGGCGGCAGCCTGCAGCACGTCACCGATGTCGTGTGGATAGCGACCCTGGGCATCCACTACAAGCTCGCGGTCACCGGGCTGAATGTCTTCCTGGTCGGCCTGACCACGCTGCTGTTCGCGGCGGCCATCCTCGCCGCCAATTTGCGTAGCGAGAGTCCCGCGGTCGATCGTCCAAAGCTCTTCTACTTCAACTTCATGCTTGCCGAGTCGGCCGTGCTGGGGGCGTTCCTCGCCCAGGACCTGGCGCTGTTCGTGGCGTTCTTCGACCTGATGCTAATCCCGTTCTACTTCCTCATCGGAGGCTGGGGGCAGGGCCCGGATCGAATCAAAGCGACGATCAAGCTGGTGATCTACACGCTCGTCGGCTCCCTGCTGATGCTCGCCGCCGCGATCGCCACGGGCGTACTCGCTGCCCAGCAGGGCGGCGGGCACATCACGTTCGTGCTCTCCGCGCTACAGCAGATGCCGCTGAGCACCGGCTCGCAGGAGTGGATCTTCCTGTTCTTTGCAGCGGCTTTCCTCGTGAAGATGCCGGCCTTCCCGCTGCATGGCTGGATGCCAGATGGCTACCGGGCGATGCCGGTCGAGGTGCTGATGGTCTTCTCGGGCGTGCTCTCGAAGGTCGGCGCGTACGGCTTCCTGGCGCTGGTGCTGCCGCTGTTCCCGCAGGCGGCGGTGCACTTCCAGACGCTGATGCTGCTGATCGGGCTGGTCTCGATCGTGTACGGGTCGATGCAAGCGTTCAGCCAGACCAACGCGCGGCTGATCCTCGGATATTCCTCGGTGGCACAACTGGGCTTCATCACGATCGGCATCTTCGCGCTGAACCCGCAGGGCGCACAGGGCGCGCTTTTGCAGATGGTTAACCACGGCCTGGTGGTCGCGCCAGCGCTGTTCATCGCCGCCCTACTCGCCAGGCGCGCGGGCGGCTCAGAAGACATCCGTGACATGGGCGGCATCGCCTTCCGCGCGCCGGTTCTCGCGAGCATCTTCTTGATCGTGTCGCTAGCGACGCTAGCGATGCCCGGCTCATCGAACTTTGTTGGCGAGTTCTTGATCCTGCTGGGCGTGTTCAAAGCCAAGCTCGTGATCGCGATCATCGCCTTCAGCGGCGTGGTGATGGCGAGCGTGTACGCACTGCGCCTGTTCATCAGCGCGATGCACAACCGCGTCGGCAAGGACGTGCAGCCGCGCGAGATCTCGATCCGTGACGGCGCCGTGCTCGTGCCGCTGGTGCTCGTGATCGTATTCCTCGCGCTGTATCCACAGCTGGCGCTGCACCGCAGCGAAGACTCAGTCAAGACGACCGTGTTCGAGGCAGAAGCGCTCGCGCACAACCCGACTGCCCAGTTCCACTACTTCGGCGGCGCAGCCGGTGCCGCCGCGCTAGCCACGACCCGGCCCCAGACGGTCACGGTTCACGGAACCGTCCCGGTCGAAACGGGCGAACCTGCCGAAGGCGAACCCGCCGAAGGCGCGTCTGGCGAATCGTCAGAATCTGCAGAAGGCACGACGCGATGACCTACGTGCCCGTCTTCTCCCCCGCGCTCGCCACTGCCCACCTGAAAGGCCCGCACATCGACTTCGCCGGGCTCTCGCCGCTGATCGCGCTACTGGGCGGCGCTGTGATCGTGCTGATGTTTGGTCTGATCGGCTCGCGCTGGGTGCGCTCGCAGCTGGTTCCCTTCCTCAGCCTGGTGGCACTGGGCGCGACGCTCGGCCTGACGCTTTGGCAATGGAACGCGGACAAGTCGATCGTCTCGGGGGCACTCCGCATCGACGACTTGGGGCTTGCGCTGAACCTGATCCTGATCGGCGGCGGCGCCTGTGCAGTGCTGTTGGCATGGCGCTCACTGGCGGCAGCGGAAGCGGCGCACGGAGAGTTCCACGCGATGCTGCTCACCTCAATCGGCGGCATGTCACTGCTTGCAAGCGCGCAGAACACCGTGGCGCTGTTCGTGGGCCTGGAGCTCCTGTCGATCCCGTTGTATGTGCTGTGCGCGACCGAACTACGACGCGAGCACTCGCTGGAGTCGGGGCTGAAGTACCTGATCGTGGGCTCTGTCGGCTCGGCGACGCTGCTGTACGGCCTGGCGCTGATCTACGGGGCCACCGGCTCCACCGACTTCAGCGCGATCGCACAGGCACTCTCGAGCGGCAACCTCGCGACCGACCCGCTGACGCTGACAGGAATCGCGCTGTGCGTGGCCGGCCTGTGCTTCAAGTCCTCGGTGGCGCCCTTCCACCAGTGGACGCCAGATGTATATGAGGGCGCGCCGACACCGGTGACCGCGTTCATGGCCGTTACGACGAAGGTCGCCGCTCTGGGCGTGTTCCTGCGCTTCTTCGACGTGGCACTGATCAACACCCAGGGTAGCTGGGGTCCGGCGCTGGCGGTGCTGGCGACGATCACGATCCTGGTCGGCAACGTGGGCGCGCTGGGCCAGTCCTCGCTGAAGCGAATGCTCGCGTACTCCTCCGTGGCACAAGCTGGCTACATGCTCGCGGGCGTCGTCGTCGCCACCCAACTGGGCGTGGCCTCGACTGTGTTCTATCTCGCGGTGTACCTGTTCATGAACATGAGCGCGTTCGCGGTGATCACCGCCCGCGAGCGCGAAACCGATCTAGGCGACAGCATCAGCGCACTTACCGGGCTGGGGCGCGAGCGCCCGTGGCTGGCGTGGCCGATGACGATCTCGATGCTGGCGCTTGCCGGGATCCCCGCCACGGCAGGGTTCATTGGCAAGTTCTATTTGATCGACGCCGCTGTCGCCGGTGGCTACACATGGCTGGGTGTGGTGATCGTGATCGGCTCGATGATCTCCCTCGGCTACTACCTGCCGGTGGTGGCTGCCATGTGGATGCGCGAGTCGCCGAGCGGCGAAGCGCAGGCCGGAATCACCCCTCAGCCCGCCACTGCCTCGGGCGGCGGGCCGCTACCGGCACTCGCCGGCGGCTCCCCCGAGCTCGACGCACAAGGCGCCCTGGCACCGGCCGGAAGCAGCGCTGCCGGGAGGGCACCATCCACTGGCGGCATGCAGATCGAGGTAGTGCTCGTCGCAGTGCTCGCAGCCGCGGCCACGGTCTTCTTCGGCATCATCCCCCAACCGCTATTCGACCTAGTGCATCACGCCGGCAGCGCCCTCGGTGGGCTTTTCTGAGACCCCGGATCTCAGACCCATCGACCCGCGCTGCCGGCCTCAGACCCATCGACCCGCGCTGCTGCTCGTCGCGGCCCTCAGCTCAAAGACTCTCGAGCTGAGCCGTAGCGTCGAGCTTTCCCAGGTTGATTTCGAGGGCCTCGCTGATCGACTTGACGGTCGTCCACTTGGGGTCGGCCGTGCCTCGCTCGATACGGGCGTAGGCTGCGATCGTCAGCCCCGCACGGCGGGCGACGTCTTCCTGCGTTTCGCCGCGTCCCACGCGGGCCCCTCGCAGTACGGCCGCAAGCGGCTGTTCTTTTTTTGTGGTTCGCTGCTCTTTAGTTCGGCGCATGATGTAGCTGTACCCGTTTGTGCGAGTAATGTCTAGCGATAGGGCTAAGAAGTCGCCGCCTGTTTCTGAATGTCCTGTTTGCCGGAACGTTTGAGCTTCTTATAAGCGTCGGCGATGATCGGTATGCGCGAGCGTGGAGCACGGCGCATCACCCAGAACGCCACCCGTAGGTGCGGGCGATCGACGACCACCACGGGCTTGCCGCGCTCGGCCGCACGCACGATCGCGCGAGCCACGTAGTCAGCTGACATCGCCTTCTCAGGCGTCACGCCCCCTGTGGGGCCCCACTTGTGCTCCTCCTCGAGCTGATCGGTGTGGACGTCGCCCGGGCAAACCACCGTCGCGCGTACGCCGCTACCGGCGAGCTCATGGGTGAGAACCTCACCCAACCCCACCATCGCCCACTTGCTCGTGCAGTAAGACGTGTAGGACGGGCCACCGATCAGGCCCAGCTCGGAGGACACGAGCACGATCCTGCCGTAGCCGCGCTCGCGCATACCATCGAGCACGCCCTGAGTGAGCCACACAGCGGCGCCCACGTGCAGGCGAAAGCTCTGCTCGAGGTCCTGTGGCTGCACGTCCTCGATGAAGTCGCGTCGCAGCACCCCCGCGCAGCTGATCAGCACGTCGATCGGCCCCAGTGCCTCGCTCACCTCGGCGACCGCGCGCGCGCACGCGTCAGGATCGGTGAGATCCGCCGCTGCAACATGGTGTCTACCCTGCAGATCCTTCGCCGCGTCGGCGAGCAGTTGTGCGTTACTCGCCACGAGACCGACGTGCGCACCGAGCGAGGCAAAACGTTGCGCGGTGGCCAGACCAATACCACGAGAGGCACCCGTCACGAGCACGGTCTTGCCAGCAAACGGCGAGCTCATTGCAGCCGGCCCGAGGCCTCCGCCGCTGCTTCCGCCTCCTGCAGTTGGCGCTCGACTAGATCAAGACCCGCCGTCCAGAAGCCGGGATCGCTCAGGTCCACGCCCACGATCTCGCCCAGCTCCTGCGGGCTACGCGAGCCACCGGCGGAAAGCAGCTCCAGGTAGCGCGGCACCATCTCCTCGCCGAGCTGCTGGTAGCGCTCATACACCGATAGGGCCAACAGTTGCCCATAGGCGTATGCGTACACATAGCCAGGGCTGCCGATGAAGTGCGGGATGTAGGACCACCAGCTGCGATAGCCCTCGGTCAGCTCCACCGAGTCCCCCATCATCTCGGACTGGCTCTCGACCCACAGCTCACCAAAGCGCTCAGCTGAGAGCTCGCCCTGCTCGCGTCTGCCCGTGTGCACGAGGTCCTCAAAGCGGTTCATCGCCACCTGGCGAAAGACAGTTGCGATCGTGTCCTCCAAGTTCTCCGCAAGCAGCGCCAGACGAGAGGCAGGCTGGGAGTCCTCATCCAACAGCCGTCCGAACACGATCGTCTCGGCGAACACCGACGCGGTCTCGGCGAGCGTCAGTGGCGTGCTCTGGTGGAACACCCCCTGGCGAGCAGCCAGAGCGAAGTGGACGCCATGGCCGAGCTCGTGCGCGAGCGTCAACACGTCGCGCCTGCGGGCGGTGTAGTTGAGCAGCACATACGGAAACACCGAGGGCACCGCGGACGCGCAGAAAGCACCGCCGCGCTTGGCTGGGCGCACCGGCGCGTCGATCCGGCGCTCGTCGAAGAAGCGTTTGGCGAGTAAGCCAAGCTCTGGCGAGAACGACGAGTAGCAGTCGAGCACGATCTCGCGCGCCTGCGCGAACGGGTAGGTGGCCTCGTCCTCCGTGACCGACGCCATGCGGTCGTAGTCCGCAAGCTGCTCCACCCCCAACAGCTTTGCCTTCAGTCGATACCAGCGTCGGGGGATCTCATAGCGTGCCCGTACCGCCTCGATCAACGCGTTCACCGACTCATCGCTGGCCTCGTTGGCGAGGTTGCGCGCGGCGAGCCAGTTTGGGTAGTGGCGCAGACGGTCGTCGGTCGCCTTGTCCGCGAGCAGCGTGTTGAACAGGTAAGCGCGTGTGCGCAAGCCTGGTGCCAACGCCGCGGTGACAGCCTCGGCGGTGCTGCGACGGAGATCTCGATCGGCCAGCGACAGGCGGCTCAGCGCCACATCCAGCGCAAGCTTTTCGTTGCCCTCCGCGCTTGACGGCTCGCCAACGGTCGGGAGCGTCACCTCGATCGCAGACGTGAGCTCCTCGAACAGACGCGTCCACGCGCTCGCGCCCGTGAGCGACTTCTCCGTGAGGATCTTCTCCTCAGGCTCGCTCAGCAGGTGCTCGCGGTAGCGGCGCACATTACGCAGGTGGTGCGCGCAGAACTCCAGGCCCTCGCCAGCCAGGAGCTCCTGCGCTCGCTCGTCTGAGAGCGCCGCCCACTCCAGTTCGAAGAACAGCAGCGTCGTGCCGATAGCCGTCTCCTGCTCTTGCACGCTTTGCAGCAGCGCGCCGTTGGCAGGCTCAGCCGTGTCGGTGGAGAAGCGCAGCGCGGCGAAATAGCCGGCGCGCGCGACCAGTTCGTGGATCGCAGCCAGCGCGTTCATCGCATCGCGTAGGCCGGCGCTATCGAGCTGCTCCAGCCGGCCCGCGTGCCGGACGGCAAACGCCTTGGCCAGCTCCAGTGCCTCGCTGAGACGCCGCTCGACGCCCTCCTGTCCCTCCCCGTCTACGAGCGGCTCTAGATCCCAAGCGGTCGCCTCCAGCTCGGGGTCGCTCGGCTGCGCGTGGGCTGCGGTTGCCATGGTCGCCCAGCTTAGAGCGTCCTATCGTGCCGTGAAGCGCTGC
>Ga0210383_10004054_pt1 | contig 13017 bp, 15 predicted proteins | sample IncBWC14OmetaG_FD_160072 | JGI IMG/M metagenome (GOLD analysis project Ga0210383, IMG submission 160072) | Forest soil microbial communities from Barre Woods Harvard Forest LTER site, Petersham, Massachusetts, United States - Inc-BW-C-14-O ...
GCTTGGCGAGGCTGAATCACTTTTCAAAAACCTCTCGGAGGTAGAGCATTTATACTAGCCTGATGTTGATCTCTAAACCTGATCGTGGAATCCATGTCTAAAGGATCTTTTGCCTTCATTGTGATTGACCCGTTCATTGGTAGAGCTTGCAACACAGAAAGATTGTTAGGAGAATTGTTGTCAATGGTAGCTAGTTTGGTAGGAAAAGTGTTTCCCTTGCTGCCTCATAGATTCACGATGTCTACAATATTCACTGACAAACCAAGTCAGATGTATGATGGTTTTATGGGATGCATTGCCGCTGTTCGACAGTGGCAACGTCAGAGCCTTGGGTGTTTTCCCTCAACTACAAATAATGCTTACAACAGCTCGTCAAGTCGAAATTGCATCCCCTTCGGAAGAAATCTGCCTCTCCACAAGATCAGCTTTCACGCCTTCCGGATTCTGAACGATAAACTCGTCAATGGCCCGGTCAAAGTCATAACCGCACAAGCGCCACAAGACCTTGGTTAGAATTGACCGGACATCGAGAGCGGTGCCAAGGAGGATAATCCCAGTGACTGTCTTGGTGACAATCGAGTCCCTCTTTTCGGAGGATGTCACTGTACAATAGTCTTGCATTGAGCTGAGAGAAATCGACGAAGGATGGTGACACAGTGAACGGATATACGTATCACTGTCTTATTGACACGGGCTTGGCCGCTCCGGCAGCGCTGGTCCAATATATCGGATATGGAGGGCTTTAATACGAACCGCGCCTGTACAGTAAATGGTCCAGTATGTGCAGCACGGAGGGACGACAGCAAGCCAGACAAGACAGTCCGTAGCATAGATCGTTATAATTATAATCCTATTCAAGTTGTAATCACTGAGGGCAATGTACAAAATAATCCATGAATGTATGACTTCCCGCTGCATCTGTAACGGTCTGCGAACACAGATTCGTCGAAATTGTAGGCTCCGAACTTCGTATTTTCCCCACAGTTGACTCTTTGAAGTACGCCTGCTGAACAACCAGGGCTGGGAACTCGAACTGCGATTGTGGTATATAAGTCATAGGTACGCGTACGAGTCAGTTTGTTGCCTACCGTTTGGTGAATCACCGCCCCTTCGGCTGGTTACTAAATGGAGAGATGCAATTCAATAACAATGGATCCAACCTCAATACAAGACTCACCCTGTTGTGAACACTTCTTTTTGATTGGTTGGTCCTTCGCGATGCCGCCTGTGCGGGGATCTTTCGGTATCCTGACGATCCCATGTAGGTTTGGTCAGGATCGGTATTGCAGACACCGGCTGGGATAGGTTGAGGTCCGACCGGGATACACTTATCACCGCTGCGAACAAAGTTGTAGTCACTGTCCAGCACACATCATGAGAACGTGAAGGAGATTGCAAGGAGTGGGAAACAGTCTACCATTCATAGACTTCGTCCGTGCATTCACAGTTCTCGTCGTGCTCTGCAGGATCGTTGAACTTTTTGCCAACGTAGCAATTCGCATCGGGTTTGCGGTGCTTGTACCATTGCTGCAACGTCTGTCATCAGCAGGGCGTTATGATGATAAAACCGGTATATCGAACCTTGTGACCTATGAGACATTCTGTGTTTTTGGCCGTCCTCGCATACCACTTTTCAAAGTCATCCTCCTCACACTTTCTTTGTCTCGTTTCCCTCAAAGTCGAGAAACACAATAACAAAGCGTCCGATATCCTGCGTTTGATCCTTGCGAGAGACCTGACCCAGGAGGAGGAACTTTTGTGATGTTGAATCTGGAATGGTGGTAAAAGCTCTTGCTCGTAACTTGGCATGAAACTTATATGATTTCCAGTGAAGGGAATGCGGTCGTCAACGTTCGGTTAACATGGCATAAACGGTTAACAAAATACCATGTCTTCCCCAGATCCAGCGAATACCGGACAGTATCCACGCCCTCCTCATAATTCACAACGACCATGATGCTCCCTTGGTCACCAAACTCGTACTTGTGAGCGTCCATCCTGATCATACTCCAAGAAACGCCAGCTTCCGTACTCAAGAACGTGTCGCTATCAGTATACGGCTGTAGTGACTCACATCGAACGGGATTAGAACTGTGTATCGATATGAACAAAAAGGTCACTCGCCATCATTAAACGTGATAAGCGACTTCAGTTGCTTCTGGACGTCCCTGCCCTCCACGTCTTCTGCATTAGCGATCTTCTGCATTAGCGACAACATTGACCAGACGGACGCCATCCACGCCGTACAGCCTCTCGTAGTCCACGAACCCTATATTATTCCGATTCGTATTCTTCAAGCTTTCCACAAAGAACGTCCCACTCGAGTTCACGAACAACGTCCCGGTGGTGCTCCGGTCTTGCAGCATCACATCCACCGCTAGCGAATGAGTTGTAGATTCCACGATCGTGTACGCATTCTCCCGAAGCTTTGCCGTCGAGGCGTGTGGGAACTGTGCTTTTGCCCACGTCTTGGTATCAACGGTGACGTATAAGAGCATCTCCCCGTTGTTGCCAGGTGCCAGGTCTTTCATCGCCACGAGGGCGAACTTGGACACGATGGCGAAAGCGACGACACCTCTCGCGTTCCTGCTAATCCCGAGATCTTCAACTTTGTTTTCCTTGGCAAAGAAATCGGTACTAGAGAATAGGCGGCTGAAGGAGAGGGAATGTCTGCCCGTAGTGGAGGTGTCGAACCCGACACAGTAGATGAGATCGATGTGCGCATCATGCTTCAAGTCAGCGCTGCTATGTGCAAGCTGACATTGGGATGTCTCGGACAGGAGCATCGTTGGTTCATCACTCAATGCCTCCTTCGTGATGTAGGTCTTTCAAAAAGCTTGAGTTGTCGTCGTAGTTACATATCGCAATACTAGCACTCGCCTCGACATGACATATAGCACCCCAGCCATCGCGATCACATTGGTAGAGGATGTATCCATATTTTGTAAGTGGAACGAAAGTGGGTTTGCAACGAGAGATGGTGGAATAGATATTTCGAATGATTTCCATGTTCGCCCACGGTCTGCTGTGCGAAAGTGAATTTTCCCTCTTGTTAGGACAAAGGCCTGCATCGGGATGTGAGGTGAGTGTCGGTTCAGTCGATATTAGGATGCGCTGCACTCGATTCCAATGCGAGTGAAAACTCAGAAACCTCGAATGAGTTGAAAATGATTGAAATCATAGTCAATATCCAACTCCTCATCCAACGCAGTCGACGATAACACCTTGTTGCCAACACGACGTGAAAATAGGAAAGGAGTTCTCGTGAACCACAAAACCTGGACGCAAATAATTTCAGGCTGTTCGGGAAAATCTGGGAGCCGGAGACGGAGCCAGAATATAATAGCAGTAATGACTCGTGGGTCTTTCCACAACTCCATGGCGAGCGTATTTGGACGGAAGTGCATCGAGTTGAGGCATGACCAACCCGATAAGTCCGCCTGCACTCCTAATTATCTCCAGGTGTTCAAAATTGTTTTGATTCCGACCTTTAAATGTTTCAAAAATCCCCCATCCAACTTTCTCTTTACTGCGCAAAGTCAGATTACGAGCCAGCAGTGGAAACGCCGTAGATGAAGTCTGGTTGCGCGTGCAGGTGCAAATACCTTAAGAAACACGATTCAACTCACATATTGGTTGTCGAAAGGATGTCTGATGACCATAGCTGCCTCACCCTTTGGCAGGTCTTCGGCGAGATTCCAGGACTTGCCCTCATCTTGTAATACGTAGACTTCCCCCTTGACAGGGGCATGGTATACAGTAGTCTGTCATTTAAACAGTTCGGTGAAAAACCCACGATACGCATGCAGATTGCGCACCAAAGTATTGTCGAAAAAAATAACCTGGCTTTGGGGAATGAGGTAATGGCATGTGTTGGATTCTGGGCGGCCACGAGAAGAAAACAAGAAAGGAAGAGATATGAGAGAACAGCGGTTGATGCTCTATGTCGTTGTATCATGGTTGATGAAGGCACGCAGTACATAGCCCCTTGCACAGCCACCGGACACCACAAACTTGACTCCGAACTTGACGTCAACAAGCACTTTCGCTTATATTCTATTCACTCGTCGCCATTGCATCAATCTGTCTCCGTTAGCACTGGGAAAGCTATCCATCCGGCAGCAACTTGAATCTGCTCCGATCACTTTTCTCTGTTGCTTTCAAACCTCCATCGTTTCCCGTCAATACCGATGTCGACGGATGACAAAATGAACGTAGATGTGGACCCTTCCTCATCTCTTCCATCCCCCCCTCTTACTGAGGGACATGTCGAGGTTGATCAAGTTCCACCAAGTCAATTGCTCAATGAAACAATGGCAGAATATTCAAAACTGATCCAATTCGGGATACTCATCAAAAATGCTGCTGGCGATGTCCTTACAATGAAGATGTTGTTATCTGTGGTGCTTATGCACCTATTACAGGAAGTGGCGGAAATGGATCTCGGGGCTGGCATGATCCCACCTCAATCGCATCATAAAACACTTGACTTGCTGAAGCACCTCAATGACGACGACTTTGAAAAATGGGTAGTGGCTGCAAAAAATGATGATTGGGAAAGCTTCATCACATATTGTATGTACAGCATTGCATCAGATTGATTGATCACTTTTAATTGTAGCAACAGCACAACTTAAGAACCCAATTCCAGAGGCCCCACCTAACCCCCCATGGGATCCCAAGTCCTTCCAACACACTCCACCCAAGCCTCGTGAAGAGTTTGATGCTGTGATAGAAATTTTTTTGACCCAATGTCGTCCTCAGATGAAGACACTTGTTGAGAATGCACACCACGTACCCCTATTACTTCCATCGTGGAAACCCAATCCTTCTGTTGACAAGCAATCTGCTGAGCACATCTCAAGGCTGTGCATACCTATGGATCAGAATGGGCGGCCTAGCTTGCTCCTTCATGATTTAGGAGAGGAGAGAAATGACCTAGACAGAGAGCGAGTTACACGTATTCCAGAAATTTTTTCTGCAGGCCACAGGTGTGTGTCTTGACATTCCATGAACTATTTGATGCCATTGACCTGGTTGTTCCAGAGTGCTTATTAACACCTCTGGATCTGGAAAAACTCGGCTACTCCTCGAGGGCTTGTGTCATTGGTGGGGGTTTTATTTTGTTGCACAGCCAGACCGCAATGGCACAGGGTCCGGCGACCTTTGGAAGGTTATCAGTGGACTTGATGAGGCCCAGGATTACAAAGAAGTACTAGCAACAAAAGAGGCTGATCCAAAGGCATCAGCTGCTATCAATCACATACGAGAGACAGTAGAACGCCGTCTAGCCCAGCTGATCTTGGCACGTTTCCTCCTCTTAAACCTTCTCATCCAAGAGGCTCAAAAGCTTCCAGGAGGGTTGCAAGAGAAGGAACACCGTCGGTTATGGGTGATTTTGCAGGCGCAACCGCAAATTCTCGGCCGGGTTTACGATGTTGACATCTTCTCGTCCCTTACACAACGCCTCAAACATGCCTCTTTCGTCGATCTGAAAGATCGAATATTTGATCAGTATACACAACTCTCCATCTTGTTGACAAATGACCAGAATCCCACCAGCAACAACCCACCCCCTCTTTTCTGTGTACTTGACGAAGCACAAATCACCACTACTCTACATCGGGGAGAGTTCATATCAGATGACTACTTCACCCAGCGTCCCGTATTGCGAGAAATATGGCTTGCATGGACTCAAGTGCTCCAGTCGTACCAAATGCGTCTCATTCTTTCTGGAACGGGCATTGAGTTCAAAGTCCTCGCAAATACTTTGGACTCGCCTGCTCTCAAGCTGGAACCCTATCAAGTCAAGTTTGACATTGGCGCCTTTGAGAAGCGTGGATCTCAGGCAGAATACATCAAACATTATGTACCAGCATGTTGGACTGAGGCGAAATGGATAGAGTTTCTCAACCGGGCATGGGGCTGGTTTCACGGAAGGTGACAATCCTATATTTTTTTCTCCTCCATTTGAAGTTCTCCACCTTAATCCTACTGCGTTTGCCAGATATCGCAGTACTGCAACTCTTATCTCGCTGATGCTTGAGACTGGGTTTCAGTCCCCCCACAAAATGATTGATGCATATGTGGAAGCGTTTACGGACTTTCAGCCAACCGATGGAAAACCCTGGATCGATCTTGAGCCTGATTTTCCAAACCACTTCCAAATGGAAAACGTTGTAACAAGATTAAAATTTGAGAAGATGAGTGAGTCACCCTACTTGCTCTGATTTCACAGTTTCAAACCATCTCACACCCCTTCCACTGTCAATAGATGAGATGCAGGCATCGACACTTTCTATTGCTATCTATGACCAAATTCTTTATGGGCGTTATTCCTTGAGCGCATTCGCTTCGGCAGACAGAGCAACCTTTGTCGAATACGGGTTCGCTCGACACAAAAGCACTATTCGTGACACTGTGATCGACGAGCCTTTGGCCATTCTTGCGGCATTACAGTGGGTAAACAAGAGTGCCAAACTCTCACTGTTTGAATGCCTACGTCATGATATCGGGAGACATTCCAAAAGAAAAAATGGGTTTGAAGCTTACCTCGCTTTCTACCTGCGAAAAGTATTCGAGATGACTCCGGAACTTGATGCAGTATTCACCTTTCGGAAAGATTTTGCTGGTCTTCCTTGGTGCCACGACAAATTTGAGCTTGTAACAGTGTCTAACCCCGGAAATGGAAGTGACCCACTTATTTCCGTCGTAACGCCGTCCTGTGGTCCCTCCTCCAATGTTGGTTTCTTAGCGAACTCGGGAGAGGAAGTTTTGGAATGGATTTCTACCAACAAGGATCAATTTACCTTCTGCTTTCCCCCCGAATCATTTGGTCCTGATCTTCTCCTTTTCCTTCGATCCAAAGTATCCGGGAAACTGCTTCTGGTCGTGATCCAATGCAAAAAATGTGATTCTGTTAAGAAACAGGTTCTCATTCACGGAGTGCGCACCGTTACGCCGTCTTGGTTTTGGAAAAGCAAGGATAAAAAGGTATGTTCATTTCTATGGATTTGCTGCATCCATTTCAATTGCCCTGATTCTTGTTCGATTACAGCACAGAACAGCCGCCACAGCACCACCGATAACGAATGACAATAATGATTGCCTTGAACTCATTCCCAAAACCGCGAACGCCCTGGCAAACATTCCGCTAGGTTTAAAAGTTGAATTGGCCGACTACCCTGTTCTGCGCATCTTCGCCTCATGGGAGGGAGACCCAAAGCTGGAGCGCAGTGATGAATGGAGAGAAGCGGACGAGGTGCAGAAAGGTACTCAAGAGGAGACGAAGAACGGCGCAGACACTGATCGGCATCCGCTCGCAACTCTTCAAGTTCATGGGAAAATTTTCAGAGCATCTGGTGAGGAAATGGATGTGAACTGGTTCAGAGGAGACGTGGAGCAAAAGCTAGTGGTACATTTAAAGCGAACAGGTGAGGAGCAGGAATCGCGTAGGCGGAAAAGTGCAAGACTTGCACAAGCACTTATACAGCAGGGGTAAATCTTCCAGTACGGCGACTCGGTTTCGGCAAGTTTTCGCAGCAACTTGAATCCGCTCCGGTCACTTTTCTCTCTTCACTACGAACGCTTGCATAAATCATATGCATAGTATTTCTTCAAAGATCCAGTCGCCAAGCATTCAATTAACGAACAATTCTACACCGTGACCCCCGATAATAGTTAAATAATTACATACTCCATTCAATTATCACTGCACGACATGCTCCCCGAGCGCTGCTCACTTGTACCGATATTTCGAGCACTGTACAGCTCCCGATGACGGAAGTGAGTCAGCATCGTCGGCTCAGCTGGGGAACGTCGCGTTATCTTCCTGTCCTTGATTCTCTCGTACACACAACTGCCTGTCTAAATCTTCCTTCCCAAAAAAATACTGTCCGACAGCCAGATTCTTTGTGACTTCTTGCAGGCTTCATCATCGAATAACGTCCCGAGTCTGAAAGGAGAAAACGGAAATATTTTAACTTCGATGCTCCACCTCGATGAAGCCCACTGAGCTGGAACAAACAAGGAACGAAATTATTTATCCGGTGCTCAATTGCATCACTCCAGGAGAAGATCAAGACTATTGTGGTGAATGTGGGAGGTATGTTTATATGGAGACTGAATGTTACATTAATTCTAGAGAAAGAAACACGAGTCAACTCGGGGAGCTGCTGTAGTTTGTGCGGCAGCTATACATACAACATTAACAATAATATAACGACATCGACGGGAGATCTGGCGAGTGCATAGAGAAAAAGAAAGAATCCAGCAGCATAACCACATATACATAAATCGCCCGCGCTCAAACCTGTGAGAACAATATATAAACAATCACCACCACTTGGCCCACTTGCCAGGACTATTCTCCAACGCATTGGGGCTATCATAGAGCAAAGCACCTGTGCCTTTCCCAAACATCCCCGCGGGACTATCCCCATGGCCTGCTGCCCCCATCCTGCTCAATTCTTCATCCAACAGCGTTCCGGGATCATGTGGATCGAAAATAGCACGCAAACCCAATGTACGGAAGGGAGACGCCCCCAAGATGCCCGAAGGGGTGGGGAAAGGAGACTCGTTTGCAGGAAACAATAGTTTCTTCGGTGTTACTGGAGGGAATATCCCTGAAGTGTTGGATGGGCCGTTGTGCTTCCGCGAGGGTGTTCTCATTGGATCCGACACAGCCCCATGAGCCACCTCTGCATCCCCATCCTCTTCCCGAGCAACATGACCCTCGCCCATCCCAAAGGAACGAGCAGGCGGTGGGTCCAAATGCGATTTGTAGTGCGCAAGGTTGGTAGAGGGACTCATATGGAGCCCTCTGTGTGACAAGGGCGTATGGACGGGAGAGACGTGGACCTTGCTTTTATTCCGGGGCGGAGTCGAAGGCACCGTGGTTGTGGGTTGTGGTGTCTTTAGACGGCTCCGGGAATGTGGGGTTGGGGATGTTCTAGACGCCTTGGACGCCTTAGAGGCAGTAGACTTACGATTCAATGTAGGAGAGGCTGGCATGGCTGGTAATGTGAGAACCTTCTGTATCGACCAAAAAAAAGTGAATTAGCGCCTCCGATAAAAAGGAAATCAGAAACACCAACCTTGAATTGTGCATTTTCCTGCTTCCTTTTGCCTTTCGTATTGTGCTTCCGAGGCAGGTCTTCCTCATCCTGGCCATGGTCATAATTGAGTAGCATGATTCCCGGCTCCAACGCATCAGGAGAAGTCTTGGGCGATTCTCCCCAAAACTGCACGGGTCCCAGCATCGAACTATTGAATAGCCCGTCGTCGTCTTCATCATCGCCATCCACACCCGGGTTCAGATCCAAGTCGCGATCAGCCCCAGAAATAGTAACCGAAGCATTGATATTGCAATTCTTCTTGGTCCCTTTCCCTTCATCAGCATCTACGTCCACGTCCATCTCGCTCATGGAAGGCAGAGATAACGGCGGGCTGGAAGAACTGCGGTTTGGTGTGAGGTCAGGTACAGAAAGGACCGAGGAGGACGTGGAAGATGGTGCTGGGGGGTGTGGGTGTTCTGGATATTGTGTAGACGTTGGCGAGAACTCGCAATCGACATCTTCGGTTCCAGGGGTCGAAGTTGATGCCGACGTTGGCACCATCCCCGTCGTAGAAAGTTGGTGATACGCAGACGAATGTGGCAAGGGTGGGAATATAATCTCCGACGGTATTGTTTGGGGTATGCAGCTCTGATAATACGGTTGGTGGTGGAGCGTTGGGCGCGTCGGCGGGAACAGCGGAAGCGAATGGGAATGAACAAGATCCGCAGGCAAGATAAACGACGGGTGCATTGCGGGAGCAGCGATCATTCTGGGAGCAGGAGGAGCCTTATCTTTCTTCGTTTTTTTCGTTTTCCTAGAGTCAGTGGAATCTTCCTCCAGGTCCGCTGGCCCAGCCCGTTTCCTGACTCGGGGCTTCGCCTTCTGACCACTACCAGCAGCACCATTCACAATATCCCGACACATGTGCTTTCTGAAGCCTCCACCCTTGAAGCACGGCAGATCCTCATCCCATATCGCCCACAACGTCCTCCCCACCGAGCGTTCCCGCGTGACCTTGCGGAAACACACAGTAGTGCTGAGGACGTGCCGAATGCTGTTCATCCACGTCGTCTCACCACGTTTGAAGTGCGGAAAGACAATGGTGATCCAATCATAGATCTCCTGAAGGGTAAGACGGTGTTCCGGAGAGGAAATAATAGCTCGACCAACGAGGGCGGCATAGGAGAGGTCGGGTTTGTTGGGCGAATAGGGCCCTGGGGGAAGGTTGTACGGGAGAGCGTCGTATTCTTCCTCAAGGGGGAGGGGTCCCATGGGGCCTGGGGAGGAGACCATGTTAACCACTCGGCGCGTAGGAGAGGAGAAGGGAGAGGAAGCTGGAGGTGGCGATGAGGCAGGGAGAGGAGATTTCGCGAACTGGCGTGGAGCATAGATGCGTTGGCGTTGGGGCGTCACAGGTAGCGCGGAAGAACTAGCTTGCGCGTTTTTGAATTGGGGTGGGGGCAATAGAAATTGTGACTGAGATGTGGAACGAGGCTGGGGAAGAGCCAGAGGTTGAGGTAGAGATTTGGAGAGGGCTCGGTTGCGGTTGCGAGTAGGAGTGGGCGATTCCGCTCGTGGAGAAAACGTTCTCTGCAAATTGATGAGCTTCTGAGAAATAGGAAAATGCATACACTAACCCTCTGTGGACGCGAAGTCGATCCTACATTTGTGTGTTCTCTGTAATACTTGGTTCTTTGAGGAGTAATGGACGGGACAGATCGCGTATCCTGCTAAGCCAACCCAATCAACATTTCCAGCAAAAACACGCGATAAAACACGTCCACAAACCTGTATGACACCAGTCTGCGCAGTGTCGTCGACTCCCGGAGCAGGTACACGCCGATCGTCGCGTAATTGCATGAAAGAATCAAGGCTGAAGCCAGGCTGTGACGCGTTACTCGGTGAGGGGGAATGTGGGTGTGGCAGGGTCATCCTGACCGCCAAATCCCGCTCCTTGTCTTTTCTGCCTTTTTTCTCCCTTCTGTTCTGTCGCCTTTGTCGCTCAATAACCATTTCCATACTGTCGAAATGACGGAGGGGAACTCCGGTTTCGTGGGGTTCGGATTTAACAGGGGTGACTGGTGGGGACGCGTCTCGAAGAGAAGATGAGCTGGCACAAGACACGGAACGCGCCAAGGCGGCCGTCGAGGTGCTGGTCTTTGAACTCGAGCGTAGCTCCGAACCTGAGGTCGGGATATTCGTATTGTCGCGGTCCAAAACGCGTAAAGAGATGGCATCTTGGGCGGTCAAAAACTGACGCATTTGGTCGCTGCGTTTGTTCAGGTCTTCGCGTGTTATCCCCAGGGAATTCAACAGCTGAGAAATGGGCGATATCTCTGGATCGGCCATAGTGAGAGTCAAGGGTAAAGGGTGTTGCACCAGCGTAAATTGGAGGGGGAATGAGTTGGCAAATATATGGAAAAGTCTGAAGAGGCGGAACGCTGTGTTCGTCGTAGTCCCACTCGACTAACGGTGATAAGAATGGCGGGCAAAGCAAAAATCGACACAGAAAACAAAAACACGTCAAATAAAGGGATACCAGATATACGGACTAAGATGCGCAATTAATAGTGCCGAACTTGAAGTCGGATCAACTCCGACGCACTTGTGCTCCGAGAGGTCAAGCACGTGGCATTTTGCTTATGGAGGCAACGCCGTGGTGTACATACAAGCATTGTCCGCCAGATACAATCCAATCTTTAGTTATACAGAAAACACATCAACAGGAGTATTCTATACCACAAAGTTAAGGAGCAAATTCTAGAGGGACAATTCAGATGAAATCAAGTCTCCCATGACATGGAGCTCACCGTCTTCGTCCAGTAACGTCCCCTCTTCCAAACAAGCCTGAATGAATTCAGAAATGACCAGATGCCGTCGTTTTGGTCTGGCATGGAAATTTTGTGAGGCGTGCAAGGCAGTAAATAGAAGAGGTGATGCTGACTTGGATGTCCGTTTCATAAGTTCCAACCGACGACTATCGTCCCGCTTGTCAATGATAACATGTGTTAGCTTAGGTTCATCGAGGTCGACGATCCGGCCTCCATTTTTGGTAATGGTATTGGACAAGTCGGTGAAGCTGTGAACGTCGGACATCAATCTCTGGAAGACGAAACTGGGCGAGATTGAAACTTACCTCTTGTTGATTTCATTTTCGTGTTTAGACTTGACGCTTAAGCCATGTTTGTGGGCATTGTCAGGGGAATCGAGGTAGAACATTCTTTGGCACATTGAATTCGGTCAGAATGACTCCATGAATGAATGGGTAAGGAACGCACAGATGTTTGAATATGAGGTCCTGATCGTATTCCATAGCAGTTTCACTCTCGCCCATCTTGACATCCACATCCTCCTCCTGATAAAGAAATGAGATTAGGATGGTCAACACAGTCAAAACCTTGGAAACACGAATCGCCAACCTTCGTCGTGTCTTCCACACGGCCTCCCCCAGAATCAGAAATAGGTTTCACTTTCAACCAATCATCCAAGTCGTCGGCGTCATCTCCATCTGCCACATCAGCATTATCAGAATCCTCATCAGTCTCTGTATCCGAATCATTCCCGGCATTAATGCCGGGGAAAGCCTTCTTCTCATCAATCTTGAACCACTCTGCAAGTGACGGGTCCATCTCATCCAGTTCTTCAAGTTTAGGTTTCACCTCGTCGGGTTCAGGTTCGTCTTGATGATTGCTATTTGTACTCGGTCCGGGTTCATCAGCATCATCCATGTCTTCCTCTTCATTTGAGAGGTCCAAATTATATTCATCCGTTAGTAAACGCTCAGCAGTCGCATGGAAGAAGTATCTGGAGACAGAAAAACTATTAATCAGATAACGGTGGTGATAAAATCCTGCAAAAAAGACATCACTTTTTCTTAAGTGGTGCGAGACTTCCAAGATCGATGGAATCCTGGACCCATTCAGGTTTGAGGATGTCGTATATTCCTTTGTTGATGAGCAGT
>Ga0210383_10004057_pt1 | contig 13013 bp, 16 predicted proteins | sample IncBWC14OmetaG_FD_160072 | JGI IMG/M metagenome (GOLD analysis project Ga0210383, IMG submission 160072) | Forest soil microbial communities from Barre Woods Harvard Forest LTER site, Petersham, Massachusetts, United States - Inc-BW-C-14-O ...
AATGGCCGGTGTCCCGTTCAGTTGATCTTTGGAACCGATGCCTTACGCTAGCTGGCTTCGAAGAGCTGGCACCCGCTGTCGGGCTTTCTCTGCTGATCAGGCAGTCGTGTGGTGGCGCGGGATGAAGTCCAGGGGCGCGCCCGCGGGCACGGGTTCCTCGCGTTGGACGCTGGCCTGGTAGCCGGCCAGCAGCCGGTTGAAGTGGGTGGCGGTCCAGGAGTGCAGGTAGGGCAGGTTCAGCGGCTCGCGTTCCTGGGGGTCGGCGACCAGGTTGATGATCCGCGGGGAGGGCAGCTTGCCGACCGGATCGGTGGAGTACTTCTGCACGGCCAGGGCGAGCTTGAAGTTGCGCCACTTGACCCCGTACAGCTCCGGACCCATCCAGTACAGGTAGCCCTCACGCGCCGAGGAGGCCTGCTGCCCGGCCAGCCAGGGCAGCTGGTTGATCCCGTCGATCACCCGGTCGGAGGGCACGGCCGCGCCAGCGGCGTGCAGCAAGGTGGTGAACCAGTCGGTGACGTGCATGATGTCGTCGCTGACCTGCCCGGCCGGGATCCGGCCGGGCCAGCGGACGATGCACGGCGTCCGCAGATTGCCCTCCCCGCCGGCGAAGTAGGAGCCTTCCCAGTACCCGGGGGTGCCGCGCCACAACAGCACCTCCTCCGGCCCGTTGTCCCCGGCGAACACCACCACCGTGTCCCCGGCCAGGCCAAGCTCGTCGAGCAGGTCGAGCAGCGTCCCGAAGTCGGTGTCGAGTTCGAGCAGGCTGTCGGCCCAGTCGCCCTGCCCGGTCTGGCCCTTGAACTCCGGGCGCGGGATCACCGGCATGTGCATCAGCGAATGGTTGAAATACACGAAGTACGGCACGTCCCGGGCGGCGGCAGCACGGATGAACGCTGAGGCCCGGCGCAAGTACTCGGTGTCGCAGTCACGCCGCACATCCAGGGTGAGCTGATCTTGCTCGGTCACATCCCGCTCACCCTGCTTGATCTCTACCATCCGCGACACCGGATCCCGGGCCGGGTCATACCAGGGATCATCGACCCACAGCGCCTCATCGTAGGTGCGGGGCGGCCCGTACCACTCGGCGAAGCCATGGTCGGTCGGCCACCGGCCCGGCCCCTCCCCGACGTGCCACTTACCGTAGGCCGCGCAGCTGTAGCCCGCCTCGGTCAGCAGGTCACCCAGGGTCTTCTCCCACGCGACCAGACCCCAGCCACCCGGCGCGCCCAGCGGCACGCTGTGGTTCCCCGACCGGATCGCGTGCCGCCCGGTCAGCAACGCCGACCGGGTCGGCGTGCACTGCGCCTCCGGCGCGTAGTTGGTCAGCCGGAACCCCTGCCCGGCGAACGCGTCGATCCGCCGGGTCCACGTCCCCCGGAACGGGCCGCCGCTGTAACAGCTCAGCTCCCCGAACCCCAGATTGTCCACGTGGAAGAACACGATATTCGGCTGGCCAGCCATCTCCAGCTCACCCTCCTGTGCGGCAGGATCCCGGGCCCGAGCCATGCGGCCAGGTGAAGACAACACAGAAACGACCGCTTCGCCACAAGCGTCTCAGCGGTCTCGTTACGAGGGCATCACCCGCCACGAATGAGGCAGTTACGGTCCTGCCCGTACCCGGGAGGCAGGCGGCGAGATCAGCGCTCGTGACCGTCGCGCAGCCAGCTGATGTAGTCGGCCACGGCACCCTCGGTGTCATAGGCGGGCTGGTAGCCGGTGTCCTCCCGGAGCCTGCTGATGTCCAGGCACACCTCCTGGCCGGGGCCGGCCGGGTTCTGGCCCTCGGGAAGCTCGATCCGCGCGTCAGGGACGAGCCTTTTCACCGTGGCCGCGATCTCCCGGTTGGTCAGCACCCTCCCCGAGGCGATGTTGTAGGTGCGATAGCTCAGCTGCGGCGCGAGCTGCAGCAGCGCGATAGCCCTGCCGCAGTCTTTTACGTAGCACATGTCGAGCCCGTCGCCGGCGTAGGCCGGTGAGCGCAGCGCGGAGAAGTCCGGGACGGTGCCTCGGGTGGCGGCATGCACCAGCTGAGGCGCTGCGGAGAACGGTGACGCCGGGTTACCGCCCGGGCCCCAGGGGGAGATCCGGTAGCTGATGACCTCGATCCCGGTCACGTCGGCCAGGTAATCGCCCAGCAACTCGCCGATCTTCTTGAACGCCGGGATCACATGACCGGCCGTCATCGGCAGCGGCGCATCCTCCCGCAGCGGGCCCTCAGCAGTGGCGCCGCCGTACACCCCGATCGTGGAGGCGACTCCCACCCGTGGTACCTGCCAGTCGCAGGCCGCCTGGAACACGTTGAGCAGGCTGCTGATCGCCTTCCTGGCTCCCGGAACGGGCTGGTCCACGCCGGGCGGCCACGGCACCGAGCCGGCCATGTGAACGATGCCGGTGATCTCGTGGCGGGTACCGATGTCCAGCAGCGCGGCCAGGTCGGTGATGTCGGCCCGCTCGGCGAACACCCGCCCGCCGGCCTCGCCCGCCAGGTCGTCCGGCAGCACCGGCTCCCGGCGCTGTACCAGCACACACGGCTCGCCCAGGTCAACCAGCGCCCGCGTGGTATGCGACCCGACGAACCCCAGCCCGCCGGTTATCAGGATCATCTCGCCTCCAGCTCACTAGCACGCTAACGACATTGCCTACCGTAACATATCGTTAGCGTGCTAACGGCTATCGTGGAGGGATGACCGATCTGCTCACCCTGTTCACTCAGGCCGCCAAACTGCTCCGGGAAGCCGCCGACGAGGCCATGAGCCAGCACGGCGTCCGGGTCGGCCAGCACATTGTGCTCAGCGCGCTCTGGGACCAGGACGGCCTTACCCCCGGTGAGATCGCCCGCCGCCTCGGCATCGCGACGCCCACCATCGTCAACACCGCCACGCGCATGGAAGAAGCCGGCCTCGTGACCCGCAAGCCCGACCCGGCGGACGCGCGCCTCGTGCGCCTGTATCTCACCCCCCGCGGCCTGTCGGCGCGCGAACCGGTCCGTGAAGCCCGCGCTGCGCTGGAACGGCACGCCACGGCCACCCTCACCGCTGCGGAACTGGGAAACCTTCGCTCCGCCCTCACGAAGATCACCGCCCAGCTCCAAGACAAGCAGGCTTGAGCCGGGCCGCAGCGATTACCGGCATTGCCGACGGCCGCCGGGCCCGCGGCGATGCGTCAGTAGAGGGTCAGGACGGGTCCGGTCTTCACGATGGTGCCGTTGTTGCCGCCAATGAACGCGTGGACCTTCAGGTGCGCGGTGTAGAGGATGAACGTATTCTGGACGCAACTGCTATTGCCGGGCCCGGTCAGGATGGTTGCGCCGATATTCTGGTCGGCGCCGCTAGCGTCATAGACAAGCGCGATCGCTCCTACCGAGAACGCGCTCCCGGTCTGCTTCGCGCACATAGTCACCTTTACCCTCGCGGTGCCTATCTTGGTGTAGGAGCCATAGGCGCTGACGACGTTGTCGCCGGGGATGGAGGGCACCGTGAAATTGTGCGTCCCAGAACTCGTGTTCGTTGAGGAACTCGTCGTGTGCGGGGAACTCTTTGGATGCACGGAAGCCGTGGCAGTCACGGAAGGCTTAGCGGCGCGCGCGTGCGTCGGCGAGTCTGCTGCCGTCGGGGATGACGTGGGCGTATCCGTAAGCGCGGACGTCGGCGACGCCCCGGGCGTGGAGGCCGAAGCTCCGCTCGGTCCCGCCGCCGACGCGGCGGCGGAAGGATTCGACCCACTCGCCCCGCACGCGCTCAGGCCAGCCCCGCAAATCACGGCAGCGATGATCACAGCCGGAACCCGGCACATCCTCATGCTCCTACCCTCCGGTACGTAACCAAATGTTACAGAAAGTGACAATAGTGACTAAGTTGTAACGATAGGTGATTGGCCCTGGGTCGCGTGAAGGACTTAACCAGAAACAGAGCACTTTAGCCGAGGCTCGTGTGCGTAGGGTTCCACAGTTCTGTGGTCGGCAACGTCATACGCCCAGATAGAGCCTGGTTTCCCGGTCAGCCACTCCGGCCCGGGGCCGCGCCGACTCACATGGCGGCGGTCCTCCCGTACCAGGCCGACGGCCGTCCGCCTGACCGGTCACTGTAGCTCGCCGTGGACGCGTTCAGAGTCCGGCGCGACTTCCCGCCGCGCCGGGCTCGTCCTTTATTTCTTCAGAACGGACTGTGGTTCGTGCCCTAGTGACCGATAAACGGCGTGCAGAGCGGCGCGCTCATTCCGTGCGGATTGCGCACCTCGATGCACGCCTGCGCCTTGGTCCTGGCGACGCCGACCATCTTCGTCGTCTGCCATTGCCGGGTGAACGTCGCGCGCTCGGTCGTCGCGACCTCGAGCGCATGGGTACCCCGGTCATAGATCCAGAAGATGGCGCCGTCGGGGCGGCCGCTGTCGGTGACCGTTGCCCATTCCGACTGGCAGCCGGGGCTGTACCGCAGCCGCAACGTGACGCGTGTCTTGCGGACGCCGTCGTAGACCGACAACGCATAGACCGTGGAAGCGTCGCTGCTGCAGCCCTCGGCGTGGGGGTACTTGCCGATGCACCCATACCCGTAGCATCCGTGCCACGTCGCGGCCGATGCTGGTGCGGCCGAGGCAGCCAGTGCCCCCCCGGTGAGCGCGGTGGCGCTCACGACCCCGATGAGCGCGTTCCGGACCCTCGTTGATGTTCGCATGCAGTGCTCCTTTCGTCATGGGCGCCGTCATTCTCGCGGCTCCTATCCTCAATCTGCGCACATCTACTGATGGGTTTCTGTGCCCATCTGCCCAGGGAGCTACAGGTTTCCTGTGGTTACGCCCGTATACCTGTGGTTATGCCCGTATACCTGTGATGTCCCTGGTAGCAGCCCGCTCAGGGACCGGCTTGCCCGTGGTAAATTGAAGAGAGTCTCTCCTTGGGAGCGACGCCTTGTTTGGGCAGGACGACCACTTCGGGTTGTCGCCCCACGCAGACCCGACGCCTCTTCTGAGCCGTTCCGCGCGCCAGGAGGTATTGGATGGGTATTGCGCTGATTTGCGTGGTCGTTGTTTTGGTGCTCTTCGCGGTCTGGAATAAGGCGCGCAGGGGCTCTTTGTTCTGGTGGCGCAGCAAGGGCAGCCGGGATAGTTAGAGCCCCATGTCACTGGCAGGGTCTGCGGGCCGCGAAATGCAGATGGCCCTCGACGATCGACATGATCTTGGGCCTGTCCCGCCCGGATGGCGGTGAGGTCGAGGTCTACGGCATGGCGCCGCGGCAGGCGGTCCGCAGGGGCCTGGTCTCCGCGGTCATGCAGTCGACGAAGAGGTTGATCCAACGCGTCAGGGCCGCGTGCGGTGTGCCGCTGTTCGCCAGCAGTGCCGGACCTGGATCACCTCGTTGACGGCTGATCAGCGCCGATCGCCACGCAGCAGTGTCCGCGCTGCGGATCCAGCACCGGACGCAGACCCTCCACCCCCAGGCCGGCCAGGATCCCCTCGATCAGTCCCAGGTTCATGCCGCAGACCACGTCGCGGTGATGCTCGGCCAGCTGGTGGAACGGGCAGTTCCGCAGCCGGATCACGCCGTCCTCGCCGCGCCTGGGCTCATATCCGTGCCCGGCCAGCGCTCCGTCCAGGTCCGCGACCCCGTCCAGGTCCGCGACCCCGTCCAGGTCCGCGACCCCGTCCAGGTCCGCGACCCCGTCCAGGTCCGCGACCCCGTCCAGGTCCGCCACCCCGGACCGGAACCGGCCGCCTAGTTCGGCGCCGAGCCGGCGCGCAGCCTCGAGCAGGACGGCCTGGCTGTTGCCGCCCGCATCTGCCTCGACCGCCTGGACCAGCAGCCGCGCCGCGAGCTCGTACTCCCGGGGCGGCACGGTGACCGCGAACTCGCGATCTGACCGCATGTAGAGCTTGGCGGGCCGTCCGGCCCCCGGTCCGCTACGCCCGGGTGGCCGCTGATAGGACGCCGTCAGCAACCCGGCCTCGACCAGCTTGTCCAGATGGTAGACGGCCAGCGCCCGGCCCACTCCGGCCGCGTTCGCCGCCTCATCTCGCCCTACCGATTCGGCCCGCTCACACACCACCTCGTACAGACGGCGCCGTACCGGATCATCCAGGCTGCTCAACGAGGCCAGGTCGGTCATGTCCGGGACTCTATCAGTAAAATCGACTAATTAAAGAGGATGGAGGGCGGTCTTCCTGGCCGAGCTGTGCGTCCGTCAGATGGGCTCGATCCTCGGGTAGGCGGGCTCCCACATGGCCCGACGCACCTGCGCGGCGGGATCATCGAGCGGCACGCCCGCCAGTCCCTCATCCTGTGCGGCCCGGGCCACGGCGGCTGCCACCGTGGCCGAGACCGCGCGCAGGCTGGTGACCGGGGGCAGCACGGGCGCGCCCGGAGTGCTCGTCTCGGACAGGTCGGCCAGGGCCTGGGCCGCGGCGGCCAGCATCGGGTCGCTGACCCGGCGCGCCCGGCAGACGGTCACCCCGAGCCCGAGGCCGGGGAAGATCAGCGCGTTGTTAGCCTGGGCGATCTGGTAGCTCACGCCGCGGTACGGGACGGGCTCGAACGGGCTGCCGGTAGCGATAAGCGCCCGGCCCTGCGTCCAGCCGATGAGATCGGCGGGCCGGGCCTCCGAATGCGAGGTCGGGTTGGACAGCGGCATGATGATCGGCCGCTCAACGTGCGCCGCCATCTCGGTGACGATCGCCTCGGTGAAGGCGCCCGGCTGGGTTGAGGTCCCGATCAGCATGGTCGGGCGGCTGCGCGCCACCACCTCGGCCAGCCCGATCCGGCCCTCGCTGTCCCGCGGCCAGCCGCTGACTTCGGCGGCCGGGCGGGCGTAGGGGACCTGGAAGTCCCGCAGCGTCCCCGGGTAGTCGCTGGTCAGCAGGCCCTTGCTGCCGAGTGGGTAGAAACACCGGGTGGCTTCGTCCGGGCTGAGGCCCTGGGCGATCATCACCTGCCGCAGGACGTCCGCGATCCCGATCCCGGCGGTGCCTGCGCCGTGGATCACCACCCGCTGGTCGCGCATCCGCGACCCCGCGGCCCGGACCGCGCCGAGTGCGGCGGCCAGCACCACCGCGGCCGTGCCCTGGATGTCGTCGTTGAACGTCAGGCAGCTGCCGGCGTACTTGGCCAGGATGCGGTGCGCGTTGCCCGCGCCGAAGTCCTCCCAGTGCAGCAGCGCGTTCGGGAACATGCGGGTGGCCACGCTGACGTAGGTGTCGATCAGGTCGTCGTACTGCTCGCCCCGGACGCGCGGGTGCCGGTTGCCCGGGTACATCTCCTCGGCCAGCAGGGCCGGGTTGTCGGTGCCCGCGTCCAGCACGACCGGGATGATCCGGCGCGGGTGCAGGCCCGCCGCGGCGACGTAGACGGCAAGCTTGCCCATGGCGATCTGAATACCGCCGACTCCCCAGTCGCCGATGCCGAGGATGCCCTCGGAGTCGGTGGCGATGATCAGGTCCACGTCCTGCGGCCCCAGACCGTAGTTGCGGAACGCGGTCTCGACCTGGCCTGGGTGATCCACCGACATGAACACGCCGCGGGGACGGCCGAACTCGTAGCTGTACCGCTCGATCGCCGTCCCGATCGTGGGGGTGTAGACGATCGGCAGCATCTCGGAGATGTGCTCGGTCAGCAGCCGGTAGAACAGCACCTCGTTGCGGTCTCGCAGGCCGGCCAGGTACAGGTTCTTGGCCAGGTCATCGGGCTGGCGCTGGTACTGCCCGTAGACCCGGTGCAGCTGTCCCTCGATGGTGGACACGCCCTCGGGCAGCAGGCCGGTCAGCCCGAGCGCCTCCCGCTCGGCGAGGGTGAACGCGGTGCCCCGGTTCAGCAGCGACGACACCAGCACCGACGAGCCGCGCAGCCGGACCCGGGCCACCACGCCCTCTGGAGTTGAGACGAGATCGTACGGACGTTCCGCCATCACATCACCCACCCAGTTGCCGGCCTGCGACAGGTTGCCGCAAGGAGCCTACGGTGGCCTGGCCGTCGCGTGCTATAGGGAGGGGGCTTGAGGTTCGGGGTTCACGGGCCGGGCTGCCCCGTAGCCTCCTCGCCAGTGAAGGCGGACCCGGCCTTGCGCAGCTCGGTTTGCAGCGAGGACATGGCCTGGACGGTGTACGCCTCGACGGCGGTCTCGCTGATCCCGGTCGCCCAGGCGACCTGGGTCTCGGGCAGGTCGGCGAAGTACCGCAGCACCACGACCTCGCGCTGGCGGGGCGGCAGGGTCCACAGCGCCGAGATGAAGGCGGACCGCTCGACCTCGATGCTCGCCTCGCCGTGACCGCCAGGCACGTCGGGCGCGAGCCGGGGCGCGAGCTTGTCCACTACTATGTGCCGCCGCAGCGCGGCCCGGGAGCGGTCGACGACCGACCGGTGCAAGTAGGACAGCGCGTGCTCGGCGTCGGGCAGCCGCCGCCAGGCCGCGTGCACGGCCACGAACGAGTCCTGCACGATCTCCTCCGCCTCGGCCAGATCCTGCACCAGCAGCGCGGCGATCCTGACCAGCGGCCGGTAGTGGGTCAGGTAGAGCGCGGTCACCTCGCGGTCGGCGTCCTGGGGGCTCCCTGACCTGGACGGCTCCCGCCCCGGCATTGTCTTCAGCGCCCGCATGGTGGTGGTCCTCGCCTCCGGCCGGTGATGTCCGCGGGCCGGCCAGCCCGCTCGCTCACCGGTAAGAGTCGGCTGCGGCGCAAACGCCAACAACTATCGCGTGCCGGATCACAACCGGCGTTCGGGACCAGACCGTCAGCCGGCCAGTTTGGCCGCGATACGCTGCGGATCCGGCCAGCGCACGTCGTAGACCAGGTTCAGCTTCTCGAGCAGCCAGATGACGCGGGCGCTCGGGTCGATCTGCCCGGGCAACGTCCCGTGCCGCGCCGAGGTCGGGTCGGCGTGATGGGAGTTATGCCAGCTCTCGCCCAGGGACAAGATGGCCAGCGGCCAGAAGTTCGTCGCCCGGTCCCGGCAGGAGAACGGGCGCTTGCCCACCACGTGGCAGACGGAGTTCACCGACCAGGTGACGTGGTGCAAGAGCGCTACGCGGATCAGGCCGGCCCAGAAGAATCCCGTCACGGCACCGGTCCAGGTGCCCGTGACCAGGCCGCCGACGGCCGCGGGCACGAGCAGCGACACGGCGACCAGCACCCCGGAGAACCGCCCGACGGCCCGCAGGTCGCGGTCGGCGAGCAGGTCGGGCGCGAACCGGGCCCGGTTGCTCAGCTCGCGCTTGAGCATCCAGCCGACGTGGGCGTAGATCATGCCCTTCAGCAGGGCCCGGGTGTCCGTCCCATATCGCCAGGGGGAGTGCGGATCGCCCTCCCGGTCGGAGAACGCGTGGTGACGGCGATGGTTGGCCACCCACTGGACCGGTGAACCCTCGACCGCGAGCGAGCCGCCGACGGCCAGCGCGATGCGCAGCCCCCGCCGGGCCTTGAACGCGCGGTGGGTGAAGCCGCGATGATAGCCGACCGTGACGGCCAGGCCCGTCACCACATAGGCGGCCGCGGCCATGGACAGATCCAGGACGGACAGGCCCCAGCCCCAGCCGACCGGGATGGCGACCGCGAGCCCGATCAGCGGAAGCAGCACGGCCACCCACATCGCGATGCCCGCGGCCTTTGACTGCGGGGTGTCCAGGAGCGGCTTGGCCGCGTCGGGCTGGGAAGCCTCACCGACCATCCCGCGGTTGTCGACAACCCCCGTGCTCTGTGACGCCTTCACCTGATGACCGACCCCATTCGGCTAGAACTAGCGCTTCAAAATCAGTATGAATCGCACCAGATGGTGCGGCCACTTCGGCTACCCGAGAATCAGGCAAATATTGCGAGATGCTTTTCCGCCGCATGAGTAACCGTAGCGCTAACTGGCGGGACGGCCGGGGTCAGGCGTTCTGCTCGTAGGCCACCCGAAGCAGCTGCACGATCTCGGCGTCGACCTCGCCCACGTCCCGCAGCGACACCTTGTGCGTGGCCTGCCCGGGTCCGCCGCCCGGCTGCAGCCGGGCCGCCGCCGGCGGATCGGAGAAGCGCAGGCCCAGGTCCACCCGATCGCGGGCCGCGGCGGCGATCGCCGCGAACTGCCTGCCCCGAACGAACGGGGTGTACGTGCCGCGGCCCTCCACGGTCACGTCGTCGCCGAACTGGCCGATCAAGGTCGCCAGCGCGTCGTAGATCGGGCGCAGCGCGGCCTTGGGCCCGGCGTACTGGCGGTCGATGTATTCCGAGACGGTGGGGCGTACCCAGCCGGCCTCCCGTGCCGCGGCGTCGGCGATCGCCCACTGGCTGTTTTGCGGCACGCCGTGCTCGCGCCGCAGCCAGGAACGCACCGCGGTCTGGTCCAGCGGGTCCACTCCGGAGGACCGGACCAGGGCCAGCCACTGCTCCAGCGACCGGCCGGTCCGCTCGGCCAGCGAGTCGCTCACCGCGCTCAGCATCTCATCGGGTGTCGGCGGCATGCCCGCCAGCCTAGCCTCGACGCCACGAACCAAAGCAGACCGTCCGTTATATCCTGTTATGTCCAAACTTTAGGTTGAGACATTTCGGACACAGGTCATGATCGTGGCCAGTTCGGGACAAATACTGCCCAAAACTGTTCACGATCATGGAACAGGCATCTAGCCGGCCTCAAAGCATCCGCGGGGCGGTGTCCATCGGCACGACTTCTGTTCGTCGTGAGGACGACAACGCAACACAGACAGAAGAGGGACTGCCATCATGAACCCCAACTACGCGTACCAGCTGTACCAGGCCCAGCGGGTCACCTCTCGCGCCGAGATCCGGGCCGCCGATGACCGGCGCGGACGCCAGGCCGCGGCCGTCTCGCGCGGCGGTCGCCGGTTCACCCGGGCGACGGTCGGGCGGATGGTCAGCCGCGCATATCGACGGCGTTCACCCTCGTGGGCCTGATCGTGACGATCACCCGCCGGTCACCGGGCTGGTCATGATCGCGCAGGTCGGCCTGGTATTTCGCGCCGAACCGGTCCGCGAACGAATAATCGTCGTCGGGCGTGATCTCGGCGTCGCCGCGGATCTCCAGGTAGCGGTACGGGACGGCCAGATCGAGCAGGAGCAGGCTCACGCCCGGGTTCGCGAGCAGGTTCTTGGTCTTCTGCCGTGCGGTGCTGAGCGAGATCTTGACCGTGTCGCCGTCGGCGAGGTACCAGACCTCGGACAGCTGTGGTCGGCCGTCCGGGCCGACCGTGCCGAGCGTCGCGACTTGGCCGTCGAGCAGGTCCCGGTGAGACGGGGGGATCTCTGGCATGATGCTCCGTTCTCGCGCCTGTTTCATCAGCCATAACCTAATGCCAAGGGCCTGCATGCCCGGCCAGTACGACCGTGATCGCACCGCGCAGTCAGGCCGTCGCCACGGCAGCGTTGATGATGACTGCGTAGACCCGATGCCAGGCGACCGGACCGAAGCCCGCCGCGTCCAGCAGGCGGTTGGCCCGCCGCTGGGTGCGCGCCTTGCCGGATCGGCTGAAGACCAGCGTCGGGACGAGCCACCCGGAGAACTGATCGACCAGAACGAGATGGCCGCCGGGGACCAGAACCCGGTGGCACTCGGCCAGTCCCGTCTGCTGGTCCGACCAGTGATCGAACGACGTCACGCTGACCACCAGGTCGAACGAAGCGTCCCGGAACGGCAGGTGCTCGGCCACGCCGACCGAGAACCGCAACCGCTCGTCGGCGGCCGAGGCCGCGGCGACCTTGATCATTCCCGGCGCCGCGTCGACCCCGGCCAATTCGGCGGCGTCCGGGCAGCGGCTGGCCAGCAGCCGGAGCAGATAGCCGCTCCCGCAGCCGACGTCGAGCACTCGCTCGGGCGCCGCGCTGGCGGTCAGGGCGATCTCGGCGGTCTGGTCGGCGATGTCATGATGAAGCCGGCCGCGCCATCCCTGGTCATACCCGGCGGCCCGCTCATCGAAGGCGGCCACATCGCGGTACCTGGGTGGCGAGGCATCGCTGGTCATCTGAAGCGCCAGCCGCGGGCCAGGCACGCCTGCTGCACTGCCTTGCGGGAGAACATGCCAAGGACCATGACCGTATCTGTGCCCTCGATGGTCAGCCCCAGCTTCCAGATCCGGCCGCGGAGTTCCTTGGCCCAGCGCAACCTATTTCCCTGCTGGCGCGACAGGGTGGACAGCTGGCCGTTGCCTTTCACGTACCTGATCGCGCCCTGGGTGATCTCCAGACGGCCCGAGCGCCGGATCGCCACGATCCAGCCGATCAGAAAGACCACCAGCAGGACGCCGAAGACCACCGCGCCGACGACCCGCCCGGCCGTGGTGTGCGCATTGGGGACTACCCGAGCCAGGGCCACGGCGCTGGCCAGCATCAGGAAAGCGAATAGGAAACTGATCTGCCCTCTGCTTTCACGGATGGTAATGGCTCCCGGGTCCGGGTTCGTAGCTCCCACCTGGGGATCGTACTGCCCGACCCGATGCGTGACATATATAAGCCGCATCTGATTCTCCTCGCTATCTGGTTGCGGGCGTGCGCCGCCGGAGCGCCGACGCCACCACGCGCTTATCGGCGGCCGTTGGTCCGTACGACGTGAGCACGACGGGCGCGCCGAGTGCGCCTTCGACGAGACCCGGCCAGTCCGGGCCGGGATCTTCGTACACCGGGCGCGCGCGCAGCAGCATCGCGGTGAGCCGCTCCTGCCATCCCAGGTCACCCTCGGGGCCGGGGATGATCCGCTGTAGCGGCTTCCCGTCCACCTGGTAGGACCGGCACACCCGCAACGGGTGCCGCGCGGCCGCGTCGAGGTGGGTCAGCGCCACGGCGTCCACCCCGCCGCTGACCTCGACCGCGTACCGCAGCGCGACCGCGTCGAAGTGCCCGGTCCGGAACGCGCCCTGCCACGTCCCGCGCTGGTTGTGCGGCTCGGGCAGCTCGAGGGTGGGGTCCTCGGTCACGAACGGGCCCGGTCCGTGCCGCGTCAGGTAGCAGCGCACCACGCCCAGGCGCAGCGCGGTGTCCCCGGCCTCGGCCAGCAGCGTCTCGGCGTTGGCGAAGGTCGTGGTCGACCAGGTGGTGTACG
>Ga0210383_10004058_pt1 | contig 13012 bp, 9 predicted proteins | sample IncBWC14OmetaG_FD_160072 | JGI IMG/M metagenome (GOLD analysis project Ga0210383, IMG submission 160072) | Forest soil microbial communities from Barre Woods Harvard Forest LTER site, Petersham, Massachusetts, United States - Inc-BW-C-14-O ...
AATCGCGCTGTGGCCTGTTGCAGAGCTTCGATATTCTCTAGTCGAGGCATCGTCCCCTTTGCCGCGTGATGCGGGTTGCACGCATTCGGGATATTACTCCAGATCGCACGCTTCTGAAAACGAGGCGGGGGGGGTTGAAAACACCCTAGAGCTGCGCGCATACCGACTTGGTCTGGGTGTAGAGCTCAAGTGCAGCATGGCCACTTTCGCGGCCCCATCCTGACTGCTTGTAACCTCCGAAAGGCAATGCTGGATCAAACACGTTGTAGCAGTTGAGCCACACGGTTCCGGCGCGAAGCTTGGCGGCTATACGGTGCGCCTTGCCGATATCGCGCGTCCAGACAGCGGACGCGAGTCCGTAGATGGTATCGTTTGCGAACTTCACTACCTCGTCCGGATCGCTGAACGGAATCGCAGTCACGACCGGTCCAAAGATTTCTTCGCGGACCACTTTCATGTGTGGCTTCACGTCGACGAGGATGGTGGGCTCAACGAAATATCCAGTGCTCCCGATTCGGTGGCCGCCGACGATGGCCTTCGCGCCTTCCTTGGCGCCGGAATCAAGATAGCCGCAAACCCGGGCAAGCTGCTCCTTTGAAACCAGCGGCCCGAGGTTGGTGGAGGGATTGATGCCGGGGCCGACGCTGAATTTCGTCGTCTCCTCGGCGACGCCCTCTATAACTTTGTCGAAAATACTTTTATGCACGAACAGGCGCGACCCGGCGGTACAGATCTGCCCCTGATTAAAGAAGATGGCGCTGGCGCTTCCGGGAATGGCCGCCTTCAGGTCGGCGTCGGCAAAAACGACGTTGGGTGATTTCCCGCCGAGTTCGAGGGAAACTTTTTTCAGATTCTCTGTGGCGGCCCTGGCAATCAGTTTGCCAACCTCGGTCGAGCCGGTGAAAGCGATCTTATCCACGTCAGGATGCGCGGCCAGCGCGGCGCCGGCGGTTTCGCCAAAGCCCGGCACGATGTTGACGACGCCGTCGGGAAAGCCCGCTTCCTGAATCAATTCTCCCAGCCGCAGAGCTGTGAGCGAAGTTTGCTCGGCGGGCTTGAGTACACATGTGCATCCCACGGCAAGAGCAGGAGCAAGCTTCCATGAGGCCATGATGAGCGGGAAATTCCAGGGGATGATCTGCCCGACGACCCCAACCGGATCTCGCAGCGTATAGGCAAAATACTTGCCGCGCGCGGAAATCGGAATCGTGTTGCCTTCAACCTTCGTTGCCCAGCCCGCCATGTAGCGGAATACGTCAACCGCGGTTGGGACATCCACGATACGCGAGAACAGGAGCGGCTTGCCGTTGTCTAAAGTCTCAAGTTCGGCAAGTTCCTGATGATGTTGCTCGATCAGATCGGAGAGCTTCCACAGCAGTCGCCCGCGCCCAGACGGAGACATGTCCGGCCACGGTCCGGTTTCAAAAGCTTTGCGCGCCGCTGCTACAGCTTGGTCAATGTCAGCGCGATCGCCCTCCGCCACGTGCGCCAGCACCTCGCCCGTCGCGGGGTTAAAGGTTTCGAACGTCCTCCCTGACCTGGCTTCGACCCATTGGCCGCCTATCAGCATTTTTCTGGGGCGGCTCAGAAATTCCTGGACAGACCTGTGAAGTTGAATGGGCGCGGTGGTAGTGGACATGTCTTTCCCCTTTTGGGTCGTGGTTGTAATCGCCTGCAAGCATTGGAGCACACTGGCGACGTCAAATGTCTATTGCGGCCCCATCGATTGTAGGCAGACATTGTAGGCGGACATGGAGCGATTGCAAGTGGGCACCCCAGCGTAACCTAGCCCGAGCCAGATGGAGCCAATGCAGCTCCAAAACGGGAATGGCATTCCCTTCAATTCCCGTCGTCGCTGAGCAGCCCGGTTTCTACCATTAAAGCTAATTTCCCGCCTGCCGATAGCACCTTTCATAGCAGTACAAGAGGTTGTGAATTCGGTGACTAAGTGTCGTAAACCCGTACCTACGTGCAGTCGGTAATGCGAATCTCGCCGTAAGCTCGATTTACCGGCACGAGCAGGTGTCAGATACAGAAGCGCTGAAATACAGCGCATGGTAGAGCCGTTGAAAATGAAGACCAAGTCGCTATTGAATAGGACGGCACAACTCGCGTTCGGGGCCGCCATTTTGACCTTGCTCGTGGTGGGCGCGATCTCCTATCGGGGCATGGTTTTGTCCAGCGAAAGCGACCAGTGGGTGCGGCATACCCACGAAGTTCTGGAAAACCTCGGCGAATTACATCTGGCGATGGAAACGGTGGAAGCGAACTGTCGCGGCTATGTCTTGACGGGCGCCGACTCCTACCTCCAGAGCTGCCTTGGCAGCAGACTAAGCGTGGAGCAGTACGAAGCGGCCGTAAGCAACTTGACGGTGGACAATCCCGTCCAGCAAAACCGCGTTCCGGAACTTGAAAGATTGACGTCGGAGAAGTTTGCTCTCGCGGACAAGGTCTTATCCCTGCGCCGTACCCAGGGGTTGCAGGCGGCAGTGGACGCCATTCGAAACAGCCCGGCCCAACAAATCATGGCTGGGTTTCTAGCGTTAGTCGGGCAAATGCAGCAGGAGGAGCAACGCTTGCTGGTGTTGCGCGATGCCGACGCGAAACATCGTCTGGCACAGTCGAAAACTGCTTTGATCGCCGGAGTGGTTCTTGGCCTCCTGATCACTGCCGCTGCCGGCTGGAGCGTCCATCGCGACAGTTCCCGGCGCGGGCTGGCAGAGCAGGCGCTGCGCGAAGGTGAGGAGCGCTTTCGCGACATGGCCAACAACATTTCTCAGTTGGCCTGGATGGCCGACGAGAAGGGCTACATCTTCTGGTACAACGACCGCTGGTTTGATTACACCGGAACCACTCTGGCGGACGTGGTCGGGTGGGGCGGGCAAGAAACGCTGCATCCCGACCACCGGCAGCGAGTGATGGAAAAGATCAAGCGCAGTTTTGCGGCCGGCGAGGTTTGGGAAGACACGTTCCCCCTGCGCGCCCGCGATGGCAGCTATCGCCTGTTCCTCTCGCGCGCAGTTCCGATCCGCGATGCGAAGGGGAAGGTGTTGCGCTGGTTTGGCACAAACACCGACATCAGCGAGACCAAGGAATCGGGAGCGAAGTATCGCGGCCTGCTGGAAGCGGCCCCGGACGCCATGGTCGTGGTGAATCAGGCCGGAGAAATCGTTTTGCTGAACGTGCAGGCGGAGAAACAGCTCGGCTACCACCGCGACGAACTGGTCGGGCAGAAAGTTACGAACATCATTCCCGAGGGCTTCGCCGAACGGTTGATCGCGGACGGCACCCGCAGCGCAGCCGAAGCGCTGGCACAACAGATTGGTACTGGGATTGAACTGATGGCCCGGCGCAAGGATGGCAGCGAGTTTCCCATCGAGATCATGCTGAGTCCGCTCGAAAGCGCGGAAGGCATCCTGGTGACGGCGGCGATTCGCGACATCAGCGTGCGCAAGGCCGCTGAAACGCACCTCGGTCAGATGGAAGGCAGATACCGCGGCCTTTTGGAAGCGGCTCCGGATGCCATGGTCGTTGTGAATCAGGCGGGCGACATTGTCCTGCTGAACGTGCAGGCGGAAAAGCAACTCGGCTACAGCCGTGACGAACTGGTCGGGCAACCAGTAAAGAACATTATTCCCGAGGGCTTCGCCGAACGGCTGATTGCCGACGGTACGCGGAGCGCAGCCGAGGCGCTGGCACAACAGATCGGCACCGGGATTGAACTCATAGCGCGACGCAAGAACGGCACCGAGTTTCCCATCGAAATCATGCTGAGCCCGCTCGAAAGCGCGGAGGGCATTCTGGTGACGGCGGCGATCCGCGACATCAGCGTGCGTAAGGCTGCCGAAACACATCTCGGTCAAATGGAAGGCAGATATCGCGGCCTGCTGGAAGCGGCTCCGGACGCGATGGTGGTGGTAAACACGGCTGGGGAGATCGTCTTGCTGAATGTTCGGGCGGAGAAACAGTTTGGCTACAGCCGCGACGAACTGGTGGCGCAGAAGGTAACCAACATCATTCCCGAGGGCTTCGCAGAGCGGCTGATCGCCGACGCGCTGCGATCCGCGGAAGACGCGCTGGCACAGCAGATCGGCACTGGAATTGAGCTGACCGGACGGCACCGGAATGGCAGCGAGTTCCCGATCGAGATCATGCTGAGTCCGCTCGACAGCACAGAAGGCATCCTGGTGACGGCGGCGATCCGCGACATCACCCTGCGCAAGCAGACGGAAAAGAATCTGCTACATAAGATCGAGGAATTGAACCGCTCGAACGAGGAATTGGGCCAGTTTGCCTACATCGCCTCGCACGATTTACAGGAGCCGCTGCGGATGGTGGCCAGCTACACCCAGCTACTGTCGCGGCGGTACAAGGGCAAGCTCGACGCCGAGGCGGACGAGTTTATTGCCTTCGCGGTGGATGGAGCCGGTCGCATGCAGCGCCTGATCCAGGATCTGCTGGCCTTTTCCCGGGTGGGAACCAAAGGCCAGGAAATGCTCGATACCTCCAGTGAAGACGCCCTGCAACAGGCACTGGTCAACCTGCGCGGCGCCATCGAAGAAAGCGGCGCGCTGGTAACCCACGATCCGCTGCCCGGCGTGCTGGCGGACGAGACGCAACTGACGCAGTTATTTCAGAACCTCATCGGCAACGGCATCAAGTACCAGAACCCGGGCGTTCCGAAGGTCCACATTTCGGCCACTCGGAATGGCGGCAAGAAATGGACATTCGCGGTGAAAGATAACGGACTCGGAATCGACTCGCAATACTTCGAAAGGATTTTTGGCATGTTCCAGCGGTTACACAAACGGGAAGAGTTCGCCGGCACCGGCATCGGTTTGGCCATCTGCAAGAAGATTGTGGAGCGGCACGGCGGCACCATTTCGGTCGAGTCCCAGCCAGGGCAAGGGTCGACCTTCAGTTTTGCCCTGGCAGGAAACGAGAAAAAATCATGAAAACCATCGACGAAAAAGATACGTCCATCAATGTTCTCCTGGTCGAAGACAGTCCCGGAGATGTGCGGTTGACGCAGGAAGCCTTCCGCGAAGCCAATCTGTCCGTCCGCTTGCACGTCGCCAGCGATGGCGTGGAGGCCATGGCCTTTCTTCGCCATCAGGGCGATCACGTCGATGCCCCGCGCCCTGATCTTGCCTTGCTCGATCTCAACATGCCCAAAATGGATGGCCGCCAGGTTCTGGCTCAGATCAAGGCGGACGACGTCTTGAAAACTATCCCTACTGTGATCCTGACTACCTCCGCATCGGACGAGGACATTGCGAAATGCTATCAACTGCAGGCGAATTGCTACCTCACAAAGCCGGTGCAATTGGACGCGTTCGACAATCTGGTAAAGAGCGTCAACGATTTCTGGCTGGCCAAGGCGCGTTTGCCGAATCGGCAAGCCGAATAAGGCGAACGCGGATTGAGAGCGACAGAGTGCAGTGAAGTCGTGCAAGGCATGGGAGGAAAAGAATGCCTATACAAGTTCTCCTCGTCGAAGACAGTCCGGGAGACGTGCGGTTGACGCGGGAAGCCTTCCGCGATATCAACGCCGCCGTTCAACTGCACGTGGTCTCGGACGGGGTCGAGGCCATGGCATTTTTGCGTCATGAGGGAGCGTACCCGAATGCCCCGCGTCCGGACCTCACGTTGCTCGACCTCAACCTGCCCAAAATGGATGGCCGCGAAGTTCTGGCTTGTATCAAAGCGGATGACACGCTGAAAACCATCCCTACCGTAGTGCTGACCACCTCCGACGCGGAAGCGGATGTGGCGAAAAGCTATCGGTTGCAGGCCAACTGCTATCTCACCAAGCCGCCAAAGTATGAAGACTTCGCAGCCTTGTTGAAGAGTGTCAACGATTTCTGGCTGACCCGGGTTATGTTGCCGCAGCCGAGGGCGAGCGCATGAACGTGAAGTCGATTCGCAAGAAGGTCTGACGCTGGTGGAGCATTTGAGTAAGGCGGGAAGCGTTGGTGGAATGACGCAATGAAGGGGAGACATGAATATTATCGGAGGAAGTGGCATGGCTATACACGTTCTTTTGGTCGAAGACAGTCCGGGTGACGTCCGGCTGACGCAGGAAGCGTTCCGCGACGCCAATTCATCCATTCGTTTGCACGTGGCTACCGACGGCGTCGAGGCCATGGCCTTTCTGCGACGCGAAGGATCGCACGCCGATTCTCCTCGCCCGGATCTGATCTTGCTCGACCTCAACCTCCCCAGAATGGATGGCCGCGAGGTGCTGGCTCATATCAAGGAAGATGCGAGTCTGAAAATGATCCCGACCGTGATCCTAACTACTTCCGACTCGGAGGTGGATATCGTGAAAAGCTATCAGCTGGCCGCCAATTGCTACCTCACCAAGCCGGTGCAGTTGCCTGCGTTCGAAAGCCTGGTGAAGAGCATCAACGATTTCTGGCTGACCAAGGCCAAGTTGCCGCCGCAGGATTAGACGGATGCCGAAGAAATCGATCAAGACGATTCTCCTGGTCGAAGATAATCCGGGAGACGCTCGCCTGCTGCGTGAAATGTTGAACGAGCAGGGCTTGCAGCGGATCGAAATGACGCATGTGGAACGCTGGAGTGACGCGGCGAAACGTCTGACGGAGCAGCCTGTCGATATCATCCTGCTCGACCTGGGATTGCCCGACGCCCACGGATTAAGTGCGGTACGACAGGCCCACGCCGCCGCTCCCCGGATTCCTCTGGTGGTGTTCACCAGCCTGGACGACGAGGCGTTGGCCGCACAAGCCCTGCAAGAAGGCGCGCAGGACTATCTCATCAAGGGCCAAATCGACGGGCGCTCGCTACTGCGATCTCTGCGCTATGCCATTGAGCGCAAGAGTATGGAGGAAGCGCTGTTCGTGGAGAAGGAACGCGCTCAGGTCACGCTCAACAGCATTGGTGACGCTGTTGCCTGCACCGATATCGCGGGAAACATAACCTTCCTTAATCAGGTCGCGGAAAAGATGATGGGGTGGTCGTTAGCCGAAGCGACTGGCCGACCCCTGGCCGAAGTGCTCCAAATTCTGGACTCGACCACGCGCGAAGCCGTTCCGACTCCAATGGAGACGGCAGCCGGAGAAGACCGGATCGTACATCTTCCGTCGAACTGTATCCTCGTCCGGCGCGACGGATTTGAAACTCCCATTGAAAACTCCGTTGCCCCGATTCACGACCGTGAAGGGCACACTACCGGGGCGGTCATCATTTTTCGTGACGTGAGCGCGGCGCGCGCAATGGCGCTGCAGATGACCCATTCAGCCCAGCATGACTTTCTGACCGGGTTGCCGAATCGAATGCTCCTGAACGACCGCGTGAACCAAGCGATCGCGCTGGCGCCCCGCCACCATAAGAAAGTCGCCGTGCTATTCCTCGATCTGGATGGCTTCAAACACATCAATGATTCCCTGGGACATCCGACTGGCGACAAACTTCTGCAATCCATCGCCAAACGCCTGGTGGATTGCGTGCGCGGTTCGGACACGGTCAGCCGGCAGGGGGGCGATGAATTCGTCGTGCTGCTCTCCGAAGTCGCGCAACCAGAAGACACCGCCATTACCGCGAGAAGAATGCTGCAAGCGGTGGCGGAGGCGCATTCCATCGACCAACACGATCTTCACGTCACCACCAGCATTGGCGTGAGCGTCTATCCCGACGACGGCCAGGATGCGGAAACGCTTATCAAGAACGCGGACACTGCCATGTATCAGGCCAAGGAAAATGGGCGCCAAAGCTATCAATTTTTCAAGTCTGCAATGAACGTTCGGGCGGTGGAGCGCCAATCCATCGAAGAGAGTCTGCGGCGCGCTCTGGAACGGCAGGAATTCACGCTCTATTACCAGCCCAAAATCAATCTGAGGACCGGACAAATCGCCGGCGCGGAAGCCTTGTTACGTTGGAAGCATCCTACGCGCGGGCCAGTTGCTCCGGCACAATTTATTCCGGTGGCGGAAGACTGCGGTCTGATTCTTCCCATCGGCCACTGGGTACTTCGGGAAGCGTGTCAGCAGGCCCGGCTCTGGCTCGATGCGGGTTTGCCGGTAGTCACCATGGCGGTGAACATCTCCGCCATGCAATTGCGAGACGAAAGCTTTCTTGAAGGCGTGTTCGCCATCCTCAAAGATACGCGGCTGGATCCGAGTTCTCTCGAGCTGGAGCTGACCGAAAGCGTGCTGATGAAGCATGCCGAGTCCGCTGAGTACATCCTCAAGACCCTGCGCGCCAGCGGAGTGAAAGTTGCGGTGGATGATTTCGGCACCGGCTACTCCAGCTTGAGCTATCTGGGAAAGTTTCCTATCGATGCCCTCAAGATCGACCAGTCGTTCGTCCGCCAGATCAGCACCACTCCCAGCGAGACGACTATTGTGACCGCCGTGATCAGCATGGGCCGAAGTCTGAAGCTTCGGGTGGTGGCGGAGGGCGTCGAAACCCAAGCCGAGCTGGCCTTTCTACTGGCTCACCACTGTGACGAAGCGCAGGGATACTATTTCAGCCGACCCGTGCTTCCCAATGAGTTCGCGAGATTACTGGAAGCCGGCATGGACGCAATGGGCCGCCAACTGAAAGAGTCGACGGAAGCCCGCGCCATGGTGAAATCGGCCGCAGCGCGATAGATGCAAATCTAATCGCGGCATCCCGATTTCACGGCGCATGCCGTGACGACGCATCTTCGCCCAACAAAGTGGCCGCAAGCACAATAACGCTCGGATTAGCGGGCAGAGTCACACTCTGCACAACCTTGGTCGGGTCTATTTCAAATTGGTATGCATATAGGCTGAACGTCCCCTGATCCTTGCTTCCGTCCGAGGAATTCCGGTATGACATCGCAACCCCTTCACCCTCGCCTGGGAAATTTTGTGGGGAGGACCAGTCGCTGAAGCTCTGCACAAATTGTGCGCTCGTTCCATCCGTATAGTTGACGGTGATCGTTTGCGAGGTTTGACTTCCCTGCACACCAGTCCCCAACAGCAACAGCCCGGAAAAGTTTCCCTTCGGCAAAATAACCGACTGGCCATTGCAGGCTATAGCGTCAGGTTGATCCGCCGGTCCAAACTTAATCGGCATCAAGTCGAGAGACCGCGACTTGCCCAACAGTTTCGCTGAATATGAGAACCCGGCACCGTCAAGGCCTCCAGTCGAATACACCGTTCCATCGGTGTATATCCCATTGACGTTGAATGCTGAGGAGAGATCAACGCGCTTGCCCGATCCCTTACTGCCCAACGCCGCGCTCACCGCCAGGGTGAAAGTAAAGGTTTGCGAAATCTCACCGGAAGTGCCCGTAACCGTTACCGGAGTGAATCCGGTGGCAGCACCAGAACTGGCCGTTAACACAATCGTTTGCTTGTTCCCTTGTCCGGTCAACGAACCGACGACTCCATTTGGCAAAGGAGACAGAGCCAGATTCACCTCACCCTTAAAAACGCCGAAGTCCGCGATTTTGATCGCGGCCTTAGCTGTTGCGTTTTGGTTCAGGAAGACACTCTCTGGCCCCGAGAGTGTGAAGCCTCCAATGCCCACGGCATCATCAATCGCGTTCGCGTATTTTGTCGCCAGACCATTACCGACAAAATCGTCATAAATCCACATGAATCCGCCGCTGATGCCACATTGGGTGTTCCAGTCGCTCATGCGGCTCTGAACCTCCTTGGGCGTATCAACCCGATCCCATAACCCCGGAAAAACCGGAACACTTCCGAAGTTCCACTGCGAGGAACACGGGTTGTTGCCAGCCCCGCCGGAGTAAACCTGCAGGTGTACGCCGTCCGCCGTGCCCGGAAGTTGATTGTTAATCCCCGAAACAACGTTCATCCAATAAGTGTTGTTGTCATAGGCATCGGGCAATACGTGATAGCCCAGCGTGCCCAGCATGACGCCAAACTGTACAGTTGTATCCAGGTTGAAACTGTTTTCATCGTCAAAATCGATAGCATCCAGCGCTGGGATGGCATTCTTCAAAGCTTGAAAGTCCTGATAAAGGATGCTGCCGGGACCAGTGCCCTGCGATTCAACCAGGGCTGTGATATCTTCCCAGTCTCCATAATTCGAAGATCCAATGCTCAACGTAACTCTCTTGACGGTCCCCTGTTTCAGGAGCGCCATGTCCCCCGGGAAGTCCGGATAAGTCTGGTTGCCGATATATACGCCATTCACGGTTAAGGGAAACTCGCCGTTAAGATTCAAGTCGCCGGTGCTGCTGACCTCGACGCTCCAAACAATCGCTTCCGTGAAGCCTGAGTATTCTATCTCCCTGATATTGTTAGCCGCGTTCTTATAAAACGGTCCCCCGCCAAAGATTCCGGTAAATCCGGTCTGGGCAGATGCGGACGGGGCGGAGAATCCCCATGCCAAAAGCAATAGCAACAGAATCGTTGCGCAGCGCGCAACGGCCGAACGCCGGCAACAGGCGGACGATGCATTTCTTGTTCGCTTCATGTTTTCTCTCCCATGATCAGCCGAATTTCAAGTGGTAACAAGACCGGCCCCAGTCGGTCAGCGCATTCCGAGAATCCGAATTCTGGCCCCGAAACAATCTCCGCATCACGTCGTCTATGCCATCGCCGTCGAAGTCACACATCACAGACCCCTGCGCGAAGGCTGTAGTGTGGAAAAGACTCCGAGCGCGACGATGGACAGGGCAAAAAATGCCCTTAGGTCGATGGAGAACATGTGGTGCTCCGGTGAGGGCTCGCGCGACGCGAAACGCCAGTCCACAAGGCGCGCAAGCCGAGTTGCGCGAGGCTATCAGAGGTCCGCGCTGCTTGTCCACGGAAAAAGTGGATGTGAAAAGGCTTGCATCATGGGGGGAGGCGTCATCCCCTTTGCGTCCCAAGAATTGGAAACAAATTGGTCGGGGAGAGAGGATTTGAACCTCCGACCCCCTGGTCCCGAACCAGGTGCTCTACCAGGCTGAGCCACTCCCCGACTGACGACTGGATGACGGCCACTACAGGAACTGCGTAGCGACTCGAACTCAAACAGTATAGCATTCTGTCGCTTGGTGCTTTTTCGATGGACAGCGCCTCCTGCCCGCCAGCGGAGGCAACGAAGGCTGTTACAATCTTGTTCACAGGCGCAGTTTTGCCTCTATTAAAACGTTTATATGCCGGCTTTTACTGCGAGAAGACTGTTGACTCCGACGGAGGCCGTCGGGCATCCTCTGGTGCTCGTCGAGCAGGGACAACTCGTCGAAATTACCGCTCGGAGCAGCCGCCAGCTTCCCGCTGGAGTCTCCGTGATCGACTTCGGCGACGCCGTAATAGCGCCGGGTTACGTCGATCTTCACATTCACGGCAGCGCCGGATATGACGTCATGGACGATAGCGTCGAGGCGCTGCCCGCGATCGAACGTCTGATCGCCCGGCATGGGGTCACGAGTTATTTTCCCACCACCGTCAGCGCTCCCATGGATGCAACCTTGCGAGCGCTCGAGCGACTCGCGACTGCGATTGAAAAGTGCAAACGAGAAGGGGCAGACAGCGAGCATCGGGCTCTCCCGCTCGGAATTCATCTTGAGGGTCCCTTCATCAGCCATGTCCGGCGAGGGGCGCACCCGCCGGAGAATTTACTGGCACCGACCCTCGCTTTGTTCGAGAGGTTCTGGCAAGCAGCGCGCGGCCGCATCCGCATGATGACGATTGCCCCTGAGTTAGAGGGCGCGCTCGAGGTCATTGCCGAAGCTGCGCGGCGCGGCGTGTGCGTGAGCCTGGGACATTCTGACGCCGATTTTGCCGCAACCGAACGCGGAATCGCGGCGGGAGCGCGGCACGCGACGCATACTTTCAATGCCATGCGCCCACTCGACCATCGCAGTCCCGGCATTTTGGGAGCGGTGCTTACCGATCGTCGCGTGAGCGCAGACATCATCGCCGATGGCGTGCATCTCGATCCGGCAATCGTGAAGCTCTTTGCGAAGGCCAAAGGCGCCGAGCAAACCGTGATCATCACGGATGCGATTTCGGCGACCGGCATGCCCGACGGCCGTTACCGGCTTGGAACTTTCGAGGTTGAGGTTCGAGATGGCAAGTGCATGACGAACGGCACACTCGCCGGAAGCGTTTTGACTATGGACCGCGCCGTACAGAATCTGTCGCGCTTCGCGGAGTGGGATTTGCCTCTGGCAGTTGCGGCGGCCAGCCGAAATCCGGTGCGGGTAGCGCGAATCGCGAACAAGGGCGTGCTTGCGGTGGGAGGGGACGCGGACTTCGTGGTCCTCAGTTCCGCCGGCGAAGTGCTGCGGACTTTTGTCGGCGGCGCGGAATGCCTCAAATGCTAGTGGGATCAACTAATGGCTGAGACACGCAAGTTTCCCCATCATCTGATTCGAGAGATTTTCGAGCAGCCCGACGCCCTGCGCCGAGCCATTGACCCTCGCGTTTCGCTAGCCGATGGACTGGTTCGCCTGAACGAAATCCATATCTCGCGTGAGGAACTGCGCGCCGTTCGCCGGATTAACATCGTGGCTTCAGGGACGAGTCGTCATGCGGGGATGACTGGTCAGTACATGATGCAGGAACTCGCCGCTGTTCCGGTCGATGTGGACTACGCCAGCGAGTTTGAATACCGCGATCCCATGATTGGGCGCGGCGAACTGAGCATCTTTATTACTCAGTCCGGAGAAACCGCCGACACCACCGCGGCCCAGCGCGAGGCCCGGCAAAAAGGATCGCGCACAATTGCAATTTCGAACGTCGAAGGCTCGACGATTGCGCGCGAAGCCGATGGATACATCTACACCCATGCCGGTCCCGAGATCAGCATCGCCTCCACCAAGGCATTCACCGCGCAGATGGCATGCTTGTTTCTGTTCGCGCTGTACCTTGGAGAGATCAAAGAAAAAGTTTCGAAGACGCTGGCCCAGCACTACATCGGCGAACTTCTTGCGCTCCCTCGGAAAACGGAAACGATTTTAGCGGCGGCCGATCAAGTAGAAAACCTGGCCGAACTCTACTATCGGGTGGACGATTTCATGTTCCTTGGCCGCGCCATCCACTATCCGATTGCGATG
>Ga0210383_10004061_pt1 | contig 13004 bp, 9 predicted proteins | sample IncBWC14OmetaG_FD_160072 | JGI IMG/M metagenome (GOLD analysis project Ga0210383, IMG submission 160072) | Forest soil microbial communities from Barre Woods Harvard Forest LTER site, Petersham, Massachusetts, United States - Inc-BW-C-14-O ...
GGAGGTGCCACGTGAGAACCATCGGCAAGACGGCTCTCGCCAGAGCGGCTCTCGGCAAAGCAGGCCTCATCGGCGCCGTGCTCGCCGGCCTGGTCGCCGCAGGATGTTCCGGCGGCCAGTCGGATCTGGAGAAATGGATTGCGGATACCAAGAAAAAACCGGGTGGGCGCATCCAGGCGCTGCCCGAGGTAAAGCCGTACGAAACCTATGTGTACAGCGCCTCGAGGCTGCGATCGCCGTTTCAACCGCAGGGTCCGAATGCCGGCGGCCTGGCCGGGGTGCGGCCAAGCTCGCGGCGCAACCGCGAATTTTTGGAAGGCTTTTCGCTCGACACGCTGAAAATGGTCGGCACCTTCAAAGTGGGCGGCAGCTTCTACGGGCTGGTCCAGTCCAAAGACGGCCTCGTGCACAAGGTTCAGCCGGGGAACTACCTCGGCCAGAACGACGGCAAAGTGACGGAAATTACCGGCGGCAAAATTAGTCTCGTCGAAATCATTCCGGATGGTCTCGGCGGCTATATCGAGCGACCGGCCTCGTTGGCGTTGGCCAATTGAGGCCACAGGGAGAAGAGAGCATGATTAGATTCAAGATAGGAACGTCGGCGATCGGCGCGATAGCGCTCGTCGCCTTGAGCGCAATCGGGTTCACGGTACGTGCCCAGGAACCGCTCAAGCTCGACGCAATCGACGTTCAGACCCTGGCGGGTCAACAAGTGCAGCTCAAACTGCACTTGAGCGGTCCGGCTCCCGAGCCTCTGCCATTTACGATCGACAAGCCGGCGCGCATCGCGTTCGACTTGCCGAACACCACTCTCGCACTGACGACGCGGCGCTTCGACGTTCGCTCGGGAGGCGTCGACACGGTGCTCGCCGCCGAGGCCAATGGCCGCACCCGCGTGGTCGTCAACGTGGATTCCTTGCTGCCGTACACCACCAAGGTGGACGGCGATACCATCATCGTCACCCTCGGCGGCCAGCCCGGCGCGGCTGCTGCTCAATCGGCCCGCGCGGGCGCTGGCGCTGGCGCCGGCCAGGCGGCGACGCCGGTCGAACGGGCGATCAAGACCATCGATTTCCGGCGCGGCGCCGACGGTACCGGCCGGGTGATCGTGCAGCTGACCGATCCGCGCACGCCGGTCAACGTGCGGCAGGAAGGCAATCAAGTCGTGGTCGACTTTTCCGGTACGCTGATGCCGAAGAACCTCATGCGCCGCTATGACGTCATCGACTTTGCGACCCCCGTGCAAACCGTCGACGCGCTGCGGGTGGAAGGCAGTTCGCGGCTGGTGATCAGCGCGCAAGGCGACTTCGAACAGTTGGCGTACCAGTCCGACAACCAGTACACCATCGAGATCAAGCCCTCGCTCAAGCGCGCCGCCGCCGACGAGAAGAAGGAGTACACCGGCGAGCGTTTGACGTTGAATTTCCAGGACATCGACGTGCGCTCGGTATTGCAGCTGCTGGCCGATACCAGCGGCCAGAACATCGTGGTCAGCGATTCGGTCACGGGGAACCTGACGCTGCGTCTGCAAAACGTGCCCTGGGATCAGGCGCTCGACATCGTCCTGCGCACCAAGGGGCTGGACAAGCGCCGCCAGGACAATGTGATCATCATCGGACCGACCGCGGAGCTCGCGGCGCGCGAGAAGGCCGAGCTCGCCGCGCACAAGGAAGTGCAGGAACTCGCGCCCGTGCGCACCGAATTCATGCAGGTCAACTACGCCAAGGTGGTGGATCTCGCGAAGTTGATCAGGCCCACCGCCGGAGCCGCCGCCGGCAGCGGTGGCCGGAACTCGATGCTGTCGGCGCGCGGCAGCCTGTCGGTCGATGAGCGCACCAACACGCTGCTGGTGCAGGACACGTCGGAAAACCTGGCCGACATCCGGCGCCTGGTGCAGACGCTCGACGTACCGGTCAAGCAGGTGTTGATCGAAGCGCGCATCGTGATCGTGAGCGATACCTTCGAGCGCGATTTGGGCGCCAAGCTCGGCATTTCAGACTTCAGCACGGTCGGGAACAACGGCCTCTTTACGGTGTCGGGCAACAATGTGGGCACCGACTCGATGCTGACTTCGGCGTTTCCGCCGTCGACCTTGAAACCTTCGGGATTCATCAATTTCCCAACGTTGCCCAACCGCTATCAAGTGAATCTGCCGGCGGCCAATGTCAACGGCAGCATCGGCGTGTCCTTGCTGTCCGGGACCCACCTCCTCGATCTGGAGCTGTCGGCGGCCCAAAACGAGGGCAAGAGCGAGGTGATCTCCTCGCCGCGCATCATCACGGCCAACCAGAAGCAAGCCACCATCATGCAGGGTGTGGAAATTCCCTATCAGGAATCGGCTTCGAGCGGCGCCACGACGACGCAATTCAAGAATGCCGTGCTGTCGCTCAAGGTGACGCCGTTGATCACTCCCGACAACCGGGTGGTGCTGGATCTCGACGTCAGCGACGATTCGGTCGGGGCGCAGGTGACGAGCGCCACCGGCGGCACCGTGCCGTCCATCGACACCCGTCAAATCATCACCCAAGTCTTGGTCAACGACGGCCAGACCGTGGTCCTGGGCGGTATCCTCGATACCACCAAATCCTTTTCGGCCAACAAGGTGCCGTTCCTGGCGGACATCCCCATCTTGGGCAACTTGTTCAAGAGCACGATCAGGATCAACAACAAGACCGAATTGTTGATTTTCATTACCCCGAAAATTCTGCGTGAGGGATCGAATCTCTACTAAACGCCGACTTCAAGGGCAGACTTGAGAAAACCGCCAAACCCTGGCGGTTTTTTCATTTGTCAGGGGAGAATTGATACAAAATGCCCCCCATGCTGGGCAAGCGCAACGTGTTTCTGATCGGCCCGATGGGTTCGGGCAAGACCGCCGTGGGGCGCCATCTGGCACGCATGCTGCGCTTTACTTTCCACGACAGCGACGCGGATATCGAGGCCAGAACCGGCGTCGATATCGCATTCATTTTCGAGAAAGAAGGAGAACCCGGCTTCCGGATCCGCGAAAAGGAATCCATCGACCGCCTGACTCGCCTGGAGTCGATCGTGCTGGCCACCGGGGGCGGCGCGGTGATCGACGAGGACAACCGCCGTGCGCTCGCCGGGCGCGGCATGGTGGTGTACCTCGCGACGTCGATCGATCAGCAGCTGGAGCGCACGCGCCATGCGCGCCATCGGCCCTTGCTGATCGACACGGATCCCGAACGCAAGCTTCACGAATTGATGCAGCGCCGGGCAATCCTGTACGCCCAAATAGCCGATTTCACCGTTTCCACGGATGGCCGGCGCGTGCAGCTCGTGGCCGAAGAGATTCACCATGCGCTTCGGCGGGCACAGGCGCCGTAAGGTTCGTATAATCGACGCCGTGCAAACGCTTCAGGTCGACGTAGGACATTCACGCTATCCCATCGCGATCGGCTCCGGACTGCTGACGAATCGGGAGTTCCTGGACTTCCAGATTAGCGGCCGGGATCTGATGATCGTCACCAATGCGACGGTCGCGCGCCTGTATCTCGCAAAATTGACCGGCGGTCTGGCCCCGAGAAGGGTCGCCGAATGCATCTTGCCGGACGGCGAGCAGCACAAAACGCTGCAGACGGCCGGATGGGTGTTCGACGCGCTGGTCGGCCAGAAGATGAATCGCGACGCCACCGTGCTGGCCTTGGGCGGCGGCGTGGTCGGCGACATTGCGGGCTTCGCGGCGGCAAGCTACCAGCGCGGGGTCGGCTACGTGCAATTTCCGACGACGTTGCTGGCGCAAGTCGACTCTTCGGTCGGCGGCAAGACCGGGGTCAATCATTCGGGCGGCAAGAACTTGATCGGCGCGTTCTATCAGCCCCTCTGCGTCATCTCGGACACTGATACGCTCGCCACCCTGCCGGACCGGGAGTTGAGCGCCGGGCTGGCCGAAGTGATCAAGTACGGCTGCGTTTGGGATCCGCTGCTGTTCGACTGGCTGGACAACAACATGGATCTCTTGCTCGCGCGCGACGTCGATGCGCTGACTTATGCCATCGCAAGGTCCTGCGAGATCAAGGCCACCGTGGTGGCCAAGGACGAACGCGAACAGAACCTCAGGGCCATCTTGAATTTCGGTCACACCTTCGGTCACGCCATTGAAGCCTCCACCGGCTACACGGCCTATCTGCACGGCGAAGCGGTGGGCGTGGGGATGCTGATCGCCGCGAGTTTGTCGCAGCGCCTGGGGCTGATCGACGCCGCCACGACCGACCGCCTGCGCGATGTCCTCGTCAAAGCCGGCTTGCCCACCGAGGCACCGCGCATCGGTGCCGCCCGGGCATTCGAATTGATGCAAATGGACAAGAAGGTGCTCGGCGGCTCGCTGCGGCTGGTGCTGCTCGAAAAATTGGGACGCGCCATCGTGACCGGGGACTACGGTCAAGCCGCGCTCGATGCCGCGTTGGCGGAACACTTCGGATGAGCGCCCTCGCCGCCTATGCAGCCCTCGACGAGCACTCGCGCGGGCGCCGCTACGCCGAACCCAAGCCGGCCTATCGCTCGGAATATCAGCGGGACCGCGATCGCATCGTCCATTCGACCGCGTTCCGCCGGCTCGTCTACAAGACTCAGGTTTTCGTCAATCACGAGGGCGATCTGTATAGAACCCGGTTGACGCATTCGCTCGAGGTGGCGCAAATCGCGCGCACCATCGCCAGGGCGCTCAAGCTCAACGAGGTGCTGTCCGAAGCAATCTGCCTCGCGCACGATCTGGGCCATACGCCGTTCGGGCATGCCGGGCAGGATGCACTGAACGAATGCATGACGGATTTCGGCGGGTTCGAGCACAACCTGCAGTCGCTGCGCGTGGTCGACGAGCTCGAGGAGCATTATGCGGATTTCGACGGGCTGAACCTGAGTTTCGAATGCCGCGAGGGAATCCTCAAGCATTGTTCCTACAACAATGCGCTTCGGCTCGGCGACGTCGGCGAGCGCTTCATCAACCGGCAGCAGCCTGGACTCGAGGCGCAACTCGCAAACTTCGCCGACGAAATCGCCTATAACAACCACGACGTCGAGGACGGCATTCGCGCGGGCCTTATTACGGTGGAGCAGTTGCTCATCGTGCCGCTGTTCCGCGAATATCACGGCGAGGTGCACTCGAAATACCCGACCCTCGCGGGCCGGCGGCAGGTATATGAGATTCTGCGGCGCATGATAAATCACCTCGTCACCGACTTGATCGACTCATCCGCCGCGCGCCTCGCGGCCTCCGGAGTGCGATCGATCGCAGAAGTAAGATCGCATCGGGGGCCGCTGATCGGCTTCAGCGAGAGGACGCGCGAGCTCAACCACGCGCTCAAGACATTCCTGCGCGAATATGTGTATAAGCATTACAAGGTGCGGCGCATGACCGCGAAGGCGCGCCGCGTCGTACGCGAGCTGTTCGACGCATTCTTCAACGATCCCACCCTGATGCCGGACGAGCACAAGACCACCGGATCGCGCCTGGAATCGGTGCAAGGACCCGCGGGACGCGCTCGTGCGGTGGCGGACTACATTGCGGGAATGACCGACCGGTACGCCATTCTCGAGCATCGTCGATTGTTCGATCCGGCTGAACGAACCTGAACGACATGACCGACGCCCTCACCAACGATTTGCTGCTGCGCGCCCTGCTGCGCGAACCGACGCCGCGCCGGCCGATTTGGCTGATGCGCCAGGCGGGCCGCTATCTGCCCGAATACCGCGCGACGCGGCAGCGGGCCGGCGGCTTTCTCGAGATGTGCACCAACCCCGAGATCGCGTGCGAGATCACGTTGCAGCCCGTCGACCGATTTCCGCTCGACGCCGCCATCTTGTTTTCGGACATTCTCACAATTCCGCACGCGATGAACTTGGGGTTGGAGTTCGAGGCCGGCGAAGGTCCCAGGTTCGAGCACCCGGTCCGCACGCCGGCCGACATCGATCGGCTCGTCGTGCCCGACCCAGGGCAGGAACTCAAGTACGTGATCGACGCCGTCGCCCTGGTGCGCCGCGAACTGCGCGGGCGGGTGCCCCTGATCGGCTTCGCGGGCAGCCCGTGGACCGTGGCTACGTACATGGTCGAAGGGGGCGGCAGCAAGACCTTCGGCCGGATCAAGCGAATGATGTACGAATCGCCGCGGGAACTGCACCGCTTGCTCGATCTTCTCGCCAAGGCGACGATTCTCTATTTGAACGCGCAAATCGCCGCCGGCGCACAAGCCGTGATGCTGTTCGATACCTGGGGCGGCGTCTTGACGCCGGCGCAATACGAGGAATTTTCCCTGCACCCCATGGCGCAGGTGATCGATGCGTTGACGCGAAAAGCGGAGGGACGCAGAGTTCCCAACATCGTGTTCACCAAGGGCGGCGGCGGCTGGCTGCCGAAAATTGCCGCCATCGGCTGCGACGCCGTCGGCGTCGATTGGACCACTGATCTCAAGCAGGCACGCGAAGCCGTCGCCGGCCGAGTGGCGCTGCAAGGCAATCTCGATCCGTCGGCTTTGTTTGCGCCGCCCGAGACGCTGCGCGCGGAAACGCTGCGTGTGCTCGAAAGCTACGGCGCGGGTCCCGGCCACGTCTTCAATTTGGGCCACGGCATCACGCCGGACGTTCATCCCGATCGCGTAGCGCTGCTCGTCGAGACCGTGCGGGCGTACGACCCGTAGCGCGGCTTGACGCCGCTAAGCCGCAGTACCGGGCGCGGTGCCGGGCGCGGTGTCGCGCAGTTCGTCGCGCAGTGCGCGGCGCAGGATCTTGCCGACGTTGGTCTTGGGCAACTCGCTGCGAAAATAAACATGCCTGGGCACCTTGTAGCCGGTCAATTCGGTGCGGCTAAAGTCGATCAAGGCTTGCGCGGTGAGATTTGGATCCTTCTTGACCACGAATAGCGCGACGACTTCGCCGGATTTCTCGTCTGCCTGCGCGACGGCGGCGACTTCCAGGACCCCCGGATGTGCGGCAATGACGCTCTCGACCTCGTTTGGGTAGACGTTGAAGCCGGACACCAGAATCATGTCCTTCTTTCGATCCTCGATGAAAACGAAGCCGGCGGCGTCCATGCGGCCGATGTCTCCGGTGCGCAGCCAATCGCCGAACATCACCTTCTCGGTCTCATCCGGCCGGTTCCAATAGCCGCGCATCACCTGCGGCCCGAACACGCAGATCTCGCCGACGCCGTTCACGGGCAGTTCCTTGCCGGCATCGTCGCGGATCGAGATATCGGTCGAGGGAACCGGCAGCCCGATGGAACCGTTGAAATCGAGGCCGGGCGGATTGGCGGTGGCGATCGGCGAGGTTTCGGTCAACCCCCACCCTTGCGTCACGACGCAGCCGGTCACTTCCTTCCAACGGGCGGCGACGACGCCCTGCAGCGCCATGCCGCCCGCAAACGTGACGCGCAGGGCGCTGAAGTCCACGGTCTCGAAACCCGCCGTGTGCAGGAGGGCGTTGAACAGCGTGTTGACGCCGCTGATGAAATTGAATTTGTACTTTTTCAGCTCGGCCACGAACGCTTTGAAATCGCGCGGATTCGTGATCAACACGTTGCGGGCGCCGAGCGACAGGAAGGCGAGGCAATTGCTCGTGAGCGCAAAGATGTGATACAGCGGCAGCGCGGTAATGACGATGCGCGCTTCGTTGGCCTTGAGCGAGGGAGTCACCCAGGCGGCGGCCTGCAGCACGTTGGCGACCATGTTGCGGTGGGTGAGAATGGCGGCCTTCGCGACGCCGGTCGTTCCGCCCGTGTACTGCAGGAAGGCGATGTCCTCGCCGCCCAAGGGAACCGGCTCGAGCTTCAGTCCAAGGCCGCTGCCCAAAGCGCGCTTGAAGGTCGACGCGCCCGGCATCTGCCAGTCGGGTATCTGCTTGCGCACGTACTTCAAGACGAAATTGACGATGACGCCGCGCGGCACGCCCAGCAAATCGCCGATGCGCGTGATGAGCACGTTTTTAAGATCTGTGCGCGGCAGCACTTGCTGCAGCACGTGCACGAAGTTCTCAACGATGACGATCGCCTTCGCTCCGGAGTCTTTCAGCTGGTGCTCGAGCTCGCGGGCCGTATAGAGCGGATTGGTGTTGACCACCACCATACCGGCCCGCAGCACGCCGAACAGGGCGATCGGATACTGCAGAATATTGGGCATCATGAGCGCCACACGATCGCCCTTGCTCAAGCCGGACCTTTGCTGCAGCCATGCCGCAAACGCGCGGCTGAGCTCGTCGAGCTGAACGAAGCTCAAGGTTGCGCCCATGTTGGTGAACGCGGGCGCATGCCCATGCAGGGCGCACGCTTCCTCGACAATGTCCCGCAGTGAAGGGTAGCTGTCGGCGTCAATATCGGCCGGTACACCTGGCGGGTATTGCATCAGCCAATTTCGATCCACTCGGCACACTCCCCATGCGCTTCGCGCAAACTCCCCATGCGCTTCGCGCAACCGTCAACGGGGTCGAAGCGACCCCGTCCTATATGCGCGAGCAAGAAAACAGATTCTCGTATAGCACCCGCCCGCGACGCCAGCAAATCCTTACCGGAGTAAACTTAGGGGGATGGACGAGCCGCCGCACCCGCACGAGGAGCAAATCATTCGCTCATGGAACGCGAACGCCCCCACGGCTCCGGGCGTCGCGGCGCCGGCGTCCGTCATTTTAATAGGCAAGACTCGAATCCGAGAGCACACTCCCGACCGTGGTTTGATCGGGAGCCGACGATGAGAATTTGGCGAGCATCCTTCATCGGTGCGTATCTCGGCTTGACCGGTTGCGTCATCGGTTACGGGCCCTGCCTGTTTCAACAGCCGGTCAAGAATAACCTGACGGGACGCGTTCATTTTCGCGATTACCCGAGCGCCGACGGCATGGACAATGTCCCGGTGTTGGCGCTCGATCGGACCGCCTATGTCTACGCACCCGCCCAAAGCCACCATTGCCTGCCGGCAAATGACGTGCAGCTGGTCGGCATTGCGGAATTCCCGCAGAATGTCATCGAGAATTCACACGTCAGCGTCGATGGGGTTCTGTTTCAAGCGGGGTCGGGCCGCCAGCACACACCGTTCGTGATGAATGTCACCACGATACTGCCGATCGCCGGGCCTCATTGAGGCGTTTACGCAATCTCGAAATCAAACTGGGAGTGAAATCATGAAGAACCTCTATCGCGCCGCTCTTCTCGCGATGTCCTTGCTGGGATTCGCCTTGGCGCTGCCGGCGCACGCGGCGGACACCGCCACCACAACCTGCAAGGACGGTACGACATCCACGGCCACGGGCCGCGGTGCGTGCAGCGGTCATGGCGGCGTGCAGAAAGCCGCCTCGACACCGGCGGCTGCGCCGGCGGCCGCTCCTGCCGCGGCTGCACCGGCCGCGGCCGCCGCCCAGCCCAAGTCCTCGACGGCTGCGAAGTCCGCGCCTACCGCAAAGGCCGGCAACACCGACCCCACCGGAGCGACTGCCAAGTGCAAGGATGGCACCTATTCAAACTCGAAGCACCACTCGGGGACTTGTTCGAGACACGGCGGCGTCGCCGCATGGCTCGATGGCCAGAAGTGACGCCGGGGCGCGCCAGGTCGAGCTGCTAATGGTGCAGCAGCGGCTGCAACGACGGCCAGACATTGGCCAGCAGTTTTGGCTGCCCGAGTGGGTTGGGGTGTATTCCGTCCGATTGCATGAGATTCGGGGACTGCGCGATGTCGGCGAGTAGGAAGGGCACCAGGGGGAGTTTCTTGTCGCGCGCCAGGTCGCTGTAACACGAGCGAAATTGTTCAGTGTATTCAGGGCCATAGTTGGGCGGTATGCGCATCCCCAGCAGCAAAACTCTCGCGCCGGCCGCCGCTGCGAGCTCGACCATGCGCACCAAATTGGCGCGCATCTGCGCGATGGGAAGCGCGCGTAAGCCGTCGTTGCCGCCCAATTCCAGAATGACGATCTTCGGGTGATGCAGGTCGAGCGCCCGCGGCAGCCGCGCGAGGCCGCCTGCGGTGGTCTCGCCGCTCACGCTGGCGTTGACGACTTGGTAACCGTAATCTTCATCCTTGAGCCTCGTTTCCAGCAACGCCACCCAGCCCTGTTCTACGCGCGCCAGCCCGTAGCCGGCACTGATGCTATCGCCGAACACGAGAATCACCGGCGTTTCGGCCTTGGCCGAGACGGACACAAACATCGCCAACAGGATCAACAGCCGTTTCACAGGCGCTCCTCAATGCAAGATCAAATCGTTCTCGAAGCGAGCAATGTTTCCAAAACCGTCGCAAGCCCGGAGGGTCAGCTGACGATTCTCGCCGATGTGAGCCTCCGTGTGCGAACCGGCGAGACCTTGGCGATAGTCGGGGCTTCCGGCGCGGGCAAATCCACACTGCTGGCATTGCTCGCCGGACTCGATTCACCGAGCACGGGCCGGGTGTCGATCGCGGGTGTCGACATAACCCTGCTCGACGAGGACGGCCGAGCCGCCATTCGCGGTGCGCACGTGGGATTCGTGTTTCAGTCGTTTCATTTGATTCCGTCGCTCACCGCCGTGGAGAACGTCATGCTGCCGCTCGAGCTCAGACAGAGCCGCGACGCGCGGCAGACGGCGGCCACCGCGCTGGCGCAAGTCGGCTTGACGCCGCGCCTCGCCCATTATCCGAAGCAATTGTCCGGCGGTGAACAGCAGCGCGTGGCCATCGCACGCGCCTTCGTCACGCATCCGGCCGTTCTGTTTGCGGATGAACCGACGGGCAATTTGGATACGGCAACCGGGCAACGCATCACCGATCTCTTGTTCGATCTGAATCGCAGCGCGGGCAGCACGTTGGTCCTGGTCACGCATGATCGGGGGCTGGCGGGGCGCTGCAATCGCATCCTGGAGCTCGACGCCGGCCACACGGTGAACTGATGCAAGTGCTGCGCTTCGCCTTGCGCAACCTGTGGCGCGACCTCAAATCCGGCGAGCTCTCGGTGCTGTTTCTGGCTCTGTCGGTGGCGGTTCTGTCCTTGACCGCCGTCGGATTCTTCACCAGTCGCATCTCCCAGGGGGTGCGCGCGCAAGCGACGGAGGTGCTCGCGGCCGATCTGCGCCTGGAATCCCCCAACCCCATCGCAGCGCGCTATTTTGCCGAAGCAGGGGCCCGGGGATTGAAGAGCGCGCTGATCATGTCTTTTCCCACCGCCCTATTCAGCGGCGACGAGAGTCAGCTGACGGCGCTCAACGCGGTGTCGGCGGGCTATCCGTTGCGCGGACACCTACGCATCGCGGACACACCCTTCGGCGTCGCGCGCGCCACTGATCGCATCCCCGACCGCGGCGAGGTTTGGATCGACGCGCGCATCATTGCCCGATTGAAAATAGCGCTGGGAACGCCGTTGAAGATCGGCGCGGCCTCGTTTCGCGTGACCGAGGTGCTCGATTACCGCCCCGATCAGGGCACGGGCTTCGTGAATCTCGCGCCTGCCGCGCTGTTGAACCTCGACGACGTGGCGTCGACTCAGCTGATTCAACCCGGCAGCCGTGCGACCTACGCCGCCCTGTTCGCAGGTCCGACGGCGGCAGTCTCAGAATTTCGCGAATATCTGCTGTCGACCAAGGCGCCCGGCGAGCGCCTGCGCGAGGTCGACGAATCGAGCCGTCAGCTGAATTCCGCCATCGATCGCGCGAGCCGCTTTCTGAATTTGGCCAGTCTCGCTTCGGTGCTGCTCGCAGCGGTGGCGGTGGCGATGGGCGCCAGACGCTATGCAGTCCGCCACATCGATGCCGTGGCATTGATGAAGTGCATGGGCGCCTCGCAAGGATTCGTGCTGGCTATCTCGATCATCGAACTGGCGCTGTTGGCGGTGTTGGCGGTGGCCGTCGGCGCGCTCCTCGGCTATCTCGCGCAAGTAGGTCTGGCATGGGTTTTGCGGGATCTCATCCGCACGGAACTGCCTGCGGCATCGCTGGCGCCGCTGCCCATCGCGCTGGTCACCGTTCTGGCCATGCTCATCGGCTTCGCTCTGCCGCCGCTGCTGCAATTGAAAAGCACGCCGCCGGCCCGGGTGCTGCGCAAGACGGTGAGCGCGCCGCCGCTGCGCTACGGCTTGAGCTACGTGCTCGCGCTCGCGGCGCTGTGCGCCATTTTGTGGAGCCTGGTGCGCGACACCGAGTTGGTGCTCTCCGTTCTGGCCGGCGTGCTCGGCGTGGGATTGGTGCTCACCGCGGCAGGCTACGGATTGGTCCGGCTCACGGGCCGGCTGCGCGGCGGCGTGGGTGTCGCGTGGCGCTACGGGCTCGCCAACGTCTCGCGGCGCGGCGGCGACAGCGTCGTGCAAATCGTCGCCTTTGGATTGGGTTTGATGGTGCTGCTGTTGCTGGCGGTGGTGCGCAGCGACCTCCTCAACGATTGGCGGCGCAGCCTCCCCGCCGATGCGCCCAATAATTTCCTCATCAATATCCGGCCGGAGGAGCGCCAATCCCTGGAACAATTCTTGGGAAAGCACGGATTGGGCCAGCCGACGATGTTTCCCATGGTGCGCGCGCGCATCACCGCGATCAACTCGCGCCCCAGCGAGTCGCTCAAATTGCACGGCGACTCCGGCCGCGGGTTCCTGGAGCGGGAACAGAACCTGACTTGGTCCGCCAGACTGATGGAGGACAACCAGGTGATTGCAGGTGTGTGGTGGACGGCCGCCGACACCGGCCGGCACTTGGTATCCATTTCCACCGAATATCAAGAAGCCCTGCAGTTGAAGCTGGGAGACAAATTGAGTTTCGATGTGGCCGGCGAGAAATTGACGGTGGAAGTAGCCAGCGTGCGCAAAATTCGCTGGGACAGTTTCCGCCCAAATTTCTTTCTGGTATTTCCGCCCGGGCTCCTGGACGGAGCCGCCGGCACGTATATGACCGGCGTGTACCTGACGCCGCAGCAGCGGCCGGCGCTGGCCGACCTCGTCAGCCGCTTTCCGACGATTTCGGTATTCGACGTCGACGCCATTCTCAAGCAAATCCGCGACATCATGGATCGTGCGTCGCTGGCCGTGCAGTACGTGTTTCTGTTCACGCTGGCGGCCGG
>Ga0210383_10004062_pt1 | contig 13000 bp, 7 predicted proteins | sample IncBWC14OmetaG_FD_160072 | JGI IMG/M metagenome (GOLD analysis project Ga0210383, IMG submission 160072) | Forest soil microbial communities from Barre Woods Harvard Forest LTER site, Petersham, Massachusetts, United States - Inc-BW-C-14-O ...
GTAAGCCGTGGCGCGGACGTTCATGGCCAGCGCGTCGCGCAGGTCGGGATTGAAATCGGTGAGACCGGAGCTATTGACGATCAGATCCAGCGAAGCGGAGAGTTTCTGGCGCGATTCCGGCGAGAGTCCCATGGCGGGTTTGCTCACGTCGCCATCGTGGACTTCGACTTTTTCGCGCAAGAATTCCGCGAAGCTGTCGCCGTGCTGGGCCGCGAGCGGCTCGAAGACGGGCGATTCCTCGACGAGTCGCTGGAGGCGCTCGAGGGATGTGGCCGCGCGATTTTGGCGGATCAGGAGATGCACGCGGCCGACGTCAGGAACGTCGGTGAGCAGATTTGCGAGCCACACTTTGCCGATGAAGCCCGTGGAACCGATGAGCAGGATTTCCTTGCCGCGAAGCGATTCGCGGACAGAGAGCGGAGGACGGCCGTTGCGCGAAGCGAAGTGGACGACCGGCAGCGGAACGGCAGGCCTGGGCCGTACGGCTGGCTGGATGGCATCGAGCGCCGTTGCGGAATCGGTGGCGAACGTTAGGTCGCGTTTGAATTGCTGAGGTGACGTGCTGCCATCGGGCTTATGTGCGCGCAGGCGCGCGAAGAGGCCACGCGGACGAATCACCGGCGCGAGCAGGCGCCCGGTGCAGATTCCATTCCGAAAATCGAGGCGATTGCAGAGGATGCGCGCGACGCCGAGGTGATTGGCGAGCGGGCGCATTACGTGGTCGAGGCCCTGGCTTACGAGGACGACGTCTTGGCCCGCTTCGAGCGCATTCTTGAGGCGCGCGACGCCGGCGGGATTCAGGCGTGGCTTGAGGATGTAATGAAAATATTCTTCGCCGAGGAGGTCGAGGCGGTCGCGGCTTACTCCCCGGAGGATCGCGTGGAGGACGCGCGTGGCGCCGACGCGATTCGTGGCGTAGAGCATGGGCCGCGCGATGGCGAGAACGCCCATGAGGCCGCGGCGGGCCCAGCGTTGGAGAAACGATTGTGCATTCCAGGCGAAAAAGGCGACGGGCCGAATCGCCGTGAGATTGAGGAGACTGCCTTCCACCCGCCAGAAAACAGGCTTACTCGAACCGGGGGCCGAGGAGTGGTTGCCAGCCGGACGTGCGGAATCGGCGGCGATGGAGTCTGTGGGCGGCATTCTTGGAAAATAAGGACGGCAGACTATGAAATTCAATAATTACCATGCCCTAAGGAATCAAGCAAGCCGGGAGCGAAGAAACACTGGGATTTAGGGCTTATAGCGAACCAATTTCCAGATTTGCGGAACCTATTGCTGGGCGGAGAGCGCCGCGAGGGCGCGAGCGTAGTCGGGATCGTTGGGCGAGAGCGCGACGGCTCTTTTGTAGGCGGCGAGGGCGCGCGGGCGATCGTGCTGCTGCTGGTAAATGACGCCCATTTCGAAGAAGGCGTCGGATTCCTTCGGATTGACGAGGGTGGCGCGCTGGAAGGATTCGAGCGCGGCTTCGAGTTTATCTTCCTTTTCGAGAATTTTTCCCTGGACGTAGAGAAAATCGGGCTGATACGGATCGATTTCGAGCGCGTGCGTGACGGCGTCACTCGCCTTCGCGAGATCTCCGGCGGAATAATAGAGCTTGGCGAGCTGAGAATAGGCGGGGCCGCTGGCGGGGTCCTTGACGAGCGCCTGTTGGAGCAAGTCGAGCGAGCCCTGCAGATTATTTTTCATCGCGAGGGCGTTAGCCTGCTCGACGAGATGCTTAGCTTGCATCTGGCCGTCTTTCTTGGTCCGCTCGGCTTGCGAGGCGGATTCGAAATCGGCGAGGGCCTTCTGCGCTTTGTCGTCTTCCTTTGCGCACTGATAGGCATGGGAGAGCAGATAGAGCGACTGCGAGTCGGCAAAATCGTTCGTGATGGGCTCGAGCAACGCGGCGGCGCGTACACAATCGCGCACTGCCTCGTCTAGCGCTGCTTCGTCCTGCGCCGCTGTGCGCGACAAATTCACAAGAAGCTTTCCCGTGAGACTGATCGACTCGCGATTACCTGGCGCTAGACTCAGGGATTTTTCGGCGTCGGCGAGAGCGCTCCTGTCGTCGTTCCGATCGGCTTCAATCTGAGCGCGCGTGTAATAGGCAAGCGCGTTCTTTGGGTCGAGCGCGAGCACTTTTTGGAGCTGCTGCAATGCTTCGGGGAATTCAGCTTTGGCTTTATAGGCGACGGCGAGACGGACTCTCGAGGCAGCATCGCGCGGGTTGATGGCGAGAGCGGCGCGGAGATGCGTGAAGGCTCGATCGTATTCTTGCGTTTCGAGATCCATGTCGCCGAGAGCTTCGAGAGGCCTGGCACTTTTGGGATGCTGACGGTGAGCGAGTTCCAGGATGCGGCGCGCTTCGTCGAAATTGTGGACGCCGCGGAAGGCTTTCGCGAGGCCGAGTTCGCAATCAATATTCTCGGGTTCTCGTTTCAGTAGTGCTTGCAATCCTGTGATCGCGGTTGCGTAATCGCCCGACCTGAGCGCCTGCTCGGCGGCAAGCTGTTGCTCTTGAGGTTTCGGCGGATGCGTTTGACCCCCAGTTGCAACGTAAGCTGGGAAAAGGCAAATCGCCGCAAGCGCGCACGCAGTCACTTTCCGGAGTACGCCGGAGCCGCGGCTCGGCGAAATAGCCGGCGAGACGCCGGCGCTACGAGAGCCCTCGCCGCGAGGCGCGAGTTGCGGTTTGGGAGAATGTGAAGACATCGAAAAAAGCATGACGGAAGACGGCGCGGAGAGTATAGCACCGGCAAATTCGCGGGCCGGGGCGGCGCTGAATCGAGAAGCGACAATACTGATTTCGTTGCGCGAAATCCGGCGCAGGCGAGTAGTATGTGTCCTTTGAATTTGGTTTCGCGAGGATTCTTATGGCTCGCAACGTAGACGTGGTGGGCATCGGGAGCTGTGGGATCGATTATTTCGCGATCGTGCCACGGCTGCTGGGCCCGGAAGAAAAAATCAGCGCGGAGCGGATGGAAGTCCACGCGGGCGGCGTGACGGCGAACAATTTGACGCAGGTGGCGCGGCTGGGCGCTTCGACCGGTTGGCTGGGGCTGATCGGCGACGACGAGAGCGGCCGGCTGATCCAGAAGGCGTTCGCGGATGACGGCATGGACGTGACGGGCGTCGAAGTGGTGAAAGGCGAGCGCTCGACGATGACGTGGATTCCCGTGGATGCGGAGGGCGAGCGGTGCATCTACATGTTCCCGAACGTAAACGGGAAACTTTCGGTGCACCAGGTGAACTCGCGCTTCGCGCCGCACATTCGTGCGGCGAAGCATTTCCATACCGAGGCGTCGCAACTGCCTCTGGCGCCCATTAAGGCGGCGCTGCAGATCGCCAAAGAAGCGAAAGTGCGCACGATTTTCGATTTGGACGTGGCGCCGAGTTTTTTCAACCAGATGAATTTAGGGACGCAAGAGGACCTTTGCACCGCGCTGCGGCTGGTGGACGTGTTGAAACCGTGCAAGATGGCGGCGCGCGAGGTTACGGGTGCATCGCAGCCGGAGAAGATCGCGGACGATTTGCTGGGCACGGGTCCTCAGCTCGTGGCACTTACACAGGGCGCGGAGGGATGCCTGATCGCGACGCGACAGGAAAAAGTGCGCGTGCCGGCGTTTCAAGTGAAGGTGGTGGACACGACGGGCGCGGGCGATGCGTTTATGGGCGGCTTGTCTTACGGTTTGCTGCAGGGCTGGGATTTGCAGCGGCTGGGAATTTTCGCGAATGCGTGCGCGGCGCTTTGCTGCACGAAGGTGGGCGCGCGGGCGATGTCGAAACGCGACGAAGTGCTCGCGTTCATCAAGCAAAAAAGCCCGGCCGGGGCGCCGGCGTTTTAGTTGCTGTGCGCGAGAATCGACGCGGCTTTTGCGCCACTGGGCTGTGCTTTTGAAAATCCCAATCTTGTGAAGAAAGGACTTTGATGTTCACGCCGCAAACGTTCGGTGTGGCACTGGTGATGATGATCGCCACGGCGATTTGCTGGGGCTCGTGGGCGAACACGTATAAAGGCGTGAAGAATTATCGATTTGAGCTTTTTTACTGGGACTACGCGATCGGGATTTTTCTGGCGGCGCTCGTTTACGCCTTCACGATGGGGAGCACGGCGGACGACGCGGCGAGCTTCGTGAATAACGTGCGAAGCGCGGATGCGTCGAATATTGGCTGGGCGCTTTTGGCGGGCGTGATTTTCAACCTGGCCAACATCGTGCTGGTGGCGGGAATTGACATGGCGGGGCTGGCGACGGCGTTTCCCGTGTCGATTGGAATCGCGCTGGTGGTTGGCACGGTGCTGAGCTTTGCGCTCCAGCCAAAGGGAGACGTGAAGCTGCTGGGTGCGGGCGTGCTGTGCGCATTGGCGGCGGTGATTCTTGATGGCAAGGCTTACGGCCATTTGGGCGGAATCAAGGAAACTTCGCGGAAGAGCATCGTGATTTGTGTTGTGTCCGGCGTGCTGATGGGGCTATGGGCGCCTTTTTCCACGCGCGCGCTGACGCACGGGCATCCTCTCGGGCCGTACAGCATCGCGGTTTTCCTGACGCTTGGCGCGCTGCTTTCGTGCCTGGTGTGGAACGTCTACTTCATGCGCAAGCCGCTCGTGGGAGAGCCCGTGGCGTTTCGAGGATTTTTCGAGGGGCCGGTGAGCGGACATCTGCTCGGCTTGCTCGGCGGCGCGATTTGGACGACGGGGACAGTTTTCAACTTGTCCGCGGGCGTGAAGAGCGGCGAGGCGATTTCCTACGCGATCGGTCAATCGGCGCCGATGGTGGCAGCGCTGTGGGGGATTTTTGCGTGGAAGGAATTTGCAGGCGCAAACTCGAGGGCCAAGTCGTATCTCGGGCTCATGTTCGTCTTCTACATTCTCGCGATCCTGCTGGTAGCACGCGCCATCACGACGACTTAGATTCGCGCGCCGTCACGCTTCAGCACTTCACGAATCATAGTTCGCTTTGCCTGGGAGAATGAATGGATATCCCTAATCGTATTCGCGTCCGCTCGCGATTTGGCGCGCTCGTTGCCGTTTTGTTCGCCGCCGCGTGGATGGCGTGCGGCCAGTCGGGCTCGAGCGTCATCACGGTGGACCACGGGCCGAACGCGGCGAGCCAGCGGTCGAAGCCGTATGTGGTGCTTGTGTCGCTCGATGGATTTCGCTACGACTACGCCGAGAAATACGCCGCGACGCACCTGCTTTCCATTGCGGCGCACGGCGCAAGCACGCCGGACGGGATGATTCCGTCGTATCCTTCGATTACTTTTCCCAATCACTACACGATTGTGACGGGGCTTTATCCGGAGCATCACGGCATCGTGGCGATGACGTTCCTCGATCCCGCGCGCAATCAGCACTATTCGTTCCGCGATGCGACAACGGTTACGGACGGAAGCTGGTACGGCGGCGTGCCGCTGTGGTCGCTCGCGGAGAAGCAGGGAATGCGCAGCGCTTGTTTCTTTTGGCCAGGCTCGGAGGCGGAGATTGCGGGCGAGCGGCCGACATATTATTTGAAGTACGACGATACGTTTCCGGATGAGAAGCGCGTGGACCAGGTGCTCGATTGGTTGAAGCTGCCGGAAGCGCAGCGGCCGCACTTCATCACGCTCTACTACGCAAACGTGGACCACGCGGGCCATCAGTTTGGCCCGGAGACGCCCGAGACTGCGGCGGCTGTTCATCAGGTAGACGATCTCGTGGGTCGACTCGAGGCGGAAATCGAGAAGCTGCCGCTGCGCGTGGACCTATTTGTCGTCGCCGACCACGGGATGGAAACGGAACAGGGCGATTGGATCGATCTCGATAAATTCGCGGACCTCTCGCAGTTCGATACGGATGGCCCGCTGCTTTATCCGCACAGCGAGGCCGCGGCGGAAGCGGCTTATGAGAAGCTGCGTGGAGCGAGCGACAAGTTCGTTGTTTACAGGCGAGCACAATTTCCGAAGGAGCTGCATTACGACAGCAATCCGCGCGCAGGCGATCCGATCGTGGTGCCGACGGGGCCTTATTCGATTCGCGCGCACGCGCCGCCGGGCGATGCGGCGCTGCGTCCGCCGAATAAGGGCTCCCACGGCTTCGATCCTTACAAAATGAAGTCCATGCATGCGATTTTCTATGCGATTGGGCCGGATATTCGGCCGGGGATGAAACTAGATTCCTTCGAAAACGTGAACGTCTATCCGCTGCTGGCGAAGATTCTCGGCCTGCAAATCGGGCAGATTGACGGCAACTTGAATGTGCTGCAGAGAATCCTGCGCGAGCCGGCGGCCGCGGCGCACGCGGCAGGCAACTAGCGCCATCGCTTAGATTGGCGGCTTGCGATATCCACCGCAGGCCTCTTCAATTGCTTGGGCGACACCGAGGACGGCTTCGTCTTCCCACGGGCGGCCGACGACTTGCACGCCGATCGGCAACCCTTCGGGCGAGGTGCCGACTGGCACGGAAGCGGCAGGCAGTCCGAAAAGATTGAACCATTGCGAATAAGACATCACGGTGAGGTATTCGAGTTTTCTCCCGTTGATTTGCCATTCGCGCTCGCCGTGGCGGAACGCGGGAATGGCGCAAACCGGGCAGAGCAGAATCGCGTGCTCCTCCATCTTCGCGAGGAGGCGCAATCGCAGGACGTCGCGTTCGAGCAACGTGTTCAGCAACTCGCTACCGCTCATCGGCGGCTCGGCTGCTACGCGCGCGCGAAAGTCGCGATAGGTGGGGCTGAATTCGCTCTCATGACCGGATTGCATCGGCGAAAAAGCCATTTGACCGGCTCGGCCGAAGAGGTTCCACCACAGCTTCCACGCGCGGTCTGAATTTTCCATTGGCCATTCATCCACGCTGAATTTCTGATCGACGAGCGCCTCGGCCGCTCTACGCACGGCGGCGCGCGTTTCGGGCGTTGCGGGAGAGAAGTCGTCGCTTTCGAAGTAGCCAATGCGAAGCGTACGGATTGCATCTGTGGACCATCGGCGGAGCGGCACCGGCGCTGCACACGGATCGCCCGCATCGGGACCAGCCATCACTTCAAAAAGCAATGCGACGTCGCGCATCGTGCGCGCCATCGGACCGACGACGCCGAGGTAAGTGAACGGGCCGGCCGAACCAGGAAAATGTCCGGTGCTCGGGACGCGGCCGGGAGTCGGCTTCAAACCGGAGATTCCACTGTAATGCGCGGGAATGCGAATCGAGCCGCCGCCGTCGCTTCCGACGCCGCCCGCGGAGCATCCTGCGGCGATGGCCGCTGCTTCGCCGCCGCTCGAACCGCCGGGAGTGCGCGCCAAATCCCAGGGACTGTTCGTGCGGCCGCTGGTGAGATTGTCCGTTTCGTAAGCCATGAGAAGTTCGGGCACGTTCGTGTTGCCGAGAAGGATCGCGCCCGCGGCGCGGAGGCGTGCAACGAGCGGCGCATCGGATTGTGCGACAAGTCCGCTGCGCAATTTGGTGCCGCATTCGACGGGGAAACCTGCGACATCAATACAGCTCTTGATGGTTACGGGGACGCCGTGAAGAGCGCCCAACCCAGGCGATTTGTCGCTACTCGGGCCCTGGGCTTTGGCAGCGACGGCTCGTTCAGCGGCCTGGGCTTGCTGGCGCGCGCGATCGAAGTCGGTGTGCACGAAGGCGTTCAGCTTCGGTTGCAGCCTCTCGAGACGCTCGATGTGGACTTCCAGCAGTTCGACCGGCGAGATTTTGCCTTCACGGATGCCCTTCGCCATTGCCGTGGCCGTAAGAAAATTCAATTCGCTCATTGCGTGTCCGGAAGAATTCGCCGGCCGAATGCGGCCGGATTTTGCTGCGTCGCGCGGCGGAGAGCACGATGAGCGGCGCGGACACCGAGTCTAGCACGCGGCTTTGCGAAACCAGCGATGGCGGCTGCTTCCGCGCAGCGAATCGCTGCTACTAATGCAAAACCACTATTGTCACTTTCAGGCGGATGTAGAGAATGCCTGCCAGTTTCGAATTGCAACATCAATTGGGAAAAAAGGGGCGGGGGAAAAATCGAATATGATTTCCGTACGTCTTCGTCAGGTCAACCTGAGAAACGTCGCATTCTACATCTGCCTTCTCTCGGCATTCGTATTGGCAGCCGCTAATGTCACGTTCGCGCAGGAAGCGGGCGCAGCTGCGAGCACGGAGGCGAGCGCCGACGCCGTGGCCAACTCGAGCAGGAGTCTCGCAACGGCGCCAGCCGCGCGATTGGCTCTCTCGACGGACAATTCCACTCATCCGGCCATGACGGATTCAGACTCCGCCGACGCGACGCAGCAATCTGGATCGTCGACGAGCGGCGCCTCCAACGACAAGAAGCCCGCTCCGGCACCCGCCGCGCGGCCCCGCAAAATCGGTCCGCTCGAAATTTCCATCAATTGGCGTGCACGCGAAGAAACGTGGGACTGGTTCAAGGGCGGCACCGGCGAGGGAGCGTACAGCCTTGGGCACTCGCTCTTGAAGATTGATATCGGGCAGCATCTCGAAAAGCTCGATTGGCTGGTCGAGATCGCGCAGGACGCGATCGTCGGCCTGCCTACCGGTGCTGTTGTGGCCGCGCCGCAGGGCCAGCTCGGCTTGGGCGGTTCCTATTACGCCGCGAACGCAAACCACGAGAACAACGCGTACGTTTTCCCGAAGGCAGCGTGGGTACAGTTCAAAGAGCCGCTTGCCGGCAGTCCGAAGATTGGGCGATATGAGTTCTATGACGGGACCGAAGTGAAGCCGAAAGATGCCACGCTGGCCACGCTGGTCAACACGCGGCTCGGCCATCGCTTGATCTCGAACTTCGGCTTCGCGGCGGTGCAGCGCTCGTTCGACGGCGTGCAACTGGGCTGGAACGCGGCGGGCAACAACAACTTCACTTTCTTTGCCGCGCGTCCGGATCGCGGCGTGCTGCAAGTGGATGGTGTGGGCGAACTCGACATCGATCTCTACTATGGGGCGTTCAATCACACATTCACGACGAGCAACAGCGCCGGGCAGTTGCGCGTCTTCAGCGTCGGCTATGTGGACCATCGCACGACGGTGCTGAAAACAGACAACCGTGCGACCGCCGCGAAGACGGCTGATCTCGACGAAATCGAGATCGGCACGTACGGCGGCGATTACGCGCAGGTGATTCACACGCAGCACGCGGGCACGTTCGATGCCCTGACGTGGGGCGCATATCAGACCGGCTCGTGGGGACAGCTCGCGCAGCGCGCGGGCGCTTGGGTAGGCGAAGTCGGCTGGCAAGCGCCGGTGGATTCGATAAAGCCGTGGTTTAGCGCCGGCTATTCTTACGGCAGCGGCGACGGGAACAACGCCGACGGCACGCACGGTACGTTCTTTCAAGTGCTCACCACGCCGAGGCAGTATGCGCGGTTTCCGTTCTACAACATGATGAACAATGAAGACTGGTACGGGACGATGAACGTGAAGCCCGCCTCGAAGCTCTCATTCCGCAGCGAAGTGCACGCCCTGCGACTGGCGAACGCTGCCGATCTTTGGTATTTGGGCGGCGGCGCGTTCCAGCGCAAGACGTTCGGCTATCAGGGGCGCCCGAGCAATGGCTTCCGAAGCCTCGCCAATGTGTGGGACATAAGCGCCGATTGGCAGATCGTCCGATCGCTCTCGACGACGATTTATTACGGACACGCGTGGGGCAAGAGCGTGATCTCGCACATTTATCCCGACGATCCGAACGGCCAGCTATTCTACCTCGAGACAAATTTTCATTTCTGACGCGAGGTCTGGCCGGGATGCGGCAGGAAAGGCCTGGGAATAATGAGGATTATGCGCTGCTGCGGTGAGGACTGCAGGTCAACTACTGCGGCTAGTAGAAAACCATTATTGACGCAGGCTCAACGCTGGAAAAGACTGCGGACCGCAAAAGGGTGTGCCAGTTCAAGTCTCACACTCGTTCTGGGAGGCGCACGTTGAGACGGATTCTTGGCTATCTAGCCATCATTCTCGCGCTCACCGCTCTAGTTCTCTACGCCTGGCCTACGCCTACGATTTTCTACGAGGGTTTGCTGGCAGTGCACCTGGGACTAGGTGCGCTGCTGCTGGTTCTGGCGATCCCGGTGATCGGGCGGCTGCTCCGTGAAGGCTCCGCCGGCCAGCGGATCGGCTGGGCTGCGCTGCTGATCGGCGGTGTGCTCGGCGCAACAATTCTCTACACCGGCGCGCGGCACTCGGAATGGAAGATCGTCTATTCCCACGTAGCCTTGAGCTTGCTGGCCTGCGCGATTCTCTTTGCCGCTTACTTGGGCCGTCGTGGATGGCTTGCCGCAGGCGCCGGAAAAGCAATCCTGCGCATCGCATTCTCGCTGGTACTTTTTGCGGGAATTGCGGGTGCAGCCTGGTGGGTGCGCACGGTGCCCTGGCAGCGCGCCTACGCGATCAATAATCCCACCATCGCCCCCGCGAGCATGGAAGACGAAGGCGCTGGCCGCAAGGGCGCATTTTTCCCGAGCTCCGGTGAGACGGCGACCGGCACAACGGTCCCCGAGGATTTCTTCCTTGATTCGCAGGCATGCCAGCGCTGCCACTCGGACATTTACAAGCAGTGGCAGAGCTCGATGCACCATTTCTCGTCGTTCAACAATCAGTGGTACCGCGAGTCCATCGTCTACATGCAGGATACGGTGGGCGTCGAACCTTCGCGCTGGTGTGCCGGTTGCCACGACGCAGCGCTTTTCTTCCCCGGCAATTTCAATTCGCCGATCGCGCCGCGCGTGCACACGCCGCCCGCGCAGGCCGGCATCGGCTGCATGACGTGCCACTCGTTCGTGCGTATCAAGAGCACGATGGGCAACGCGGATTACACGCTGGAATATCCGCCGCTCAACCGGCTCGTGGCGACCAAGAATCCGATCGTGCGGCGGCTGATCGATTTCATGATCGAGGAAAATCCGGAGCCGCATCGGCGGACCTTCTTGAAGCCATTCATGCGCGCGCAGACGGCCGAATACTGTTCGGTGTGTCACAAAGTGCATCTCGACGTGCCGGTGAACCACTATCGCTGGACGCGCGGCTTCAATGATTACGACAACTGGCAGGCCAGCGGCGTTTCGGGCATGGGTGCGCGCTCTTTTTACTATCCGCCGAAGTCGCAAAACTGCGCGGACTGCCATATGACGATGGTGAAGTCGAACGATGCAGGCAACATCGATGGTTTTGTGCATTCCCACAACTTCATCGCGGCAAACACGGCCGTGCCTTATGTCAACGAAGACAAGCTGCAACTCGCCGCCACGGAGAAGTTTCTCGAGGACGGCGTGGTGCGAGTGGACATTTTCGCGGTGAGTCCCGAAAGCGCCACGGAATCGAAGACCGGAAATTCGGCGCCCGGGGCGAATCAGCCCGCGTTTGAAACCACATTCGCGGTCGGTGAGGAAGCGGAGATGGCGGCGCCGGCCGCGCCGCTGACGTCTGGACCCGCAGCCCCGGTCACGGCGCCGATCAATCGCGTGAATGCCGCCGTGAGAGCCGGAGACACGGTTCGCGTGGATGCGGTGGTCCGCACCCTGAAAGTCGGCCACTTCTTTCCCGGCGGCACCGTGGATGCTTTCGACTGCTGGTTGGAACTGAAAGCCACCGACGACCAGGGCCGCGTCATATTTTGGAGCGGCGGAGTGGAAGATGGCGGCCAGGGCCGCGTGGACCCCGGTGCGCATTTCTATCGCGCGCTCCTGATTGATGCGCACGGCAACGCCATCAGCCGGCGCAACGCATGGGCAGCTCGCGCCACGATGTACGCGCACCTCATCCCTCCCGGCGCTGCCGATACGGCCCACTTCCGCTTGCGCATTCCCAAGGACGAAAAGGGCAGCATTCATCTGGAAGCGAAATTGAATTACAGGAAATTCGCATTCCAGAATACGAAGTTCCTGTTTGCGGGCGTGTTGCACAAGGAGCATTCGAGCGATGTGGCGGCCGATTACGACGATCGCACTGTGACGTACACGGCCGACTTGAACGACGTTTCCGGCAACATCAAAGCGGTTCCAAACCTGCCGATCGTCACGATGGCGAGCGCCAAGGCGGATGTCGCAATTCTTCCGGCCAACGCTCCCGAGCCGCAGCCGAAGACGGCGTTCGACCCGAAAGAATGGCAGCGCTGGAACGACTACGGTATCGGGCTCTTCCTGCAAGGCGACTTGCGCGGCGCCGAAGCGGCCTTCCTCGAAATCACGAAAATGGATCCGACGAATCCAGACGGATGGACGAACGTGGGCCGCGCTCGCGTGCTCGAAGGCGATGTTGCCGGCGCCAAGGCCGTGCTCGAAAAGGCCCTTCAGCTTTCGCCAAAGCTAGCCCGGGCGCATTATTTTTATTCGCGGGCGCTGACTCTGGATGGCGAGTACGACGCGGCCATCGAGCACCTGCAGATCGTCCTCAATCAGTATCCGAAGGATCGCGTGGTGCGAGACGATCTGGGCCGCATCTATTTTTTGCAGCACAATTACTCGGAGGGCATCGCCGAGTTCCAGAAGACCATCGCGATTGACCCGGAGGATCTGGAAGCGAATTACAACATGATGCTTTGCTATACGGGCCTCGGCAACGCTCAACAGGCGAAGGAATTCGAAGCGCGCTATCTCCGCTTCAAGGCGGATGAGTCCTCGCAAACGCTTACGGGTCCTTATCGCGAGAAGCACCCGGAGGACAACCTGGAGCGCCAGTTGATCCACGAACACGACTCCGGAGACATCGCGCAATTTGTGCCGAAAGCCGCGGCGCTCACTTCGCAAGTTGCCCCGCGGCCGGAGAAAGCCTCCGAAGCCTTGAAAGCGTCTGCACTGCTCCGGTACGTTCGATCGGCTGGCGCCCCATCGCATCAGGGTGGTGGCGAGTGAGCGGGGCGCACTCGAACAGGACGCGCAAGTTCTTCACTTCTGCCGGTTCGGCCGCGATCCTGGCGATCGCGGCTATTTCGACGCTAGCCGCCCGCGTTTCCACTCCGCCAGTGGATACGCGTGGAAGTGGCACTCACTTTGAAGATGTGACTCGCGCTGCCGGGATCCATTTCGTCCACAACAACGGTGCGTT
>Ga0210383_10004063_pt1 | contig 12999 bp, 9 predicted proteins | sample IncBWC14OmetaG_FD_160072 | JGI IMG/M metagenome (GOLD analysis project Ga0210383, IMG submission 160072) | Forest soil microbial communities from Barre Woods Harvard Forest LTER site, Petersham, Massachusetts, United States - Inc-BW-C-14-O ...
TGCTGTCGGGGCGATAGTGGGCGAAATCAAAACCGATCATGCCTTCTTGGGGAAGGCCGTAGACCATCAACCCGTCTGGGTAAAAAATAAATTGCTTGTTGGTTGGCTTCCCATCAGCGCCACCAGTGCAGACGTATACTCCCTCCAGCATTCCCGCTGGTAACGGTTGCGGTGTTTCCTGATCAGGTTGGACGCCGTCCGCAGCTGGGATTTTCGACCCGGGCAGCGCATCTCCAAAGCTCAGGTCGGCAAGAAAGGTTTGAAACACCGCCAAGTAGGCATTGTAGGTCGCCCCAGAAGGAAGATCGCTCAAGAACATGATGGTCTCGAGACGTTTCCCGTACTGCGCACCCATGAGGTAAACGTTCCATTGTTTTCCAGTTTTATCGGAAGCTAGAGTAGTGGTGTACTCGGCGTCGTAGCCTTTGCTGGAGCGCATGGTGCTAATCCGTCCGCCTTGCAGAATTCGATAGGAGCTCTGAAAGCCAGTCCACAGCTCGTTGAATGACTTTTGCAGATCGCCGTCGAGGTCGTTGGCCGCCAAAGCAATGAAGGTTGCTGTTCCCGGCCGCGGCGCCGGCGCGACGAGAAGAATGGCATCTTCTTTCTGGACCGGATTCCAGCCATTGGGCACCTTGAAAAAGAAATTTCCAAACTGCGTATACGATGCATCCTGTGCCGGGCGCTCCGCCGCTGCATGAACTACCAGGCCGCACGACGCCCACATGGCGAAGAGGGACACGGTGATCACGCGGGATTTGCGTCGACGCTCAATATTTCGGAAATCGATCAGTCGCTGCCTAAACGCTGCTAACTTACCCTTTTTCACGGCGTGACCACCGAAATCATGATGGTGCGGGTCTCTGTCGCCGTGTCAATAATTGGCGCTACGTATGTTCCAACGAAGGAAAAGGTTTGCGTCGTGTTTAGCGGCATGAAAAAAAGGTTTCGCCCTCCGGCTACGATGAAACCAGTTTGGTAGAAGGGCAAAGTGAGGGGGGGAGCCATGATGCACGGCGTGCCTGGGGGCGGTGCCAGCACCATGTCGCCGACTTGAAATACTTCCCCACTCGAGACGGTGAGTGTGACCGTGACCGACGGGGGCCCGGCCGTGATGTTGTAGTCTGGCTGCGCTCTGACGGTGATGGTGTTCCCGGCGGAGTCACTTACCAGCGTCGTGCAGAATTGAATGACGATTCCTCCCGGTTCCGTGACTGTGCCGTTTACATAGTTCAAGCTGAGGTAGTTCAATGGTGCACCGCTAATCTCAAAATCTCCCTGGAAGCCGCCGGGAGTTGGGTTCACGGGACGCTTCCACGTCAACTGGAGTCCATCTGCCTGGACGTGAGATTCGCCGGAGGTGAAGCCCAATCCGCCAATCCCACCTGGGCCACCGCTGAACACTTGAGCCACGTCATCGTCGAAATTGAATACGAGCTTCAGGTTGGCGCACGCATCTAGTTCTTGCTGATAGTTCGGGCCAAGCAGCGCGGAAGGATCACCTCCGACAAGTTCCTGAGTTCGAATTATGGCCAACATCGCGGTCAATTGCGTCACATCGGCTTGGGTTACGCAGCGTTGGAAGGCCCGGTCATATTTTTTTACGGTTATCGAGTCTATGTGTTGAACGATTTGGTTCCAGTCATCCTTATAGGGCTGCTCGTCTTCCTCACCCGCACCGAGTAGTTGGAGGTTGCGGTTCCAGCCCACCGCCTTAGAGATGGCTTGATCGGCTGTGTCAAGATTCGTTTCCGCGGTTGCCAGGGCCGGCTCGATCACTTCCGTAAAATATTGCTCCATGAAACCGCCAAGTTCACTGGGTCCTTCAGGATCTGGCTGTCCAAGCAATTGGGCTTGCCTCGCTTCGAGCAGTTCCTGTTGGATTTCGCTGGTCAGACGATCTTCGGCATCGGTGGGAGTAGAGGACGGAGCGTTCCCCAACCCCAATCCGTATCCACTGAAATGCAAAATCGTAAACGAGACTGCATTCACGACATCGAGTGGATAGAGGAAAAATTCCTGGCCTGTTCCGTGATAACTGAACCCCACTTGCTGAGCGATCGGAACATTCGTGGGAGGCTGGATGGTCAACTTGGCCGGCTGAAAGAGGCGCAAGCCCTCGGGTGCGAGCTGCACGCCAGCAACGAGACCTCCGCTGAGCGGCATTCCAGCAGCGCTGCTCACAGGCGTCATGGTAACTACTTCGTCGCTAAGCAAGGCATTCGCAGGAACGGTGAGAGTGAAAATGGTGCCATCGGCGCCCGTCGCGATGATGGTGCCGCCGGTGTCTGCCGATACGGTTCCGCTCACCGCTTTTGTTGAATCTACCGACGGAGTCAAATTGAGCGGACTTGCCGGAAGGTCAAAAATACTTGTCGTTCCATAAGTCACATTCGCGCTGACGGAAAGGTTCACCGTACTGCCGCTCGCTTGATAGGTGCTCGAAGCCGTGAGCAGGTATTGATTGCCGGCGATAAGGTTTGTTCCGTCGAAGGTAAAATCTGCCGCTGCCAGCAAACCAGAATTGATATCACCTAGCAATAGCGGGAAGGAAGCAGGCGCCGTCACGGAGGCAACAACCCCACCCTGGGAGGTGAGGCTTATGGACGTAATCTGAACATTGGATGCAGTGCCAGTCCCGTTATTCACCACCGGAAAGATAACGAAGAGGCTGTTGCTGGAACTCCAGAAGGTAGGTGGGCCTGCGGCAAGCGACGCGGATTGTCCGCCTGAGCCGGCCGTAATCGAGATTTTGGCCGTGTTACTGAAAAATCCGTCGTTCACGGTCAACTCGGCAACGTAGGTTCCGGCCTGGTCGGCAACAAAACTGGGATTGACTGTCGTCGTGCTGGATAACGTCGCCTTTGTTCCGGCGGGAGCGTTAACTAGCGACCAGCTGTACGTTAGGTTGTCGCCATCGGGATCGTTGGACTTGCTACCATCCAGTTGCACCGTGGCCCCAGTTGCCACGGTCTGGTTCGATCCGGCATCGGCGACGGGTGGTGTGTTCGCGGTGATGCTGACTTGGGAATTGGCAGTTAGCGTGCCATCGCTGACTGTCAACTGTGCAGTGTACGCTCCCGGTTGGTCAGCGATGAACGCCGGACTAGCGATCGTTGAGTCGGAAAGTGTGGCTGAACTCTTGGGTGGATTGGCCACAAGCTTCCAACTAAATGTCAGCGTGTCTCCGTCCGGATCGTTCGATCTGCTGCCGTCAAGTTTCACCGTGGAGCCGGTGGTCACCGTTTGATTGGCTCCAGCATTGGCGACCGGTGGGAGATTCGTCGTAATCGCCATGGCGGTCACTTTAGCGCTGCTGCTGGAAATTCCGTCACTTACGGTTAACTGGATAACGAAGCTTCCTCCTACATCTGCAACAAAGGTTGGACTCACGGAACTCATGCCCGACAGCTCCGCCTTGCTGCCTGCGGGAACGGTGAGCAGCGACCAGAGGAAGGTCAGCTTGTCGCCATCGGGATCGCTCGATTTGCTGCCGTCAAGCTTTACCGTCGCTCCAGTGGCCACCGTCTGGTTGGATCCGGCACTGGCCACCGGAGGCACGTTCGCGGTAATGGTGACCTGGGAATTGGCAGTGAGCGTGCCGCTACTGACCGTCAACTGGGCAATGTAGTTTCCCCCAACGTCTGCTACAAAGGTCGGAGTCACGGCGTTCGTGCTGGACAGCGTGGCCTTACTTCCGGCCGGAATCGTGAGCAACGACCAGGCGAACGTCAGCGTAAGGCCAGAAGGATCGCTCGATTTGCTCCCATCCAGCTGCACCGTGGCCCCCGTGGCCACCGTCTGGTTGGACCCGGCATTGGCCAGAGGTTGAGCTTGTGACTTCGGCGCGATCATGCACCCCGTCGCGCCCAAGACTATGATGATTGTCGCCAGTATCGCCGCCGACAAAAGGGCAAGCGAGGCTCTTGGGCATCGCCTTTTTCTTATCGTACCGATCTTCTTCATGTTCTGCTGCCTTTCGGGCGCGGCTGACTGAAGGTTGAAACGGCGCGCCGAGACATCGTCGCCAAGACGGATCGGAATCACCCTTTCTTCTTGTCGTTTGTAAGTGCGGAAAATAAGGGCAAAGTGGCTCACGGAAAGTGTGGAACAGGAGGGGCCAAACCTTCAGCCCGGTCTGGGAACAGGGATCTCGATCGAGTGCGACGCGAGTCTACGGGGAGGGCTGTGGGCCAATTTCCACTCAGATTTTCGCTGTATAGGCAGGGCGTCTAGGGGACGGAGGGAGAACTCGGCGTGTCTTTTGCGAGCATTCCCAAGTTCACTCACGTCCGCTAAAACTTCCGGAGCTTGAAAAGGCCATGTCCACTTTTGTTTGCACCTCTTTGTCCGTTAAGGGGTGGCCCCCTCGGCAATTAGCCATCGATTGACTTCGCCTGGCTGCTACACTATGGTTACCGAAAAACTGCAAGTCTTTCGCCGATCAGGAGTTGCGCGCGTGGCCGAAGCCCCATCACATTCCGTCAGCGAGCTTTTGATTAAATGGCGAGCGGGTGACCAAGAGTCCCTGCAAGTGCTCATCCCGATGGTCTATGGCGAACTTCGCCGCATCGCCCAGCATCACCTCCGCCAGGAACGTCCCGACCACACCTTGCAAAGCACCGCTCTTGTGCATGAGGCCTATTTGCGTCTGATGAAGCAGGGACCTGCGGAAATCGAGAATCGCGCGCACTTTCTTGGCGTGGCGTCGCGCCTGATGCGGCAGATTCTGGTTGATCATGCCCGCGGGCGGGCGGCCGCCAAGCGTGACGGTGGGTTCAAGCTGGAACTCAACGATGAGATCGCGCGGCAAAAAGGCCGCAGCTTGGACTTGGTCGCTCTTGACGACGCTCTCAACGAGTTGGCTCGCCTCGATGCCCAACAAGCACGCATCGTCGAGTTGAAGTTCTTTGGCGGTCTAACCATCGAGGACATCGCGCTCGTTATCGGCGTATCTCGAACCACCATCAAACGCGAATGGACCACCGCTCGTGCTTGGCTTCGGCGCGAAATGGCCAAGTCGGAAAAGCCATGACTCCTGAAGAGTGGCACAAAATCTAAGAAGTGCTGGAGACGGTCCTCGAGTTGGAGCCCACGGCCCGCGGAAGATATCGGGACGGCGTATGCGCTAATCAGCGCTTGGATGATCAATTCTGAGTCGCAAACGATTCGGAAGTCATCGCGTGAAGTAGCCCGCCAGCGATTTCGTCAGTGCTGTGAATATCAGAGAGGCGGGACCCGCCTTGCTAGCCTGCTCGTGGTCTTCGGGCGAGGTAAGCCCGTCGTGGCAGTTGAACCCACCGAAGGTATCCCCGCTTTGGCGTGGAACCAGTAGGAATCCCCTCCCTTTAAGGGGCCCTTTAGGGAAGGTTGGGAGCTAGTTGTTTGCGACACGTCAGCAGAGCTCGCGTCCCTGTTCTTTGGCGGCTGCGCCGCTTGACAGACATATCTTGGGACTTGTCTCTGGGGATGCGTGGGGTCACACCTGATGAGCAGTGTAGTTCGCCACAACTCGGGCCACTCTTCCAATCGCCGATAGCTCCATGAACTCTGCTGTGCGTGTCCCCTTTTGATTTGTGTAGAGGAGCACCACGCTGTTTATGCCCCAGAGCACGTCCTCAAGGTGAAAGTGGAGTTCCGGATACGCTTCCAGCCCTCGCTGGAAGTAAGCTCTCAACTTTGCCTTTCCGACCACCTTCCCATCAGGCGTACCCAGCAGCTGGGCGGCAACCGGCGAAGTCAATTCGATGGCATCCTCATAGTGCGTCATTATCAAGTCCAGATCATGGGCGTTCCAGGCCGCAACCCAATGGTTGGCCAGTTTCAAAGCTTCGTCTCTCGTCACTACCGTTCCTCCAGTGGTCGACTCGATGATACAGCGTAAAAATATAAGGCGGCGGGAGATGTGATTGAACAACCTCACTATAGATAAATTGCCCTTGTCACTAAAACTTTGGTAAAGTGCCGCGTCGGCTATCCATTCGGATCCCCAGCATCGGAAGGCGATTATGAGCACTCTCGACTTGCGGCCGCTGTCCATCGGCGAGCTTTTGGACCGGACCTTTAGCCTGTACCGGCGGAATTTCCTGCTGTTCATCGGAATCTCGGCGATTCCGCAACTTCTGGTTCTGGCGATGCAACTTGCGCAAATAGCCTTCATGCCGACCAGAGTTCCAATTCAGCCGACGACGGACTTCCAGGTCGCTGGTTCCGGTTTTTCCACTGGCGGCGTTTTGGGCTTCCTCGGGGTTGCCATCGTAGGACTCATCGTTTATGTGTTTGCCTATTTGTTCTCTCAAGGCGGAACGGTCTTCGCAGTCTCCGAGCTTTATTTAGGAAGGGCGACCACAATCGGCCAATCGCTGGGCCGGGTTCGCGGTGAGTTAGGATCCCTGTTTGGCGTAATCATTCTCAACGGTCTGGTGACCGGCGTCGCGTTTCTTCTTCTGATCATCCCGGGGATCTACATGGCTTGCCGCCTGTGCGTTTGTATTCCGGCGGCTCTTCTGGAGAATCTCGGTCCTCGCGAATCGCTCGAGCGGAGCTTTGGGCTGACAAAGGAAAATGCCGGACGGGCATTTCTGATCCTACTTCTCTATTCTGTGATTCTATATGCAGCGCTATTCCTGTTCGATATTCCATTTGCAATCGGCATTCAAGTCGAGTCGCACAATCCGTCCATGGTCCGCTTGTTGACAGCCTTAATGCAGGTCGGAAACTTCGTCGCCGGGGTTTTGGTTACACCGGTGTTGACGATCGCCAGTTCCATCTTCTACTTTGATTTGCGCGTACGGAAAGAAGCTTTCGATCTGCAGTTGATGATGAATCCACTCGCCGGAGGAGTGCCAGCGCCCCGGAGCGCCACCAGCCTCTTGTCCTAAATGTCGCCGGAAAGCGCCGTCGATCCTATGTCCCTGGGCCGAGCATGCCGATAAGGCTTCAGCGTTTATCGCGCCTTCTCGCTGGACTATTTTTCGTACTGGCGATGAATTGCCTGGCGCTAGGAGCGCAGCAAGATTCTCGACCGCCCGCGGTTGCCGGCGCTAATGCGGATCCGGATGCATCGTCATTCGCGACCGCACTCGAGCGAATCGGAAACGCCATTGACAAGGAAAAGGCAAATCCTGCGGGGCTGACTGTTTTGCGCGAGGGCCTGCCTTCTCATTGGGAAGTAAGCACGGGCGAACACCACTACTCTCTTTCTGCGGCACCTTTGAGCGCCCTTTTGCGGGATGCCGAAGGAGGAAATGATGCAAAGGTTACCGCAGCTAGAGCCAAAGAAGCCGCGGACTGGGCGTTCGACCTCGCCAACCAGGCAAAAGCATATGCGGGAGCGCAAAGAAGCGGAGACTTGAGCTCTCGGACGGCACTCGAGCGAATCCTTTCCCGGCGGGAATTCGGCAGCGTGAAGGGGCCTTCCGCCTGGGATCTGTTCCGGCAACGAGTCAACCGCTGGATTGAAGAACTCCTGGTGCGCTTCTTGAGACAGATCGGCCGCTACCCCATGGGCGCCACTTTCCTATTCTGGTTGGTCATTCTGGCTGTAGTTGTGTGGTTGGCCGTTTTCCTGTTTCGCTATTGGATCAGGCGCGAGGCCCGGGACGAATTGCGGGCACTCGATTCCGTCGATTCCGTCGCCTATGTTCGCACCTGGCAGGAGTGGGTCCAGGCTGCGCGCGCGGCTGCCACGCGCGGAGACTTCCGAGAAGCAGTGCATTCCGCTTACTGGGCGGGCGTCAGTTACCTCGAAGATAGCGAGGTGGTGAGAAAGGATCGCACGCGCACACCGCGCGAGTACATGCGCTTGGTTTCGCACTCCACGCAACTGGTAGCCTCGGGCCGCAAAACCCGTGAGGCGCTTTCAGCTCTGACGGTGGTTCTCGAGCAGGTCTGGTATGGCATGCAGCCGGCCAGCGATCAGGATTTTGCAAAAGCCATGCAAAGTGTTGAGGCGCTCGGATGCCAGCTGCAATAGCTTCCGGAGATCGCAAGATTTTGCTCATCGCAGGGGCGGTGCTTGTTGTGCTCACCGCCGGGCTTGCATTTGTGGGAGGCGACCCCCAGGAGCATGGGATGTCGATTCCATCCACGTACTCCGCCAGTCCCGGAGGTGCGCGTGCCGCGTACTTGCTTCTAGAAGAGCTGCACTACAAAGTTTCGCGCTGGGAACGCTCGCCTACTGAGCTTCCCATCGGTGATGCAGGCGCTGTCTTGATCATCGCCGACCCGCTGGAAGCTCCGACGAAAGAGGAGGTCGCAGCTCTTCAAGATTTTGTCGCCAAAGGTGGCCAGGTGATTTTCACCGGGGAGCGGATCAAGTCCTTCTTTCTCAAGGCCAAGGTGGAAGAGAAATTTCCCGAGGCCGAATGGCAAACATTCGCCGCGAATATCCCCAGTAATTACACCGCGGGCGCTCCAAAAATTGTTCTACAGACAGGCACGGCCTGGCAGACTCCGGAGGCCAGTCAACTTGCGCTATACGGCGATGCTGGGTCTCCCGTGGTTGTGAGTTGGCGAATTGGAGACGGCAGAATTCTATGGTGGGCGGCGGCGACGCCCTTGACGAACTCCGGTATCTCCCGCGAAGGCAACCTGAATTTCTTTCTCAATGCGATGAACTTTCCACTGCCGGATGAAAAGACGGCGGTGAAAATCTACTGGGATGAATATTTTCATGGAGAACGGACGTCGCTGTGGAGTTACGTGCGAAAGACTCCCGTTGCCTGGGGCCTAATGCAGATTTCGATCCTCGGCTTGATAGTTATTTTTACGTTTGGGCGGAGGAGCGGCCCGGTCGTGCTTCCACCCGTCATCTCGCGTCTTGCTCCGCTGGAATTTGTGGATACGCTTGGAGGGCTCTATGAGCGAGCGGGAGCCGAGCCTGCCGTGGTGGGTTTTGTCTACCAGCGATTCCGTGCGACCCTTTCAAGACAATTGCGCATTTCCTCAAGCGCGAGCGATACGGAGCTCGCGGAGGCGGTTGAAAACCGCCTGGGCTGGAAGGAAAGCGGCTTGAAGACGACGCTGGCGCGCGCCTTAGTGGCTAGCCGCGCCAGAAAGGTGACGCCACAGGAAGCGCTCGGCTTAGTCAGGGAACTTGAGCAGTACGAAGAGCAGCTTGGCTTGAAGAAGAAAATTGCAAAGGAGAAATCCTGAACGTGGAAAACATCACACGACTCGCCGAGCATGTTCGAACGGAAATGTCGAAGGTCATCGTCGGCCAGAAGGAAGTCATCGACCAGCTTCTGATGGTACTGATTTGCGGCGGTCACGCGCTTATCGAAGGAGTTCCCGGGCTTGCCAAGACACTGGCCGTCAAGACGCTAGCGAAAATCTGCGGGCTCGGCTTCCAGCGCGTGCAATGCACCGCCGACCTGATGCCTGCCGACGTGATGGGCACAAATATTTTCAATATGGCGACGAGCGCGTTTTCGCTGCACCGCGGACCCGTTTTTACGGATCTGCTGCTCGTGGATGAAATTAACCGGACTTCGCCGCGCACGCAGGCGGCGCTTCTTGAGGCCATGGAGGAGCGTCAAGTCACCATCGACGGAACGCGCTATCCGCTCGGCGAAAACTTTACAGTGTTTGCCACGCAAAACCCCATCGAATTTGAGGGTACCTACCCGCTTCCGGAGGCGCAACTCGACCGGTTCCTCTTGAAAATCCGGCTCGACTATCCTTCTGCTGTGGAAGAGGCCGAGATCCTGGGGCGGTACGAACAGGGATTTGATCCGCGGCGGTTGGATTTGATTTCGATTGTTCCTGTGGACCCGGCTTTGTTGGCGGCCGCGCGGCAAGACATCAGCGCAGTCCGCATCGAGCCATCGTTGCGGCCTTATATCGTTACGCTGGTGCGTCGTACGCGTGATTGGCCGGCTCTCTCGCTGGGAGCCAGCCCGCGTGCCGCGATCGGCCTGCTCTTTGTTGCACGGGCGTTGGCGGGGGTCGAAGGCCGGGATTTTCTGATTCCCGACGACATCAAGACCGCGGCCTTGCCAGTTCTGCGCCACCGTGTGCTGTTGAAGCCGGAAGCAGAGCTGGAAGGATTGAATTCCGACCGAGTCGTCGCGGAACTGCTTGCCACTGTCGAGGTTCCCAAGTGATTCATTCCGAGCCTCTGAGCCCGAATTCCGTGACGGCGCGCGCAAGGAAGCGCGGAAGATTATCGTTTGCATTCGGCCCCAGATTTTTCGTGGCTTTGCTGCTCGGATTCGTTGCGCTGGGCCCCGCCTGGTGGTTTCGACAGGCTATCGCCGTCATGTTCTTGTGGGACGGTCTGGTCGTGGTCGCTTGGCTTTGGGATTTGTTGCGGCTGCCGAGACCGGAGAAATTGGAAGTTCAGCGGGTTTGGGAGAAAAGGCCATGTCTCGGAGTGCCCGGCAACGTCACGGTAGAAGTCCGCAATGGCGGGAATATATCCATACGCGCGAGGGTCGTTGACGAAACGCCTGCGCAATTGCGAAGTGCGCCGCCCGATTTGGCATTGCTGGTAAAGGCGCGCTCTTCCGCCGAGGCGCGCTATAGAGTGATGCCCGCCGAACGAGGTGATACGAAGCTGGGCAGGATTTTTCTTCGCTATCAATCACCGCTGGGATTGGCGGAGCGGTGGGCGGTAGCCGAAACGCAGCAAACCATTCGAGTGCTTCCAAACCTCGAACAGGCTCGACGCCAAACGCTGTATCTGATTCGCAGCCGTCAGGTGGAGCTGGAAAAGCGGCGGCGGCGACAGCGCGGCATGGGGCGTGAGTTTGACAGCTTGCGAGAATATCGCGAGGGCGATGAGCCTCGCGACATTTCCTGGACGGCGACGGCTCGCCGCCGGCACCTCATTACTCGCGTCTTCCAGATGGAGCGCAGCCAAAACGTCTGGCTGGTGCTGGATGCCGGCCGCCTCCTGCGCGCACAGGTGCGGGAAGAGGGCGACGCTCCGCGATTTTCGAAACTGGACTATGCGGTAAACGCCGCGCTCTCTCTGGCTCAGGTCGCTCTTTATTGCGGTGATCGCGTGGGTTTACTGGCGTACGGGCGCAAGGTTCAACAGAATTTATACGCCGGCCGCGGCGCTCATCACCTGCGAGTGATTGTCGAATCTCTTGCGCAAGTTCGTGCGGAGGCTTTCGAATCGGATCATGGGCGAGCCGTGCGAGCCTTGCTGAACGCGCAGAAGCGGCGAAGCCTGGTGGTGTGGATCACAGATTTCGCGGAAACAGCGACCATTCCAGAAGTGATTGAATATGCGATGCAATTGACGCCGCGCCACCTGGTTGTCTTTGCGGCCATGGGCCAGCCAGACCTGAAAGCCTTAGCCCAAACCATTCCCGCCGTTACCGCGGATTTGTATCGCCACGGAGCGGCTTTGGAGATTTCCCAGAGACGCGACATCCTGCTGCGCGGTTTGCGGCAGCGCGGTGTTCTGGCGCTCGAACTGATGCCAGGAATGCTGGCAAGTGCGCTGGTGACACAATACTTGAATATTAAGGAACGCAGCCTGATTTAGCTTGGTTCAGATTGGCTGCGGCTGCGAAGAACCTGCTCGCAGCAAATAAGCGCTGAGCGCAGCAAACAAAACCGCGGCAAGCAGAAATTTGAGAGGCATGGCAATTCCGGATGGAGAGACAAATCCTTCAATGATTCCCGCGACCACCAGCATGGGCACAATTCCAATCATCAGGCGCGCCGCACGACCCCCTGCCTGCGCCAGAGATTCGCGCCGCGGCAGCAAACCGGGAAAGAGCATCCCTCGCGCGATCTCCAGGCCGGCGCCGCCGGAGATGAAGATCGCCGGCAGTTCGAGTACGCCATGCGCCGCGACGAAACTCCAGAGCTGGAGCGCCATCCCCGCTTGCCAGGTGGCGGCGCCGATCACGCCGATGAGCATGCCGTTGGTCACCATCATATGGATGGTCCCAATCCCCGCGGTGATGCCCAACGCAAACGTCGCGAAGCATACCGCAATGTTGTTGGTCATAATGCCTGAAGCGGCGAGCGGCTTGACCGTCACGATGGATTGCGTCCACATCTCCCGCTTCTCGATCGTGTCCATCATCTGTGGGCCAAGCATGCGATGCGCGAAGGCCGGATCATGAATGGTCACGGCCCAGGTCGCGACTCCCGTTATGACGAAAATAAGAAATGCCAGCAGGGTTTGCCGGAACGTTTCGCGGAAAACCTGGGGAAAGGTTTGTGCGTAGAAACGGACGAGCCCGCTCATTTTTTGCTTGTGGCCCATATAGATGAGGTTGTGGGCTCGTCCTAGAAGTTGATTGAGGTAAAAAGAGAGCTGATTGCTGGTCACATCCTCGCGCACGGTTGCGAGGTCCGAGGCCGTCTGGCGGTACAATAAGCCTAGTTCCTGCAATTCGCGATGATCGAGGGCGGAAATGCCGCCCTTGTTTGACCGGTCGACCAGCTGCTCAAGCCTGGCCCAGTACGTTTTTCGTTTTTCCAGCCAGCGCGTGGAGATCATGACAGAGCCATCACAAATTCATGTTCCCGGTGATTTCCGGGACAAGCTTACCATCGAAACACCGGAACAAACCCAAATCGAGTTTGAGGTTGCCGGGATTGGCAGCCGGTTTCTGGCACTGGCCTTTGATACCCTGGTGCAAATCCTGGTCGGGATCGGCCTGCTGGTGATTCTCATGGTCGCAGGTGTGGCCCTGCCCAGGGCGGCAAGAGGCGGAATCTGGTTCCTGGCCATCATAGTGCTCGCTTATTTTGTGCTTTATTTTGGATATTTCGCCATTTTTGAAGTCCTATGGAATGGCCAAACCCCCGGGAAAAAGAAAGAGGGTCTTCGCGTCATCAAGGATTCCGGGCGGCCGATTACGCCGGCGGAAGCGGTCGGCCGCAACTTGATGCGCATCGTGGACCAGCTGCCCGTGCTCTATGCGGTCGGAATTTGCAGTGTGCTGCTAAGCCGTCAAAACAAACGCCTCGGCGATTTTGTTGCGGGCACGATTGTCGTTCATGAAAAATCGCTGCTGGACGCCAAGC
>Ga0210383_10004064_pt1 | contig 12997 bp, 11 predicted proteins | sample IncBWC14OmetaG_FD_160072 | JGI IMG/M metagenome (GOLD analysis project Ga0210383, IMG submission 160072) | Forest soil microbial communities from Barre Woods Harvard Forest LTER site, Petersham, Massachusetts, United States - Inc-BW-C-14-O ...
TTGACGGCGCCTGTCTTCCCGCCCTCGAAATCACCGGAGGCCAGGCGCTGGCCCGTGGCGAGCTCATAAGCCGTGCCCAAGATTGCTTTCGGCGGGTACGTACGTTCGTCCCAGACCAGCTCGTAAGTCGTGGCACGGGCGAAACCATGCTCAGAGAAGAACCGCTCCGGCCCCAGCTGGTCGTACTCTTGTATGTCGCGCACCACGTCAGCACGGGTTACCTGGTCCCACACGAGCGAATGTGTCATCGGGTCCTCCCAAGGTCGTTATGGTCTGTATGTCCGGCCCCGGCCGTAGCTTGGGCGTGGCCCGCACGCGGGGTGGCCGGTCTTGCCTCGCCAGGCCACGTTTTTCGGCAGGCCGACGTTTACCGATGCACCACCGGCATCCGGTGATGCCTTTCCGTGACAGAACTCGTGATCGCGCGTACGGCAGTGCCGGTCATGGCCGCCTGCCGGGGGTGACCTCGTCGGTGGTGAGGTCGCGGTCGGGACCGTGCGGGATCACGGTCTGCCCGGGCTCCAGGCGCAGCCGGGTGCCGTCGAGGTGTACCGGGATCTTGTCCGGCTCGAAGGAAATCAGCCCGGAGATGCGCCGGACCTCGGGCCAGGCGGTCTGCCGCTTGCCGCAAACTCGGCGTATCGAACCGGGCCGCGCTGATCGCCTTGCTGCACGACAGCGTGCCAGATCAGACACCGGTCACCCGTTACGCCGTCAGTGGCGACAGCCATATCGCCTACCAGGTCCTAGGCGATGGCTGTTCCTGGCCCGGCCGCTCAGCGCCCGAAGGCGCGCGGGCCCAGGACAGGACGCATGACGACAGGCGAATATGGGCAGCGCGCCGGTGCCATGGCGGGCCACGGCGACGGGCGCACCCTGTCTCTTGATCCCAGTGCTCGTTAGAGTTGATGGTCTATGCCATTGTTCAACGTCGCCGTGAGAGAGCATGCGTACACCGGGCGGTTCTATAGCGACGTCGTGCAGGCCGAGTCGTCCGAGGAGGCGCTGCAGACGGCCGCCCAGCAGGCCGCCGCGCCCAAACCGTCGCCGGACCCCACAGTGCTGCAAGGGTTCGACGTGGCGGTGACGGAACCCGCCTGGACAGGACGGCTGGATACCGACGTCGTGCGGGCTGAGCCCCGCGAGGAGGCGCAGCAACCGGCCGCGTCCAACCCGTCGCCTGGTCCCATGCCGCAGCGAGGATTCAGCGTTGTGGTGACGGAGCAGGCGTACGGCGAACGGGTCCATAGCGCTGTCGTGCAGGCCGGGTCGTGCCAGGAGGCGCTGCAGGCGGCCGCCGAGCAGGCCGCCGCGCCCAAACCGTCGCTTGATCCCAAGCTCGAGGCAGACGCCGCAGGCCGGCCGAGGTGTGCCGATGTCTGGGTCTACTCCCTGCTTGATTGCGAGCTGGTGGCGGGACACGATCCTCCGCATATGGCGGTCGCAGGCTACGAACGTCCGGTGAGGTGGGTGAGGGACGATCGCGGTATCGCCCATGCCCTGACAGATTCGCGTCGATCGTCATGACGGCGTCGAACGTGCCGATATAGCGCATCTCCTGGCGGCGGACCGCTGCCGACGCGGGTCCAGCTGCCGACGGAAGCGCCCGGCCTTTCCAAGGCAGGTTGGGGCGTCTAACTCCGCTACCAAAATGGGTTGCTGACCTCAGAAGTGATATCGTCGAAGTATGGCTGGCAGTGGGGCGGGCAGTATGAGGCTGCAAAACGGCGGGGAGTTGACGTCGAAGGGACGGGCGACCCGGGACCGGATCGTGGCCGCGGCCGCGGACCTGATGTTCGAGCAGGGCGTGGCCGGGACAAGCCTGCAGGATGTCCAGCAGGCGGCCCGGGTGAGCGGCTCGCAGCTGTATCACTACTTCGGGGACAAGGCTTCCCTGGTGCACGCGGTCATCGCCTGGCAGGGTGAGACCGTGCTCGGCCATCAGTCGCCGTGGCTGAGCCGGCTCGACAGCCTGCAGGGCATCAGGGCGTGGCGGGATTACGTGGTGAGCACGATGCGCCGGCGTGAGTGCAGGGGCGGCTGCCGTATCGGCTCGCTCGCCAGCGAACTGTCGGACCTGGACCCGGCGGCCCGGTCGGACCTGGCCGCCGCCTTCCAGCGCTGGATCGCGGCGATCCGCGACGGCCTGCAGGCCATGCAGAACCGCGGAGAGCTGCGAGCCGATGCCGACGCCCCCCGGCTCGCTTGCGCGCTGATGGCCGCCGTGGAGGGCGGGCTGCTGCTGGCCAAGGCCCAGCGCGACGTCGCTCCGCTGGAGGCCGCCCTCGACACCGTGATCGGCTACATCGCCTCGCTGACGGCCTAGGCGCGCTGGACATCAGGGCGCCGCCACGCGCGAGCGCATAGCTTTCCAGCCCCCGTCTGTTATCCCTTCTTGCGCCCCTCAAGCGGCTGACGAGCACCGGGGAGCCCTAGGTAACCACGACCCGCTCCGGTTCTCGCTCGGCTACGCGACCGGGCGCGTCCCCTCACCCCGGCCAAACGGCTGACCCGAATTCCCCGGGTTTGAGGTTGACAACTCATTTTCGGGTGTTACCGTTTGGGTTATACACCTCAATATCCCAAGACGGGATCTTCCCGCCTGGCCCGGTCATCTGCCGTGACAGCCTGGCCGGAATGACGCCACGCACGCTCCGGCAGGAGAACAGCCCACGACCGTCTGGTGCATCACCGGGGTCTCGCGTGGCTTCGGTATCGAGATCACCCGTCAAGCGCTCGGACGCGGCGACCAGGTTGTCGCCACCGCCCGAGAGATCATCCCAGCGACGGGAGCACGGCCGCCCGGCAGCTGGCCAGCAAGACGGGCTCAACGCAGAAGCACGAGTCGCGAAAGGAAGGTGGGTCCAATGGACCTTTCCCGTCAGGAGATCATCCAGATGCTCCGCCGGGCCGGACTGGCAGACATCGCTGCCTCAGCTCAGAAGTCACTCCCTGACCCGGTGGATTCCAAAGTCCTGGATCAATTCTGCGCCAGCTACGGACTGTCGAAGCAGTCCCTGATCGATCGCATGGGCGGCAGTCCCTGAACCACCCCAGCCACTCTCACGGGCACAGGTACCCATGGCCGACGTCGCCTAGTACCGGTGTGGTCAGGCGGTAAGCGCGCCGATCAGGGCCTTGGTGACATCTTCGGTGGAGGCGGTGCCGCCCACGTCGCGGGTGAGGATGCCGGCCCCCGTGGTTGTTTCGATGGCCGCGTGCAGGCGGGCGGCCTGGTCGGGCAGGCCGAGGTGGTCCAGCATCAGGGCGGCGCTGCCGACGGCGCCGATGGGATTGGCCAGCCCCTGCCCGGCGATATCCGGGGCAGAGCCGTGCACGGGCTCGAACATGCTGGGAAAGCGCCGCTCAGGGTTGAGGTTGGCGCTGGCGGCCAGGCCAAGGCTGCCGGCCAGGGCACTGCCGAGGTCGGACAGGATGTCGGCGTGCAAGTTCGAGGCGACGACGACGGACAGGTCCTCAGGATGCAGGACGAATTTCGCGGACATCGCGTCGACCAGGACGGATTCGGTCTCCACGTCCGGGTAATCCTGGGCGACGCGCTTGAAGACGTCGTCCCACAGGACCATGCCGTACTGCTGGGCGTTGCTCTTGGTGACGCTGGAGACCTTGCGCCGGCCGCGAGTGCGGGCCAGGTCAAAGGCGAAGCGCATGATGCGATCGCAGCCGACTTCGGTGAACAGAGCTGACTGAACCGCGACTTCGCTGCCGGGGCCCCGGCTGGACAGGTTGCGCCCGCCGAGTCCGGCGTACTCGCCCTCACTGTTCTCGCGGACGACGACCCAGTCCAGTTCGGTGTCGTCGGCCGCGCGCAGCGGGCTGCGCACGCCGGGCAGGAAGTGCACGGGGCGAACGTTGGCCCACTGGTCGAAGCCCTGGCAGATGGCCAGCCGCAGGCCCCACAGGCTGACGTGGTCGGGCACGCCGGGCCAGCCGACCGCGCCAAAGTAAATGGCGTCGAAAGCCCGCAACTGATCCAGGCCGTCCTCGGCCATCATCCGGCCGGTGCGTGCGTAGTACTCGCAGCCCCAGTCGAACTCGTGCCAGTCGAACGCGAACGCCCCAGTGCTGTCGGCGGCCAGCGCGTCGAGCACCTCCCGCCCGGCGGCCACCACCTCCTGACCGACGCCGTCCGCCGGAACCACCGCGATCCGCAACCTACGTGGTGTGCTCACCGTAGCCTCCGTCCTGTCCAGCATTTTGCCCGCGGCGGCTACCTGCCGAACTAGATCTACTGCCCGGGATCACCGGCTGCCACCACACCCAGCCACGGTAGCTTGCGGCGATGTCTTCTTTCCTGGGCAGCTACCAGACCTTATGGGCTACCTCCGCGACCAGCTCGAGCTTGCGTTGCTGGGTGTCCTCGCTGATCAGGTTCGCGCCGATCGACACCGGCGAGAACCCGCACTGGGTGGACAGCGCAAGGCGCTCGCGGTCAACGTAGCGGGCCGCCTCCTCGATGCGAGCGATGAGCTGGTCGGCTGGCTCGATCTCGGGGACCTTGCTGGACACCAGGCCAAGCACGACCACCTTGTCGTCGGGCATGTTGGCCAGCGGCTCGAAGGATCCCGATCGCTCGTCGTCGTACTCAAGCAAGAACACATCGAAGTTGGCTGAGCGGGTGAACACCTTGTCGGCGGTGTACTCATATCCTCCGGAGGCGATCCACTTGCTTTGATAGTTGCCTTTGCATATGTGCAGGCCGAACGTCACTCCGGGCACGTCGGCCACGGAATTGATGATGTCGACGCCTTCGGTGAGCGTGCGTTCGGTGGGCATGCCCAGACTCTCGCGCAGTGCGCGGTTCTCCGGGTCCACCAACGTGCCGAGGTCGGGCGAGTCGATCTGGATGTAGGTGCAGCCGAGCCGGGCCAGCTCGCGCGCCTCCTCACGGATGATCGAGGCTGCGTCGGCAAAGAGCTCGAACGGATCGGAGTAGGCCGGCCGAGAACGTTCCGGTGACCATGCGCCGTACATGACCAGCGGGCTCGGCATCGTGATCTTCACCGGGACGCGGGTCTGCCCGCGCGCGTAACTGAATTCCTCGATGGTCATCATCGGCCGCGTGCGCCGGATCCGGCCGGTAACGGTGAACGGGGGGTGCCAGTCCCAGTCCTGCGCGGGATCGGGGGCGTGGAAGCGTACCGGCGCTCCGGGGATGGCGGCGACCCCTTCCATGTCCCCGAGCAGGTGATCGAGGAACGAGAAGCGGCGCAGTTCCCCGTCGTTGACGACGTCGAGCCCGCAGCCTTCCTGCATCGCGATCGCCTGGTCGACCGCGCGGTCCTCGATCCGCTTGAATTCCTCCATGTTCATCCGGCCGGCATCCAGCGCGGCACGCGCCTCCGAGAGGTAATGCGGACGTAGCAGCGAGCCGATCACGTCGGCGTGGTACGGCATCGTCATCCTCCAGTTGTGCTCGGGAACCCTAGCTACTGGAGTACACGCGGCGGGGTTGGCGGGAAAGAGCACCGGAGCACGGACTCGGCGGCATTGGCGGTGGCCACAACCATCCCGGTTCGGCACGTTACGCAGAGCACAACGCAGAGCTGCCCGCGGGCATGGCTTCAGCCATACCACTCCATCAGGCCAGAGCCAGGACGATGGCGTGCAAGACCAGGCCCACCCCTGCTCCCACTACCGTGCCGTTGATGCGGATGTACTGCAGATCGCGCCCGAGGAGCAGTTCCAGCTGGCTCGACGTCTCGGCGGCGTCCCACCGCTCGATGGTTCCCGTGACCAGGTCGGCTAGCTCGTCGTGGAACTGACCGGCGAGGGCCCTGGCGCCCGACTCGACCATGCGCTCGAGACCGTCGGCGAGGCGCGGGTCTGATCCGAGGCGCTGGCCGGCGGCCACCAGCGCATCGGCCAGCCGGCGGCGCAGCTCAGACTCCGGATCGGCTGCCTGGGTCCGCAGGGTGTCCTTGACCTTCTGCCACAACGACGATGACCAGTCCCGCAGCCCGGCACTACCCAGGACCTCACGCTTGAGGCGCTCCCCGCGCTCGCGCAGCTCCGGGGAGGTCTCAAGGCGATCGGGGAGCCCGGCGAGCCACTTCTCGAACTGATGCCGGGTCTCATCGTCGGGGTCGGCGGCCATCGCCACCAGCCGCTGGCGCAGGCGGTTGTACAGGCGCTCGAAGACACGCCGGTAAACCGCGTCGGGCACCCAGCGGGGTGACTCGGCCTCGAACAGCTCACGAAGCTCCTCGGAATGATCGGCGAGATAGCGGTCGGCACCGAGCACGATCGTGTTGAACAGCTCGGTGTGGTGACCTCCCGCGATGACGACCCGCAGCGCCCGCCCAGCCAACGGCGCCACCTCGACGGCGTCTATCGCCCGGGTCAGTTCGGCGGTGAGCACGCGCTGGACGTCCTCATCACGCAGAGCCTCGGCCACCGTGACCACCAAATTGGCGGCGTGACCAGCGAAGCGGGCGGCGTTGGCCCGGTCGGCCAGCCAGGCGGCCACGCGGGAAACGAGCCGAGCGGAACGTATCCGCTCGGCTAGGACATCGGCGTTGAGAAAGTTCTCCTGCACGAACTGGCCGAGGGTGACGGCGAACTGGTCCTTGCGCTCGACGATCAGCGCGGTGTGCGGTATCGGCAGGCCCAGGGGACGGCGGAACAGGGCCGTCACCGCGAACCAGTCCGCCACGCCGCCGACCATGGAGGCCTCGGCGCCGGCCTGCACGTAGCCGAGGAGGGTCCCGTGGGCGCCGGCCACGGTCACGGCCACGAACAATGCCGTGACCGCCGCGAGGAGCGCGCTGGCCCGCCGGCGCGCGGCGGCCAGGCGGCGCGTCCGCAATTCCGTCGACTCGCGCTCAAGTGCGGGCGCCGGTGAAGCGGGCATGGTCGCGGCAGGTTCCATCTGGCAGCCCCCGGTCAGTCCGCGGCGCAGGGCGGAATTCCGCAACCGCGTTGGTCGAGTGGTTCCATCAGCAAATCAGCCTTAGTCTCGCAGGATCGCAGCGCCACTCACGCGTGCGGGCCGACCGTCACGGTGCCCACCGACAGCGTCGGCGTTGCCTCCAGGACTACGCCCACGAGTTCGACCTCGTCGTCGAGCTGCCGACGTTGCGGCGCGGTCAGCTCCCGCAGCGGTTCGACGGTGATAGCGAGCTTCCCGCCGGAGCGCCGCTGGTGCCACACCCCGCCCACCACGCCATCGACGAGCAGTACCGGGTAATTTCCGGCCTGCCCGGCCGGGGTGAGCGCGCGGGCCGCGGCCGCGCCCGGGTACAGCCGTTCCCGAGGCTGACCCGCGACGACGTACGCGTCGAAGTAGGGCAGCAGGCGGATCCCGCGGTGCGGTCGAGGCGGCGTCCTTGTGTCGCCGGCGAAGGTAAATCCCGGCTCGCCGTCCAGCTCGACGCACTCCAGCTCGCCGGCCAGCTCGTCAAACAGTCCGACGGCGTACCGCGACGGGATGCCGAGCCACTTGGCGAAGTGTTGCGGCGTGGCCGGGCCGTACGCGTACAGGTAGCGCGTGACGAGCGTGCGCAGGGCCGCGTCGCCTTCCGCGGGACGAAAGGCGGGCAGCCAGCGGTGCGGGTTGGTGTAGGTCACCTTGCGGCCCCGGCCCGGCCCGAAGCACAGCATCCCGCGGTGCGCAGCCGTGCTGGTGAGCTGGCGCCAGCGCGGCCATGCGCCCTGAAACGCCTCCATCGTCCGTTCGACGGCCCACGGGCCGGTACGATCCGCGATCGCCTCGGTCAGCTCGTCCACGGTCAGCTCGGTGTCCGCCAGTGCGTCGCCGATGGCCGCGATGACCGCATCCGCCTGTCCGGGGGTGAAGCGGACGCCCTCCGGGTGCGTCGGCGCCGACGACGGAAGGGCCGACAGCGCGCCCGTCCACATCGGCAGGTCGGCGGCGGGCAGCAGGTGAATGGTGCCGCGTGGGCCGAACGTCTTGACCAGCGTGCGTTCCTGCCACAGCGCGCGCCGCACGCAGGCGCTGGTCGCCCCGGCGATGCGCCGCCCGATCGAGAGTTCAGCGGCGCTGAGCACCTGGGCGTGCGCGCCGCACAGCGCGCCGGCGATGTCGGCCGGGCCCAGGTCCATGGCCGGTTCGTCCAAAAAATGGCGGGCCATCCGCCGGGCCGTCACGCCGCTCCAGGTCAGGGCGGCCGGGGTGGTGGACTTCGCGGTCATGGGCGCGCCTTCTCCTGCTTCTTCCCGATCTGTGCCAGGCGTTGCCGCCGACGCTACATCGGAAACGGCCGCTGACCATCAAGCCGGGCCGGGCGAGGCATTAAGCTGCTGATCCGGGCAGGTGCAGGCGAATGGCAGCAGGTCTTCCGGTCACATTGAGCCGCTCGCTTGCTTCCGTGGTGGGCGAGCATCATGTCGTGACCGGCGCCGCGGCGGCCGGATTCGTGGTCGACTGGACGGGGCGCTTCCGCGGTCACACCCCTGCCGTCCTGCGACCTCGTGATACGGCCGAGGTGGCACGCGTCCTGGCCTTGTGCTCTGACGCCGGGATCCCGGTCGTCCCGCAAGGAGGAAACACCGGCCTGGTCGGCGGGGGCGTCCCCCTGCATGGCGAGGTCGTGCTCAGCCTGGCCCGGCTTAACCAGCTGGACCCGGTCGATCTCGAGGCCTGTCAGGTCACCGCCGGTGCCGGCGTGACGCTTCAGCAGGTCGCCGAGGCCGACCCCGGCCTGGACCTGGGAATCCTCATCGCCAGCCGGGACAGCGCCACCGTCGGCGGCGCGGTGGCCACGAACGCGGGCGGATTGCGAGTCCTGCGCTATGGGCCCATGCGCGCCCAGGTGCGCGGCATAGAGGCGGTCCTGTCCGACGGCACCGTCGTCTCGCACCTAGCCGGCCTGGTGAAGGACAATACCGGCTATGATTACCCGTCGCTGCTGGCTGGATCCGAGGGCACGCTGGCGGTCATCAGCCGGGTCCGGCTTCAGCTGGTCCCCCGCCTGCGACAGCTGGTCACCGCGATCGTCGGACTCACTAGCCTGGGGGAACTGCACGTCCTGGCCCGCCAGGTGGCCAAGGACGTACCGGGCCTGGTGTCCGCCGAATTCTTCACCCAGGCCGGCCTCGACATCCTCCGCCAGCACGCCGGTTTCGCGCCACCCCTGTCGGGGCCGGCCGAGGTATACCTCCTGCTCGAAGCCAGCGGCCCGGCGGCACTCGACGACCTGGCCGGCCTCATCGGCGAACGCCCCGCCGCCGTGAGCGAGGCCGCCGCCGACCGGGCGCGCCTGTGGTCGTACCGGGAACGCCACCCGGAGGCAGCCGCCTTCCTCGGCGTCCCGATCAAGCTGGACGTGTCGGTGCCGGCCGCCAGGTGGGTGCAGCTCGCTGGCTCCGCGGCCGACGTGGTCGCCGCAGTGGATCCCGGGGCGAAGGTAGTGACTTTCGGTCACGTCGTCGACGGCAACGTGCATATCAACATCGTCCCCGCGGCGCCGGCCGACGGACGCCACGAAGACGCCGTATTCACCTTCGTCGCCTCTCTGGGCGGCTCAATCTCCGCCGAGCACGGCATCGGCACGCTAAAAGCCCGGTGGCTCCCGCTGGCCCGCTCCGGCGCGGAGCGAACGCTATTCGCCAAGATCCGCTCCGCCCTGGACCCGTCCGCGACCCTGAATCCCAATATCCTGCCGCGCTGATCTTTCGATAAGAAGAAGAGGAACTCCCGGAAGGAGGAGGCCACTTCTTAATCAGACGCCCGCGCCGGCCGGCGGAGGGCCATGCCGCTGCCCGGTGCTGTTGTGTTGTGGCCGCTTGTGCGGTGGTGAAATCCGGCCATTGTCCCATCTGCGGGCAAGTGGCAGCGTTCGGAGCCGGATCGCACATAATCTTCCGGGGTTCTCTTGGGCACGGCCCGCGGCTCCCAGGTTCCCCTTATCATCGGAAGTGCCCGTTCCGGCCCGCGGAGGAAGAGGAAGATGCCGATGTCCGCCCAACCGCCGGCACCCTCCCAGCCGGAGGCCGGTGACCCGATCGGTGTCCGCTATCCCAACACGGCCCGCATCTGGAACTACCAGCTCGGCGGCAAGGACAACTTCGCGGTCGACCGGCAGGCGTCCGAAGCAGCCAATGCGATGGTCTCGGGGCTGGGCGTCCCGGCCGGTGCCGACACCGCCGTGGAGAGCCGCCATCTGCTGCAACGGATGGTCGACTACATGCTTAGCCAGGGCGTCCGCCAGTTCCTCGACCTCGGCTCGGGCCTGCCGAACATGGCCAACACCCACCAGATCGCCCACCGGGTCGCGCCCGCGGCGCGCATCGTCTACGCGGACGTCGACCCGATGGTGTCGACCCATGCGGCCGCGCTGATGGCCGGCCCTAACGTGGTCACGCTCCGGGCGGACCTGCGCGAACCGGAGCAGGTGCTCAGCGATCCGCGGGTCCGTGACCTGCTCGACTTCGACCAGCCGATCGGGATCATGCTCATGTGCGTGCTGCACTGCCTGTGGGATCGGGAAGACCCGTGGGGGGTCGTTCGGCAGTTCCGGGACGCCGTGGCGCCGGGCAGCTACCTGGCCCTCAGCCACATGACCGACGAGGCCCACCCCGAAGCGGCCGAGGGGCTCTTCCGCATGACCCAGGACCTGCACTGGAACACGCCGCTCATCTCGCGGAACCGCGCCGCCATCACCCGATTCTTCGACGGGTTCACGCTGGTCGAGCCCGGCCTGGTGCGCCCCGCACAATGGAGACCCGACCTGGACAACCCGCTCCGCACCCGCCGGGAGCAGGACGGCGACGACGAGCCCGTGATCAAGCTTTTCCTCTCAGAGCCACCCGAGGACGATCGCGGGACCGCATGGCACCTGTGCGGGGTCGGCGTCAAGGACCAGCCCTGACCAATCCCACCTCCCGCCGCAGCCCGTGAGTAGCGTAACCCGGGGGTGATGCCGTCCGCGTCAGCACGGAGGAGCCACGCCGCGTTTCTGGCGTCTTTGGCCTCCTGTCGGGCGCGGTTGAGCATGTCCGGCGACGGGTCCATGCCAATCGCGGCGCGGACCTTTGGGCCGGGCGGAGTGATGACTGCGGCGTGTGCGAGAAACGAAGACGGACCGAGACGTCTCATGATGATCTCCTGCGATGGCGAGGCGTGCGGCCATGGCCCAGGTTCAGCCGACGTCGCACCCGGGTCGGTGCCTGCGACGTGTCAGCGGGCCCGGTCGCCGCTGCCCGCGCCAGTGAGGACGGGAGAATCGGAGCCGGCGGCCTGACCGTCGCTCGCCTTCGCGGCCGCCTGGGCGCGGGATTCCGGCGGGAGGCCGATCCGGGAGAATCGCTCCCACATGTACATCTGCTCGCTGTGCATCTTCCGCAGGCCGTGGAGCGAGCGGCTCAGGGCCCGCCGCACTGGCGGCCCGGCGCCGACCCGGCGCACGGGCTGGTCGGTTGTCATCACGATCACCTCGATGGGTACAGGCGGCCTGTGTCTCAGGCCATACCTTCGTGATAACCGGGCGGGAAGGACCTGCTGTGTGCCGGCGATGGAGGTTAGGTGGAGAGCCGACCCCGCCGGGCTTCATCCAGACGCGCGGACCTCAAACCACAGGCCGCCGTTGAGGTCGACCTTGTTGCCGTTGGTCTGGCCTGGGCCGCTGTCGCCGGCGTAGGTGTACAAAGGATGCCCGTTGTAGGTCGCCTGCAGGCCACCGCCCGGCCTTTTGATGGTGCCGAGCTTGCCTGTCACGCCCGGACCGGCCTTGGGAGCACCGGCAACCGGCGGCCAGTAGACGGTGCACGACCCTGTGCACTTGGAGGTCGCCGGGGTATCAGGGGCGAACAAGTACAGCGTCAGGCCCTTGGCGTTGGTGACCACGGTCACACCGCCGATCGTGGTGGTCTTCAAGGTAACCCCCGCGCCGCTGGCGGCCGCAGGTTGCGCGCCAGCGTTGGCTTCGGCGACGCCGAGCAGGGCCAGGGCGGCTACCGAGACGGCGCCGACCCCAACGATCACCATTGACACGGCTGACTTCAGCCACTCTAGTGTCCGGGCACCCCCGCTGACCGGCCCGTCAGCCTGCACGGGACGGGCGGTGACCGCAGCCAGAGCCAGGACACCGAAAGCGGCGACCTCGATCAGCCCAGCGGCGATCCCCGCCCTCGTTCGGATCTCCTTGAACCCGAACAGCCCGAACCACACGGCGAGCAGGTAGGCGCCGAGCGTGGACAGCGCAAACCCTGCACTCGCAGCGGCCGCCACCCAACTGTGTGTTACCAGCACCGCTGCCGCCAGGACGAATGCCACGATGAACTGCACGAGGAACAGCCAGCCGATCGTGGGGATCGACCGGTATCCGGTCAGGTACAAGTCCAGGTGGATACAGGCGGACACGGCAAGCAGCAGGGCTCCCGCGCCATGCAGCCTTCGCCGCAACCAGCGGGCCGTCTTGCCCCGCCGGTGTCTGCCCTTGACCATCACGTCCCTCCCCGCGCCCGCGCATTCCAGCTGCCGCTACCCGGTATCACGTTGCCTGGCGTGCTGCGGTTTTGATTTTGAGCGCCCAGCCGTCCCGCATGCCTGCCATGCGGACACCTGGGCCGCGGATGCTCGCGGTTAGTCGGTGTCGATCTTGCCTGCGCTGGCATTCACCACGCACCAGCCCGCGCCGAATACCTTAGACCCTTTGCCCGTGTTTCGCCGGGTTTGGTGTCACTGACGTAGAAGTACGGCCGTGGCCGTGATGTTCGGTTTTCGAACCTCGCCGGAACCACCGTAAGCGGGCGGAAATCACCCGTACGAGGTGACGACCCGCCGACACGGCTCGACCAGGATCTGGTGTAAGCGGCCGGGGAGTCCCGGCCAGGTGCAGCCCGGAGAGAACATGCGATCGTGACAGGAAGCAGGCCGGGGCGAGACAGGGGACGGCCGTGATACTTAACCTTGTCCTGATCGGCGTGGCGATATCACTCGACCCGCTGCCGCTGACGGCATTCATGGTTGTGCTGCCCTCAAAGCGCGGCGTGCGAAAAGGCGCGGCGTGGACGT
>Ga0210383_10004066_pt1 | contig 12993 bp, 14 predicted proteins | sample IncBWC14OmetaG_FD_160072 | JGI IMG/M metagenome (GOLD analysis project Ga0210383, IMG submission 160072) | Forest soil microbial communities from Barre Woods Harvard Forest LTER site, Petersham, Massachusetts, United States - Inc-BW-C-14-O ...
TGGACCATGATGTCCTGCCGCATCTTTTCACGGCTCTCCGCCATTGTGAACCCTCTTGACCACGGGATCCGCATGCTTCTCGCCAACTTCTTCTTTGCGCAGAAGATCAAAGAGCTTTCTGACCAACTTTCTAAAATGCACGAAATTGCACGTGCTAATTTATATACATTCAGACATGACCCGCACCTCATTACCGAGCAAGCTGTGAACGAAGACACGGGCCTTGTCGACACATATCAGCACCTCGCTCCCGTCATCGAGACAGATGCGTACATGATCTGGCTTCGTGACCTGGTTATTCAAAAAGGCGCCAAGTTCCAGACCGGTAAGATATCGGTTGGATATCGGGCGATTTGTTTGACATTCAGAAGGAGCTGCTTGCAGGATATGGTGCCTGCGCCATCGCCAATGCGACGGGATTCCATGCAAAGGAACTCGCTGGAAGTAACTTGGTCTTTCCCCTTGGACCGGGTTGTCAACCACTGAACGAGGTTCCCCCGCATCGCCGAAGCGTTGTGCGTATCTCACGACGACTCGAAACGATAAAGGGCTTCTTCTGGGTGGATTGGCGCAGGAAGGGCTATGGGACCTCGACCTCACGATTTCATCTCCTAAGATGCAACCCATACGCCCCCGTTGCAACGACTTTATTCCAGGCTTGGAAAATGCTCAGCTAGATCCTGAGACTCACTTTGTATAGGGGATGCGCCCACCCACTAGGACAAAATCGAATGTCGGAGTCGATCGAGAATCGCGAGGGAGGAAAGGTGGCAGGATTGAGAAAAATCGTGCCTCCTATGGACATAGAGGGTCATTCTCCCCCTCCTTCGGATGTGCGGCAGATGTGTTGGTAATCGAAGTCGGCGGCTCTGGCACTCAAGGACCATATATAGTCACGTGACATGTTGCCAAATCGGGCTAAGGTGTTGCTGGAGTGTCAACAAAATGATTTGAAGCTTCTCCTACCATTCTGGAGAGTGAAAATCACCATATTCTAAGTCCCAATGGCATAGGGTAGGCTCTGTCATGGTGCATTTTTTTTGCATTCAAGGTCATCTTGGGACCCTACATCGTGTGTCGGAAGTTGCCGATGCTTACCCCTTGAGGCACGCCATGGTCATTGATTCACGTTTTGAGAAGAACCATCTGTCTAGACTTTCCTTCGCTGATTGTTATCGCTTCTATAGCTCAACATTGCAGAAAGACTTCTTGCTTACTTCATGGTTTCCGACCAGCATATCTGTTTCCAGTATCAACTCTCTTCCAGTTACAATCACTATCCTCTCCAGAAAAGCGATCACCGTCTCGGATCCCAGGCCTGGGCTACGAAAGAAAGGCTTGACGTGTAAATTGAGTTAAAATCACATGTATAGACATTCTTTCTTGTCAAAACACGGCATGGTGCATTAATAGGACTCCGCACAGCTTGTCCAATACAACCCAAAACCCATGCCATTGCGCCCAAATGCAATCCCACATTCCTTTGTCACATCTCCGTTTCTCTCCTTGACACAGCCTTTCACTCCCAATACCCTCACATCTCTCCGGAATGCTCTCAAACGTACCGGACATTGCTCTCATATCTCGGCAGCTGAAGAAACGCATGTCGGTAAACTTGAACGCGGCAATGCTGCGGTGCTGATCCCGTTCTGCAATGTTGGTGGTGTACCAGGTGTGTTATTGGAGGTGCGGGGAAAGAAGCTGAGAGCTCATTCGGGAGAGGTGAGGTAAGATCTAGTTCGATTTCGTCCGATAGAGTAGTTGATCTTATAGATATGCTTCCCCATGAACAGTTTCCCAGGTGGTAGGGTGGATGATGTGGGTTGTTGCGAATTATTTTTGAGTGGATGGTCCTTGATAACTTGATATCCATGGAAATGATAGACGGATGGATCCTTCCTCGATGCTGCGCTTAGGGAGACAAGGGAGGAACTCGGCGTACATCCAAACCGCGTGGATGTCCTGGGTGAGATTGGACCAGCTGAGATGAACCTTCGCGGTGATATGAGAGTATGGCCATACGTCGTAAGCCCCTTCCCCGATTTGTCCTATTGACACTTGAGTTCTGGTGCATTAATATCACGCAGGGATTCATCCACCAAAAGATCACCCACATTCCAAAACATGCTGATGACCCACTGCCATCTCTCGACCTCTCCTCCATACATATGGAAGCATCACAGTCGGAAGTGGACAGAGTCTTTCAGCTGCCATTGGCTGCGTTGGCAGCTCCATCACGGATTAGGTCCTATCTTTTTCGTGGGCAACGGCCCTACTGGGCCGTAGACGTCTCGGGCCTGGATCAGACCGTAAAAGGCGGAAATATTGATATCGGGGTCGTTGCTGGTGAGGTGGATATCGACTTGTCAAATCTAACGAAAGCGGGTGCCATGCCATTTAGGAGAGGAACGAATGAGGTTGGTTACAGGAAGGGGAGGTTGGAAGTCTGGGGATTAACAGGATGGTATCTGTCATTGCTGATGAGGACATTGCAGGTGTACCGGTAGTTCGACCAGTCCTTGTGGGACATAGGGTTAACAGGTCCATTCGTGGAGTGGATGTGAAATCTGGTTGATGTAATGCTGTGGTCATCATCTAAACCACGGAGGACATATCTAGATGTTATTCAAGGGTAGATATGAGTTAGTTGAATACACCTGCTGTACAGACTTTTGAACCGCCCCACCAAATCCGTGCAAGAGACTTCCCCGTGATTCGCTGATCAGGATCTATACGTTAACGGGCCTTTACATTTCCTTCTACCAACATCCGTTGACGCAACCCTTCAGCGCGTTCCTTCCCCTCGGTAAGAAGCATAGACGTGTCGATTGTTTCACTTCCACTCGTATCTCCATCATCTTTCTTTTGTTTGGCAGACGCGATTTTGCGATCCCTTCTGAAGATGGGTTTGGAGGTTGAGCGGCGGGATTGCCAGATGGTGTAAAGGACGGCTTCAGAGGTTGCCACCACAATGGCCACAAATAGCGATGCCAAGACCCTCTATGAATTATCGTGTCCGCGTTACATTGTGCAAGAAGAGAGGTAAAGGAGGCAACACGTACCCATTCGTTCTTCCACCCTGTCTTCTCCGCAGCCCACCAAGTCGCAGCGGCCGACCCGCCGATACTCAGCAGCGCATTCAACAATGCCGTAATGGCTTTCCTCTCCCTCTTCCGCTCAACTTCCAGTTCCTCTGGTTCCTTCTTCCTTACATACTCAGCGAATCTGCGTTCCGGGGAGGTTGTTGTGCCTGCAAGGAGAGCGATCATTGTGTATGATTGTGGATCTAATGGAGGTGAATGAGACTGAAGGGAGGAGAGGCCCGATGGCGTTCTGGACCATTGAGAAATAGATTGCAGGATTAGGTAGGGAATTGTTGGTAGACGAGGCTCGGAGAGGTACGGAATCAGTTTGGAAGCCAGTGAAGCTGGGATCAGCGGAGGAATAGGGGTGAGGGCATCGAGGAGATGGGGTTCGAGGGAAATGTTTAGCTCGGCGGCAATGTTCATTCTAGTAGTAATGATGGTGACTAGAAAGTAGTAATCGGTAGTGTCATCATGTTTGGTCCCTACCAAATATTAATATCATCGTGGTCACCACTAGTCTGTCTCGATCATGGCGAACGGGAACTCTCACAGCGTCACGGTGGTGGACCTTAATACTCGATTTAATAATGCTTGCACGACATTTGACATGAACATCGTGGATAACACCAGTTCTTTGGTCACCACTCTTGATGTTATAGCCAAAGAACTCGCACAAAGCCACGAAGTTAGGTCAGTCCGAACAGAACATGTACAGGGAAAGGAGAATTGACGGATCAATGTAGACAGCAGCTGGGTGCAAGTGATCCCCCTTTATGGCCAGATTTGCGGAGGCTTTGGCGAGATCTTTCCCGTTCACTGCTGACATACTGTGATGGGGATGATTCTGAAGGGGAGGAGGCAGGGGATGGCGACAAGAATAAGCAACATGGCCTCAGGGAAATGTGCGTGAGCTTGGCAAAATTTACGCGGAACCTCGTTGCGGGTGTCCAAGAGAATCAGAATGGGGCCTTGTGAGGTTTCTGACCTGGAATATGCAGGATCCTGGATGCTGACCAATTTTCTTGCTGGTTTGTTAGCGAGAACGAGCCCGAGATTCGAGGTTTGCTCCATCACCACACTTCATGGTCTGCCGTGGAAGATAAAGATTGTAAAGGCCTTCTATAGCAGAATGGACGTATTTTGACCATTCCCTCTTCCATAGCCTTCATTGTCACCCGAATTTTAGCCCAAACACTCTCGAATTTGGTGACAGCCAATGAGGAGCTCATGATGAAACTGTGGGAGATCTACATGAACCTCCCCGAGGATCAAGTAGTGCTCATGTATGCATCCACATCTCTTCGTTTCTCCACATTCAACCCTTTGTTGTATCTGACGTTCATGAGACCAGGATAGACGACTACTCGCATCTCCCGATGCTCCTACACTGCTAGCAGTGCTAGTGCTCATCTTGAATTGCATCCACGGAAACAAAACACGCGCGTATGTGCTTCATCCCGCCTATAGTCGTCCCGTTTTGATCGGTGGCTTATTTTCTTACAGCAAAATGCTTACTAGCACCACAGCTGGGATCCGAGTATGCATATCCTTGTTGGATGACTTGGCCAGCCTGTACGATGCGGATGATTCGAGTGAAGGTGCACGAGCATTCGATGTTGGGTGAACACATTTTTTTTATCATTACCCCACTCGATAACGCCACTACCAATTATCAGCTTCCTGTCAAACTGACCGTTGATTTCTTATTGCAATGCATGACCAGATACGACATCTTCGCTCGACTTATCGAACATGGCCTCGTCCCCAATCTGTACAATAAGTTATCAATGTACGTCGGACTTGTCATTTTCCCGGTGTCTCGGACCACGTCGGACCGAAGCCATTGACAGCTATACCTTGTGCTGTAGAGAAGACGAAATCGTCACCCCTCACCAGACGACGCTCCTCAAGCTTGTGGATTCCTATCTGCAATCAATGGCAACCGCGACATCAACAACGCCGGAAATGACAATGATACGTGATGAACTGACCCCAATGCTCTCAAGCTGCTTCTTTGTATTGTCAACTTATACACAGCGGGCTATCCGGGAGGCTCTTGGGCCTTCTACATCCAATATCGACTCTCTTACAGCCAATCCATCTCCACCAGCTCCGGGTTGTGTTTCGGTCAAACAACCGGGAAGCACAGTAGAATCTCCCCGCTTATCACAACCGCCCTTCCCACCCCAACACCCTGTCAAACTCGATGTTATCCTGCCGAAGGTCTGGGAAGCCCTTGTCCTTGTCACGCAATGTATTATTTCCATCACTCTGGAAGCTGAGGGACAGGGCCGAGACCAGGATGAGGATTCCACTACTCCTTCGATCAACCCCAGCAACAAAATGAGACAGTTTTTCAACGGACAGCGCTCGTCGAATCAGGGCATGGCTGAACATCTGATACGTAAGTGTGCTTCTCCCGCACCTCCGTCCCCTCGACCCTAGCCTGACATATATCGCCTTTCCTCCGTGGTCAACTTTAGAACTTCTCCGTTTACTGAATCAGTTCCTTCCCCGCATTAATTTCGGAAAAACGGTGTCTACCGAAGATACACATACCACTACACACCGATCTAATGTTGCAGAAACAGGGTTTTACTACCTAAAGCGAGATTTAGTTCGCCTGCTCGGAATATTGTGTCACAGCACCAAGGCTGTGCAAGATCGCGCACGTGCATGTGGCGGTATTCAGGTTGTGATGAACCTCTGTGTTGTTGACGAAAGAAACCCATGTTCGTATTTACTTCTTGTTCTTTGTTGCGATGCTTAATTAATTTCAAAGATCTGCGAGAGCATGCGATTTTCACCTTACATAACCTATTGAAAGGTAACCCGGAGAATCAGGCTGTCATAGATGGGATCAAGCCGACCGGAAAATGGGATGAGAGTGGAGTTCTACGAGATAACCTTGGGGCTATCAGGAGATAGCTGACTTTTAGTGGGCCCACTTGGAATACACACCGATGTACACAATACTGGACACTATGGTACCGGTGGACACTATGGTATCGCAATGGATCAAGATTGAAACCAACGGGATTTTTTGCGGATAGTTTTACTCGTCCTCTTCTTCTTCGAAATTGATTGCTTGTCTTCTCCGCGACGCAGGCCCCCCCACTCGACGTACTTTAAACTCCTCTTCTTCCTCCTCGCTTTCTACGTCCATCGCATCTTCTTCCTGTTCTTCCTCCGCATCAGCAGCTGAATATCCACCACCAACATCTTTCATAACATCCGCATCTCGCTGTCGTCGCTTTTGCGCGTCTTGCTGCTCTCTAATCTTGGCATCAAGTTTGTCCAGAGGGTCTTCCTCCATTTCGTCATCAACATCCCTATGTCTTTTGGTCTTCCTCTCAGTTCCCTCGGAGCCAGCTTCCTCGTCAGACGAATCGGCGACAACAAAGTCATCTTCCTGATACTCCCCAGCACCTTTCTTATCATCATCTTCCACGATTTTTCTGTTCGCCTTCCGACCCGACCCGCCCACGTCCATCCCATCGTCAACTTCCTCTTCAATGAACGACGGCCCAGTATCGTCTTCATCGTCACTCCAAACATCAAGTTCAGCCCTCTTCCTCGAATAACGCCTCTTTCTACCTCCACCGAACCCATCCTCCAAATCCGCCTTCTTCTTAGACCTCTTTGCGCTCAACTTCATCAATTCCAGCTTCTCCCGTTCGGGATCCATCTTAGGATCTGGAGCCATACGTAAACGTGCTACTTTGTTGTGCTTTTGACCCACGGCCCGGACCAGCATTCGATGAGTTTCGGACTGCATGCCGGTTGGGCGAAGAGTCATATAGCCTGTGACTAGTGCTTCCGATTGGAGGACTTGAGCGCGCTTGTGTTGGGCTACAAGGTATGTAAGGCCTTGTGATTTAGCGCCAGGTGCAAGCGGCTCCGGATGCGACTGGAAAGCTTGAGGACCACCGAACGATTGTCGGGGAATGGCACCGGATGTATCAATGCTTTGGTTAATGTCGAATAGCTCCTTTCCTAGGCGTAAACTTAAAGTACCATCAGACCATCGGACTATACGGCTGTTTGATTGCCTCCGCTGGGGTGTGGTCTCAGCGTAGACTGGAAAATGAAAATGGTCCAATACTCACATCATGGCCCATGTCATCCTTCGTCCACCTCCAGCGCATTGTATTTTCTACCTTCAACTTGATTGTCATGCTTTTTTCCCGAAGAGTCTCCGCCTGTTGGGCTTCCTCATCCTCATGCTCCGGGCCCATGTAAGTGTCCGGATGATAAGGTTTAGAATCCACTTTGACAAAGTTGGGCATACGGATCACCCAATTCTAGTATAACAAGGGGTTGATATTGATTGATTCTGAGGGCAAATTGTAGACTTACATCTCCGTCAGAGCTTTTCGGCACTGGGATATTTGGGAATGCCACATTGGCCTCGGTAACTTCTACAGCAATCTCAGGAGGGATATCCTCTTCCTCGTATTCTAAGGCTCGCCGGCGTTCTCTCTCTGGAGAAGGGAGCCGATCCGAATCTTGCGCGGAGACGGGAGATGCAGCACTTCTGCAAATTTCAATAAGAGCCAGCAGGCGTCAACTATGCGAGGCACCAAGTGGCTCACTCTTCGGGTTTGGACTCCTCTACATCGTTATCATTACCGAATAGGTCAGCCATTTCTTCATCCTGCTCTTCCGGCGGCTCGTGATCATCCTTTGGCGGGATTACCGGTTGCATTTCAACATCGTCAGGGACGTCGTTTTCAGAGGTAAACGGGCCTTCGGCTTGGGTCCCTGAGGGAATAGATGAGGGAACCAACGCACCAGCCAAAGATGACATTGGATTTTGAAGTTGGGTGATGGCTGTGCAGCGGCGTCCAACGCTGAGCTTTGGGCGCCTGCACAGAAAAGGCAACCAACAATTGCCACGTGTATCGCACAGGAACAACCATAAACGGTAACTGTAATGAAGCTGTAGTACTACCTCTTTCTGTCAACACACAGCTCTCGTTCAACTCAGTCCCGTTCCCCTAGACTTCGCCCATCTACGATTGGCATCAGAAGCCGTTCGGTTTGCTTGCTTTCTGGTTGTGATCATGAACGTTATCATCATTCCATGCTACTTTGGGATCTTCGTAAGCTCCGGTTTTCCGTTCGCCTCATTTGAAAACGGAGCTGAGATGCTGTGTAGTATCTAATCAAGATTTTCAGGCCCGCTGGTCCGTCGAACGTGGCGGTAAGAGTGGTGTCGTACCTAGCGCAGCCTTTCCGTGTCTGTGCAACAAGTCTTCCAAATGGAGCCGTTCTAGATATGACTCACTGTCCTGCCTGACCAGCCGATCTACTAACGAGGATAGCTTGTTTTGGTTCTGGTGCTGTGGTGCTAGTCCATATATATTAGTTGGTAACGCCAGTTGTGGATGATCACTTTTCAACCACATAAAATCCGGAGGGCATCGGTAATTAAGAGTACTTTGTTTCTGGAACTCTGAACGGGAAGGTGAGGCATTTCTTCGTTGTAAGCCCCTGATTATAGTAACATATGAGATACGGATGTCATTCCACAGCATTTGCTCGTATATGGTTATCGACCTTCCGTGAACCCGACTGCCATCGAAGCTGAACCGTTAAAAGGCTGTGAACTTCGTATTACATTCCCTCCCCCTTCCTCGCCCAAATTCTCCCTTGAATCCTTTACTATGCCTGCTATCCACAAGCGGTGAGCCACGTGCTTATTTATATTCCGATGCTCAGATGTTAACAAATTCGAATAGTTCCCATCCTCATTGTAACCTGCCTTATTCTACTTCCCCCTCTGTACAAAGATTCGGAACCAACGACTCGCCACAATATCTCCGGTCTCTGTACGCAGTCCCCCGCACGATGTCGGGTCCAAACGATTTTGTCAGTTCTCATGTTATTTTCCGTACCACCTTCTTGATTTCTGAGGATGAGTTTGTTTCAGCACCAATCTCAGGGGTCGGCTCCCACTAACAGCAGCTCTTCGGAGGACATCTATGACCCTACCTACTTTAATTTCACCAATACTCTTCCTACCTCATTTCCCCATTCTTCAGGCCACTCGCAAACGATGCGAAATTTTGGTCCTGATATTCACATTGATGCATCCGAGGTCGATCACAGCTCAGAGCAGACCCATTACTTGTCTCAGGGGTTTCCTCTGACTACCGTACCCAACTGGTCGCCTATACCCTCAACTCCGCCTGCAATATCCACCCCGAGTTACACACTCGCGTTTGAAGCGGATCCTGCACCCTATCAGTTCACTGGGTACCCGTCTAACCAGTTCTCCGGGACGCCGAACCGTCACATATCCCCCTCCAGTTCTACAGAGATATTGTTATCGCCTGGTTACCCTGTTTCTGCTCACCCTACCGCATGCTTGACTCCTCCGACAACGCCCGCCAGCCGAAGCCACTCGCACATGAGTTCGTCTCCAGGGACAGATGTCGACTTGCCGGCGTTCCAACAGACGGTCAGTTTCCTGACGGATTTCTCCATTCTTTTCGTTTTGTTTCATTCTGATGTTTGGGTTTCTTACTTCAAGATCGGAAGTACTCTCGACAACAAAAACAAGAAACTTTACACTCACAGAGAACAGTTGCAGTTCTTCAGAAATGCACTCTCACTACCTCTCTCAGGCAATCCTGGTCCGTTCATACAACAACAGATGTACAAGCCACATACCAACAGTGACAGGCGCCGGTATGTGGAGGAGGTGGAATTGGAAGAACCTATTTATTTTTGGACCGAGAACCCTGAAGAATGTGGGATCCCGTTGTCAGATGCATTGCATTCTAGGGTCAAACGGCTCGTGAATCGTGATGAGACCGTGTTCGAAGGGAGAGGTCCAAGTGTTTCGATACGCCTGGAGGTTTGTGTCTTCGCTGAACGCCCTTGTAAAGTCCATCTCTAACCGCTCATCCTTTCCGGTATAGTGGCCTGGCTACCGACAATGGAGTCGGCAAATCCCCACGAAAGACTTCCGAAGTCCACCCGGTCCTATCACCCGGGCAAAATTGGCCAAAAATGTAGCGAAATGTGTGCAACGATTCATTTTGGTGTGTACCATCTCCTCTCCCTTCCTACTTAAATCCTAACCAACCGTGTACCTGTTTATAGGAGCGCCAGAACCAATCTTTAGAGGACGACGCAGACGCGAGGTGGAGAGTTGGTTCGCAACAGAACCAGATAAAGCTCGACGACCTTGTTCTCGTCAGCATACATCATGTCTCGATGGGGAGCTGGCAGCCCCACCTGAGGCTGAAAACACCTTTCCACTAGCAATCGTTTTGCTATCTCGGAACGTTATTTCACTTTGCAGTGGCCTTATGTTGATTTTCTTTCATACCTTCCTTTCTTCGTTAACTAACAAAAGAGCACTTCTTGATTTATCCCTGTTACAGACACTCCGTCTATTTCGCTTTGTCGTTGTCCGTTTCTCAAAATCTTGGTTTCTTTTCTCATTTTGACAGCTTCACTTGGTCCATGTTGTCTTGCTAGCCGTATCGTAGTACTAGTTTATCTGCCAGTGTAGCATACCGCCTCCTTCTCGTCGAACCCAACTTGATACCAATGTACCTCGAGCATGCTGTTCCGCACAGCAATGTATTAACAAATTTTCTTAGACACCCCTGGAAGTGTATACCCATCGGTACAGTGCTTTCAGGATGCTGTCCGTGACAGTCCATTCTTAACACCAGCACTGCGTGACCAGTGCTGATTGACATTTGAGGCAGTAATGACGTCTAAGGCAGTATTTTGAGTCACTTGGGCAGTGAGTAGTAGGGACTTCACGATGATGGGGCTCTTGACCAAAGCCACGGTACAAAGTAACATTCCATTTCGTCTTGATTTCAAAAAACCACCCATTGATTATCCATTGATCAACGACAAGCCTTCTCGCACTGAGGTGAGATGATCCACATCACTTCCAGGGCTTCACAGCGCCCACAGCAAAGGTGTGTATAACAAAATCCCGGAGGATGCCGATTTCTTTGGGCCTCGGTGGGGATCGGATCCTCGGACGCTGTATTCTACCTTTCTTGCTACGCTTGAATACAAATCTGCTCGATTGAAACTGATCGACACACAATTCAGACTCCGCGACTATGGCTAAGTAGGATCATCGCATGATGATCGATGATCTTTTGCGTCTTTTGCTCACCTCTCGCACACTAGGGGTTTCAACATTTAAACTCCTGGTGTACTGTATTTTGGATCAAATGGTACAATTTCCTACAGTCTCAGCGCTGCTTCACTGGAACTAAGCAAGAGTCCAGCACTCCGCTGACTACGGTGTTCTGTTAGGAAAGGTCACATCAATCACCTCCTCACCCGGGACCTGCTCCACCAGAATACAAGAAGTTTCTTGCACCGTTTCTGCAAAGACAGTCAATCTAAGTAGCAGAGAATGAAGCGAGCTTGCAGGGACTGAACAGGGTAACCTGAATGACTGTTGGGAGAAGGATCCAATTATGTCAAAATACAAGAGTCCACCACGACGTTTCGGTCATAATTTAATGCACAAAAAAATACAAGGATATCACGAAAGTCTCGACGTTCTCATAGCAGGATGCAGAAAATATTGCACGCTCACGCGGGATGGAAATCTCATCCCTAATTGACAGTATTGATAGCAGCCACATAATCGTATGCCGAACGCTGATAATGCAGGAAGGCAGGCATTGCAGAGCACGAAGGGTGAAAGGTTGTGGGTGAGAAAGACGTCACTGGCACGTTGGTCGCCATACCCGCCAATTGCCAAAATCGAGATATAGAAATATCATCGGCATTGATCGATTGCTCGGAGAAGAACAAAGGATTCGCTTGGTGTCCTTGACGGGAAAAGCTCATGACCATCTCGGAACACAAAAGACTTCATGGTGTGAGGTATTAAACAGCGTTACAACCATGACAGGCGTTTTGTGGTCTATTTGGCCATGGTAAAACTTGAAGGGGACGACCAAAATAGGACGGTAAGCACTGTGTTTCTGCCAAGTTTCCGCCCATATTTTCCGTTGGTCTCATGCGATGGACCAGACGACTTCGATCCTCGTCGATCGCTTTATCTCGAGTTCATTGTGACCACGTTTAGTAATTTAGAAAGGATAATGGAATTCAGCCATTTGAAATTGGGAGTTGTGACTTACAAGAGACAGAGCACGTATGCGAGGAGGTTGTTGCGGAGTTGAGACAAGGGGAGTTGATAGATTTAGAACAAGTATAGAACAAGCAGAACGTTGCAACGGTGTCGTTTGTGGGCGCGAGCTTGTGGTGACTCTGGTGAGTACATTGTCACTTTTCATTGTCGTCCGGGTGATGAATTTTGGATCCGCCAACGCGGGATGGGCCTCCACAATTTGGCAAACGACCATTCGTAGAGAGAAGAAGGGAAACACCTCGAGGCTGTCAATTGATATACAAGACCTCAGAACAATAAGCACGCAGAAGGAAATTTGCAGGGCAATTGATACATGTGAAAGTGTGTCCCGAGCCAGGAATATTGTCCTATTGCAAGGCTTCCTTCAGCCGCGTGAAAACTGCGCTTTCAGGGAATCCGAAGGGTCAAGAACTGGAAGAATGGTTGGCCTCACATTGAGAATTTCTAGATCCGTCAAGAAGCTGTGGCTTGTGCCCACGTGGCATCGCGTGGCTCCATTCCGTTCCCTTCATCCTCTTTCGGTTGCGATGTATTCTGCTTGGAATTAGCCTTGTGATCTGGTCACATTCGGCTGTAGAATGGACATCTTATTATCTTTCTCGGTGCAAGTCTTCAACCAGCAGGGTCGACTCCACATCTAGCCGGCGAATAACACCGCGATTCCTATAAAGCCATAAGCTGTCGAGTTCCGTTCCAATAGCTTCTGCTACCCTTGTCTGTATTCTCCTCTGCCTTTCTTTTTTGCAGACTTCG
>Ga0210383_10004067_pt1 | contig 12987 bp, 10 predicted proteins | sample IncBWC14OmetaG_FD_160072 | JGI IMG/M metagenome (GOLD analysis project Ga0210383, IMG submission 160072) | Forest soil microbial communities from Barre Woods Harvard Forest LTER site, Petersham, Massachusetts, United States - Inc-BW-C-14-O ...
GCGTTATTCCCCGTGGGTAAGGGGTGCTCCAGACTCCGCGACTCCTTGGCTCCTCGGCTCCTTGGCTCCTCGGCTCCTCGGCTCCTCGGCTCCTCGGCTCCTCGGCTCCTTGCCGACTCGTTTCCGCTTGGCTCCGCTTGAACATGCTTCGACCCTGAGTTAGTGCTTTGGATTCACCGAATGAACCTTGATTTTAAGTATACAGCCGATGGACTGATCCCCGCAGTTGTCCGAGAAGCGAGCTTCCCTGGCCGGGTCTTGATGATGGGCTGGATGAACCGGCAATCTCTCACGAAAACCCTGGAAACCGGTTTATTGCACTACTGGAGCCGGTCACGCCATCAACTCTGGCTGAAAGGCGAAACCAGCGGAAATACCCAACGCCTGATTCGTTGGTTTACCGATTGCGATCGTGATACCCTGCTTTTCGAAGTGGAACAAAATTCCGGAGCTTGTCATACAGGGTATCGAAGCTGTTTTTTCCAGGAGCTCGATTCTTCCGGCGAGCCAAAGCCGGTAATTGAGGACAGACTCTTTGATCCCGCAAAGGTGTACGCAAAATGACCTCCTTACCGCTCTTTCCATCCCGCTCGGCATTTAAGGAATTGGCCGAAAAGGGCAACCTGATACCGATCTATACCGAGTTTGTCGCCGACTATGAAACGCCCATCGCGGTGTTTGAAAAGATCGATAACGGCATGCGGTCGTTTTTACTCGAGTCAGCGGAAAGCAACGATCATGTCGGGCGCTACTCTTTCCTGGGCAGCGATCCACGGATCTATTTTGAAGCTCGCGGCAGGCACATCGTGATCGAGGAGAACGGCCAGCGGCGCGAGTTCCATACCGCGGATGATCCTCTGGCGGAGTTGCAGCGGCTCATGGCCAGGTTCCGAGCGGTCGATATACCCGGGTTACCTCCCTTCAGTGGCGGCGCCGTCGGTTACATCGGGTATGACGCGGTGCGATTTTTTGAGCCGACAGTCGGGGAACCGCCCCCTGACCAACTGGGGTTGCCGGAAATGGTCTTTATGGTGACCGATACCTTTCTGGTATTTGATCACCGGTTTCGGCGGCTGAAAATCTTCGCGAACGCGTTGGTTGATGGAACAAAATTCGATGAGGCGTACGACCTTGCCGCACAAAAAATCCGGCGGATCGTGGAGAAACTCGAGGAGCCGACCAAAGCGAAGCTGATGAACGCCGCTCCCGCAACTGTTTTGCCAAGCCCTCGGAGCAATACCACGAGGGATGAGTTTCATGAGATGGTTCGAAAGGCCAAGCGGCATATCGAAGCCGGGGATATCTTTCAGATGGTTCCTTCACAACGGTTCGAAACCAGATTCGATGGAAATCCGCTGACTCTTTATCGAGCGCTGCGGTTCGTCAATCCATCCCCCTATATGTTCTGCCTGCGGCTTGGAGAACGATTTGCCCTGGTCGGCAGTTCACCCGAGGTCCACGTCCGGCTGCGAGGGCGAAGAATCGAGATTCGTCCCATCGCAGGGACCCGGAAACGAGGCGCTACCAGCGACGAAGATGAGCTTCTGGCCGAAGAATTGCTCGCCGATCCCAAGGAACGGGCTGAGCACCTGATGCTCGTCGATCTGGCCAGGAATGATGTCGGTCGGATATCCGAATATGGCACAGTCACGGTGACGGAATTCATGGCGGTCGAGCGATACAGCCACGTCATGCATATCGTCTCGAACGTTGTTGGCGAGCTTGATCAAAGCTACAGCGCTTACGACGTAATGCGGGCGACCTTTCCCGCAGGAACTGTCTCGGGAGCGCCCAAGGTCCGTGCCATGCAGCTCATCTACGAATTCGAGAAGGGAAAGCGGGGCGTGTACGCCGGTGCGGTCGGATATTTCGGGTTCGACGGTCAACTCGACTCCTGTATCGCGCTTCGAAGTGTTGTGCTGAAGGATGGCACCGCCTATGTGCAGGCGGGCGGTGGTGTGGTGGCCGACTCCGAACCTGAACTTGAATATCAGGAGAGCGTGAACAAAGCGATGGCCACTTTTCGGGCCATCGAGCGAGCAGAGCAAATCCTATGATTCTGGTCCTGGATAATTACGACTCGTTCACCTACAACTTGGTTCAATACTTCGGCGAACTCGGCGCGGAATTGATTGTCCGACGGAATGATCGCACCACGATTGATGAAATTGAGCAGTTGCACCCCGAAAAAATTTGTATTTCTCCGGGGCCTGGAACGCCTGACGAAGCTGGAATCAGCAACGAGCTGATTCGTCATTTTGGAGCGCGGATTCCCGTGTTAGGCGTCTGCCTGGGGCATCAGTGCATCGGTCAGGTGTATGGGGGAGAGGTCGTTCGAGCCGATCGTCTGATGCATGGAAAGACCTCGCCGATCCTTCACGAAGGAGACGGCGTATTCTTCGGGTTGCCGATCCCGTTTGAGGCGACTCGGTACCATTCATTGATCGTGCGTCGCGAAACCTTGCCGCCCGAACTGGAAATCGTTGCGGAAACCTCAGAGCGCGAGATCATGGGCCTGCGACATCGCCACTACCCCGTGCATGGAGTTCAGTTCCATCCGGAGTCGATTATGACCAGCGAAGGGAAAAAGCTTTTAGCGAATTTTCTTGCCATGTAGGTGGGGACGCTTTGCTTAAGTCGCCACCAAACGCCAAACGCCGAACGCCGAACGCCATAAATGTCCACAGATACCTACTCGTTTCCGATTGTTATATTAGGCGGCGGATTTGCCGGCGCCTATTGCGCACGTGCGCTAAAGTCAGGGTTGCAAGAGAACACCTCCAAAAACGTCGCGCTTCTGGCTGACCAGAACGCAATGTTATTTCATCCGATGCTGGCCGAAGTGAGCGGTTCGTCCATCTCGCCGCTGCACGTGGTCAATCCGCTTCGGCTTTTCTGCCGGGGCAGCGAGATCTTTATGGGCTCGGTGGACGAAATAGACCTGGAGCAGAAGAAAGTGAGTTTTTTGCCCGGTCCATTTGCTTCGCCGGTGGACCTGATGTTTGAGCATCTCGTGTTGGCCATTGGAAGCGTAGTCGACGTCAGCCGCGTCCCGGGAATGCCGGAGCACGGTTACTTGATGAAGACCGTCGGAGACGCGATGCGGCTTAGGGCTGATGTCCTGGAACGGCTGGAAGCAGCTAGTGTCACCAGCGAAGAGTCGGTGCGCCGTAAACTGCTGACCTTTGTGATCGTTGGCGGCGGTTACTCGGGCGTCGAGACCGCCGGCCAAATCTGGGACCTCCTGCGCGATGTTCAGCGATTTTATCCTCGAATAAACTCCAAAGAATTTCGTCTGGTATTGGTTCACAGCGGCGCTCATCTGCTGCCGCAAATAGGGGAAGAATTAGGGAAGTACTGCGAGCAGGAACTCCACACCCGAGGCATCGAAGTCCGGCTCAACACTCGGGTTACCGCGATCACCGCTGAACGAGCAATTCTGAACACCGGTGACATCGTTGCGACCAACACCGTGATCACGACGGTTGGTAACGCGACTAACCCGGCGATAAAAAAGTTGATTGATCGTTACCAGGTGCCAAACGACAGAGGGCGGCTCATTACCGAAACGACGATGCAGGTGAAAGGCTACAAAAACCTTTGGTCCGCCGGAGATTGTTCGGCTGTTCCGCTGGCCGACGGCAGCGTTTCTCCGGCGACCGCACAGTTCGCGATGCGCCAGGGAACCCTTCTCGGGAAGAATATTCTCGCCGCTCGAAATGGTCAGCCTTTGGAACCTTTTCGTTTCAAGACTTTGGGCGAGATGGCGTCGCTGGGACACCGGAACGCCGTCGGAAAGGTATTGGGATTTAAGGTTTCCGGCTTCCTCGGTTGGCTGATGTGGAGGGCAACTTACCTCTACAAATTGCCCGGGCTGGAGCAGAAGACGAAGGTATTTTTCGAATGGAGCCTGGAGCTATTGTTTCCCCGGGATATTAGCTTGCTCAATTTCAAAACGACCGAGATCGTCGGACGTGTCCATCTGGAGAAAGGCGATCCGATCTACCATATTGGAGATGCTTCTTTTTCTTTCTACCTGGTCGAGCGAGGCAACGTCGAGATCGACGATCATTCCGGCTCGAACCGAAAAATCGGTCCGGGTGAACACTTCGGCGAGCGGGAACTGCTGCAAAATACCAAGCGCCAGTTTGATGCCACGGCCCTGGAACCGACCACGCTCATCGCGCTCGATAAGACAACATTCGAGGTCTTAACCAAGAACAGCCTGACGCTGGGTTACTATCTGAATCGAAGCTCCGTCAAATATTTAACCCTGGAGGAGCGGAGTGCGATCGTCAATCGGGCTTCTCCGTCGTTGCGCCAGAAGCGTGTCGATGATTTCATGCGGCGTGACGCAGTTGTTCTTCGGGACACCGATACGGTTCTGGCCGCCTTAAAAACCTTTAAGCAAGCAAGTGCGACGATCTTGCCGGTCGTCGACGACCAAAGGCGATGCAAGGGTTGGCTCCGCCTCGATCTCGCGTTCGACTGGCTGCATCAAGGTAAAGTGCGGCTCGATTTTGCGGTCAGTCAGCTCCGAACTTTGCCTTGCCTCACCGTGAAGGCCGAAGACTCGATTGAACAAGCGCTGCTGCAATTCGCTCAGAGTCCAGATCGAGAAGTGATCGTTGCCAACGAGAGTGGTGAATTAATTGGAACTCTGGCGTTACTGGATCTGATCCTGGCGGAGGCTTGATCGTCATGAAAGAAGTCGAAAGATTGGAAGAAGGGAACAGCGGGAAGGCCAAATGGAAGCTCTGGGGGCCCTATTTGAGCGAGAGGCAATGGGGAACCGTTCGTGAAGACTATAGTCCCAACGGCACGGCCTGGGACTATTTCACCCACGACCAGGCGCGCAGCCGAGCCTATCGGTGGGGCGAAGACGGCATTGGCGGCCTGAGCGATGACCACCAACGCCTCTGTCTAGCTCTAGCCCTCTGGAACGGGAAGGATCCGATACTGAAAGAGCGGCTGTTCGGCCTAACGAACAGTGAGGGGAATCACGGTGAAGACGTTAAGGAACTTTACTACTATCTCGATGCCACGCCGACGCATTCCTATCTCAAAATGCTCTACAAGTATCCCCAGAGAGAGTTTCCCTACGATTGGCTCCTCAAAGAGAATGGTCGCCGGGGTAAACAAGATCCGGAGTTTGAGCTGATCGATACGGATGCCTTCCACGAGGAGCGTTACTTTGATGTGTTCGTCGAGTATGGTAAGGCTGCCCCCGAAGATATTCTGATCCAGATCACGGCCTGCAATCGCGGACCGGAAGCCGCGCCGATCCATCTCCTTCCCCAGCTGTGGTTTCGAAATACGTGGTCCTGGGGTTTGGACTCGAGCAAGCCTTCCATGCAATTATTGTCGGATGATACGGTCTTGGCGCAACACCCCAGACTTGGGGAGTACAGGCTTCACGCCGAGGGCGCCAGCGCCTTCCTTTTTTCGGAGAACGAGACAAATGTGGTGCGCCTCTACGGGATGCACGACGCCTCAGGCTTTTTCAAAGACGCCTTTCATGAATTCCTGATTAACGGAAATGCCAAAGCGGTTAATCCCGAGCAGAAGGGAACAAAGTGCGCGGTCCACTTTCCGCTGACCGTTCCGGCCAGAAGTGAGGTGAAAGTGCGACTCAGGTTCACCTGCGGGTTGACCACTCCGCCCTTTGCCGATTTCGACGAGGTATTGGACCGCCGACGCCAGGAGGCAGACGAGTTTTACGCCGATTTGCAGCGTGATTGTCGCGATGAGGACGGCAAGAGTGTGCAACGACAGGCGCTGGCCGGGATGATCTGGAGCAAGCAGTACTTTCGCTACGATGTCCGACAATGGTTGAAAGGTGACCCGGCCCAGCCGCCGCCTCCGGCGGTGCGCAAATACGGCCGGAACAACGAGTGGAAACATCTCAACAATGCCGAGGTCATCTCGATGCCGGACAAATGGGAGTATCCTTGGTACGCCGCTTGGGACCTGGCGTTTCACACCCTCTCCCTTGCCTTGGTCGATGCGCAGTTCGCCAAGGAACAGCTGATGTTAATTACCAAGGTTTGGTACATGCATCCAAACGGACAACTGCCTGCCTACGAATGGGCTTTTGGCGACGTCAACCCGCCGGTCCATGGGTGGGCAACTTGGCGGGTCTTTCAAATCGATCGCAAGCAGCGGCGAGAGCGGCACCCGGACGATCCGGGTGATCTCGCTTTCCTGGAAGGCGTTTTTCACAAGTTGATGTTGAATTTCACCTGGTGGGTCAATCGAAAGGACGCCGCCGGCCGGAACATTTTTCAGGGTGGGTTTCTCGGCCTCGATAATATCGGGGTATTCGATCGGAGCGCTCCCCTGCCCACGGGCGGATACATCAACCAGTCTGACGGCACCAGTTGGATGGCGATGTACTGCCTGAATCTGATGCGAATCGCTTTGGAACTTGCCAATCACGACCACGTTTACGAAGAGATCGCGACGAAATTCTTCGAACACTTCCTCGAGATTGCTGAGGCCATGACAGCCATCGGGGAGGGGGTCGGATTATGGGATGAAGCCGATGGCTTTTATTATGACGTTTTGAACTTGCCGAGTGGTCAAACCATTCCGCTCAAGGTGCGCTCCATGGTCGGACTGATTCCACTTTTCGCCGTGGAGACGCTCGAGCCGGAGTTGCTGGATCCGGTTCCGGAGTTCACTAAGCGCCTCGAATGGTACCTCAAACATCGTCCAGACCTGGCGGCGCTGGTTTCGCGTTGGGAGACTCCGGGCGCCGGCGCGCGGCGGCTGCTTTCGCTGATGCGAGGTCATCGGATGAAAGCGGTCTTGCGGCGGATGCTGGATGAATCCGAGTTCCTTTCCGATTACGGAATAAGAGCTCTCTCCCGGTACCACTTGGAGCAACCGTATCGGTTCGACTGGAACGGAAGCTCGATGACGGTGGAGTACCAGCCCGGCGAATCCACTTCGGGCTTGTTCGGCGGCAACTCGAACTGGCGCGGCCCGATTTGGTTTCCCGTGAACTATCTTATTATCGAGTCGTTACAGAAGTTTCATCACTACTACGGGGACGAGTTTAAAATCGAATGTCCGACCGGATCAGGTCGCTATTTAACCATCGCGCAGGTGGCTGCTGAGTTAGGTCGCCGTTTAACGCGCCTTTTTACCCGGGATGAGAACGGCCGCCGTCCTGTTTTCGGCCAAAACGATCGACTCCAGAACGATCCGCATTTTCGCGATTACCTTAGCTTTCACGAGTATTTTCACGGAGATAATGGTCGAGGTGTGGGCGCCTCCCATCAAACCGGATGGACCGGTTTGATCGCTAAGATCATTCAACCTCGGGTAGTTTTGTAGCTAACGTTCACTCCGCTAATACGACGCGGTCGAGTCGCAGCAGCTCTCCCAGGGACCATGCTTGAAACGGGCAACCACGCGGCGTGTACGGCGGGTCCGCATCCGCAATTTCCGACACATGGCCGAGCCCCGCTTGATCAAGATGACTACGCAACGGTTCGAAAAAACGTTGTCTAGCTAGTCTTTTTGCTTCCGGCGTCTTGCCTCGAACCCGAACCCACGCTTCGACGAACGGACCGATTAACCACGGCCAAACCGTCCCTTGATGGTAAGACGAATCCCGGTGCCAGACGTCCCCTTCATAGTGGGGAACAAAGCCAGGTTCTCCGCGGGCCAGGGAACGCAAACCCATCGGGGTGCAAAGTGCCGCCTCGACAGTTTCCACCACCCGCCGCGCCTGCTCCATGGGAAGGAGAACCAGCGGCAATCCTCCGACCGAAAAAATCTGATTTGGGCGAGACAACGGATCCAGGGCGCCTGCTCGATGGTCAACATCGACGACATCGTAGAGTTGCCCTCTCGCCTCGTTCCAAAAGCGAGTGGCAAACGAATCGGACGCTTTCGCGAACAATGACTTCCACTGAGCAGAGAACGATTGGCCAATCCAAAGGGCATTGATCCAGAGCGCCTGCACTTCGACCGGTTTGCCAATCCGTGGCGTGACGACCTGGTTACCCACCTTTGCGTCCATCCACGTGAGTTGGACGCCGGGTTCGCCTGCGGCGAGCAAACCGTCTTCGTCAGCGGCAATGCCAAACCGAGTTCCCGCGCGGTAGCCGGTCAGAATAGCTTCGATTGCTTGCTGCAGCTTTGCTGTCACTGCTGCGTCTTCCAGATTCGGTCTGCCTTTGGCGGCCTGGAGATATTCAAAGACAGCGATGATGTACCAAAGTGAGGCGTCGACCGAATTGAATTCCGGTTCAATGCCGCGGTCCGGAAAACGGTTTGGCAGCATTCCCATTGAAACGGTTCCGGCCCATTCGGTCAGGATATCTCGGGCCGTTTCCAGACGATCAATCGCCAGGCATAGTCCTCGCAAGGAAATGAAGGTGTCGCGACCCCAGTCTCCAAACCATGGGTAGCCTGCGATAATGGTCTTTCCCGAGCCGCGTCTGACCAGATAACAGTCGGCGGCAGCAGCGAGCGGGGATGAAAATGCCGCACGCCGCCGGAACTCTTCTCTTCGCAGTCGGTTGGCAATTTCAATGGTCGCTCCATCGTCGTTGCCGATCCTGGCGAAGCCTTCGGCGAAAAAAATCAGGGACGCCGCCTCCTCTCTCTTTAAATCCCATTCGAACAGTCCCGGACTGGCCAGATCTTCCAGGTAGTCCAAACCACGCGCACGCTCTTCGGTATAGCAAAAATTTCGGTACCAGGTGGGCGAATGACGATACCTGCCATTTGATCCCGCAATAACCGCCGGGATATCGCCATAAGGTTTCCAGCGCACCCGATCACCACGCAGTTCCGGGTCGAAACGGAACGCGTTATTCTCATGGTGCGTTCCATGGAAGTCTCTGCCGGAGAGCAAAGGTCTGACGGTCAGTTTAACTTGATTCCCCGGATCGCCGGCCAATCTCCAGTGAACGACGAGCGCAGATTGACCGTAGGGAATAAAAAGCTCTTGGTCGATGGCGAGACCATCTTCCAGCCCAAATCGCCAAGTCGGCCAGGGCCGAAGCTCAAACTTCTGGATGTGCGTCATTCCATCCGGATAGACGACGTCCGGGCCGTACCGCTGCGAGCTCAGGAACCATTTTCCGCGGGTCGTCTCGACCCAGACCTCTAACCCGTTCACCAGAGTCTTCCTTTCCGACGGCGGAGATGTCGCCGTCAGCAAGAGCGCATGGTAACGTCTGGTGCGGATTTCGGCCGTTGTCCCACTGGCAAATCCGCCAAGTCCATCCACTTCGAGCCATTCCTCCGAATCAGAAACTAGTGTGCCGTCTCGCATATAATGACATCGCCATTATATGCGAGACGGTGCACCAGTACCATAGAAAGGAAAATGTATTCGATTGACGAGCGAGGACAGCGATTCCTGCCGTTGAAGGGTGACTCGCGCAGCATATTACCATCTTAGCCGTTGGCGTGCGGTGGGTGCTTTGGGAGTTGGGAATGGAATTAGAACGTACAAGAGGGGTCTTCGGGGGGAATCTGATCGGAGCGTGGAGAGGCGTGAATCAAGGAAACAAAAGGGGACTTCGGTTTTGTTACCGGCAATCCGGTTTGATTTCTTCAACCATCATTTTAAGTGCTTTTGACATGCGATCACTAGAACGCCTTAAAAGCGGAACATTGCTTGCCAGCAGGATTTTGGCGAACCCTACGGTCATGTCCTCATCGGGTTGTCTTATCCCAAGACTCTTCTTTAAGGTTTGTTCAGCTTTTTTAAACTGCTCCTTATTGATTGTCATTTTTATCATCTTTCGGGATTGATCTGCGACGTCAAACTCCGAACATTTTAATATTATGTAGATAGCGTACGAATTCGGGGTTTTTAACGGAAGTCAATATAAACCCATTGTGGGTCAATTGGAAAGTACAATCGCCATGGACGAAGGACAGCATAACTTAGTGCAGCGTCTTATTTTGTCAGAAGGTGGCGGACGTCCTAAAAGGTCACGCCTGACCTGCTGGAACAACTATGAGAAACAATGTTATGAGCTTTCGAGATGGATGAAGGGATTCGATTGGGAAAGTCTAAGGATTGGTGATCGATGCAGGGTTCCGCTGTCAAAGCCATTTCACGTTTTCCTCGACCCGTGTATCCTTAAGGATGTTCCCACACCTCTTCTGGTGGCTGACGGACTGTGTCGGGGAGGAAAATCCTTCCTGATCGACAATGATTTTATGGACAAATGCCATTCGATTTCTCAGCCAACCGCGATACTGATTTTATCATGATTTCCAGGCTCAATTCGCTGCGCGAGGCCCTTGCGGTGTCGCCGCAGAACATTCCACTCCTTCTGATGTTCGGTCACGCTTGTTTGGACGAGTTGAGTTTTGAAGAGGCGCGAGCGGCCTTCGATCGCATTCTTCAGTCTGACGCTGCTCATGAAGAGGCCAAGCTTGGCATCGCTCGCGTACTTTATCTGAGCGGGAACACCTCCGAAGCGGTGGTTCGCGCCGAGTCTTTGACCAAAGCCAATCCCAGCTTCGCGGAAGCCTGGATGTTGCTCTCCCGGTTGGCGGTCGCCGAAGGGGATCGCGCTTTAGCCGCGCAATATTATCAGAGAGCAATCAAACTGAGCCCCGGTCTGAGCGATCCTGCGCTCGAGCGAGATATCCAGAGCGACCAGACCGCAAAACCGGCAACCCCTGCGGCCAGCGTGACGCCCGATGTTGAGTCAGATGCGTGGGAGTTCTTGGGCGAGCTCGAGAAAGAGAGCAACAGCGCGCCGGACGTCCAGAAACCGGAGGTCTCTTTCGCCAACGTCGGCGGGATGGAGAATATCAAGGAAGAGATACGGATGAAAATCATTTACCCGCTGCAGAACCGTGCTCTCTTCAAAGCGTACGGCAAAAAGATTGGGGGCGGTGTGTTGCTCTACGGGCCTCCGGGTTGCGGTAAAACGTTGATCAGCAAAGCAACCGCAGGCGAAATTCAAGCCAATTTTATTTCGATCGGCATCCATCAGATTCTGGATCTTTACGTCGGCAACAGTGAAAAAAACTTGCACCGATCGTTTCAGTTGGCGCGGGATAACGCCCCGGCGATCCTCTTTTTCGATGAGGTTGACGCCTTGGCCGCCGATCGAAAAGATTTTCGCGAAAGCGCGATTCGGACCATGATCAACCAGTTTCTGGCGGAGATGGATGGAAATATTGGGAGCAACGAGGGGATCCTCATTCTCGGAGCAACGAATGCTCCGTGGCATCTGGACGCGGCGTTCAGACGCCCCGGCCGTTTTGATCGGATTATTTTTGTGCCGCCTCCGGACGAACCCGCGCGTGAAGCAATCGTGGAAATCCTGGCCCGCGATAAGCCGGTGAAACGTCTAGATGCCAAGGCATTGGCAAAGCGAACCAAAGATTTTTCGGGCGCCGACATTCAATCGATCTTCGATGTGGCAACGGAGCGTGCTCTCGCGCGAGCCATGAAGGAAGGTCGGGTGGTGCCGTTGACCACTGAGGATCTGCTCCAGGCGAGCAAAGGGATGAAACCTTCCACGCGTGCCTGGTTTGAAAGTGCGAAAAATTATGCGCTTTACGCCAACCAGGGAGGATTCTACGACGATGTACTGAGCTTTTTGGGAATTCGCAAATGAACGACTCGATTACACGCGCAATTTTGTTTGTCAGACAAGGCAGGTACCGCGAGGCCGAATCCCACTTACGCAAGGCGATCCAGCACGATCCCGACGATCCCCAAGGCTTCTTCTTTCTGGCGACTTGTCTGATGCATGACCCGAATACTCGGCCCGAAGCGCTGTCGATGATTGATCAGGCGTTGCGGTTGCGCCCGACCCGGGCCTTCTATCATGCGCAGCGGGCGAATATTCTTGTTTTGCTCAGCCGTACGAAGGAGGCTTTGCTGGAAGTTGAGCGGGCGCGAAGCTTGGCGCCCGAGTCTCCAGACTCGTACGTGGCAGAATCGCTTGTCATGTTGGTGCTTGGCAAACCGCAGGAGGCCGAACGGGCTGCGCGTCAAGCTCTGGCGCTGGACTCCGAGAACGAAGGTGCGGGAGACAGCTTGTCGGACGCTCTCAGGATGCAGGGCAAACTGGAGGAAAGTGCCGCCCAAATTCGTGGATTACTGGCAAGGAACCCGGAAAATCCGTGGACTCACTCGTCGGCTGGGATGCTTGCACTTCAGCGCGGAGAGGTGCGGGCCGCAGAAACGCACTTTTTATCGGCTCTTCGAATCGAGCCTGAACATCGGGAGGCACGAGAAGGGTTGCTGCACGCGTTTCGTGCCCGGTCCCCGCTTTATCGTGGGTACTTGAAGTACAGCTTTATGATGGAGAAATTAGGACGGACCGGTCGGGTAATGCTGGTCATCGGACTTCTGATTCTCCTGCAATTCGCGAATATCGCCTTCGTTGGACGACTGGCGCCGCTCGGAATGGTGATCGTTGCCTTCTATTGCCTGTTCGTTTTGTGGATCTGGGTGGCGAAAGGGGTGGGAAATCTATTTCTGTTGTTTGATCGGTTTGCTCGCCTTGCGCTGCGAGTTGACGAAAAAAGAGAGGCGCTTGTGGTCGGAGGTGGCGTGCTCGTTGGTCTCGCTTCGTTTGGCGCCGGACTGTTACTAAAGCAAATCAGCCTCGTCTTTGTCGGTCTGACTTTCATCGCCGCGGCATTCCCGATGTCGCTGTTTTTCACGAACCGATCCAGGCCGGGCCGCATCGTTTTTGGATCGGTCGGAGCCTTCGTCTACCTCGGAGGACTTCTCTCACTCCTATTTCTTGTCCAGCCCATCGGTAGCGCAGGTGATTTCGCGACAACCCTTTTCGGTTGGACGATGATCCTGGCCCTGGTGACGACCTGGCTAGGCAACATTCCCGCCCTACGACGGTAGAGTATCGGCCTCGGTCAAAATAGCCCCGGTTTACCCGGGTCTGCAGTTTGGACATTTCGAGAAAGTGGACTCCAAAAAAAGTTTTGGGCTCGGCCTATGGCCCAAGGGCCAAAAAAGTATAG
>Ga0210383_10004070_pt1 | contig 12985 bp, 9 predicted proteins | sample IncBWC14OmetaG_FD_160072 | JGI IMG/M metagenome (GOLD analysis project Ga0210383, IMG submission 160072) | Forest soil microbial communities from Barre Woods Harvard Forest LTER site, Petersham, Massachusetts, United States - Inc-BW-C-14-O ...
CCAAGCGCTGGCGAGGGAAGGAAGAAGGGCAAAGCACAGCATCACGGGTCGGCTCACCAGACGCACCACGGCTCCTTAGAACTGAGGATAGAGACGGAATACGTTGAGCCACGCCGATCGGTTCCTCGCCACCCTGGACAGGCGCCTGCGCTCAAAACAGAATTTCCACAGAAATATTTCGAAAAAGTGGCATTTTTTTAGCGCGCAAAAAGCACCATCCAAACACCACACTCTTACCAGCAATCCACCACAACTTCACCACAAAAAACCATCAAGAAATCACCCGTTTTATCAAAAACCCCCTGGAAAAACGCCCCACCACCACACCAAAAAAAATCTGCGCTCTAGTGCACCACCCCAGCCTGATCCATCGGCCAGTACACAAACGCCGCCTTCCCATAGATCAGATCCCGGTCCACAGGCCCAAACTCCCTGCTATCACTCGAGATCGACCGGTGATCCCCCATCACAAAATACTCATGGGCAGGAATCACCATCTCCGGCTGCGACCGGTCATCCTCAAACTGTTTAGGCACATAGGGTTCCGCGACTTCCTTCCCATTCACAAACACCGCCCCATGGTCGATCTTCAACACATCCCCGGGCAGCGCAATCACCCGCTTGATATAGCTCTTATCATGGTCATGCGGATACAAAAACACCACCACATCCCCCCGCTGAATATCCCCCACCCGATACGCGAGTTTATTGATAAAAAGCCGGTCCTGATCCTCCAGCATCGGCAACATGCTGGTCCCTTCTACCCTCACAGGCTGGTAGAGAAAGATGATGATAAACGCCGAAACCACAATGGAAACGACAAGATCCCGGAGCCACGAACCCATCGCGCCGCCGTGTTTCAACGGCGGTCGCCTTTCGCCTTCCGGTCTTCTTTGCCCGTCGTTCTCCACCGTATCTCCAACCCTACCGTTAGACGCACAGTCTCGTAAACCGCAATCGCGGGGTTATCTTTTCCCTTCAAAAAGCCAGGGAAACGCCGGATTCAGGGTAGCTAACCAATTGAACTGGACTGCCATCTCATATATCACAGGTTGTTGCCTGACTTCCAGTGTTTCTGGACCGTGACGTAAATCGCCTACGCCCCATTCCGCTCGGACTCGTCCCGGGTACCAACTTCCAGGAGGTTTGTTAGCGCTTTTCCAAGCCGTTAGGAATAGAATCGAAAGAGCGGCAACGCAGGACACTTATGGCTACCCTTACCATGCTAGAGCAGGCCCCGACAACAAAACCATCCGTCAACCGAGGCACAGAAAACTTCAACGATCTCACGACGGAGACAATCAACACCGCATCCGAAGGCCTCGACACTAAGTCCTCCCTCGAGATTGCCCGCATTATTAACCACGAAGACGCGAAGATCGCGGCGGCTGTCAAAAAGGCGCTCCCGGAGATCGCCATCGTGATTGACACGGTAGCCCGGTCGCTGCGCGATGGTGGTCGCCTGATTTACGTTGGCGCCGGCTCGAGCGGTCGTATTGCCTCCCTTGACGCGTCGGAGTGCCCACCGACATACTCAACCGCTCCCCAACAGGTGCAGTACATCATGGCGGGCGGCCCTAAAGCTCTCGCCTCCGCCTCGGACGTGAACGAAGACTCGCCCGAAATCGGTCAGCGCGACATCGCTCGCCGACGTCCGACACGAAAGGACGTTGTTGTCGGTGTCTCTGCGAGCGGCCGCACTCCTTACGTAGTTGGTGCTGTTGAGTATGCTCGCGCGCGCGGTGCGAAGACTGCTGCGATCACGTGCAACCACAACACTCCACTGGCGGACGTGGCAGACACCACCATCGTCACTGAAGTCGGCCCCGAAGTCATCTCCGGATCCACCCGTATGAAGTCCGCCACTGCGCAGAAGATGACGCTCAACATGATCACGACTGGCGCCATGACGCGTCTTGGCTATGTGTACGACAACCTGATGGTCAATGTTCACATGAAGAACGCGAAGCTCGTCGAGCGTGGCATTCGCGTGCTGATGAAGGTCTGCGATATCGACCGCGACACTGCCATCCGCACCATCAAGTCCGCAGGAAAATCGATCCCCATCGCGGTTGTGATGCTCAAAGCCAATGTGGACAAGATGGAAGCGGTGCGTCGCCTGACAAAGTCGGACGGAAATGTGCGTCTGGCCATCGACGACTCGCGCCTGGAACTCTAACGGCAATCCTGAGCACTCGATAAGTCTTCGCCAAGTTACCCTGAATTACCCTCGTTCCGGCAGACGCAGTCGCTCGTCTTGACGGAGACCGAAACATTTTCCACAAAATCCCGTCTACACCGTCAGAAGCAACGGCGCTCAAGCCGCCCCGACAAGGAGCAAGTCCATGAAGCACCTTTTTCTCTCCGCCTCTCTTACCCTGGCTCTGGCAGGCACTTTGGCCCCCGCTCAATCGACCCCAACGAACCCCGACACTACAACCCAGAATGGCTATCACCGGCACCATCATGCCCCTGATCCCCATCGCGAGGCGCAGCGCGTTGGTCAACGTCTAGGGTTGTCGGCCGATCAGACCGCGAAGCTCGAGCCGATCTTCGCCGATAGCCAGCAGAAGATTGCGGCGCTGCGCTCCGATACAAGCCTCTCCCCGGACCAGATGCGGCAGCAATTTCGTGCCGTCCACGAGACCACCAAGACGCAGTTAGCCAGTGTACTGACCCCTGATCAGATGCAGCAGCTTAGGAACATGCGTCACGGCCATGGACGGGCCCGACAGCAACAGTCCGCGCCAACAACTCCTCAACCGGGAAGCTAGGTCCACAACAAGGCCTCACAAATATGGAGCGCTTGCTTCCGGGGCGGCGGGAACCAGCGCAGCTAATCATTTCCACGTGAAATCTCCGTAAACTGGCTAGATGGACAAGTTTGTAGTGCGGGGCGGCAACCCTCTTCTCGGCACAATTAAGGTCTCCGGAGCGAAGAACTCCGCGCTTCCATGTATGGCTGCCGCTATCCTGACAGAAGACGAGGTCATCCTCGAAAACATCCCTCAGGTTCGCGATATCGAGACGGAACGCAAACTTCTCACCAGCATGGGGGCCGAGGTCGAACTCGGCTACGGTCGCGCGCAACATCGCACCCGCATCAAATGCGGCATCCTGTCCGACCCGGTGGCAAAATACGAGATCGTCAAGACGATGCGCGCCAGCTCGCTTGTCCTCGGGCCGCTGATTGCCCGAACCGGGGTTGCCCGTGTGGCGATGCCTGGCGGATGCGCCATCGGAGGGCGTCCCATCGATCTTCACATTAAGGGCCTTGAGGCCATGGGTGCTTCCATCGTCTACGACCACGGTTACTTGGAAGCTCGAAGTCCCAAAGACGGAAAAGGTCAGCTCCGAGGAGCGCATATTGTCTTCGACAAGATCACGGTGACCGGCACAGAAGATCTCTTGATGGCGGCAGCCCTGGCCGATGGCGAATCCGTCTTTGAGAACTGCGCCCGCGAGCCGGAGGTAACCGATCTGGCGACGCTCCTGATCGCAATGGGTGCAAAGATCGAGGGTGCCGGGACGGGAACCATCCACGTTCAAGGAGTCCCCGGGTTACACGGCGCGCGTCACCGCATTAATCCGGACCGCATAGAGGCCGGGACTTTTCTCGTCGCCGGAGCGATTACCTGCGGAGACCTAAACGTCGACTGCTGCGAGCCCAAACACCTCGGCGCGCTCATCTCGAAGCTCGAACAGTGCGGGGTGCGGATCGACGTTGGCGAAGAAAACGTACGGGTCCGTTCCGGCGGCGAGTTGAAGGCAGTAGACGTCTCCACCGAAGAGTATCCTGGCTTTCCTACTGACATGCAGGCACAGTACATGGCCCTAGCTACACAGGCCGATGGAACCAGTACCATCACAGAAAACATCTTCGAGAACCGCTTCATGCATGTGCAGGAGCTGATTCGGATGGGCGCAAATATTACGATCTCCGGTCGTACTGCGACGGTCAGGGGCAAGGCGCCGCTCCAGTCTGCGGCGGTCATGTGCTCGGATCTCCGGGCCTCAGCCTCGCTCGTTCTCGCAGCTCTGGTGGCCGACGGTGAGACGATTCTCGACCGCGTCTATCACCTCGATCGTGGCTACGAACATTTTGAAGAGAAACTCCGCGGAGTTGGCGCTCAAATCCGCCGCATGGGGGACGTCTTCGGTAAAAAGTAATTCCCGTCCGTTATCTGTCGCGCAGGTCTTTTCGGTAAACGATCGCATCCAGTCCCGAGCCATAGTATCCGCGGACGATCCGGATTCTTTCATACCCCAGCCGCTCATAAAAACGGATCGCTGCATCATTTCCAAGGAACACATGCAGATGTATCCGCCGGGCGCCTTCGGCCAACGCCCGGGCCTCTACCTCTGCCATCAATTCTCTGGCTAATCCCCTCCGCCGCCACTCCGGCTCCACGTCAAGAGTGACGACATACGCCCGGCACTCTGCGGCAACATGCTTTACATGGGCAATGACGAACGCGATCACCTTACCTTGATCTTCCGCAATCAGGGTGACGGCTCCTCTGTCTGCAGCAAAAGCACTCATGGATCTGCGATCGAATCGAAACTCCTCCGAAAAACAAGCCTCGTCCAAACGAAAGATCGCCTCAAGATCATCACTTTGATACCTACGAAAAAAGGTCGCACGATTCATGCTGGCTTGTTCTCTGTCAAACCTCGACAACATAGGATAGCTAATCCAAACAAAGGTGTGCCTCGCTGGAGAAGTCAACGAGGCGCACAACGGATTGTTTCAAATTAGAAGGTGAACTTGCCGCTAATTTGAAGCTGTCGTGAAGAGCCGCCATCGCTTGTCGCAAAGCGGGTCGCGGTAATTTGGCCGAACGATGCGGACTGCACGTTGCCCGATGGCTGCCCGAAGTTGGGATGGTTGAGGATGTCGAAAGCGTCGGCACGGAGGGTGAATGACAGATGCTCAAAGAGCTTCGTCTCCTTTTGTCCGGAAAGATCCACGTCTGCGAATCCCGGGCCGCTTACGGAATTGCGCTGAATCGTGCCCACGCCGGTGTAGACGGTAGGGGAGGTAGAGGTGGGTACGGGACTAGTGGGCTGTGTTCCCTGAATCTCGAAGACACAGGCAGGCGTGTACGTCGTTATGTCGCAGACAGAGCCACCGATAGACAGGCCACCGGGGTTCTGAATTAACGTGACGTTCGCCACCCCAGGTAACTGCTGCTTCGACCGGACAACATGCCCGACCTGATCGGGGCGGATCAGGCCAGGGACGCCGTTAAAGCTGGAACTGCTGGCTAAGATATTGACCGGATTGCCCGTCTGATATTGGACGATCGCGGATAACTGATAGCCCGAGACAAGGCGGTTCCCCTTAAACGGCAGTGCGTAAATCGCAGTTGCGGCGTAGTGATTGCGCACGTCGAAATCGGACAGACCGTAGTTACCTGCGGGGTTATAGCTGTCTTGGAGACCGTTGCCGGCCAATGTACCTTGCGAACCAAGCGAGCTGATATCCATGGATTTCGCCCACTCATAGTTCATGCTGAATTGCAGGCCGCGCGCCATGTTTTTGCTGAGCGTGGCCCACATGGCGTTGTAATTGGAATATGCGTTGCTGTTGGCTTCTGTAATGTTGGAGTTGATAGAGGCACCGGCATCGAAGGGACTGGAAGAAGACAGCGTCAGATAAGGACGCACTTGCGTGGTGCTGGTCGGGCCAATCGGTTGGTTCTGGTTGGTGGCTATCCGAAGGTGACGGCCGACTGAGCCGTAGTAGCCGAGAGAAGCGACAAGGCCGGCAGGCAGCGCCTGTTGCACATTCAGGTTGAAGGTTTGCATGTAGGCGTTGCGGAAGTTCGGGTTGACGCTCGAGACCGTGAGACCGGCGGCAAGTGCCGAACCATAGAGGTTTGCTACAGGGATGGTAGTGGTGGACGAACCGGTGAAAGAGACCTTCTTGCTGATAGGCGGGTTGGAAGTAAGGCCTGCGACAACATCCTCCACCGGCTGATCGACCAGAAATCCGTAGCCTCCCCGGACGACGGACTTTCCGCTGCCGAAGATGTCGTAGGCAAAACCGACACGCGGCTCGACGTTGTAGTTCTGCTTGTACGGCGAGTTGTATCCGTTGGTGTGTACTTGGATCAGTGACGGACCGGAAGGAACAAAGAGGATAAAGCGGTTCTCACCCTCCACTGGCGTACCGTTCCACTCGAAACGCAGGCCTGCCTCGATGGTGAGGTTCGGAGTGAGCTTGTAGTTGTCCTGCACAAAGGCACCGAGCGCGTTGATGTAGACGCGACTGACAATATCGTTGGGGGTTTGGGTGAATACGCTCGCGAGCCCATTGGCGAAGATGTTGGCGCTGGTTGGCTGGCCGGGAGTGATGCCGGTGCTGGTCGCAAACTGGAGGGTGCCGGGGTCGTTTTGGAAGCTGGCTTCAAGGAAGCGGCGGAACTCGCCACCAAACTTGATGGTGTTCTTGCCCTTCAAGACGGTCGCAGTGTCAGAGATGAGACCGAGTGTATCGTTGCGGCCTTGCGGAAAGAGGGAGGGACCGCCGATGACCAGGTTGAGGTCGACGAAGGTGGTTTGGGGCAGGCCAACGTTGCCTGTTGTGCCAGTGCCGAGACCGAAGCTAGCAGGGTTGGATAGTGTGTTGGGAGTGAAGGCAATCGAGATCCGGTTGAAGCCAAGCCGTGCCTCATTCGTGAAGCTCGGACTGAAGACGTGGATCTCATTCAAGGTGAGAATCTGGCGATGGGCATTGCGATGATCGCCGAAGCCTGGAATAGTGTCGCCCTGCAGAGCAGGTTCTGTCCGCACGTCACTCTGGAAGGCGTAGAAACCGTGCAGTTGATCGTTCTTTCCGAGGACCTGGAGGACATCGCCGGTGAATTGGTTAATGCTCACTGGGCCAGGCGTGAACGAGACGAAGTTGTTTCCGCTATTTGGTGCGGGGATCACCCCGAGCATAGCCAGGGCCGTGGGATTGGCGAGCGCCGTAATGTACGAACGCTGAGCGGCACTGAAGACGGGACTGTTCTGAAGGATGCCCTGGTGCTGGCGAAGACCTTCATAGCTGGCATAGAAGTACGTGTGATCGCGGAAAATGGGCCCTCCGACAGAAGCCCCGAAGTTGTTGCGCTGTAGGGGAGCCTTGTCGCCGGGAACACCGAGAGGTGCACCTGTCGTCACACTATAGCTGCGATTGAAATAGTTGCGGGCATCCAGCGCGTCGTTGCGAAAGTAGTCGAAGACTTCGCCATGGAAGGCGTTGGTACCGGAACGCGTGCTGACGTTGACGATGGAACCAGAGCTTCTACCGTACTCGGCGCTGAAAGTTGAATTGTCAATCTTGAACTCGGAGGTGGTGCTGATCGACGGCTGGAACGTAATTTGGTTTTGGCTCATGTCATTCAGATTGACACCGTTGATCTGAAAATTGACCGAGTCTTCGCGATTGCCGGCAGTGATGAAGGAGTTTGCGCCCAATCCACGGCTAGCGCTAGTTAGGCTGCCCGCAGTGTCTGCGACCACCCCTCCAGGGGTAAGCACAGTGAGGTCGAGAAAGTGTCGCCCATTTAGAGGGATCTCCTGCACCGTGTTTCTGTCGATCACCTGACCGACAGTCATTGTTTGGGTCTCGATCTGTAATGCCGTACTCTCCACTTGTATCGTCTCACCGGCAGTGGACAGAGCAAGTGGAATATTGACCGTTACTCGCTGGTCGACGTCCAACGTCACTTTTTGTACTGTGTACTGGGCAAAACCTGACGCCTTAACCCGTACCTGATAATCGCCAGGCACCAGAGAAGGAGCCACATATAGACCGGCATTGTCCGTTACAATTTCGCGATCCAACCCGGTAGCAAGCGAATGTACGGTCACCTGCGCACCTGGAACAACCGCCCCGGTTGGATCAGTGACCACACCTGACAACGTTGCCGTTGACTGCGCTAAGCACGAGCTGATGCTCACCAGCAGCCACACAAAAAAACCTAGCAAACCTTTTGAGAATTTCAATGAACCCTTCATTGCAAGCCTCCTCAGGAATTTCAATTTCTGCCCCTTCCGAACGGCGGAGGGGGCGGTGTTGGGTTGAGGACTCGAAATCGTAGACTCATGTGGGAGCACAACCCGACGATTTTCTGAGTAACGTCAATGGCCGGATATTTCCTCGCCGACTTTCCTCGCGTGGGCTGACCAGTTATAAGAGCGAAAATCAATTAGTAATATCTAAAATTTCATACCCAAAAGGAAGTGATGTCGACGCACCGCTGTTATCACAGAAGTGTTTCTTTCAGTGAATTACTTCGTCACGAAGCATACGACCTATACGTTCGAGCTGAAGCAGTCGTTCCTTTTCTGGTCTGGATCGTGGAGGACGCCCTCTGCGCACGACCGTCTCTTCACGTCCAATAAAAAACCGCAGGGATGTATCTAAAAGTTGTTCTGCAATCCCTGCAATTCAACCGCGAGTGGAACGGTGCACCAGAAAACAGCGCTCTCGATAGCCCCTCAGCTAAGAGAAATAATATCGTTGTAGACGCGTCCCCTCCAAGAACGTCACAAGAACCGGTGGAGATATATCGCAACTGGTCACATCATTCCGCACTTCGTCCCAAGCCCAACCGTTTATGTTCTGCTTCGCTATTTGCCGCCAGCCGACAAATCCGTGCGCCGATCTCTCCGAGGGTGTACAACTGATTCCATATGTTGTACATCCACCCGGCGGCACGAAATGACAGCTAAGCCCAGAGCCAGGTCCAGAGCACCCGACCCCGAAAAGCCTGTCACCCTCAAGTTTCTCGCCGACCATCTCAATCTCTCGCCAGCTACCGTCTCCATTGTCTTGAACAACTCCCCCGTGGCGAACTCCATTCCCTCGGTCACCAAACAGCGTATTCACGCAGCCGCGAAGCAGTTCTCCTACCGTCCTAATCTGCATGCACGCATGCTCCGCTCCCGGATCACCAACACAATTGGAGTCATCATTCCGGAATTGAGCGAAGGCTATGTCACGGGCGTCATGCTCGGCGTGGAGCAGTATCTCCTTCAGGAGGGTTTTCTTTCCTTCACCGTAAGTCACCTTGGCCAGCCGGACCTTCGCGAGGAGTACCAGGAACTTCTCATGCGGCGGCGCGTCGATGGCCTTTTGCTTCTGAACAGCAATATTTCTGGAAACATTCCACTGCCTGTCGTCGGAGTCTCCACTCACTCTCGATCCATCGGTGTCACCAATATCGTGCTGGATCATCTCGCCGCTGCGCGCATGGCCCTCGGCCATCTTCACGACCTGGGCCATCACCGAATCGCCTTTATGAAGGGCCAGCGCTACTCTCTCGATTCAGAGGTTCGATGGGAGGCAATTGTCGGCATCGCGCGTGAAATTGGCATCGAGGTTCATCCCGAACTCTGCGTCTTTCTCGAAAAAAACATCTGGACACCCGAGCTAGGTTACCCGCCCGTCCGCGACCTCCTGACCCGCACCCACGACTTCACCGCACTTTTTTGCTTCAACGACGCCGCCGCTATTGGCGCTATCCGAGCCATTCAGGATGCGGGCCTCTCCTGTCCTGGCGATATCTCGGTCATTGGCTTTGACGACATTATCGTTGCGGAGTACCTTAATCCTCGCCTCACGACAGTCCGGCAGCCTCTTCGACAGATGGGCTGGGCCGCTGCTCAGCTTCTGGTCCAGCGCATCCACGCGCCGGAGGAGCCTTATCTCCAAGAAGTCTTCTTCGATCCGCAGCTGATCGTGAGAGAATCGACGACGAGCATCGCTCAGACTGCCCCGCCGCGGCGATCGCGAGGCAGACGCTGACAGGAGCGCTTTGGAACTGACAAATCCACCGGCAGATCAGTCTCCTTCTCCACACGCTTTACGCACCCTCCTTCCGGTCTTCCTTTACTTTCTAGCAGCTGGTGTCGCCACGGTGATGCTGGGTCCGCTCTTACCCTCACTCATTCGCCGCTGGCAGATTCAGGACGCGCAGGCAGGCACGCTCTTCACTGCTAGCTTTGTAGGCCAATTTTGCGGAGCATGGTTTGCAACCCGGAACCTCCGGATGAGCGTGATCTCCGGATCCGCGATGACTGCGGCCGGATGCGTCGCGATGGCTTGGGCCAGCTTCGGTCTCGCGCATTTCGCGCTTTTTGCCGTCGGTCTGGGTCTCGGGGCCGGCCTCACAGCCGGCAACGTAATTGCTGGGACCGTCGTTCCATCCGCGAGGGCACGCCTCATCGCTGCTCTGAACATCGCCTGGGGACTCGGCGCCATCGCCTGTCCGTTGCTCGTGCAACTCTCGTCCGCCCGCGGACCCCAGGCGTTTTTCCTTTCGACAGCAGTTTTCGTTGGAGTCACTTCAATCGCCACTGTCGCTATTCCCCAGCTCACGCGGACGACAATCGGCCAAAGAACATCTCACTCGCCGGCAATGCAAGAATCGATGACCAAGTCGGAGCTGCCTTTGCATCCGCTGCCCGTGCTTCTTTTCGCCGCAGCCATCTTCATTTACGTCGGAGTCGAAAATGCTCTGGCAGGCTGGCTGCCTACGTATGCCGTCCGGAGTAATCCTGCATTACACCCTTCGTCAATTTCGCTCTACTTCTGGATGTCCGAGCTGACGGGGCGCGTTGTTGTTATCGCACTAATGTCTCTTATTGGCGATGCCGTACTTTATCGACTGTGTGTCATGATCCTCATTTGTACACAGATTGTGTTGTGCACTGTGGCGCCGATCTCCGCCGCGGGAGTCGTTGTACTCACCGTGGTGGCTGCTCTAAGCCTCGCCCCGCTCTATCCCCTCATCACATCATTCCTTCTTGCACGCACGGGGAACCATGCAAAGCTTGGCGTGCTCTTCGCCTGCGCTTCGTTGGGAGGGGCCATCCTCCCGTGGCTCACTGGAGCGGTCTCCACGCATTTTCATGGTCTGCGAGCTGGACTCCTGGTCCCCGCTGTCGGAGCATTGCTGCTTCTCTTCCTCTCTCGGGTCCTTACTGCGAAATAGGTTCCTTGTTTTTCTCCCATGAGTCCTGCATGTGGAGATAGGCAGGCAGTGACGGGAGACGAGAGCGACGGCGGTATAAGATAAGGCCATATCATGTGAGGTTCCATGTCGACTTCGCCTCTCTCCATGAATCGGGCCGGCACCGTAGAGGTGACTCGGGCATACGATGAAGCAGCTTCAGTTCCCTGGTATATCTGGTTCGGTGCCTTAGCTGTGACTTCGGCCTCCATTGGCGGGGCATGGGATGTTGCATGGCACCGGTCCATCGGTCGCGATACCTTCTGGACCCCGGCGCACCTGGCAATACAGGCCTGCGGGGTGATGGCCGCTATTATTTGCGGCTATCTCATTGTTGTTGACACGTTTGGCCACTCCGAAAAGCTGAAGGCAGCCTCGGTCAACGTGCTCGGGTTCCGCGCTCCGCTTGGTGCTTTCATCGCAGCATGGGGCGGCATCGCGATGATTACCTCGGCGCCGTTCGACAACTGGTGGCACGCCGCCTATGGCCTTGACGTCAAAATTATCAGCCCACCGCATACGCTGCTGATCCTCGGAATACGCTCCGTAGGCGTCGGTGTTCTGTTCCTTATCCTTGCTGCAATGAATCGCGCCTTAACTGATCAGACACTCTCCGGAAAGCGCACCTTCACGACGCTTCAACGACTCTTCCTCTATGTGGGAGGGCTCATTGTCTCCGGTCAGATGTTCTTCCTGATCGAGAAAACCTGGGACGTCGAGCTCCATTCGGTCGCTGCCTATGTAGCAATGGGTATCGCTCTGCCGGTAGCGTTTTCGGCACTGTCGCAGGCTTCGCGATACAGGTGGGCCGCGACCTCCACCGCCGCGGTTTACATGCTCTTTGCCATCGCCGAGATTCTCATCCTGCCGCTCGTTCCTGCGCAGCCGAAACTGGGTCCGGTCTTCAACCCTGTCACTCATCTTGTACCAGCGAAGTTTCCAATCCTCATCATCTTTCCCGCGCTCGCCCTTGATCTTCTCTGGCAGAAGACGCAGACGTGGGAACGATGGAAGATCGCGCTCGCCTCAGGATTTCTCTTCATCGCTATTCTGACCGTCGTCGAATGGCCATTCGCCAGCTTCCTTCTCTCGAAAGCGTCAGAGAACCGCTTCTTCGGCACTATCTACTTCGACTACAACTCGCGGCCCGATGGTTACGACCGCCTGCGCCAGTTCTTCAACCCTGATCATGGCATCACTCTTTATTGGGGACTGCTGCGCGCGGCGATCTATGGTTCCATCAGCACCTGGATCGGCTTGAGTTTTGGGCGGTGGATGCGGAGCGTGCAGCGGTGAGTCTTGTTCGCCTGTTTCTCATTTTCCTGCTTTGTTTTTTCATCGCTCCCGCGGCAGCGCACGCTCATGTAGGCACGAAGGATGTCTTTGAGACCGTTACGGCGGGCCCATACAATCTCTACGTTACAGTTCGCATGCCGACGGTAATCCCTGGGGTTGCCATCGTTGAGGCACGTTCGAGCGGAGCTCCCATCAGCGGAATCCACATCACTCCGTTGCCGATCACTGGTGAGGCGGCCAAACATCCACCTACTTCGGACCCGATGATTCGCTCAACCGATGATCCAGCCTTCTTCACCGGCAGTCTTTGGATGATGGCTTCGGGATCGTGGCAAGTGCGGTTCGAGATTGCGGGTGGTGCTGGAGAGCAAGTGGCCTCGGTTCCAGTGCCGGCAGTTGCGCTTTCGACCCTGAAGATGCAGCGCGGGCTTGGCACTACGCTTGCGGTACTCGCCTTTTTTCTCGTTATAAGTATGGCTGGAATTGTCGCAGCAGCCGTTCGTGAAGCGCGACTTGAGCCAGGCTTGGCGCCCTCCCCTGATCGGCGACGGCGAGCGATTCTGGCGACTGTGGGCAGCCTGGTTTTCATGGGGATTCTTGTCTGGCTGGGTGGGGTATGGTGGAATGCCGAGGCTGCGAGCTATGCGACGGATGTTTATCGGCCGTTGAAGGTGACTCCT
>Ga0210383_10004072_pt1 | contig 12979 bp, 11 predicted proteins | sample IncBWC14OmetaG_FD_160072 | JGI IMG/M metagenome (GOLD analysis project Ga0210383, IMG submission 160072) | Forest soil microbial communities from Barre Woods Harvard Forest LTER site, Petersham, Massachusetts, United States - Inc-BW-C-14-O ...
TCGCTGAGCTCGTCGCTTTGGCGCGCGGGGAACGCAATGCGTCGTTTCGTATGGTCCTTGGCTACTGGGACATGGCAGCTTCGCTGGTAACGACCGGCGCGATCGACGCGGACGCATTTTTGCGCACCGCACGGCGAAATCTTCGCAACCTTCAGCAAGATCTACCCATACCTCGCCGAGTTGAGGACCGGAAGCGGTGAACCGGAGTACTGCAAGCACATGGAAGCTGTCGTGCTCTCTGCTCCAGACGCGGCAGCAATATTAACGCGGCGGCGGGAGGCGTTGAATGCTGCCGCCAAAGCGCGACAACAAAAGAATATGGAACCAGCTGAATAAAGGGTTTCAGAGGTGCGGACTGGGAGGATGTTTGGTCCCCTACTGATCGCGCAGCAGGTCACTCGTGCCGGAGTGCCTCGACTGGATCCATGCGAGAGGCGCGAACGGCCGGCAGCAATCCCGAGACGATGCCCACGACAGCAAGGATTCCGAACGAGACGAGCATGATGGATGGTGAGGCGCGAAGCAGGATGTCGCCCTCGTGGTTCGCGGTCTTGTAGATGTCGGAGTAGAGCGGCATAGGAGGGATGAGATAAGAGACCAAGATCGCGACGACCATTCCCGCTATACCGGCGAGGAAGGTCAGGGTTAGGCTCTCGAGGAGAAATTGCTTGAGGATGTCTTTGCGGCGGGCGCCGAGTGCTTTGAGCAGGCCGATCTCTCTCGTTCGCTCGGTAACTGAGACGAGCATGATGTTCATGACACCGACACCTCCGACGCCGAGGGTCATCGCACCGATGATTCCGAGCAGGAGATCGAGGGCGGTGCTGAACTGCATGATTTCTGCGGAGTCAGCGACTGTGTCCCAGCTGGGGACGGCCTTGTCGTCCTTGGGGTCGAAGTGGTGGCGATCGGCGAGCACGGCGCGTACGGCCTCGAGTGCTTTTAGGTGGAGCTCGGGCGAACTGGGCTGGAAGACGATGCTGTCGGGATCGCGCTGGTCACGGAGGACGCGCATCATGTCGAAGGGCACGAAGGCGTTTTCATTGTCCGGGCCGTTATTCGATGAGTCCTGGATTTTGGTTTTCAGTACGCCGATGACCTGGAAGACGTGCCCCTCGATCTCTACCGATTCGCCCACGGGAGGATAGCCGTTGAAGAGCTTCTTTGCTGCGTGAGGACCGAAGATGACGACCTGGCGATGTTCGGTGAAGTCGGCGGGTTCAAAGTAGCGGCCCTGGTCGATGTTCAGCTTGCGCATTCCGCCGTAGGGGAAGTCGATTGCCTTGCTCTGGATATTGACGACCTTGGAGCCGTACTTGAAGCTGAAGCCGTCATCGACCTCTGAGCTGACGGCTTTGAGGAACGGCACCTCATCGCGGACGGCCTCGGTGTCGCCATCGAGAAACTTGACGCGTCTTCCGGAACGCTCGCCACCGGCCTGCATGCTGGTTTGTCCGCCCCACACCATGATGACGTTGTTGCCCAGGCCGAGAAAGCCGTTGAGCACGCCCTCGCCGAGGCTCTTGCCGTAGCTGAGCAGAAGCACGACTGTGACCAGGCCCCAGACGATGCCGAGCATGGTGAGACCAGAACGCAAACGATTGCGCAGGAGCGACTCGATGCTTTGGCGAATGATCTCAGTGAGATCCATGTCTACTCCGCTCTGAGGCATTCCATCGGGCTAAGGTTGGCAGCGCGCAGTGCAGGATACATGCCTGCGAATAACGTGATCGCAGTGAGGGTGGTCAGTGAAGACGCTATGGCTAAGGGAGAGATGACTGGGTGTGGCACGAAGTCAGGCAACGGAACAAGCCGCAGCAACATGCATAGGCCAACGCCGAGCGTTAGACCTGCGAGCCCGCTGACGAGCGTGATGATTGCGGATTCTACGAGGAACTGACGTTTGATGTCGATGGCGGTCGCACCCAGCGCCTTGCGGACACCGATCTCACGCGTGCGCTCGGTGACGGCGACCAGCATGATGTTCATGACTCCGATGCCGCCAAGAGCGAGTGTCAGGAGCGCCACGGCGCCGAAGAAGAGGGTCATCACGCTGAAGATGCGCTCGGTGAACTTCGATCCGTCGAGCGTGTCCCATATCCACAGGGCTTCCTTGTCGTTGGGGTCGTAGTGGTGACGCTCGGCGATGATTCGTTTGACTTGGGCCACCGCTTTTTCGTGGAGGTCGGGGGACACCGGCTCGATGACGATGTTGTTGACAAATCCGCGGACGACGCCGGGGGCCTCAGGAGGAGGGAAGTCGCGCGCCATCGCGGAATATGTTGTAAAAAGCTGGGTGTTGTCCGGGCCGCTTCCGTAGCTGCCGTTCTGCTTCTTTTTTTCGAGGACGCCGATGACTGTGTATTGATAGCCGTTGACCATAAGGGGTTGGCCGATGACTTCCTTGCCCGGAAAGAGCTGGCGGTTGGCTTCGGCGCCGAGGACAATGACCCGGGCACCTTCAGCTTCATCCTGTTCGGACATGAGGCGGCCCTGCTCTACGGCGAGGGAGCGGAAGCGCTGATACTGGGGCCAAACACCGCGCACGGCGCGGCTCGCCGAATTCCATTGGCTTACCTCGGAGACAGTGCGCCGCAGCTCCGGACTTACGGTCTTGACGAGCGAGGCCTGCTGCTGGATCGCGATAGCGTCGTCTACTGTGAGACGGATGTCACGGCCAGCGGCGTATCCACCGGCCTGAGCCCCTGTCTTTCCACCGAAGAAGATGGCGATGTCGGTGCCGATGCTGCGGAGATGCTCCTTCTGGTCCACATTGAAGCCGATGCCGAGGCCGACCAGAAGAATCACAGAAGTGATGCCCCAGACGATGCCGAACATCGTCAGAAAGCTGCGAAGCTTCGTTTCCCAGAGCGCAGAGAGCGTTTGTTTGAGAATCTCGTGGAACGGCATGGTGAAACTACCCCGGGGCAAAATGCTACTTGGCTAGATTACGTAAAAACCCTCGCAGATGTTCCTTAACAAAAGTTGTATGTGCTGGATGAGTTAAGATAGAGCGGGCGAGCCCGGATGGTGAAATCGGCAGACACAGCGGACTTAAAATCCGCAGACCCTTATCAGGTCGTGGGGGTTCAAGTCCCCCTCCGGGCACCAAAATATCCAATAAAAACCCAGCAGCGAGATCGATGCAATCACCTCGAAAGAAGGAAACCGCAAAAATACTTGTTCTTCATAAATCTTCCTTCAGTTATGCAATGGAGTTGTAGAGGCCCTCGACCAGGTCAGTGCCTCTCCGGAGAAGTTCATCATCGGGGACAGCTTGTTTCGCCCATCCCTTCAGAATCTGGTTTATGATTTCGCCTTCTACTCGACCGAACTTCGCGTCTTCGAGGTCGGCATCGTGGATTGCTTGCCCAATAAGCAGCACCTTCTTATCGGTGATGCCGAAGGAGAGGCACAGCACTTCGAATGTGCAGCAATCTTCCTCATGTCCAAAACCGGTGCCTTGAAACATGTCGAAACTAACTGCCTTGGGATGCGCCTGAGCATCGGCATCAAAGATGAATTTTGCCTTGGGATCGATAAATCGGAGAATCAGCCAAGCGGAGGAAACTCTATCGATGCCGGGCCTGGGGCGTGTGATCCAGGTTCGTCTCTGATACTCAGCCTTGGAAACCCGTTTCACCTCGGTGGCCTCGATCTTGGCCTTAGGATGCTCGGCTTGCGACAACGCTCCCTCGGCTTTCTTTCGCAGGGGGCTGCCGAAAAAGTCGATGGCAACTATCTCTTCATAGCGCCGCTTCAACCGCGAAATCTGAGATGAGGTTCCCTTTACCAAGGGCTTGAGCTTCTGTAGCTCTTTGATCAACGCGGTGTAATCGGCTTCACGTAACTGACGAAATTGATCCTGCAGGCCGGTCTCTGAAGGATCATCGACTGATTGAATCTTCAGAACGGAAGCCCCACCTTGATGGCCTCGTATCGCAGTGGCAAGCCACTCAAATCGCTCCAAGTTTTCCGGCGTGTTGGGGAGCATATAGCCTGCGTTGCGGAAAGGCATAGAGCCAAATCTTTGCAGCTTCCTCCATATTTGGACCCGCTCACTGGCTTTGCTGGACGGCAGGGTGAACACCATGAGGAGCCACCTGACGTCGCTTTGCCGACTTGTTATATTCATAACACAACCATGTTACGGAGAAAACCATCTATCTGCAATGGAGTCTTCTCGCGGGTCGTCAGTAATGCAAACACACAAGTTTGTACCCTTTCCATGGGCGTTTATCCGCAGTTGTCGCACAACAATCCCACCAGTTCCGTGCAGCGCGAGGTGGTGCTTCCTGGCCTTCAGTTTTCGCAAACGCGCGCATCGGACCGCTGCGCGTTGACGGTGAAGTCGGCTTGAGGTTTGTTATTGAGTCCTCAACTTGAGTGTAGATTGCAGAACGTTCTAAGGGTGAAAGGATTGTAGATAGGGCAAGCGATACAGCAAGGAGATAGTCCGCCAATTGTTGGTGGGTATCGCCTCATTACTTGAGATAAGAGTCCTATCCCCGTTTGACAGGGGATTCTCATGATCTGTAACCCTACAGGATCGCTTGGACAAAATGACGGAAATGTCATCTTGAATCGGCCGAGGGTTATGCAACCGGCGTTTACTCTCCGCATCTGAATTTGTACGTTGAGATAAGCAGGCGGGCATCAGATATTGTTCTCATCATAGAAAGATAACGACACGTCATTTTGGGGTGTAACGATTTGCAGCGAGGGAATCGCGGACAAGCGCTATGCGCGTTTCAAAGGGGACAGGCCGCGGATCGTCATAGATTCTCACGAGACGCTGCATCAATTTCGACACACATGACGAAGTTGATTCGAACGTCGATCCTTTATGTTTTCGCGATTCTCAGTGTGGCCTCTTTCCATCTTTCCGCGCAGAGGCTTCATTATGCGCAGCGGCCAAATCCGGAGAACGGGGAGAAGGTCTACAAGGGGGGCTGCATTGCGTGTCATGGAGCTGACGGGAAGGGCGCTCCGATGGCGATCACGGTGTTTCTGCGGCCGGATACGTTTCCGGATTTCACTGACTGCGCGGGAACGACGCCTGAGCCGGACGGCAACTGGAAGGCGGTGATCGTGCATGGCGGGCCGTCGCGCGGGCTCTCGCAGATCATGCCGGCGTTTGGAGATCTGCTGACCGACGAGCAGATGAACGATGTGATCGCGTATATGCGGGGGTGTTGTAAGAACGTCCATCACTATCCGCTGGGCGAGTTGAACCTGCCGCGTGCGCTGGTGACGGAGAAGGCGTTTCCTGAGAATGAGATTGTGGTTTCGACGGCGGCGAGTGCCTCGGGTGCGCCGGCGTGGACTACCGATGTGATCGATGAGCGGACGATCATCGATGCGCGAACGCAGCTTGAGACCGATATTCCGGTGAACTACGCGGACCAGAACCACAACTGGACCGCAGGTTTTGGCGACATCACGCTGGGGGTGAAGCGGGAGCTGTTTTCGAGTCTGCGGACTGGGTCGATCCTGAGTGTGCAGGGGGGATTTCTGCTGCCGACGGGGGACAGCAAACGCGGGTTCGGAGCGGGAACGGCGCAGTTCGAGCCATTTGCGGCGTTCGATCAGTTGTTCAAAGAAAATACGTTTGTGCAGACGCAGTTGGGGGCGGACCTGCCGTTCGATACGAGCGTGGCTCCGAACAGTATGTTCTGGCGGGCGACAGTGGGACAGGCGATTGGTCAGGACCAGATGCTGGGACGGCTGTGGTCGCCGATGGTGGAGTTTCTGGCGGCGCGTAACTTTGCGCCCGGGGCGAGCACGAACTGGGATGTCCTGCCGGAGATGCAGGTGACGGTGAGCCGGCGGCAGCACGTTCGTGTGGGCTTTGGCGTGAGGGAGCCGTTCACGAATACGAGCGGACGGCCTCCCCAGGTTTTGTTTTATTTGCTGTGGGATCGGGCGGATGGGAAGCTATGGAATGGTTGGCGATGAGGATTCCTTCGGGTAACTCGACTGGCGCGATTCGCGCGGTTCTGCTTGGGCTGATGGTAGCGTCGGCTCCGGCGGTGTTGCCGGGCAAGTCGAAGACGGAGAGTGCGAAGGGCGACAGAGTGCCTCCGGGGACGGTGTTTCGGACGTCGGACCGTTGTGTGGCTTGTCATAACGGGCTGAAGACGAGTGAGGGCGAGGACATCTCGATCGGATTTCAGTGGAGCGCGAGCATCATGGCGAACTCCTCGCGCGATCCTTACTGGCAGGGAAGCGTTCGGCGGGAGTCGATCGATCATCCGGAGTCGAAGCAGGCGATTGAGGATGAGTGCTCGGTTTGCCATATGCCGGCGGTGCGAATGGCGGACCGGGATAAAGGTTGGCACACGGATGTGTTTTCGCGATTTCCGCTGGCGACGTTTCCAAAGGGGGACAAGGCTGCTGCGGATGGGGTTACTTGCTCGGTGTGCCATCAGATTGAGAAGAAGGGGCTGGGGACTGAGGCGACTTTTGTTGGGAATGTGAAGATCGCGCAGCCGGACAAGAACGGCAACCGGGCGGAGTATGGGCCGTTCGATATTGATAAAGGGCACCAGACGGTGATGCACTCCTCGACGGCTACGTACCGGCCGACGCAAGGCGATCAGGTGCGGGATTCGGGGCTTTGCGGGAGCTGCCATACGCTGATTACGTCAGCGTTGGGGCCGAATGGCGAGAAGATAGCGAGGTTCCCGGAGCAGGTGCCTTACCAGGAGTGGCAACATAGCGACTACGCGACGAAGCAGACGTGCCAGGACTGCCATATGCCAGTGGTGAAGGAGGCGGTAGCCGTAACGGCGTTGTATGGGCAGCCGCATGATGGTATGCATCGGCATACGTTTGTTGGATCGAATTTCGTTGTGGAAGGAATGCTGCAGGATCATCGCAATGAGTTGGCCACGGCGGCGTTGCCGGAGGAGATGGATGCGGCGATGAAGCGCACAACGGAGTTTTTGAAGACGCAGGCGGCGAAGGTAACGATTGGCAGCGTCGATCGGACCGGGGATCGCTTTGCGGTCGACGTGCATGTCGAGAATCTCGGCGGCCACAAGCTGCCGACGGCGTATCCTTCACGGCGGGCTTGGCTGCATGTTGTGGTGCGCGATGGGAGTGGGCGTGCGGTGTTTGAATCGGGTGCGCTGAATCCAGATGGGTCGATTGTGGGGAACGACAATGATGAAGACCCGCTGAAGTACGAGCCGCACCACCGGGAGATTACGCGTGCGGACCAGGTGGAGATCTATGAGCCGATCCTGAAGGATTCGGATGGCAAAGTGACGACGGGATTGCTGCATGCGGTGGGGTACCTGAAGGACAATCGTCTGTTGCCGCATGGGTTCGACAAGGCGACGGCGATGAAGGACATTGCGGTCACCGGCGAGGCTGCGGACGATCCGGGGTTCACCGACAAGGGAAGCACAGTGCGGTATGTGGTCTCGACCGGAGGCGCGGCAGGGCCGTTCAAGGTGGAGGCGGAGCTTTGGTATCAGCCGATCGGGTTTCGCTGGGCGCATAATCTGGCGCCGTATCAGGCGAGCGAGCCGCAGCGGATGGTGCGGTACTACGAAGAAGCGGCGCGGAAATCAGCCGTTATCCTGGCACAGGCGACGGCGACCTTGGCTTCTCAATGAGTGCTAAGCATTCAATGGTTCAGCGGGGAGGGGCCGCGGTAGAGTTGGGCTCAAGGAGCGTCGAGTGGCGTGGCCTTGTCTGGAGGACGAGGCGCGTATCACGAGCGAAAGTGACTTCGCGGCCTCGCTTAATCCAGCGCTCGTAGATCGAGATAGCTGCGCCGTAGTAGCCGATGCCAGCGGCAATGTTGCGTTGCCCGGCGGCGGTTCCGATAATGAAGCCTATGACGCCGAGGCTATTGGACGCGAGAGCGTCCTTACCGAAGGCGTTGTCGCCATGGTCGTAATCAAGAGGACGGGCAGCGAGGGTGAGAAGGATGAAGGGGACGAGGAGTTTGTCCTGCGGCTTCGGTTTTACTTGACCTTCGGAGTCCATGGCAAGCTTTTGGCCTGCATTGGAGTCAGCTCCGGTGAGGGACGCTTGGACGTTTTGAGTTGTGCCGGTGGGCAAGACGAGTTGGCGGAAGTCGAAGTGAAGGGCCCCGGCGCGACCGAACATACGGGCTGGTTTGGCTTGCGTGACAGCTCCAATCATGGTGGCGCCTTCGGGCACGGCGATGGTGTGGTCGGGGTTATAGATCGGTTCGGCGACCGTGGCCCTGATCTCCTGGCCGCTTTTCGAAGTGGCAGAGCTCAGCTGCTCGCCAAGGTAAGCCTGGATGATCCAGGACTGTGTGGTGTCATCGCTTGGCGGGTCGGCCTTGATAGGTTGTGAGGGTGTGACGGCGACGTCGGTTGTCTGCGGGACGATGGAGATAGGCTCCGAGATTTCGACAGTCCAGGCGGTGTTCTTATCAATGCGCTGAGGGTGATAAGGGAGCTGGCTGTAGAGAAGCTGGACGAGGCGGTCGGTCTTATCGGGGCCGGTAATGATGGCGAGTTTGTCGCGCAGGATTTGGAGGCCGTCATCCCACTGCTGGTGGATGAACCCACCTTGCCGTGGTGGGGGTGCAACGAGGCGGTAGATCGGGGCGCCGTCGGTCGCGGTGCCGGTGGCGATGGGAAGGGTCGTGCCGTCGGCCAGAGTGATGCCGGTGAAGCGGACGATCGGCGTATAGAATGGTGTGAAATCACAACGAAGACGGGCGCTGACGCGACGGGAGTGATTGGAGCGGAGTGCCGTTACGGTGCCGTTCACGATGGTTCTGGCTGGGAGAACCAGGCTATTGTCGGCATATACGGGATAGATGAGCCGGGCGCGGATAGGCTGGCCGACGCGTATCGGGAGATGATCATCAATCTGGACTGGAAGTGGTGTTCCAGCGGGGAGACTAATGGCTGGCCTCTGACAGATTGCGGAGCACGGAGTCAGCAGGAGCAACGCAATCAATAAGAGCCGACGTGTCATCTGGATCAATGGTAGCTCTGGTCAACGTGCACCGTACTCTTCGTGAACGAATCGTCATTTCATGTGGATTTGTAACCGGCCAACCGACAGACTCGAAGAGCGGGTTATGTCCGGTTGGTCCACCAACCGGGGGTCAAGTGACGGGATGCGTTTGATCGGCATAGGGGCGGCGAAATGTCGTGTGCCCGGGGACCTCTCCTCGCTCACCTGCCGTAAACACCTTCAGCACCCGGAGGCAATGAATGCTCTGGTTCTAGGAATCTTTCTTTCACGTGGTCTGGATTGAGTCAACAATTTCGAATATCCTTGGTTGGTCATAAGACAAGAGTGCAGTTAGAACGGCACGGTCCTATTACAGCTTGCAAACAGGATGGTCAGTTAGTTAGAAAGCTGGCCAACGAGATTAAGATCAATCGCAACGTCATTCTCGGCTTTCCAGAACATGAAGCTCGGGTTCTTGAGACCCCACTGAACATAGGGAAGGACGAATTGAGCCCTCACCGTCGCCTTCGATCCATCCATGTGAATCTGCATTGGAATCGTCAGGTCGTGAGGATTGCCGACTAGGGTGAACACTCCGCTCACCTGAATGGTTGAGTCGCCAGAGCGCGCGATCGTCCCGGTGTAGGTTTTGGGCGCAAAAGAGACGGTCGTGTACTGATCCACTTTGAGAATGTCCTTACTCATCTTCTTGTCGCGGCTGTCGTTACCGGTCTTTCCGCTGCCGGCCAGTACGGCCACCGATCCCGACATTTTAGGAGCGCTGCGGTCAAACTCAATCGATCCAGATTGAATGTGAAAAGTGCCGTTGACTACCTCGTGGGTCGTGTTGAGTGTCATCTTGACCTCGCTGGCATCGGGGTTGACTGCGAAGGTCTGATGCTGGGCGAGTGCGGCTGGAGCGAGTATGACCGAGAGGGCCAAGACTGCGAAGGATTTCACTGCATCTCCCCCAGAGGGTTTGACTACCGAGAATTGTTTGGCGTAGCTCGATTTCAGCTGGCGACCGCCCGTGGAGCAACAGCCGTGTGCTGGGCGACGCGTGTGAGCCTAGCAGTTACGCGCATTACGCCGGGCCAGACCCTGAGGCAAAACGGTAGTACAGCGCGCGCGAGTGAGTTGTTCAAACCATCGGCGGCGAACTCGGCGAGGCGCATCTGAGCCAGCAGTGCGGAACGCAGTTTAGCCTGGAAGAGCGGCGCCGGCTCTGCTGCAAGATAGGCAGCTGTGGCACAGCGAGCAGTGTGCAGCGCGATGGATATACCATCGCCGGTGAACGAAGGGATGACAGCTGCCTGATCGCCAACGCAGTAGAGCCCGTCCTCGGTAGTGCGTCGGATGTATCCATATGGGATATGGGTGATCGCGATCGGCTTGGCGAGCAACGGCTCCGCGCCGGCAAGCCTCATCGCGAGGTGTGGGCAGTCCTGCTGCATTTTCGCTAGGAAGCTCTCCCAGCGATGACCCGCACGCGTCAGATGCCGCCGTTGCACCACGCAGCAGAGGTTTGTAATGCCGCCTTCCACCGGTTGGATACCACCGTACCCTCCAGGGTAGAGCATCAACTCGGAGGCGTCCGCTAGCTCAGCGGCTTGCGCCGGAGCCAGGCGAAAATACATCTTAAAGGCGACCCACTGCGCCGGGTCTTTTGGGCGCGTGTGGCCGCGCAGATCAAGCTTGCCCGTCGCAAGAAAGGCTGTTGGTGCTTCGCGGCTGGTGCCGTCATCAAGCATAGCCTGCCACACGTTGGTGGTCGTACGGCTGAGCGACTGCACACTGCGACCGCGCTCTACGCGGACTCCAGCCGCGACGGCCTCGGCAATGAGCGCTGTATCGAGCGCCTTGCGCGTGAGTGAGGCCGCGGGAAAAGGCAGCGGAGCCTCCGCGGCGCGTTTGGCTGCGGCAAGGCGAACGTAATCGATGGGCACCGCGCCAAGAGAGGCCACGTCGATGCCAAGCGCATGCAGGTCTTCAAGGGCCTCACTGCTTAGGAATTCTCCGCAGACTTTATGGCGTGGCGTGGGCTCGCGTTCGATCAGCGTGACGCTTCGTCCCTTTCGAGCGAGCGCGATCGAAGCCGCACAGCCTGCCACTCCACCTCCGAGGATCAGTACTTCGTCTTGCAAAGCATTCCCTCCGAACTTACTGAATATTCAATCGATTTGTAGCGCACTCCATCTTTCTAGTAGACGTCCAGAAACCAGTTCGGCACGTCATTCTGTACAAATCGTCATTTTGGAGCTTGTAGAGCGCCGGCCAGACGGATACACATGTCGACGTGACATTCTTGCCGGGTTCACCGGGGAGCGGAAGGCGTCTAAGGTGTTAGAACGAGGTATTTGATGACAAGAAATGATTTCCTGGTAGCCGCTTTTTGGGCGATAACGTTGGGCACCGTAGCGCCAGCTGAACCAATTTCGGTAAGACATATCCAACGCCCGATGCATCGGTTTATGGTGGCTCGCTCCGAGGCTGGAAAAATCATCGCCAGTGGCGAGTTTTCGCAGGTCGTGCAGGGCGATGAAGTGACGATGCGCCTGACCTATAAATTTGTGGATGGGTCGATTGACGATGAGACGACAACGTACAGGCAGCAGGGCACGTTTCGATTAGTACTAAACCATCACATACAGAAAGGGCCGTTCTTCGTGAAGCCGGTCGACTTTACTGTGGAAGCCTCTAGCGGCATAGCGACCAGCCGCACAGCGGACAAGAATGGCAACATATACGTAGAGAGCCACCACATTGACCTGCCGGATGATCTGGCGAATGGATTCGTTGGAACGTTGCTGCTGAATGTGCAGCAAAATACGACACCGTTTCGGGTGGGGATACTCGCGCCAGTCGGCGACGGGCGATTGATTCGGATCCTGATCTCTCCGGCGGGCGAGCAGCCGTATCATACGACAGGACAGACCCTTAAGGCGACGGTGTTTCGCATCCATCCCGAGTTGGGTGGCATCGTGGGCGTGATTGCGCCACTGATCGGTCTTCAGCCGAAAGATGTGATGGTGTGGATACTTGAGGGTGAGGAGCCTGCGGTGGTGAGGATAGTTGGACAGCTAGGTGGTTACGGGCCTGTGGTCAGCTCGGAGTTGGAGGGGACTAGCTTCGCGAAATAGGACATTTTTCAAACCCAAATCACAAGGGCGAGGTGTGGATCGCCTGCGTTCATGACGATGCCCTGAAATCTCATGGCCTCCGAGCCGACGATCAGTCACGGCTGGTTGTGAGCTCGCGCCAGTTGAGGCCGAGCTCCACGATTAGCAGCGAGGCAAGTGTGAAAGCGATCACTCCGACGGCGGCTAAGGAGTCGCCAAGATGGCTCCAGTAACGCGGCCAGAGGTTGAGCACGCGGCTGGAGACAAAGGTAAAGGTAACTGCATAGGAGCGCGCCATCCATTGGCGGTGCTGTGTGATTTGGCGGTTGCGCGCGGTGATGAAGGCGGCGGTGGTGCAGACCATCCAGGCGGCGGCCTGCATGGAGGTTCCGGGAAGACCTGGGCGGCCGGCTGCGAGAGCGATACCCGTGAAGGAACCAATAAACACGGAGATGACGTAGATGCGGCCGAGGATGCGATGAAGTTGGAGGTGACGCTGGCGGATCCGCGAGGAGAAATTGATGGGACCGATCAACAGAGCGAAGATTCCGGCGAGTGTATGCGGGATAAGGAGATGGCGGTCGGCAATGACCTGCAGACGGTAGGCGTGGTACATCGGATAGTCCGTGATGAGGAGCAGCTCTGAGGTAATGAAGACGAAGAGTACGATGAGACCAAGCGAGACCCAGAGAATAGTCTTGAATCTGGAACCGGCGGAGCTGGGCGCTAGCAGAGTGAAAATTGGCATTATTCGCTTCTCATATGGTTAGACGTGATGAGGTGCGCCACGAGGGCGACAGGGGCGAGAGGCTTCATATCTCTCAGTCTAACGAGAGGCTTCAGAATCACCGGCCTCACTTCCACCGCCCCACGCACAACCGTCCCGGACGCCACTGCTCCACCGT
>Ga0210383_10004074_pt1 | contig 12977 bp, 10 predicted proteins | sample IncBWC14OmetaG_FD_160072 | JGI IMG/M metagenome (GOLD analysis project Ga0210383, IMG submission 160072) | Forest soil microbial communities from Barre Woods Harvard Forest LTER site, Petersham, Massachusetts, United States - Inc-BW-C-14-O ...
CGGCGAGCTCTTGGCGCTGATCGGCCCCAACGGCGCAGGCAAGAGCACCTGCTTCAACATGCTGAACGGCCAGCTCGCGCCCGATGCCGGCATCGTGCGGCTGGGCGGCCGCGACATCGTGGGACTTAGGCCGCGCGCCATCTGGCGGCTGGGTGTCGGCCGAACCTTCCAGATCACCGCCACCTTCGCCTCGCTCAGCGTGCGCGAGAACGTGCAGATGGCGCTCTATTCCCATGCCGGCCGCCTGCGCTCGCTGCTGTCGCGCTTCGGCGCGGCCTTCGCGGCGGAAGCCGATTCGCTGCTGGACCAGGTCGGCATGCTCGACCAGGCTGGGCGGACCTGCGGCGTGCTGGCCTATGGCGACCTGAAACGGGTCGAGCTCGCCATGGCGCTCGCCAACCAGCCAAGAGTGCTGCTGATGGACGAACCCACCGCCGGCATGGCGCCGAAAGAGCGGGTCGAGCTGATGGCGCTGACCGCCCGGCTGGCGCGGGCGCGCAACATCGCCGTGTTGTTCACCGAGCACGATATGGATGTCGTCTTCGGCCAGGCCGACCGCATCATCGTGCTCGACCGCGGCCAGCTGATCGCCGGCGGCACGCCCGAAGAGGTGCGGGTCAATCCGAACGTGCGCGCGGTCTATCTCGGGAGCGTGCACTGATGCTCTCGGTCAAGGACCTGCACGCCTATTACGGCCGGGCCCACATCCTGCACGGTGTCTCGCTGGAGGCGATGGCGGGCGAAGTCGTGGCCCTGCTCGGTCGCAACGGCGCCGGCAAGTCGACCGCGATGAAGGCGATCATGGGGCTGGTGCCGCCGGCCAGGGGCGCGGTGAGCTTCGCTGGCCGGCGCATCGAGCGCCTGCCGCCCTATCGCATTGCCCGGCTGGGGCTGGGCTACGTGCCCGAGGAACGCCGCATCTTCACCGAACTGACGGTGGTCGAGAACCTCGAGGTCGGCCGCCAGGCGCCGCGCGACGGCGCGCCGGCCTGGACCGAGGACAAGCTCTTCGCGCTGTTTCCCAACCTCGCCGGCCTGCGCGAGCGGGCGGGCGGGCGCATGTCGGGCGGCGAGCAGCAGATGCTCACCATCGCCCGCACCCTGATGGGCAACCCGCGCTGCGTGCTGCTCGACGAGCCCTCGGAAGGCCTGGCGCCCATCATCGTCGAGCAGATGGCGCGCTCGATCCGGATGCTCAAAGGCGAAGGGCTGTGCGTGCTCCTGTCCGAGCAGAACCTGCATTTCTCCCAGGCCGTGGCCGACCGCGCCTACATCATCGAAAAAGGCCAGATCCGCTTCGACGGGTCGATGGCCGAACTGGCGGCCGACGCCGCCCTCCGCGAACAGTATCTTTCGGTTTGAACATGCCCCCATCAATCAATGCAGGCTCCAGGTGCGTGGCCATTGCCGCACGAATCGGTATTCCTCCCCTTCGCGGAATCCGCGAAGGGGAGGTGGCGCCGTCATACGGCGCCGGAGGGGTCATGAACCACAGTGTCGCTGTCACTCATGACCCCTCCGCCCGCTGCGCGGGCACCTCCCCTGCGCGGGTTCCGCGCAGGGGAGGGAAGTCACTTGGTCACTACGAACCTCTTTGGATTGCGCTTTAGTCATGGCCCAACGTTCTCTCACCGTCGGCATCGATGTCGGCGGCACCTTCACCGACCTTTTGGCGGTCGATCCCCGCACCAACGAGGTCAGGCTCGCCAAGGTGCCGACCACCGTCGACAACCAGGCGATCGGCTTCATGGCGGCCCTCGCTGCGGCCGGCGCCGATCCCGCCACCCTGCAGGCCATCGTGCATGGCACGACCACGACCACCAACGCGCTGCTCGAGCGCAAGATCGCCAAGGTCGGGCTCATCACCACCAAGGGCTTCCGTGACGTGCTGGAGCTCGGCCGCCGCACGCGACCGCAGCCCTATGGCATGCGCGGCACCTTCCGGCCCCTGATCGAGCGCGAATACCGTCTGGAAGTGCCGGAGCGCATGGATGCCGACGGCAAGGTTCTGACGCCGCTCGACGAGGCCGCCGTGGCCGAGGCGGCGAAGAAGCTGCTGGCGCTGGGCTGCGAGGCCGTCGTGATCCATTTCCTGCACAGCTACATCAATCCCGCGCATGAGCGCCGTGCGGCCGAGATCGTGCATGCGCTGTGGCCCAACGGCTACATCACGGCGGGGCACGCCATCCTGTCGGAATATCGCGAGTACGAGCGCGGCGTGACGGCGGCGGTCAACGCGTCGGTGCAGCCCGTACTCGACCGCTATCTCACGCGCCTGCGCCTCGAGCTCATGGGCAAGGGCTTCGATCGCGACATCCTGGTGATGCAGGGCAATGGCGGCACGACCTCCTCGCAATTCATCGCCCATGCGGCGGTGAACACGGTGATGTCGGGCCCGGCCTCGGGCGTGATGGCGGCGGCCTATACCGGCCGGGCCTCGGGCCATCCCCATCTCATCACCTACGACATGGGCGGCACCTCGACCGATGTCGGCCTGATCGAGGATGCCGTGCCCCAGGTCTCGGGCGAGCTCGAGCTGGAATATGCCATGCCCATCCATGTGCCGATGGTCGACGTGCACACGATCGGCGCCGGCGGCGGCTCGATCGCCTCGGTCGATGCCGCCGGCATGCTGCGGGTCGGGCCGGAGAGCGCCGGTGCGCGTCCGGGGCCGATCTGCTATGGGCGCGGCGGCACCGAGCCCACCATCACCGACGCCAACCTGGTCCTGGGCCGGCTCAATCCCGACCGGCTGCTGGGCGTCGACCATCCGGTGACGCTCGATCATGTGCGCGGCATCGTCGAGGACAAGATCGGCAAGCGGCTCGGCCTCGACGCCGAAGCGGCGGCGGCCGCGATCCTGCGCATCGCCAACGACCGCATGGCCGGCGCCATCCGCCTGGTGTCGCTGTCGCGCGGCCACGATCCGCGCGACTTCGCGCTGTTCGCCTTCGGCGGGGCGGGGCCGTTGCACGCGACGGCGCTGGCGCGCGAGCTTGCCATTCCGACGGTGCTGGTGCCGGCCCGGCCCGGCATCACCAATGCGCTGGGCTGCGTGGTGGCCGACCTGCGCCACGACTACGTCCGCACGGTCAACAAGCCCTTGTCGGCGATCGACGATTCGACGATTGCCGGCATCTATGCCGAGCAGGCCAACCAGGGCAACGCGACGATCCAGAAGGAAGGCGTGGCGGTGCGTGAGCTGCGCCGCGTGCTGAGCGCCGACATGCAGTTCCAGGGCCAGAGCCATATCCTCTCGGTCGGTGTCGAGCGCGCCGATATCGGCGTCGAGGGCCTGCGCAAGGCCTTTGCCGCGGCCTACGATCGCCGCTTCGGCATCGAGCTGGCGGAGATCCCGCCGGTCCTGGTCAATCTGCACACGGCGGTGATCGGCGTACGGCCGGAAATCTCGCTCGCGGCCCTCGCCGCGACCGAACGCGCACCGACTCTCAGGGCCGCGCAGGTGGGCGAGCGTCGCGTGTGGTTCACCGACGGCTGGCGGCGGACGCCGGTCTATGCCCGCGAGAAGCTGCCGCTCGATGCCACGTTCGAGGGGCCTGCCATTCTTGAACAGCTCGACTGCACGACGGTCGTCGAACCGGGCGACAAGGTCACCCAGGACAAGCTCGGCAATCTGCTCATCAATATTTGAAGCGGGCCGACCATCGGCTCACGGCGTCTACCATGCAGATTGTCGAAGCAGCATCTCTGCATGAGGCTGACGCCGAGTGCCTTTCCGACGAAGGCGGAATCGTCAAATCGGAACAACCGCCCACGACCTCATCCTGAGGAGCGTCGCGAAGCGATGCGTCTCGAAGGATGGGCCACAGGCACTTGCGCGTTGCCCACCCTTCGAGACGCCACGCTGCGCGTGGCTCCTCAGGGTGAGGTGATTTCGTCTCCAGGAAGTCTCTAAGCCGAAGCCGGCAGCGGCGCGTCGTGGTACGGCGCATCTCGCGGCGGTGGGCCTGGTCATCGAACGGCCGGGCGCGATGCATGGTGCAGCGATTGTCCCAGATCACGAAATCATGCGGCCGCCAGACGTGGCGATAGAGGAATTGCGGCTGCGTCGCATGGTCGGTCAGGTCGCGCAGCAGCAGCCGGCCCTCCGGCACCTGCCAGTCGACGACATGGGCGGCGTGCGAGGCGAGATAGAGGGCGCGGCGGCCGGAGCCCGGGATGGTGCGCACCAGCGGGTGGACGGCGCCCTTCAGCTTGTCCTGCTCGTCCGCGTTGAAGTCGAAGCCCAGCACGTGGCGCGAATAGACGATGGAATGATAGACGCGCAGCCCTTCGATCGAGACGCGGGTTTGCTTGTCGAGCGCATCGTAGGCGGCGCGCATGTCGGCGAACTCCGTATCGGCCCGCACCGGCGGCACCACCCGCGCCGACAGCATCGAGTAACGGCCCGGCGGACCGACGAACGATGCATCCGTGTGCCACAGGCGGTTGGCGACCGAGGAGGCGCGCATGCGGTTGTTCGCGTCGCGGATCTTGCCGTCCCGGTCGACGTTGGAGACGTCGGCCAGCGCCTCGTTGCCGAACCGGTTGCTGCCGATGGCCGAGGAGGAGGTGCGGGCATGCAGCGTGCCGTCGAAACGCTGGGCGAAGTCGAGCTGCTCTTCGTTGGTGAACTCCTGGTCGCGGAACACCAGCACGGCGTACTTGTCCATGCCGGCGCGGATCGCTTCCAGCGAGGAGCGATCATGCACCTTGCGCAGGTCGATCGCCCCCACTTCGCCGGCGAATACGGGCGTGAGCGGCGTGATGGTGACGGTCATGAGGTGCTCCCTGCCTGGAGAACGAGGTGGTCATCCTGATTGAAGACAAACCTAAATAGCGCATTTTGAAGGTCTCGTTCTCGGGTCGGACGCCGATACGTTGGAGGATGGTGAAGCGGCGACTATTGCGCTTGTATTGTACCACTCCGCGCAGCGCGAGGTTCTGCCCGCGCGAGCGGAAGCCCATTCAAGCAAGGGAAAGCCGATGGCGACATCACTCTACGACCTCAGCGTGCCGACGTTCCTGCAGACCGTGAGCGCCGTCGCGGGCTTCCTCGACCGTGCGGCCACGCATTGCGCGGAGACGGGCGCTGACCCCGACGACTTCGTGGACGCGCGCCTTATCGACGACATGGCGTCGTTCCACTTCCAGATCGAATGCGTGGTGCACCATTCCGTGTGGGCGCTGGAGGCGGTGAAGAACGGCGCCTTCACCCCGCCCGCCCTGCTCGGACCGATTCCGTTCGTCGACCTGCGGGCCATGATCGCCCGGGCGGAAGCGGCGTTGAAGGCGCTCACTCCCGATGAGGTCAATGGCTGGTCGGGCAAGAACCTGGACTTGCAGATCGGGCCTCGGAGACTCGCCTTCACGCCGGAGACCTTCTTGCTCTCGTTCTCGCTGCCCAACTTCCATTTCCACGCCGTCACCGCCTACGACATCCTGCGCACGCGAGGCGTCCCGCTCGGCAAGCGGGATTACGAGGGCCGGCTGCGCACCAGGCCGGCCTAGGTTCACCGACGCATGAAGCGCACAGCTCGGGAGAACACAATGAAGATCACCGACGTCGCCTGCCACATTCTGCAATGCAAAGTCGCCTAGCCGTTCGTCTCTGCGCGCGGCTGGGTCTATGGCACGCGCTCAACCTGCCTGGTCGAGATCTCCACCGACGAGGGCATCAGCGGCTGGGGCGAATTCCGGCGGTCCCGGAAATGCCGCGGTACGCCGAAGCCGTGGAGAAGCAAGACCGGCACCCCGTCAGGCGAGCCCGCCAGGGAGCAATCGAATTCCAGGCCCGGCGCTGCAATTCCGGCCAGCGGGGCCAAGAGTGCAGATGCCCGCGCTGAAGTCCTTGGCTCGCGTTACTTTCCGGCGCAGATAAAAATCCTGCACAGGACGGTCGGAATGGAAACACTCGATATCAAGGGCTTCCCCGTCGAGGCCCATATCGCAGGCTCGGGGCCGCCGCTGCTCTACCTGCATGCCGAACAGTATTTCGAGCAGGTAAGGCCGTATCTCGACGCACTCGCAAAGAAGTGGCGTGTGATTGCGCCGCGCCATCCAGGCTACGGTGCGGCGTCCGGTGCGACTGACCTCCGATCGGTCGACGATCTGGCCTACCTCTATCTCGATCTCCTCGACGAGCTGAAGCTCGACAACGTGGTTCTCGTCGGCGCGTCCTTCGGCGGATGGATTGCGCTCGAGATGTGCGTGCGTAATCACGCGCGGCTTAGCAAGCTGGTCCTCGTCTCGTCGGTGGGCGTGAAGTTCTCTGGCCGGGAAGAGCGCGACTTCGCCGATCTCTTCTACATGCCCGACATCGAGTCATTCCCGATGCTTTTCGCCGACTGGCAGCGACATGCGCCGCGCTACGCAGCGATGTCCTCCGGCCAGCTGGAGGAACTCGCGCGCGAGCGCCACATGCTCGCCCACTATGGTTGGCGACCATACCTGCACAATCCGGGCCTGAAGCGCTGGCTGCATCGGGTCGATCTGCCGACGCTGGTGCTCTGGGGAGAGGCGGACGGGTTTGCCAAGCCGTCCTACGGACAATCGCTCGCCTCGGCGCTCCCCGCCGCAGAGCTGATGGTCATTCGAGATGCGGGACATTATCCCGAGATCGAACAGTCCGAAGCCGTCATCCGCGCCATCGACGCCTTCGTGCAGAGGTGAGTGCATCCCCCTCCGGAGCCGAGCAGGAGCCATCAAGATGAAAGTCTGGCATTTCAGCGAGCTCGCCTATTATCCCGCGTGGAAGGAACTCGGCGCCCAGCTGCGCAACGTCGTCCCGAGCCGGCTCTGTGAGCCTGAGATCGCGGCCGACCTGTACCACCGAGGTCTCGACGAGTGGGTCCTGTGCGACGAGCTCGGGCTCAACATCATGGTGAACGAACACCACGCGACGGCGACCTGCATCGACTCGGTCAGCACGATCTCAATGGCGATCCTTGCCCGCGAGACGAAGAAAGCGCGCCTGTTGTGCCTCGGAATGCCTATCGGCAACCGGTTCGATGCGGTGCGCGTCGCCGAGGAATATTCGATGCTGGACGTGATCTCGCGCGGTCGCGTCGAGATGGGCTTCGTCAAGGGTGCTCCCTTCGAAGTGACGCCGGCCAACAGCAACCCCGCCGACCTGATGACGCGCTTTTGGGAGGCTCATGACCTCATCCTGAAGGCGATGACCACCCATGAGGGCCCATTCAATTGGGAGGGGCGCTATTTTCAGTACCGTCAGGTCAACGTCTGGCCGCGCCCCTATCAGCAACCGCACCCTCCGGTCTGGCTTACCGTGAACAGCCCCGAGTCCGCGCAGGTCGGCGGCGAGCGCGGCTATGTCATCGGTTCCCTCAATACGGGCTACGTGCGGACCCCGGCGATCTATGCCGCCTACCGCAAGGGTGCGGCCAGCCAGGGCCGCGAAGCGACGCCCGACCGATTCGCCTACATGGCGATCGTGGGGGTCGGTTCCACCAGAGAGGAAGGCTACCGGCGCGCCGACCAAATTCTCGACTACAGCCGCACAGCCCTGCGCGTGGGCGCCCAGTTCGCCTTTCCGCCCGGCTATCAGTCGGTCGCCGCGACGGCGCAGGCGATGAAATGGCCCGGCTACGGCTCAGGCGTCCCCATGCGCAGCATAGCGCTGCGCAATGGCCGGCAGGTCGACCCAAACGGGGCGAGCGTCGAGGAGTTTATCGACGCCGGCATCTGCTTCGCGGGCACGCCCGACATGGTGGTCGAGCAAATCAAGGCGTTTCACAGCCACGTCGGCGGCTTCGGCCACCTCCTGATGATGGGCCAGGGTGGCCACATCACTCACGACGACACGGTCGATAACCTGACATTGTTCAGCAAGGAGGTCCTGCCGCGCCTTGCTGAGCTCGGCTGATGTTCCAGAGGCCGCCGCCGAACAACACTTTATCATGAGCCCCATGCGAACTCTCCTCACGAACGCCACGCTCATAGACTGCGTCCAGCCCAAAGCGGTCGCGGGTGCGGCAGTACTGATCGAAAATGGACGGATCCGCGAGATCCGCACCGACGGCAGCGCGCCCGCGGCAGGTGGCGTCCCCTCAATCGACCTCCGAGGCGCATACCTGATGCCCGGGCTGTGGGACGTCCACATACATCCCGACTACTACCTGCCGACGGAAATGCCGCTTGCCGACCAGGTCACGCTGTTCGGCCATCGCATGATGGCGGCACTAACCGAGTCCGGCATTACCGGCCTGCGCTGCGCCGGCGCGCACCACTACATGGATGTCGCCTGGAAGCGAGCCTTTGACTCGGGCCAGTATGTCGGGCCGCGCCTGTTCGCCTCCGGCCACTTCCTCACGACGACCGGGGGCCACTTCCTGACCTCCGGACACGCGCTCGAATGCGACGGACCTTACGGTTTCGTCAAGGCGATCCGCGAGCAGATCAAGAATGGCGTCGACCACATCAAGCTGAACCTGTCGGGTGGCATCCTCGGGCCCGCCTGGGATCTCCACCGGCACTCCTTCCTGCTGCAGGACGAACTGAAGGCGGCGTTCGAGATCTGCCACCTGCGTGAGTTCAAGGTGATGGCCCATGCGACCAACCCGGAAGCGGTCAAGAACGCCATCCGGCTGGGGGCACACAGCGTGGAGCACGGTTACATCCTCGATGACGAATGCATCGAGCTCTTCCTGAAACATGACACCTGGTACGTACCGACCCTCGCGATCAGCCACCTCACCCCCGACCAGGCGAACAACGATTGGGAGCAACGCTGGGTCAAGCAGCGCAACATGGCGCATGCGTTGTGCTGCCGCGCGGACGCGGCGTCGGACGTTCATCGTGACTGGTTCGCGAAGGCGCTCAAGGCTGGCGTCAAGATGGCATTGGGTTCCGACATTCGGCCGCTCAAGGATGCCGCACTGCTCGAACTGGGACTGTGGGTTCGCGATGGTGCCACACCGTGGCAGGCGCTCGTCGCAGCGACCCGACATGGTGCAGCGGTCTGCGGCGTGAGCAACGATCTTGGCACGATCGAGGTCGGCAAGCTGGCCGATCTGATCGTGGTGGGCGCCAATCCGCTGGAGGACATCCAGAATGTACGACAGCTCAAGCTCGTGCTGAAGGAAGGCGTAATCGTTTCCGACAAGCGAGAATGATGAGTGAAACCGTGGATCACCTTGTCGCTGGGGCTGGGCAGCCAGACGGCGTGCAACCGGTCAAAACCACTGTGCAAGGCTACTGGTAGGGGAGTCGGATACTCTGCCCGAACGAGTCCTGGCGATGGCGGGTCGGGGAGCGGTGATCGAGGTGCGTCGCCTCGACCCCTTGGGGAACACGCTCGAGCCCTCTCGGCTATTGACGCCGCAAGCGACGGGGCTTTGCGACCAGGAATGGAGGCACCCTATTTCGCGGCCTTGCCTGGATCGGTCGCAGGGGTATCGGACTCCGGTCGCCACCCGTCGCCCTGGGCTTGGGTCGCCATCCGCTCCCTGGTCACCGCCATGGCAGCCTCGGCTACCTTGTTACCCTGGACCTTCGCCATGATCGCGGCGTTCAGTCCGGTCATCAGCTCGACCTTGTTTGCCGCCAGATACTCGGCCGAAGCCTTGAGGTTACGGGTGTGTCCGTTGATCTCGGGAATGACGTAGCGGGCAAACAGCTCCCACGAGCGCAGCGTCGCTTCGTGATTTGCCCAGTCGTGTGCGAAACCCAGCACGACGCCGAACCCGCCGGTAACCTCCTGCAGAGCGCGAATCGTCTTGACCATCTCGTCGGGTGTGCCGATGACCGACGTGCCGACCGCATTGCCGATGCCGGTCGTTCGCGCCAGAAGCTCCCACTTGTCTGCCACATGGATCGAGCCAGGCCGGCCAAGAACGCGGACATTGTACTCGTTGTGCCAGTGCTGAAGGCCGTCCACCGCCTCCTGCTCGGCCTGCTTCTTCGACTCGGCAAGATGCCAGGCCATCACCACACGCCAGTTCTTCCGGTCGACCTTCTGACCATGCTTCTTCGCCGCCTCTTCGGCGAACGACCACTGGGTCGGCAGTGCCTGCAGGCCTTCCTGCGAGGTCGAGGCGATGGATAGGACGCCCATGGCGTACTTTCCTGCAAGCTGCATGCCGGATGGACTGATCGAGGAAGCCGCCGCCATCGGTAGATCTTCCTGATAAGGCAGAATCTGGAGCTGCGCCTCGTTGAGTTGGAACCACTCGCCCTTGTAGGTAATGCGCTCGCCGGCGAAGAGCCGTTTCAGGATGCCGATTGCTTCGTCCTGCCGGTCGCGCAGAAGCATGTAGTCGATGCCGAAGGTCCGCGCGTCGGAGGGCAGGGCGCCGGGGCCGGTGCCGAAAATCACGCGGCCGAAGGTCATGTGGTCGAGCTGCACGATCCGCTGCGCGACGTTGAAGGGGTGGTGGTAGGGCAGCGAAACGACGCCTGTGCCAAGTCTGATGCGCTTGGTGCGCTCGGATGCAATGGCCAGGAACAGCTCGGGCGAGGCGATCATCTCCCAGCCGGAGGAATGATGTTCGCCGCACCAAAACTCATCGAAGCCCAGTTTATCGAGATGCTCAGCCAGTTTCAGATCGCGTTGTAACTGCAGAGTCGGGTGTTCGCCGACCGGGTGATGCGGTGCCAGGAATGTGCCGAACCGGATGCGCGCCATCAGGAATTCCTCCGTCGTGCGATATATGCAATTTCGCCCTGCCCATCGGAGCAAGATCCCGCGGCCGATGGCTGCCTCGTCCGACCCATTTAGCCATGGGCCGCCAATCCAGCATACTCCAGTCAGATCGCCATCGACGGCAATAGGCCGGCCCGAGGCGGCGTTAGGCGCCAGTGATGCGGCGCCATGAGGCGGTGGAATCTCGGTTTCGTTTTTGGCGATTCTCCTCGGAATCCATCCGTGATTCGCTGCGCAAGCCCGTTCGCGGCATTGCTCCTCGTTCCAGTCGGTGACGGCCGGTAGCGGGCCAGCACAGTACAAAATGTACTTTCGACACTAGGTGGCCAATGCCAGGGCACCTAGTGTGGCGCGGATGCAATCAAGCTTTGCTGCCAGGCAGTCCGCCTGTTTCGGTCGTCCAGGAGCAGCAGGGCCTCGCAGACGAGGAGAATGTTGTGAAGGTCACCGACGTCGCCTGCCACATCCTGCAATGCAAGGTCGACAAGCCGTTCGTCTCGGCGCGCGGCTGGGTCTATGGCACGCGCTCGACCTGCCTGGTCGAGATCTCCACCGACGAAGGCATCACCGGCTGGGGCGAGTGCTACGGGCCCGCCGCAGTGGCCAAGACCTTCGTCGACACCCAGTACAAGGCGCGGGTGATCGGCCGCGACCCGTTCGACGTCGAGGCGATCTGGGAAGACCTCTATAATCGCATCAAGGACTACGGCACGACCGGCATGGCGATCTCGGCCATCTCGGGCATCGACATTGCGCTGTGGGACATCATGGGCCGTGCCGTCAACAAGCCGGTGCACAAGCTGATCGGCGGCGCCTATCGCAGCGAAGTCATTCCCTACGCCACCGGTCTCTATTTCATCGACATGAACCGCTTGGTGGAAGAGGCCGTTGAGGAAGCCCTGGAATTCAAGAATGACGGCTTCCGCGCCATCAAGATGAAGATCGGCCTGGGCGATCTCAAGCTCGACACACGGCGGGTCGCCGCGGTGCGCGAGGCGATCGGTCCGGATATCAAGCTCGCGGTTGACGCCAATCATTGCTTCTCGGTGCCCAACGCCATCAAGCTCGGCCGCCTGCTGGAGGAGCACGACATCCTGTGGTTCGAGGAGCCGATCAGTCCCGAGGACCATGACGGCTATGTCGAGGTCACGCGCGCGCTCGACATGGCGGTGGCGGGCGGCGAGAACGATTTCACGCGCTGGGGCTTTCGCGATGTCATCGCGCAGAAGGCGATGGACATCGTGCAGCCCGACCTCTGCGCCGCCGGCGGCTTCTCGGAGTGCCGCAAGATCGCGACGCTTGCCAGCGCCTTCGGCGTCGAATGCGTGCCGCATGCCTGGGGCTCGGCCATCGGGCTGGCGGCGACGGTGCAGTTCCTGGCGGCCTTGCCCGACCAGCCGCCGGCGTTTCGCCCCATGCCGCCGATGCTCGAGTTCGAGCAGACGCCCAACCCGCTGCGCGATCACCTGGCGCAGGAGCCGATCGAGCAGAAGAAGGGCATCGTCAAGGTGCCGGCGGGCCCCGGTCTCGGCATCGAGATCGATCGCGAGGTGCTCAGGAAGTACAAGGTGGCTTAGAATCTTTCCGACCAGGACGGACCATCCGCGATTTCGATATCGTGGACTGATTTTATCCTCAATGGCACGAGCTGTTGCCCTGGCAGTGGAAGACAGTCCGTCTGCAGGCCGCGGCCTGATCGTGGCCGCTATCGCTCAGGATGACATGACCTAAAACGACTTCACCATGGAGACCCTGATATGAGGGTCGAGCCCGTGGTCGGGCGGCCCGCGGCTTACGATCTCGAAGCCGTGCCGCTGGTAGAGGCGAATGTTGGCCACTGCCATCTCGGCGGTCATGAGCGACAGGCCGCCAAGGCCGCGCGCTCGCGCCAGCTCGTCGATCCGTTGCAACAGCCAGCTCCCGACGCCGGTGCCCTGCCGCGCCGGATCGACAGCGATCTGGTGGATGCCAGTGCGGCCGGCGGGCGCGTCGTTCAATCCGTGGGAAGGGACTTATGCCCAGTCCAAACCTCGCTCAAGGCGGCCTCGCCGGATGCTTACTCAAGGGTGCTTGCTTATTTCCATCCGCCAGACACTCATGTCCGCACGCTCCGGGCTGGAACGGGCATTTTCGGGCGCTATGGCGCCCGAAAATTCAATCGACGGCCTTAAGTGATCAAAAGTAATACTTGACATAAATCTGAGCGATACTTAAATGCTCTCCAGTCCTCATCAGGAGCGTCAGCCATGTCCGGTCACGGACGCCCGCCCCTCTGCAAACCCGGGCACGCGAGCCGCGCCCGACCGCTGCGCGC
>Ga0210383_10004075_pt1 | contig 12973 bp, 18 predicted proteins | sample IncBWC14OmetaG_FD_160072 | JGI IMG/M metagenome (GOLD analysis project Ga0210383, IMG submission 160072) | Forest soil microbial communities from Barre Woods Harvard Forest LTER site, Petersham, Massachusetts, United States - Inc-BW-C-14-O ...
AAAAAAAGACAAAAAAAAAAAAAAAAGAAAAAGAACCAAAAAAAAAAAAAAGAACAAAACGACGATTGGAAACAGTCAAAATTCAGCCATCCGTTCTGTGTACACCTTCCATATCAGGCCTCCCTTCTCTCCAACCTCCAGGACATTTGAGCCCACCGGTATGTCCACAGCCCACTCGCCTTCATGATCTGCTTTCTCCTTAATCACAACACCGTTCACCTTCACCTCTATCTCCCCAAGTTTGGGCGCCTTCTTCTTCACACTTCGAACCACCTTGGCTGCTACTACTGCTTTGGTCGTACCCCTCGGCCTCCCTCTTCCTCTGCCTTTTCCCTTCTTCTTTCCATTCTTCACAGGCACTTCCACCTCCATTTCTTCCTCTTCCTCTTCTTTCTCTTCATCTTCCTCGCCACCACTGCTTTCATCTTCCTCATCTCCCATGAATGTGACATCTGCAACACACATAGCTCGCTCTTCCAGTCCTAGTCTCATGGCCCAGCTCTTGACACCATCCCGATAATCCAGGTTGAACGGCCGCCCTCGAGGTTCCGTCGTCAACGAGACAGCTTTAAGCTGATGATTTGGATGAAGTGGAGGAGGAGCAGGCGAGTTTGACAGCGAATGCGTTGCCTGCGGATTCGTTAAGGAGTTCATTGGGGGATGAGGCGTTGAAGAGGACGGAGTAGTGGCTACAGGGGTGGTGATGGGCGGCTGATAGGAAGCATTGGGATAGTGGTGCGAAAATGTCGCGTTGATGTAGGGTGCTGACTGGGGAGTTGACTGGGGAGTTGTGGAGGAGGGCCGGGTTTCGGTCGGTGGAACTGCTAACGAGGCTGCGGGCGGCGGCGTAGGCACGGGTATTGATGTTGGTAGGGATGTCTGTGCTAGGGCGGAGGTCGATACTGGCTGTGGGACAGTCTTGCCATTGCTGGAAGCATTGGTGCCAGGAACACGAAGGACTAGCGAGGATGATGAAGCGGCAGCTTGTGGGTGAGGCTGACCGGTAGGCGGTGAGGATGCAGATGTCAAAGGCTGAGCTGCTACGGGCATCTTAATCTTGATTTTGCCATTGGAAGGCTTTGTGTATTCGGGAAGAGAGTAGGGCGGTGGAAGATCTGACATTAGCTGACGGAAATAATTCTATAATGGTGTGTAAGTAGTGATCATGATGGAAAGGCAGGTAGTTGGTGGATGCTTACACGGAGAATACGAGCATCTTCCCAAATGTTAGTATGATCTTGATTGAATGTCATGGCATTAGAAAAGACCAGTTCGACGTCTGCAGCAAATTCAGCAGATCCAAGATATTCTTTTCGTTTGATATGTTTCTGTTTTCGTTGGAATAAGTCGTGTTACTATAACACTGTAGTCCACGTACGCACGAAAATGTTCTCGATGCATTGGGGCCGCTTAATCTCCTTATAATAAGATGGCCATTCCTTCTTGGAAGGTAACTCCATGAATTCTGTGGAGAGTACACGCCCTCTGTGTGTGCGGAGATGAGAGGGTGTGAGGTTCATTCCGAGCAAGGGAAATCACAGCCACTCACGAATCATCCGTCTTATCAACTAATTTTTGCAACCTAGACTTAATCATACGGTTCATGTTGGGCGGTTTGGTCTTGCCCTTCTTGCTTCCATCGCCGTCATGATTCCCCCCACTGTCATCGGAAGGCGTCATCTTGTTGTACGTTTTATGGACAACTTTCTGCAAGGGGGAACTTGGTATCAGCGAGGTGATATAACAAAATGAGAGTGTGATGTATGGCAGAATAAGAAGGTGGTGCATATGATACCCAAAACCAAAGAGTGGGTAAGCTGATCACCCACCAACAGATCCTTTGCATCCTTCCAGATATCGCTGTTCTTCACATTATACTGCTTCGCATTATTGAAGCATAGTTCAAAGTCTTGTCTGACGGATTCGAATGTGTGGTAAGCACCGGTATCGAGTTGTTTCTTTATGTCGTCAAGGGCAATCGGTCGCTGAACGAGTTGATAATAGTCTGGGTATTGACGCTTGGATGGCCGACGCAGGAAATCGAGAGAGAGATTTCGACCTCTGAGCAGTTCATAATGAAGATAGAGAAAATAAAGTGCGGTTAGAAAGCAGACGAATAGGTGGCGGGGGTTGAAGTCGAAATAAGGCAGCACGCTACGCACTCTTTGTTGATTGCATCCTTGACGATTTGCCACAATTTGAGTCCTTGCTCCTTCACCACATCGTCTCCCTCACCACCTGCTTGACCATTTTGCTCTGCTCCTGGCGCTATCGGATCAGACATGGATACATCCAGGTCGGATGTCGTAGCAGCCGTTTCTTTACGTCGTTTGATTCGTGGACCCTCCACAGCAAGTGCACCGTTGGAAAGTCCAAGTTCTCTCTTCGACATTTTCTTGTAAAATCCGTTAATGCTAGTATTCTGCTCACTGAGATAAGGAGTGAGAGGGCGATTGGTGCGACGGTGACGACTAAGAGTTGTACTAGAGTCTATTTATCATCACGTGATCGATTAAACAAAGTCACGCGTTAGTAGGCGCGTCGACAACACTATGGAAAGCGAGAGTGATCTGCCCTAAAATTAAAAATAGTGATTGTTTGGCCTTCGGCATAGCGGCAGTGACTCCGGAAAGTGATTTTAAGATTTGCGATTTGTATTTGTGACCGGTGACAGGACCCCACTTGCCTCATACTACTTCGAACACTGCAAATACGCTATGCCTCATTCACTGATCCCACTGCCCTCCACGCGGAAAGTAGTTGTAGATCTGAATTGACCCCAACAAAGGAAACAGGACACCTTATTCCCAAGTGCCAGTGGTGAGTTGATCAATACCCATATGTAGTACTGAAGGCGCGCACGTGAATTTCACGAATTTGGTTTCATTTTGCGAGTTTTGAGAAAACCCGCTGTATGTCACCCAATACTTGATATAATTGAATGAAAAGTAGTGCAGTGGTTCGGAATGAGAATCTGCAGGGAGCTTTTGCATGTGCTAGGAAAATGAGGTTTCCGAACGGCAAACCGGCTGTAGCACTCTCAATACGAACTCAAATAAAATATTGATCAGAGTATTATGACACCGTTACGAATGCGGAGGGCATGGTGTTTTTGGAATTGTCAAAATCATTCGGTTTTGGCTTCTCAGGGAAGTGGAGTGATCTGAGCCTCCTGAGCAGCAAACCTGCTGTAACTCCCTCAGTTTTGCCTTAAATAATATAAAAATTGAATCAGAAGCGTCGCATTCCCCACGCAGAGAGCATCGCGCCTTCCGTTTTCGAAAAATTAATGTAGATTTATTTCATAGGAAGCGGACCACTCCCCAAAGTAATTGGTGTACCAAAGAGCAACCAGCTGTTACAATAATCTAAGGACTATATATAGGCTAGACAAAGGTCATACCTGATGCTTCACCATTTCATTTCTCACCTAAAGCTCTTCTGCAGACTTGTGGAGGCAACACACACCTTCGTACTGTCACGTCACACATTGTCACGACCGGTCACAAATACAAATCACAATATGCCGAAGGCCAAACAATCACTATTTTAGGGCAGATCACTCTCGCTTTCCATACCGCCCAGCCCCCGAAAATTTAGCACCTGAAACTTGCTATTCTGAGTTCTCGCATCCGTATTTTCGCTGCACGAGAGTGGTTATTGAGACCACCCTCGAATGCCCAAGAAGCCTCTAGCCATTTCTCCCTCCTGCGATCACGGTTTGGTTGTACCGAGTATTCACGCAAGAGGATAGCGCCTCCGGGCTAAAAGGGCCCGAATTAACACTAATCAGACGCTTTGGACCGCAATCAGGACGTACGTGTTCCCCAAGATATCCAGTGGCATCAAGGACGAAGCCGTTAACGAGGACAACGCACCTCCCAGTTTTTTTTTTCACATACTCTTGTACTTGTTCTAAATTCCATACTTCTCCTTCCCAGCCGTTCACATCGTCCTCAGGAGGCGAGATGCCATGATGTGTCTTGCGGTGCATGTAAATTGTGGCTTCTTTCAAGTCATCCTCGCGAGCGCGCCGTAAACCAGTCGCAAGCCCCAGACGGTAGAGGGTAAGAATAATCCACTTTGAGGGATCCCAATCAATGACGGATGGGCCAGACCGGAAGTCGTGAGGAAAAGCATGCTGTGAATCACGACATGTTACATATCGACCGGAGACGGAGAAAGAAAACTGAGCGTTACATGCTGTCAATGGATGTCAGCAGAGTTCCATTGTTGAAACCACGACGGTACATGGACTTACGAAATTGTGATTGCCTTCGCCGCCGGTCAGGAAAGCAAGAATCTGTGAAAGAAAGTTAAATTCAAGGCCATGGATATTTAGATTCAAAACATACAAGATTCCCCCTCGATGTATCTTCGTCTGAATAAGGTTGGAGACCATTCCAATGTGCAAGCCTGGGTTGCCAAGTCAACCATGCGTGCGAGAAACACCCAGTGGTCACATACGAGTTAACAAGGAAAGTACAATGCCAGACTTAACAGAGATTAAAGGACTATCAAGGTACATATGCGTTCAGTAGTCACTCACTTGCGAGCCTTGAAACCAAACCGCCCCAGATAAATGCACCGTAGGTGTCGCCCCATAAAGATCCTAATAATGGGGGAATGACAAAACCGAGAAAAAGGGCCAATGGGACTGCGGAATAATCAATGTCCCGCTGAGCTGCCATCGGAAAAATTGAAAATTTCTAACCGTAATGTTTGTGTTGAAAGCGAACTACTAAATGGGAGTGAGATACTACGGGAGAATACAATGAAACTCGATTTCACGCACCGGGATCACTATCGAGGTCTTCGTGGTCAACTAATGGCATACGCTCATACGTTGGCTTGAAGAATATCCAACCCATGTGAGAATAAAATAGGCCTCGGGTTGCCGCGTAGCTAGCGAGAAGTTAGTTATTAGAATTTGAAAAAATTCCGTTGGAACTCACGGGTCGTGAACAGGATCGTCAGTAAATCTCTGAATCACAGCATGAGAACAAAGTTCGGCCTTTAGGGTGATGTAGAGACGCACATGATGCAGACGATGTCTGAGACACCTGGAAACAGAGAGAAATATGGTATGACGCATCGAATTGACTCTTCGGAAACACACGTACCACCACTTTTCATCGTGTCAAACGTGTGGTCAAGACAAAGACATCGATACGCACTCACTTTAATAGAGCCTTGGAAGGCCGATGAACCCAATGCCGCCAAAATAATTCTAACACCCAATGCCGCCCGGAATGCACGGTGCGAATATAGACGATGATAACCAACAGTAATTCTTCAAAATTCACGATTTGATGACCCCATCGTTTCAAAATGTATACAATTTTTTTACACACCCAAAGTCAGCTAACTGCCACAGGACGACAGACAAAACAAGTGTAGCCCGTGGCACTTCGTGGGGAGGCCAAAAATACACGCCGAAAGCAGCAGCAATGTGAACAGCAACAAAAAAGATACTGTTGCTCCACCATATCTTGGGAGAAGCAGGCACGGGTGTCGTTGGGGTACCCATGTCTGCTGTTTACTGGCTATCGCCGAAGTCGACGCGAAGGGCACGTTGGGAGAGAGAAGTGCGTGGAATTCAAAAAATTTCTAGTCTCCCGCAGTCAGACTACAGGAACATGATGATAGTCGATCACTATAATGTAGTCTGATTCAATTTGACAGCGTTTACCAGGACCTGAAAAAACACGTGACTGCACGTGCTGGTAAGTCCAACTCATTTGATGTTGAATACGCGATGTGCTGTCACATACCTGTCAAGTTTAACGTATTCCTAATGGTGCTCCTACTCTGTGACTATCACAAATGAACCAGAGACTATGGAAGGATCCTCGCGTGATTTTTCCAATGTAAACCCACTGCTCCCACCTGTAATTTACACTACACTGTAATGGCCATTGTATGGCCTTATGTCCTGTCTGGTATTCAATCTGAAGCGCCGAACGACTCTCCCGACGTATATGATATTATATCAGTATTTAGCGGCAGAGAAAACGGCCAGTCGGGAACTCCATTTGAACGGTTGGGCCATCTTGAGAGTTTAAACTAATTGATATTTTGAACGTGACCACACGTGATCTGCTAACTTCCTTGGTCGACTTGAACCAATTGATTCAGACTAAAAAATTTCCATCACGTAACGAATTTGCGATGTCAGGTTCGGTGGATTGGTGTCGAGATCATCGAGATCAACAATGCTTATAACGACAAACTTGAAGATCTTCACATGCCGGTGACACTAGGTGTGTCATAGGAAGATCAACTAACAAGAACCTTTATATGTACGACTCGGACAAACTTTACTTGACAGGAATCACCGTAAAGATCCTCTATAAATTCGGAACCATATAATCAAGCAGAAATCACTGGCCCATAGTAAGAACGTGCTCTTGCCATGCAGCATCGGTAATGAGTCTCACTTCTCGTATCTGCTGTTCATGACTCCTCCAGATTCCCCACTCGCCTTCGCCAATTCCCATACCCATACCCTCACGCTTGTAGGACATGCCACCTTCTACCCAACTGCCGCCGCTGAGGTGAATTTCCTGCAAACCATGAGGTAAGAGGGTGTCCAACATTAGGCCGACAGTCTCCGGATTAATCCCGGATCCCGGAAGAATAGCCAAGGCCCACGGTTCTTCCTCGGCCAGACGCTGTGTGCTCTGAAAAAGGGACGCTAAGGTTTCGAGGGAAGCTGGCGCCGATTTCCCTTGCCCGCTGACAATTGCAATTATTAAAAACATCGCAATGACCAGATTGCCGAATGTGCTACCTTGTCAAAATTCGGGAAATTCCTCCGATGCTAAGAATATCACGGAGTGCTGAGTCCAACAGGGCCACTTGAGTTCTTTATCGACAGATTTGCAGTGAAACAAGAAACACCTTCGTCGACGTCACGGGTCATGTCAAATGCTCTATGAAAGCAAACTACCAAAGGAATCAATCGGTATAGTCAAAATACTAAAGATTGTCCGTACCTTCCAGAGGTAATGCCTCATCTACGATCCTGGGAATATGTCAGCGCTTATTCTATCTTTGGTCGCAACCACGAACATTTTGGTACGCTCAATGTCCACTCTTCCATCGGCAGTCAAAAGTCCTGCAACGATTCCACGGACGCCGTACCGCTTAAACACTCGGATATCTTCGAGCATGACCTCCATCTCATTGTCCGAATAAAGGAAGTCGCCGGTTCGAGGGCGAACCATGGCCTAAGCAGGACCGACAGACCAAACGAGCAACGATAGGAATCAGAATAAATTGCGGGGTCAAAGGATCACTAGAAGTAAGATCGAGAGGTGCATTGATATAAGACTCGCCAACCATAATAGGCACAGTGTTGACTGCTTTCTGCACTGCTTTAAGCAGTCCCAGGCTGGGGGTCGTTCCACCGCCAAGGCCCAAGTTTCCGCAGAGTTCGATTCTGTCTGCGCCCGCACGAACAGCACTGCGACCAAAAATAATAATTTAGCAAGTACGACAAGCACCAGCACGATTATATCAAAAAAAACCAACTTCAACGCGGACTGAACGGAGTCGACACAAACTTCGATGAGAATCGGAGAGCCTGAGCTTGAAGTTATCATCGCAAAGGATAGGTCTCAAGACTCAGCAAAAGATGAAGCAGAAAGCAGATGGCACGAAGCACATGTGATGGTTCTAGATATATCGCGAAACAGGAGGCAGAAGAATGTATGAAAGCCGAGTACAGTAGTAATAGTAACTTGAAGAGCCTAACTTGAAAAGCAGTCACGGTTGAAAGTTGAACTCAAATAATTTGCACGTGATGCCATTGCGCTAAAACGCGTGACGTCATCAATCGAGCCAGCAACTGCAATACTTACAACCAGGCATACATGTCAATTATACTAGAAACTTTGCTAGTACTGTCAACAAAAATGTGTATGTCCAATTTACACAAGTCTCATTTCCGAAAGATCTAGACTTCGACGAAACGACAACAAATCACCTTCCCAAGTCCTCATAAAACCCAACAGTCTTCCTGACATCTGGGCAAATGGCCAGCCTTACCCTCTCACAGTCCTGAACGACCCCTTTACCTCTGCTTTCCAACCACTTGCCGAATCCGACAATTCCACTCTCATCGCCTGTCATACCAGCAATACCGCCCGTCTCGTTCCTCACCATCTTGGCAAGTTTATCCTTCTGAAAGGACCACTTGAGCTTGCGCATCACGGGAAGGAGGGAACGGGAGACAGTGAGCGAGGACGACTCGACGTCTGGAAGGACGTGGGACTGATGCAGGGACTTGAGTAGTGCAAAAGGGGGCAACGAGCGGCGACGGAGGTGGGAAGAGAGAAAGCTCCCGGTGTGTCTACGCTGCAGCATGAGACCCGATTCATATTGTACAACAGACTACAAGGTATTGGAGTCAGCTGCGATGCGACGTGCCGGATAAAATGCCTTACATGGTGAGAGTAGAAATAAATCCCCATCCTCCATCTTCTCTCGATTCCTAGTCCGCGCATGATACCTCTATGAATCAAGTCGGCGACTGTAGGTCTCAATGCCAGTCCCTTAGGGCTTAGTCCGAACAGAGAGTGCTTGACGCGTGAGGGTGCAGTAATTCGTATGCGGTTCTTATGTAGAGCGGGGTCGGATGCGAGGCGAGCGAGGAAAGGAGACAGCAGAGAAAGGGAAGCAAGGTCGGGAAGGTCGAGATAAGAAACTGTGTGGAATTTAGTTAGTATTTGAGATTTGGATGTGAAGGAACACACATATGTGCAAAATAACTTCCGGGGGTATAAGCAAGAGAGTGAGCGAGGTATTGGTAGACATTGTGGTACCGATGGTGCTGCAGTGGCCGCAGTCACTCTGGCAACTCAGCCCAATTCGGGTTAGCAACAGCACGTGACTAATTTCGTCTATGGCAATATTAATTACTGCCTGAGCTTGACCTGCCGACTGTTCAGTGCAAGTTGACGTTCAGTGTTCACAAAATGCTGCATCGATTGACGATCGGAAAGGGGTGGTGACTATACATGCGGCTACCGTTGGTAGAGGAAATTCCACAAAAATTGGAAAAAGTTGTATCAACAACCAGTGGAATAGTGAATGCAGAGTGGGACTCGGATGTATGTAATAATGGGAGGTACTTGGGTGGGACGTGAAGTGTAAACAAGACACGGCTAATAATACAAATATTAACATAAAGCTTGCAAAGAGGCATGATCAATGATGGGACCGTCCGGCTCACGACACGCGAGTGGTCGTGACATTAATTTTCCATATGATGCGTGTCCAGACTCACAGGCAGTCGGTGTAATTCGTTCCGTTGGGAGAGTTTTGAGCGGAGGTTCTAAAATGGAGCTGCAAGAGAGCGAAGACGATAGAGGATGTCGATCCGCGAACGATGCCTTGCTCACATCGTCGACGTCTCCTTTTCCACGTCTATCCTGACCCCCCTGATATCATCGAGACTCGGGGCCTTGACAGCCCTGAACCCCATCTCCAACGAATGACAATCAGGTGCCGGCCTCCCTCCATGCTCCTCACTCACCGGCTCACCATCCTGGCCACCAACCGCCGTACTAAGGCTGCCCAGCTCCATCATCTCAACGGCATCCTGCTCAAGGTCCAAATCCATACTATCCGGAGGGATGCTTCCGATAGTACTGAGTAAGATATTGGAGCTGACGGTGGTAGTAGTAGTTATGCCACGAGTGCGGCGGATGTAAGCTCCGCTCGCGCTTTTGTTAGAACGATGACCGGGCGGAGTGAAAGGAGAGCCTTGCTGAGTTACAGATTTGGTGGTGAAGGCTGCAATGCCGGTGCCTTCGGAGTGCGAGTCAGTTTCGGAACCGCGTTCGCGGAGATCAAGGATCTTGGACGGTAGATAAGGTCAGTATATGCGATTGGGGCGGTGAGTGTTCACTTACGAGACGGCAGGCTAAGACGGGTCCCAACATGACACTCAAGGGAATGTTGATAGCAGATATTACTTGACGAGGTCTGAGGCGACATGAGCAAATGACCTGATGGTGCCCAAGGAGAAATACGCACTGGAGGTAGAAAATGCCATTGATCTGCGGTAGTCATATGAGAGGATGTAACAACAAGAGAATTCGATGCTTACCAAGTTGGCAATGGATATCAAAAAATAATAGAAAATGCCTGCAAGATGTCACTTTGGAGTACAAGTTTGGACGATGTCATAGCGTACATACCTTCGCGGAGAAATGTCTGAATGAGCCTGCTGCTCGGTCCACCGTTACGGCGACGAATGCTGATGGCATGGTAAACAGTCATGACGGTGACGAGGGTGTCAAAAAGGAGTGGAGCGATCTAGTACAAAGGTAGGTAATATTATGTTGGTTTGATCACTAATGACCGGAATTGAGAACGTACAAAAAAACCTGCAAAGTCAACGAGTTCAGAAGAAAAAAGCTAGTTATGAGGACGGGCGACATACCCAGAAGATGAGCTGAGTGAGGTTTCGACCTGGGAAAACAAGGTCCACGATCCTGGAATGTCGTTGTAGGTCAGGAAAATGTCGACAGCGAACGCGGAAAACCACCCACAAAAGGAGGCTTAACAAAGGGCAGTACTGATTTCCAGTTAATTAGTATTCGAAGAAAGAGGAAGGAAGCAACGAACGAAGCATCTGAGTCGTAGCGACATAAAGTTGGTAGGCGACGACTCCCCCAAGTGCAGAGAGGAGAAACCCAAGTACAAATACGTTTCGATTGAAGAAAGCGTAGGTTCGGATGAGCAGTACAGCTGCATGTATGCGTCATCGTCAGTAGCCCCCGTGGAAATCAGGATGGAAACGGACATTCGGAGCCGACTTGGTTCCACATAGCGAGAGCGACCGGAATCTGGAAATGAACAGAGTCAGGTATGGCATGACCAACAAGGAGAAATAATGGAACAAACTCTGAAAATCCTTTCACACGTCTCTATTGAATGGTCCAGTACGAAGCAGAAGAGCAGGTATGGTACTACTGCTATCACCCAGTAACTAAAGCAAAACGCAGTGAGTTCCACCAGATGTTTGGTGTAGGTAAAGACTTGCCGGCAAAAGAGGTATGCGAACTTGACGGGTGTCCAAGTCGTCCTCCAGACCTAAATGTGAGAATGTTCAGCAGGGAGACAACTAGAATAGAATATGGGATATTTACGAAACGCCATTCCCTAGACAAACTGATGACCCAGTCCCAGAGGACTACGGCATCTGCAGCCAAATACACGGGTTAAAGAACGGACAGATACATGCGCCATAAATGCCGCTTACACATGGCTAGGAAATCCGCGGTGAGCAGAACATCAAGAACTCGTGAGGTCAGAACTACGTACAACAAAAGTATACCTGAGTGACATAGATGAAATGCTGTGCTGTATTAAGGGTGTTGGTGGTGGGTATTTCGTCGTCCATTGTTGACGGGCGAGGGAGGGAAGAGAGGTAGAGGACGTGCTGGAAAGGAAGATTGTGGTTTGGAAACAAGAAATGAGTAGAGGAAAAGACAAAAGGGATGTTGTCCAGTGCGGTGAAGTGAACTGGGAACCGGTCTGGCGCGAGTCTGGCGTTCCACAAACTCTACGAGAAGCAAACGCTTTGAGCGAAAAGAATCAAAGTCAAAAAAAAAACCCTTAAAAGAATTGCCATGCTCCTCACTTTGGCTAATTCGCTTCCGGATTCCTTGGTCCCTCTGTTCCACAGCTATCCGTTGCCCTAACCACCGACCGCAGTGCTTGTTTTGGGTATTTTACTTCCCGATGGAGTTGACAAGGCGCTCGCCCACGTTGGATCAGACGGTGATTTTCCGTGGGTAGCACCACTTTTGCTTTGTTTATTTAAATCCGGTGATCTTTTAAGTAATCGGCAGAGACTTAGTACGTATTTCAACCCGGACTCTGCCGTTCAGACTGACGGAAGGAATACTGCCAGAGCCTAACAGCCTACAGGACTGGTTCTGTAGTATGTAGATCGAAGCATGCAGTGATGCATCTATTTAATCTACGTCATCATCCATCCACGCGTTTGACGAACTTTATAAAATGAATTGAAGGGTCATGGACCAATCCAGTCCCACGCTTTGGTCTTTCAGTCTCACCGCATGGTCACCCTGGATTAAATCGAACATCGAGCCCGCCATGTCTTCCAGCGTACAGCATCTACGCCTGCGTCGGCCAGAACCCTCAAAACCTAAAGCCCAGCCGGCACGGCACACAGGCATTCTGCAGGACCAGCTTCGCAGGTCAGCACTTTCAATCATTCTCACTCACATTCTCAAGGCGACCCAAGAGCAGCACGGCGTCCTTGGACTCCAAGTTTTTCTCTCGCCGTTCGTATCTTGTTGCTCGTGCGTGTAGCAGGAGCCATGTATTCGAATATCGACGACTGTGATGAAGGTTCTCTCCATCTCGACTCACCCATCATCCTTCGACATGTTTAACTTTTCCTTCATTAGTCTTCAACTTCTGGGAACCCTTACATTTCCTTGACAGAGGCCATGGGTTTCAAACATGGGAAGTCTCCCCTGAATTCGCTATCCGGAGTTGGGCATATATCGTCCTTCACAAGCTGCCCACTCAAATTGTATTCCTATTTCTTGGACACGACAAAGTGAGTAACAGGTCAATACCCTATCGTTGTTCTGGTAATAACCAACCTCAAGAGACCGGCATTCTTTGCAGTTCGCATCTTCTTGGCCATACTATCTGTCCTCGCCGAGGCCAAGTTCTATCGAACCGTATCCGAAAAGATCAACGAGAGAGTTGGTCGTTACCTCTTCTTTATGCTTCTTGTCAGTGCAGGCATGTGGAATGCCTCGACAGGTAACGCCTCTGCTCCTGTCTCAACCGCATTTGAATCTTAATTGTGGCATAGCTCTCCTTCCCTCCTCATTCGCCATGTACACAAGCACGTTGGCATTTTCATACGCAATGGCACCTCCAAGTAACCAAAACAACCGGCGAACCGTGTCAGCGA
>Ga0210383_10004076_pt1 | contig 12971 bp, 19 predicted proteins | sample IncBWC14OmetaG_FD_160072 | JGI IMG/M metagenome (GOLD analysis project Ga0210383, IMG submission 160072) | Forest soil microbial communities from Barre Woods Harvard Forest LTER site, Petersham, Massachusetts, United States - Inc-BW-C-14-O ...
TGTAAGTTTTGTTCACCCAGCCCTAGTATGCTGACCTAATTTTGACCCAATTTCTTATCCCTCTAGGCAAATTGCTTCTTTTGATGAGAGATTTCGAAAATATTTAAAATTGAACGAGTTATTTTTCAACCATAAATGGCCATGTTTGTCATAGGTGACATCGAAAATGAGTCACCCACAATACGAGGCCTTACCATGACTAGTCCCTGGCAAGCCCCTGGAAACTACTTTTGCCATGCCCTTGACAATATTTTCCGACTGTCCCAAACCCATTCGCAAGAGGTAGTGGGAAAAAAAAATCCAAGTCAAATTGGCCACTGTCAAAAAGTAGTGACCTATAGGCGGGCACCATATCTAATTGGGGCACGTTCACTGGTTGCTAGACTCGAGCCAGCGTTAGCGCACTATCCAGTCTTGATTCCGAGAACGCGGACAGAGGGAAAAAAGGGGGATATGTGGTTCGTAATAGTAGGGAAGTGATCTCTTGCCTGTGAGTCATCCTTTATAATGGCTGGCATACTAGCTGGTTACCGATGCATCTAGTTCTCGATCACCTTGAATCCAGGTAAAGGTTCCCGGTATTTAAGAAACACATTCCTCTGCTGTGCCCGTCTGATTTACATCATTCCGCTCCAGCATGTGGCCGTGCTCTTTGACACCGTACTCTTTGAATCCAGCCGCCCATTCCAGAGTCGCCCAGGCCATCCTTTCGGTTCACTATAGTCATATGAACACCCATCCAGATACGTCTTTAATGACCTCTGTATAGGCTTCAAGACGTTTCTAAAAGTTGTACCTTGCTTGTTCAGGTTCGCCCATTGTTCCGCGAAAGAACTCGGCGGAATTCGGGAACATCTGACAGAAACCAAAGAATAAGACTAGCCAATCCAATCCAGGACACTGCCATTTATTGTGGGTATGAACGATAAGGAGCTGCTCCGGCTCTAATGGTTTGGGCTTGCAAAGTGATGCACTTGCACTGGATTCAGGATCCGGATGACAAGTGCATCATCCTGTGTTTTCCATTTGTTGTCCAGGCGACACGATCGAAATTGTTGAAAAAGGAATAAAATGCAAGCGCTTGATTATCTCACGTGTTCTCACTTCCCACGCGAGCTGTAATGGAAGCTTCTTCGATTTCTCCCTGACTGCTGTCTGTTATATTTTATATCTCCTTCTAAAACCTCACAAAGCTCCAAGTCGTAGTCGTTTCTCCATCCCCCCCTCCACAAACATCCACGACCTCCAGACCACGACATGGCGAAGGCCAAACAAGAGCAGAACCGCCATAGATCCCTTTCCGACCCACTCGCCGCCGCTCTTCTCCCCCCACCTAACGAAACACTCGCTGAGAGGGAGACAAGATTGATAGCTGAGAATGAGGCTAAGAAAGTCAGCGATGGCATCGATGATATGATTAGGCAGGAAAGGAACGATCGGAAAAAGTCGAGAACAGAAGTCAATGTGTTACTTCTTGGTCAGTCGGAATCTGGCAAGAGCACAACTTTGAAACGTGAGCACTATTCTCCCTCTTCTTCGTGCATATTTCTCTACGGGCGGTATCTGAGTGGTTGCGGGTGTTCTGTGAGCCGTTTCCTGGTCAGTCTGACTAGGAGGTGGTAACGGACATTACTCCAACCTCCATTTGGTAACGTGTGAGTTGCGCCCAACTTGCCACGCGCAGTACTATTTTGTTTTCAATTTTCAGGGATATCCAGCGCTGTTACCACAATAAACATGTGGCATTTTGGGCCGGGGTGCAAACAAGAGCGAACCCTGTCACACTAAACAGCGCCTTGATAATTTGCACCCAGACGCGTTGCAGCAAGACCGGAGGCTCAAAAACTCTCCGGGGTCCGTTCAACCTGATCCCTCAGAGGCCGCTCTAGAAGTATATATTCAATGGTCACTAATGGTTTCATTCAACTCAGAGTTCCAGTTGTTGCACACTCCTGCTGCGTTCCACGCGGAACGGATCGCATGGCGAGCCGTAATTTACCTGAATCTAGTCCGATCTATTCGACGGTGAGCTCCTCTCACCAACAACATAATTCCGAAGATTCAATGGGAAATCGATTAGAATACTAGATGCGCTCACTCCAGAACCCGATAACGTAGATGACCACGATGATATTGACTCTCTAGAGACAGCATCAGTTATCATATCATCCAACGGCCGACCTCCCTCCGCAATCTCGGGTACCAAAGTCCCCAACTACGAAGTGTACCGCCAACACCTTGAACCTCTAGTCGAACTTGAAGATCGGCTAATTACCCTGCTTTCCTCACCTGATGAAGACGAAGCTACTCACCTCGACCCGACCATTCCTAGCTGGAATGGCTACTCCCATGGGAACGACAACGGAACCACGATTGCTGCACCGCAGAATGGCAAAACTGCGGGGTGGTCCAACGGCCGTCCAGCACCCACCATTTACATCCCCCCAACGAAGCAAACTAAGATGTCTTTGGCGCGCCCTCCAAATGGGAACGCTACGTCATCTAGCCAGCACTCTTCACCGGCCAGCAGCAAGACTGTATCCAAAGATTTCTCGGTACATACGTCGACGAACTGGAAGAAGGCGTTTGCCCTCGGGGGCAAGTCAAAGAGCCCAAAGAGTGCACATTCGGGCGAGATTGAGGGGTGGTGGGAGGACCCTGATGATCCTGTACACATTTTGAATGCGTGCGCTCCGGCAATGGTGGAGTTGTGGAGAGATCCAAAAGTGAGAGCGCGCCTGAGGGAGAAAAGATTGCGGCTTGAAGAGAGCAGTGGGTTGTGAGTGTGGTGACCCTGTTATTTCGCATCTATTGCTGATAGTTCCGTCCTTTCGTTAGCTATCTGGATGAAATCCCCAGGATCACGGCCAAAAAATACATTCCAACGGATGGTTTGTCACATTTTGTTGCGGCATTCTAAATTATTCAGACAAGCTGATAAACCCCGTTCTCTAGCGGACGTTCTCAAGGCAAGACTGAAGACAATGGGCGTTGTTGAACACACATTTTCAATTTCCTCGGGAAGCAACCGAGGTGTCCAATGGCGTATTTATGATGTAGGAGGAGCGAGAAACCAGAGACAGGCCTGGGCACCGTATTTTGAAGATGGTGATTAGGTTTAAATACAAGTCAATGACCGAGATCTTCTGAACCCTCATTTCTTTGCAGTCAATGCCATAATCTTTCTGGCGCCCATTTCCGCATTTGATCAAGTTTTGACGGAGGTACGGCGGATTTCATTCATTACTCCGAGACCCATGCTTGATATGCGTTCTTTGCTCCAGGATCCACGAGTGAACAGATTGGAGGACTGCTTGTTGCTATGGAAAGCAATGGCGTCGAACAAGTTGCTTGCAAGTGTTAACATCGTGCTGTTTCTGAACAAGTGCGATCTCCTTCAGGTACATTGGTTCATCGTGGCACTGTAAACATTGCTATAATGATGATTGAAACAGGCGAAACTCGACGCTGGTGTACGATTAAATCAACACATGATTTCTTATGGTGATCGACCAAACGATTACGATTCGGTGTCGAAGTGTACGTGTTTCATTCTTTACAGATGCTTCAGATTCTTGAGTCCTCCTCATTGCCACTAGACTTTCGCAATAAATTCGGCGCTCTGCACCAGCAATTCACGCCTAACAGAGAACGAGAACTTTACAGCACGTCAAATTTGTTTCGTCCTCGATGTCTTGCTGATGCGTTATCCCATCCAGTACATTTAACGGCTGTCACGGACACACGACGAACATCGACCATCATATCCAACGGTTTGTCTAACAATCTATGCAAGAGGGAGGACGACTCTCACACCTGCTTTGTTTACTTCTGTCAGTGCGAGACATCATCATCAAAAGAAACCTCAGGTCTCTCCAGTTGGTTTGACCGAAATCCCTTTTCATCGCATGTTTCTTTGCTTTCAAACCATCTCGCGTTCGCTCCTCTTTTGGACTATGCATTTCCTTTTGTTTTCCGCCACGCTCTCTACCCATCGTGGTCGTCCTGACAATCCAGTGACGCAGACCCATCAATTTTGAAGTTGCTTATTTGTTTCTATATACGATACCATCCAGCCACTCCTCCCTCTTTCATTTATCGCACCGGTGGCTTTACGCTATCCACCAACTTAATTTCAATACATAATTCCCCCCAACACATAGCACCCCATCGTTCCTTTGACTTTTGCGATACCCACCAACAAATTCAAGATCTCCTTTCGCTTCTTCTTTGATTTCTTCCAGATTTTTCGTGTTCTTTTGAATTCCCTCTGAGAGGGACTTCAAGTTGTAGCAACAGAAGCTCATTGTACACGTACTTGCACATATGTTATACTAGCGCATTTATCGGGTTTTCACGTGACTGAGGTCCAGAAAATAGTCTTCCGAATTCGAGTTGTAGCATGCTTTCCCGACGGACCCAAACTCTCCGGAATTTCACAACATTCAAAACCTCATCACAAGCAGCACGCACCTTCTGCAAGCCTAGACCTGCGGCTATTTTTCTTGTTGCGCACTCCAACCTATCTTTGAGGAAGATGTCAACCATTACCACACATTCGTCTCTGAACATCGTTTCCACCCCCCGTAAATCCTCCTCCTTAGCTACCATCTTCTTATGTATTCCTTAGCCTTCTTCCTACATCCACAGATGCCCCTGCCGCCATCGGCCCCTACTCCCAAGCAATAAAAGCTGGGGATCTCCTTTTCTGCTCTGGGTGCATCCCATTGGACCCTTCCACAGCCCAAGTCGTGAGTGGAGGGATCGATGCGCAGACAAAGCAGGCACTACAGAATTTGAAGGCAGTTGTTGAGAGTGGGGGGAGTCAGTTGGGCAAGGTCGTTAAGACTACGGCAAGTTCCGATACAATTCATCTTGTTTCTTCCCTCATCTAATGGACATGTATTTTGTGCGCCTTACTTTGATGTGTCCTGTATGTTAGGTATTCCTCAAATCGATGGAAGACTTTTTGACCGTCAATGGGATCTACGCGCGGTTCTTTGGCGAGCACAAACCTGCGCGGTCGGCTGTGGAGGTCGCGAGGTTGCCGAAGGATGTCTTGGTCGAGGTTGAGTGTATTGCGAGGTGCGTTGATTGTTTTGGGCCGAGTAAGATATAATTTTCGAGTGACATCGCTTACATTTGTGGCTTGATATGGGTTACAGTTTGAAATGAGTGAGGAAAGAGGAAAGAAAGAAATAAGACAGGAATGGGAACATTGGTAACGCGATTACAGGAAGTTGGAGGAAATGTCGGGGTTACCTGAAAATGCAGCTGCACTTAAATTTATTCGGTCAGCCTGAGGAATTTCGAAAGCCAAAGCCATCCACCGTCAAGTAATATGACATGTTACATAGCATCGATAACTTCCTTGAGTTTCGTCTCATCTAAAATCTCGAATCCCTTGTCTGGTGTAACCTTTTCACGCGAATATGATAGGGATCAATCAGTACAGATTCACTGAATTGACTCAGGTGTAATGGATGGAGGACGCACTTGAGCCAACTGAACGTTATGGTGATCTAGTTTCTCCTCCATTACTTGCTTCAGTACACGGAGAGTTAATGTTTGTGCTTCTTGAAGCGTCATTTGCTGGATACATCGATTGATGGTTAACTAGAGTGCGCAAATTATGGAGAAAGGGGTTAGGCAACACACCTTGTGCCATTTATCCTGCAGCTCACTCTGTGCTGCTTCCGACCCTGACCCAATCGCTTTCGCATCATACCGCATAAAGGTACCAGAAGGATCAGTATGGTACCTGCAACAACTCAGTCCATCACCAACACACCCAAAACAAAACCACACTCACAGCTGTGGTCCCAGTTCATCAATCCCCGCAATCAACAGCGCAACCCCAAACGGACGACTCATCATTGCCTCCTCGTCATGAACACTCTCCCCAAACCTCAGCGCAAGATCACACACCGCCTGCGTCGCGCTCTCGACCTTGATCTTCTCATCATAGGTAAAGGAATGGTTTTGGGCAGTGACGCGGGCATGGTCGATCATGGTGCGGGCGTCCGCTGTGAGACCTGACATGGCGCAGCCGAGGTGGGAGTCGATTTCCATTATTTTTTCGATGGAGCTAGATTCGAGGAGGGGCGATTGGACGCGCTTTTCTACGGCGAGGACGACACCTTGGGGTGTACGGATGCCGACTGTTGTTGAGCCCAGCTGTAGTAGGACGCAAGGTGATCATATGTTAGACTTGGTCATGCAATGTGAAGAGTCTGTGCAAAGCGCACTTTGATAGCCTCAATGGCATATTCCACTGAATACAGATGTCTCATTCAGTATTCTACCACAAATACTGGTGTGAAGCATAAGTACCTTGGAACAAACGTCCTTCGGGAGAGAAAGTGTTGACACCTCGGTCTGAAGGTCACGTTAATTCTTTGAGAAGTGGAAAGTGCTCAGATTTACCGTACCATATTCTGAACGCGTCAAAAACATAATTGCAGTAAGATATGGTAGCAGGGAATGAAAAGCGAGAAACTGCAATGCGTCTCCTCGACGCGCGTTCCAGCCGTGGGAACTTGCGAATTTTCACGTCTGTTTGAGGACTTTTCTTGTCCTGTCGTTCTTTCTCTCGCAGTGTCATAATCAACCCGGTAGGACAGCTGTGGCCATTCGATGTATCCCATAAATTGGAATACAAACTATTTTTCTTCCACTGAATGACCCATTACTCCCAGCAAAGACGAACGTGGGCAGATCGCGATAAAATCGATCATCCCAAACTTATCCTGTAACCACCATGTCCACTCCGGAACTTACCCCCTCAGACCTGCAATCCATCTTACTGTTCACAGTTGCCCTAGCACGCACAGCTGGTGCACTCATCCTCGAAGGCTCTGAAGCTATCCAATCTGCGTCATCCAAAGACTCAGACGTCGGCGAGAAGAAGAATTCGGTTGATCTAGTGACGGAGTATGATGTTAGAGTAGAGGAACTTGTGAAGAAGGAGATCAAAGTTGCATTTCCCGGATTTAAGTTGTGCGTGGTTTGGGTCATTCAAATTTGGGTTCATTATCTGAACATCGATGTGTGAACAGCATTGGGGAAGAATCCTATTCTGCTGGGGTCCGCGCTCCGTTGACGGATGAGCCCACCTTTTGTGTTGACCCCATTGGTGAGGACTTCAAGACACAGTATTCTTGACTCTATCCCATTGCGGCCTCGACAGATGGGACAACAAACTTCGTCCACGGCTTCCCATACGTCTGTATCTCCCTCGGACTCATATACAAACGCAAACCAGTCCTAGGCGTTATCTACAATCCCTTTCTCGATTATCTCGTGTGTATTCAACCTTGTTGCATCTCACTTACGTTCCCATTGCTTGCCCTCATTCATCCGCAACTGGATGACAGTATACCGGAATCAAAGACCAAGGTTCCTACCTAACCCGCAACTCCGGCAAAGCCCTCAGACTGCCACTCTCCTCTCCTCCCAAGCCCCTCCCTTCGCTCTCCCAAGCGCTCATCGGTTCGTTCTTTCCCAGCCCTTCCACCTTGCCCCACGGTGCTCATACCCGTTTCCTGCCTCCGGCATACAACTCTTCTCACAGCGGTCGAATGGGGCTCAGACCGCGGTCTCTCCACCCTCTCCGGAAAATCCTCGTCCTTCTTCCGCCTTGCCGGCAACCCGGCCCAAGGCATCACCAACGGCAAAATGGCGCACTCTCTCCGTTCCCTTGGGAGTGCTGCACTCAATTTCGCGATGGTTGCACAGGGAGGGTTGGATATGTATTGGTGTGTTGTCTGACTACTTCTCGTTGCTTCTATGCTTCCTTGTGTATGGTATGGGACTAAACCTTCTGGCTAGGGAAATTGGATGTTGGTCATGGGATGTATGTGCAGGGATAGTCATCGCGCAGGAGGCAGGAGGAGTGGTGACGGGGTCGCATGAAGCATTCACATCTTCGTCTTCTTCTTCATCCTTCGGGGACGTGACGGAGGAGATATTGACGGGGAGGAAATATGTTGTGGTGAGAGCCGTTGGGGATACCGACGTGAGTTCATCTTTTTCGTTGTAATGTGAGTTTTGTGGCACGACTGAACGGCGGTTTGGTGTGCGCAGACTGAGAAGGGAGTTGAAGCACAGCAAAGGCTGGTTGGAGAGCTTTATGGGACTGTGGAGGATGTTGAGGCTAATTGATAGACGGACTGGCTATAGATGCACAGTATCATATAGAACGACAGCAGAATAAAGTCTGAGAAAGAGGAATTATGATTGTGTTTTACCCAGTGCTCTTTAGAGGGGCTCTATTTATCTTCGGAGTCTGTGATATTGGTGTATAGTCCCCAACGAGGCCTAGTAACCTACACAATCAACCTCAAGGCCAAGAATCCAATTCAACAGAGACAAGACTCCACATCTGTATTCATTCATCCAGTACTCCATCTGCTTGTACTTCCCACCCCTCCCGTACATCATCTCCCCCGACTGGCATCCTCATGGCCACGTCTTCCTTCCCCTAATCCTGTCGCCAAGCACGAGCATGCCGACAACTATAAAAATCCTTCCAGCCATTCCACGTCTTGCTGTTGTCCGACGGCGAGCGTGATGAAGAAAGGCATATGCCGAGCGTTGGAATGGGGTTGGATGCTAGCACATATCGGGGTTGGGTGTAGATGTAGAGGGTAGGAAGAGAAACAGCAATACGTGTGAGTAATAGGCAAGTGTGCGTTTGCTCAGAAATCGACACACTGCCATTCGCTATGCAGAAAATATCAGGTTCTTGATTAATGTGAGCAGGATGGAAGGAATGCTCACATCAGTAGCACCCCACGTTTGCAACACATATAGAACTGCTTCACAACGAAGCGAATTAATGAATTCTTCAGGTCTCGAGACAACCCGTCAAAGCGGGATGCATGGAATGTAACGGAGATCGCATAGAGTTGTGCAACAACATTAATTACCATGAGAATCTGACAAAGGATAAAATTTTGGTGGAACCGTGTATTGTCCATGAAGCCGGGGAATCGAGCTTAGGGTGAAGTCGATAATAAGAGAGGCGAGTGAGACGAAATGCCTAGACATAGGCCACCAGGTTTGGCTCCCGCTCTTGCTCCATGTTGTCCTCAACTTCCATGAGCCTTCGAGTCTTGTCCGTTCCCGCCTGCTCGTCTTTCGGACCCAGAATGGGAGGATGCGAATCCTTCTTCGAGAACAGGCCCATTACGCTGCCTGGCGAAAAATGCGAGACTGAAGTAAAAGTGTAGAGAGTACGTTGCTTATGGGGTTCGTCCATGAATTTGTTGGTTTCGAAAGCGACACTGATGGTGAAGCTGCCCACTGCGAGGACCCGAAGGAGTTGCAGGTAGAGTATTAGAACGGAAGATTATCTATTTCATATTCGGGAGATGCGAAAGCGATCGACTCGATCATGATCGATCGAGTAATGTTTGATTCCATCTACCAAGTATTTGGGACGATGGACTGGTCGCACGGGAGGATAAACCGTTTCACTGATACGTATACAGCGGTGACCCAAGCGTGACGCATGGTCTCAAGGATGCATCCACTACCAAATCGAACAGCTGCTTTGGAGAGCGTTCAGAAGTCGCCACCCAGAGGACTGAGCATGTCACCAATCCGATGACAATACCATCGTCGGTCGTCGGTTGTCGGCACCCACGACATGGCGATGAAATTGTTGGTAAATTTGGGTCACGACGGAATGCACAAGCCACCAGGGTCCAGTAAATTTGACCCAGAAGTTCCGGGAGAGCGAGGTAATTAAAAGAGCGGGATAATTTCTCCTGCGCGATCAAAGGGCGGTATGCCCGTAGATTCTGACTGCAAAGACAAACAGGCTCATATTATCGAGAGGAAGGTTCCCTGCTGAATTGAGCGAGTGTTGTACTCCTGTTGCAAGGGTTTTCCGGGTTACAGTTTCTCAAGAAACGATGGGACCGCACGGGTGACTGACGGAGATCGGCGTTTGGCTTCGGGATCTGATTCCGCAGCGGTGCAAAAATATTTAAGGTAGTTGTGGAAAACGAAAGACATTGCGCCTGGGCTGCGAGGAGCTCGGTTAAACCTGTCACCTGCTGTAGGAACTCGCTCGTGGGGTATCAAACAATGAGAGATACTGAAGGCAACTACGAGTTGGGCGAAACATATCACCCCAAAATTCGATCATTTCTCAGGTCTCGGTCTTGAGAATCGAAGACTCACCTCGAACTGTTAGCACAACAGCAAATAATATTCTAGGAGGGAGTTGATAAGAAGGCGCATCACTGGCCGCATAGTCTTACTTGAGGTGAAGAGACCGCGATCGCTGATTTCCGAAGCCTGCAGCTGAGTAAGTTTAACTGGTCCTTGGCCCACTCGTTCCCTCCAGTGTTTCAACTGCAACACTTGCAACCACAAACAAGGAAGGATACTTGGAACATCGCTGTTTTCAAACCAGGAATACACACCAAACGTTTGCAATTGCGCATGCACAAGCACATAGTAAATCCGAAAAGAGCGAAAATAAAGTCACATGACAAAATAAAAAATCCTCACGTGTCAAATCCTTGACTCGGATATACTAAACGATGCGTACTGTGACGGTACTCATACCTTTCCCCGCCTCCGCTCCCACTCCTTAACCGTCCTCCCGGGTCCCCATACCCATCCTTGACCCAATGAACACCCTTAAAAAGCGCCCCATCGCCGGTCGCCTCCTCCCTCTCGCTCTCCGCAACTTCCCCACCTTCAAACTTGAACGTCCGCATACCCCTACAGCTTCCCCCTCCATTCCCCCAAGCACCCCTCCAACACCCTCCAACTTCTCTAACATACCAACGGGCATGAACAGCTGTAGATGATTGGAGATCCAAAGCAGCCCATTGGCGTATTCCGCGAGGGGTGGGTACGACGCAAGGCTCTGCGGGGGGGTCGTCCCTGTGTCCCTGTCCCTGCAATGCTGCGGGAGAGCGATGCGAAGAGTGATGGTATGACGAGCGATTGCGGAGGTAGAGTAACCTCCTTCTCCTTCCCTGTTCCATTCCTTGTCCTTGTCCTTTCCCTTCCTACTTCCACTCTCACTGCGATGCCTCACATACCCGACTACTGCCACCCATATCCTTGAGCTTCGTACGGCCCCCACGATGGTGGGATGAAATGGCCCTCCTAGGACCCCGTAGGCGTCTATCTGAACGTGCGCGAACGCTGTGGCGTGATATGCTAGTTGGGTTAAGGGAGGAGAGGGGTGGGGGTGGGAGGAAGGGGAGAGGAGGCGCAGGAGGTGAGTTGTTATGGTGCGAGTTGTATATGTTGTTAAGCGGAGGATTGTATGTGGATTCGGGTTTGGGTTTTGTATTGAGGGATTGGGGAGTAGATATAGGTTCTGGAGAACGAGGTCCCACGCGAGTGAGCGTCTCTGTAAAGCGTGGACACACATATATATAGATGAGGAGTGGGGTGTCGAGTAGATTTCCGAACTGGTCATGATGCTCCAGGACCCCCCGATTTTTCAGCACGCACTCCGTCCATTCCCTCCACCCCGCCCTCGCGGGCGGGTAGACTAGTGTTAAGAGGGGGGAGAAGAGGGAGGAGAGGAAGGTGGAGGAAAGCGAGTACTGCGATAAGGGCTGGGACGTTAGGTGGGTTGGGTAGTAGATCTAGGAGGTTACCAGTCTAGGCCGGGGGTTTGGGGGGAGGGTGTTGTCAGTGGGAGGTCGGGGAGACCTGATAGGATTTCGGTGAGTGTTGTGGTGTCTGGGGACTCGGAGGTCAGGATGCCTTCTGGTATGTGGTTCATGGGCTCCATTTTTGTGAAGATCAAGTCAAGGACTCGAGCCTTAATTCGATTACGTCATTAACAGCACCGTGTGCTACTAGTAGTACGTGATTCTGGCGTCGACTTTATTTATTTGTTCCGTTCAGACTCTACTCGTCATAGCTATAGGCGCTGGTCTCTCGAAGATGCCAAGTTGATTGCCGACAACAAAAAGCTTCAAGACACAGAGAACTGATCTGCAAGTTTCGAACGTAGCGGGACGTCAACAATGAGTGGGACAGGCACAGTAGGCCTTTTATGATCAATACAGACCTCGTTGGGGCGTTGGGATGGTGCGTCATTACTTAGAGGCATCAACATCCCCATCCCATCTACCACCTTCAAGCCTTCCTCCTCGATGCTCTGAGCACCGATGGGATGCGCTGCGAAACTGAATGGGGCTCCGGATATCGATCCCAAGCTCCCGGACACTTCAAAAGCTGATGCTCTAATTGTTTGACCCTAACTGACCTCCCCGTTCGCCTGGGACTTGCGCGGCACCTTTCCTTGACGAAGCTGTGATACTTTGTGGGTCCGACGCCTGGGTATCTTGAAAGGGCGCGCAGCGTCATTCCAAGGCCGTCCAAGCGAGGCGAACGCCCTGTCCAGGACATCGAAGAAAGGTTAGTGATTAAGTTGGATAGGAATGTACCCTTGGTGTGCCGGATGAGTTAGAAATAGAATGCTGAGTGAATATATGAATTTCTTACCGTGACGGCGTTCACGACTTCTGCTGGGCCTTTCTGACATGTACATTCATGGTGCGCACACTTATCATGCCCAGGAAAGAGGCTGTAATCGAAGTTTTGTAGATAGCCCTTGAAGAGATTGTTCTTGTCAGTATCCATCACATTTCCGACAGTGATGCCGCGACGGAGAACACGGTTTTTGTAAGCATCCTCGAGACCTGAGTATGCAATTCAGAATGTTGAAGGGGATGATATAAGAGGCCGACATACCTTTGACAGCGTCCTTTACGCCCCCTACCAGGGTTTGGGTCGACCCTCCTGCAGGGGAAAGAAGAATACGGGTGTGGTTGCGATCACATATATCGCTATTGGGGGTACCTGTGTGGAGGCGCGCAGAATGGTCTGGTGTCCTTTCCTTTATTCTATCTCTCTACGCTGCCGTGGTACTTGGTCAAACCGCGCAATTCATCCGCCTCGTGGTGGGCATAAATACGGTCATA
>Ga0210383_10004078_pt1 | contig 12970 bp, 10 predicted proteins | sample IncBWC14OmetaG_FD_160072 | JGI IMG/M metagenome (GOLD analysis project Ga0210383, IMG submission 160072) | Forest soil microbial communities from Barre Woods Harvard Forest LTER site, Petersham, Massachusetts, United States - Inc-BW-C-14-O ...
AATCGATCGCTCTCGTCGAACAAATCGTTAAAGACGAAAGCATCGACTGCGCCTTTTCCCGCTGCGGCCATCTGGAAGTCGCCTGCAAGCCACGGCACTTCGCCGGCTATGCGGAATCCGCGGCGCTCATCCAGCGCGAGTTTGGCCACGAATTGCGCATCATTCCAAAGAACGAACTGCGCCAGGAAATTGGCTCGGACATTTACTTCGGCGGCCTGGTGGATGAAACCAGCGCGGGTATGAATCCCGCCCAATATGTCAACGGCCTGGCAAAGGCGGCACAGCGTGCAGGCGCAAGTTTGTACGAGCACGCACGCGTCACAAAGGTGCAGCCGGAAGTTTCGAATGGCGCTCGCCGTTTCCGCGTTTCCACCTCGCGCGGTTCGTTGCTTGCCCGCGAGGTCATCCTGGCCAGTGGCGCGTACACGACTTCCGTCACGCTCGCGCTTCGCAAAAAAGTGATTCCCATCGGCTCGTACATCATCGCCACCGAAGTATTGCCCGCCGGTCTGGCCCGCGAGCTTAGCCCGCGGAACCGCATGATCTATGATTCCAAGCACTTTCTCTATTACTACCGCCTCACTCCGGACAATCGCATGTTGTTTGGTGGCCGCGCCGCCTTCTTCCCGGAATCCGAAAGCACGGTGCGGGAAAGCGCCGAACTGTTGCGTCAGGGAATGATCCAGGTCTATCCGCAGTTGCGCGAAACCAGAGTGGAATTCGTTTGGGGCGGCACGCTAGATTTCACGTTCGATGTCGTGCCGCACTCAGGAAAAATTGACGGCATGCATTTTGCTCTCGGTTTTGCAGGACACGGCGTGGCTGCAGCCACCTGGATGGGCGCAAAACTTGCCGCCGTGATTTGCGGCGACCTTGGAAATAATCCGTTTTCCTCCATCCCGTTTCCCGGCGCGCCCATCGGCTTGCGCAGCGGAAATACCTGGGCGCTCCCCCTGGCCGGCATGTACTACCGCGTCCTGGATTATTTCACCTGAACGCGATCTGTGAACGCCACGTGGGGTCAGAGCACTGCTGCGCCCCATTGTCCGCAAGATTATTCCGCTGTAGAAGTGTCTGAACCTTCCACCACAGCCTTCGTCTTTGGAAATAGAAAATACGCCACAACTCCCAGCGCCACCGGAATCGGTCCCCACTTCAAGGCAAATTTATCGCTGCCGATCAACGCCACCACGCTCATCAAGAGTGGCGCGATCACCACGTACGCCATCCCAAAGTTTCCCCAAGGAATCCGAAACGGCCTCTCCAGCAGTGGTTGTGTCTTTCGCAGGCACCAAGCCGACAACACCGTAAGCATCGTCACCGCGATGCGCAGCCACACATACACCGTCAACAATTGCGCCAGAGTTTGAAACGCTAGCAGCGCGTAAATCGTCGAAGAAATCAGAATCGCGATCCACGGCGTGCCATACTTCGGATGCTTCGCGGCAAACACCGGCGGCAAGTAACCATCTTCGGACATCGTCGACGGCATGCGCGTGCTGGTCAGAACAGTCGCATTCAGCAGCGACACCGAACACAGCACGGCCGCAATCGTCATCAGCAATCCCAGCCAGCGTCCGCCGATCAGCGTTGCCGCAGTCGACAGGTACGCGGTGTTCCAGTCCTGCCAATTTCCCAGCGCGGCCAGCGGAAGCATCGCGGGAAGAAAGTACGTCGCCACCGAAAGCGGAACCACGATCGCCAGCGCCCGCGGATAATTCTTTTGTGGATTTTCGATTTCCTCCGCCACGCTGGAGCACTTCTCGTAACCAGAATACAGCCACAGTCCCAGCGCCAGTCCCACGCCAAACACCTGGAAGCGCGGCACGTGCGGCGGAATCATCGGATGAAACGGGTTCGTGTGCCACTTTGTTGCCGCAATCACGCACAGCAGAAGAACCGGCGCGAGTACGGAAATTCCCAGTATTGTGGCGACGAGTCCCACCATCTGGATTCCGCGAATATTGATGAACGCCAGCACCGCGATCAGCGCCACGCAAACCAAGTAATGCTTCCATCCCGTCAGCGCGGGGAAAGACTTGGCCAGATAATCCGTGAACAACACCGCGTAACTCGCGCCCAGCAGCCACGACGCGCTCCAGTTCCACCAACCCGTGAGGAATCCCCAGAAATTCCCGTGGCTTCTGCGCACCCAGCGGTAAAATCCGCCCTCCACCGGAATCGCTCCGGTCAATTCAGCCGCAACCAGCGCCACCGGCACGCACCAGAACAACGGAAGGATCAGCAGGTACACCAGCGTCAACCCCGGTCCACTCGTCGTGACCATTTCCTCCAGCCCGAATGGCCCGCCAGTGGTGTACGCGAACATCACGAAAACGAAATACAGCAGCCCTGCTTTTTTGACTGCAGACCTGGTCTGGCTCAAGCTTGCTCCGCTCTACCGTTTGTCCTTCTGCTAAAGCTGCGGATGATATCCTACTTTTCGGCGCTGCGCTGAACTTCCGGCGCCGCGTCAACAACAGGCAACTCATGATTCTTCTCGTGATGGGAGTGGCAGGGTCGGGCAAAACCACCATCGGGCGCATGCTGGCCGAACGGCTCGGCTGGGTGTATCTCGAAGCCGACGATTTTCATTCCGCGGCCAACAAAGAAAAAATGCATCGTGGCATCCCGCTGACGGACGCAGACCGCTTGCCCTGGCTCGAAGCGATCCATGCCAAACTTTACGCGCAGAATGACAAAGGCAACAATGTGGTTTTGGCTTGCTCCGCGCTTCGCGAAGAATATCGCCAAATATTGATGGCGGGATTGCACGGGAAGGTTATTTATCTCCGCGGTTCCCAGGAACTGATCGCCAGCCGCTTGCGCCAGCGCACGCATCATTTCGCCGGCGAAGCCATCCTGGACGATCAATTCGCTGTGCTCGAAGAACCGCGAAACGCCGTCGTCGTGGACATTGGGGCATCGCCAGGCGAAATCGTCCAACAAATTCTGCGGAAGATCCGCTGACCTAACGTGCGATGCGGTACCATCAAGATTTCATGGGGCGCAAGTTTCTGATCGCGGCCGTCGTTTTGCTGGCGCTTTGTGGCGCCTCGTTGATTGTCGCCAGGATCGTGGTTACGCGTGCTGCCCGTGGCAAAACTTACTCTGACGTGGCGCTGGTTCCGCACCGCCACGTTGGCCTGGTTCTCGGATGTCCGAAGCGCGTGCTCGGTGGCTGGCCCAATCCTTTCTTCGAATACCGCATGGACGCGGCCGCCAATCTTTTCTTCAGCGGCAAAGTCGATTACCTCGTCGTCAGCGGCGACAATCACACCCAGAGTTACGATGAACCTCTCGACATGAAAAACGCCCTGCTGGAAAAAGGCGTGCCCGCAAGCCGCATTTATCTAGATTACGCCGGTTTCCGCACTCTGGACTCCGTGGTGCGCGTGAAAGAAATATTCGGTCAAGACAACGTCACCGTCGTTTCCCAGAACTTCCATAACCAGCGCGCCATTTTCCTCGCCCAGCATCACGGCATCGATGCCATCGGTTTTGACGCGAGAGACGTGCCCCCGCAATATGCCTTCAAAACGCTCGTTCGCGAGCAATTCGCCAAGGTCAAAGCCATCCTCGACGTGTACCTCTTCCACAAACAGCCTCATTTCCTAGGCCTGAAAATTGTTGTCGGCAATTAATCCGACAGGATCGCTTGCATGCCTTACCCATTCAGGAAATAATCCCTACCTGATCATTCAGGGGACACCTTTGTGAAAATATCATTCCGCTCGATTGTGATTGCCGCACTTTTTCTGTCCGTAGCCTCCCTCGCGCCACTGAAGTCGCGCGTGACAGCGGACGACGCGCCTCTTTACGGCTACTCCACCGAGTCTTCGCGCACGGAACGCCAGTGGGAAGAAAAGATGCGCGCCATTCCCGATCCGAAAAATCTTCGCGCGTATATGGAACGGCTTTCTGCTCGACCGCACAACGTTGGCTCTCCCTACGACAAGGACAACGCCGAATGGCTGCTTTCTAAATTCAAAGAGTTCGGCCTGGACGCTCACATCGAAACCTTTAGCGTGCTCTTTCCCACGCCCAAGGAACGCTTGGTCGAGTTGGTCGATGGCGGACCGCACTTTACCGCTAAACTGCAGGAACCACCGGTGAAGGAAGACCCCACTTCCGATCAGACTGCCGAACAATTGCCGAGCTACAACGCCTACTCCATCGACGGCGACGTGACCGCGCCACTGGTCTATGTGAATTACGGCACGCCCGAAGATTACGAAGTTCTGGAGCGCCGCGGCATTTCCGTGAAAGGCGCTATCGTGATTGCGCGTTACGGCCGCTCATGGCGCGGTATTAAGCCACTGGTCGGTGCGGAACACGGTGCGGTCGGTTGCATCATTTATTCCGACCCCCGCGACGATGGTTATTCCGGCGGACCAACGTTTCCGAAAGGCCCATGGCGTCCGCAGGAGGGCGTGCAGCGCGGCAGCGTGCAAGACAGCGCCGTATTCATGGGCGATCCGCTGACACCGGGTTATGGCGCGACTGCCGATGCCAAGCGCGTGCCGCTGAAGGATGCGCAATCGCTCACGAAAATTCCGGTGTTGCCCATTTCTTACGCCGATGCCGAGCCTCTTTTGGCAGCGATCGCAGGGCCGGTGGCGCCGCGCGATTGGCGTGGCGGCCTTGGCATCACGTACCGCATCGGGCCCGGCCCCGCAAAAGTGCATCTGAAAGTGTTTTCGAACTGGGACATGCACCCGCTCTACGACGTGATCGCCAAAATTCCCGGGTCCACATATCCTGATGAATGGATCATCCGCGGAAATCACCACGATGCCTGGGTGAACGGCGCCGAGGATCCAATCTCGGGAATGGTCACCGTGCTGGAAGAAGCGCGGTCCATGGGCGAATTGATGAAGCAGGGTTGGAAGCCAAAGCGCACGATTATTTATTGCGCCTGGGACGGTGAAGAGCCGGGGCTGCTCGGTTCCACCGAATGGGTGGAGACGCACGTCGACGAACTGCGCAAACACGCCGTGATGTACGTCAATTCCGACAGCAACGATCGAGGCTTTCTGGAGATGGAAGGTTCCCACACCCTGGAACATTTCATGAACGATGTGGCTCGCGACGTTCAGGATCCGGAGACGAAGCTTTCCGTCTGGAAGCGCGCACAACTAAAAGGAATCGAAGATGCCACTTCCACCGACGAACGCCGCGAATTGCGCGAACGCCACGATATGCGGCTGGATATGCTGGGCGGCGGTTCAGATCATGCGCCATTCATCAATTTTGCGGGAGTCGCTTCGCTGGGCATCGGCTACGGCGGAGAAGACCATGGCGGTATCTACCATTCGATCTACGATGACTTCTACTGGTATACGCATTTCGCCGACTACGATTTTTTGTACTCCCGCGCGCTCAGCCAAACGGGTGGCACTGCCGTTATGCGCATGGCGGATGCCGACCTGCTTCCGTTTCAATTCGCGGATTTTGCGGACGACGTGAAGATGTATGTTCACGAAGTGGAAAAATTCGCGGGGCAACAGCGCGATGAAATCCAGGAACGCAATCAGAAAATCCAGGATGGCGTGTACGAAGCAACCGCTGATCCCCGGGAAACCTGGGTAACCCCGAAAAAGGAAGAATTGCCGCCTCACCTGAATTTCGCGCCGCTGGACAACGCCGTCGAAGACCTTTTGCGCAGCTCGGCCGAATATCAAAAAGCCCTGGATCGCGCCAGCGCCAATGGAGGCACAGTTCTGACCAGTGCCTCTTTGCAGGAAATTAACGGGCTGCTGATCCAGAGCGAGCGAAAACTCACCACGCCCGAAGGCCTGCCCGGCCGCTTTTGGTATAAGCACGAACTGTACGCGCCCGGCGCTTATACTGGCTATGCGGCGAAGGCCATTCCCGCAGTGCGCGAAAATCTGGAGCAGAAGAAATGGAAAGAAGCGGAACAAGCCGCTGCACGCGTTGCCCAGGTGCTGGAAAACGAGTCCGCTCTCATCAACAGCGCAGCGGCGAAGCTGTCCGCCATCGCCAAGTAATTTCCGCGGCCGTAAACGCGGCCTGAGAACTGCGCGCGAAGCATTCATTGGCGCGCAACATTCCGTCCGTTACAATTTTTAACTTCGGGAGAGACGCCAATTCCTTCCTATAACCTCGCTATTCTCGGGTTTGGAGACGTGGGCCGCGCCTTCTTGCGCATGCTCATCTCTAAAGAAACGGAACTCCGCCGCAAATATGATGTCCGCTGGAGGCTCACCGGAGTCGCTTCCCGCCGCATCGGCTGGATTTCCGATCCGGACGGCATGAATCCCCTTGCGGCTCTAAGCGGGCGTTTTCCGAACGAGAAACCGATCGGGCGGAATGTACGCGAATGGCTGGAGCACGGAAAAGTCGATGTCATGTTCGAACTCACATCGTTAAACGCGCCCACTGGCCAGCCTGCCATCGAACATCTGATTGCTGCTTTGGAATCGGGCGCGCACGCCATCACCGCGAACAAAGGCCCCGTCGTCCACGCCTATCGCGAATTGACCGCGCTGGCCAAGGAAAAGAAGCGCCATTTTCTTTTTGAGTCCACGGTGATGGATGGCGTTCCCATTTTCTCTTTGTTCTCGCGTGGACTTCCCGCGGCGGAATTGCGCGGCTTTTCCGGCGTGTTGAATTCCACCAGCAACGTGGTGCTCACCGAGGTGGAGCGCGGCCGGTCGTTTGATGAAGCGTTGAAGCGTGCGCAGGCCATGGGCATCTCCGAAACCGATCCGTCGCACGATATGGATGGATGGGACTCCGCCGTGAAAGTGGCCGCGATTGTCACTGTGCTGATGGGCATCCCAACGCACATCGACCAGGTGCAGCGCACCGGAATTCGCCAACTGACCGAAGAAAAAATTCGCTCCGTGCGCGCGGCGGGCATGCGCTACAAGCTGGTGTGTCGTGCGGAACGTCGCGGCGATGGCATCGAATGCCGCGTGTCTCCAGAGCTGCTCCTCTTGTCTGACCCGTTAGCCGCGCTCGAAGGCACAAGTTCCGCAATCCGCTTTGACATGGACGTGTTCGGCCTCTCGCTGGTTGAGCACAATCCAGGATTGGAAGCGACCGCCTACGGCCTGCTAGCCGATTTCCTTCACGCGGTGCAATCCTGAAACGCACTGAAACAATCTAGGCCAACGGGTCGCGGGCTGCCAACTCAGGCCACCCTGAAGCACCTGTCCTCTTGAGGAGCGTCTTTCGCGACGAGGATCAAAAACCGATCGCCAGCGCAAAAACAAGAGTGCGCGCCCAGGCAAAATCTTCAACCAGCTCGCGTCCCGTCGGGCACCGCGCGCTCCGGCATAGCCAGGACCGGCATGATCCCGTCGGCATAGCCCAGGTCAAACAACATGCCTTCTGAAACTTCGCCCGCCATCTTGCGCGGCTCCAGATTCACCACGAATAAAGCCTGCTTCCCCACAATTTCCTGCGGATTCTCGCGCTCCTTGCGAATCCCGGCCAGGATCGTGCGCAAATGATCTCCAAAGTTTACGATTAGCCGCATCAGCTTATCCGACCGCGGCACTTCTTCCACGTGTTCGATCGTGCCCACGCGAATGTCCAAAGCTTCCAGCGCGCTGAATGGAACGACCGGTTTCACAGCCGCAGGCGCAAATTCCGTCATCGCACATTTCCCTTGAAACTCTTTGCATAGGCCGGCGTCGGAATGCCCGGATCGCACCGATCGTCGCGCACGGGCGCGTCAGCAACCAAGCGAAGCGGAACAATTCCCGCCCAAACCGGAAGTGCATAATCCTCGGCGTCATCTTCCACGACGCCGGTGCGGACTTTCGCGGAAACTTCTGTCAACGGCAGCTTCAGGATGCTCGTCGCTTTCAATTCCTTCTCGTTGGGTTGCCGCGCATCGTTCCACCGCCCGGGCAACATTTTTTCCGTGAACGCCTCCAGTGCGCGCAGCTTTTCCGGCGGATCTTCAATCGCCACAGCGATCCCCAAGACCACCACCGAGCGGTAATTCATCGAGTGGTTGAACACCGACCGTGCCAGAATCAGCCCATCGGTAAGGGTCACCGTAAGGCACACCGGCAAGCCCGAGCTGAGCCCGCGCAGCATGCGGCTGGCGGCCGATCCATGAAAGTACAAATGATCGTCCACGCGCGCGAACATCGTCGGAATCACGAACGGTTGGCCTTCCGTCGCGAATCCCACGTGGCAAACGAACCCTTCATCCAGAATTTTGTAAATGGCGTCGCGGTCGTACACCGCGCGATTCGCCTCGCGGACCACCCGTGTGCGCCCGGTAAAAGCAAACGGTTCCTGCATGGAAACCCTCAACGGTGAAACACGGCGCGGAGTTGATAGCCGGCGCCGTCGCGGCATGAGTGGGGAACTACCCTCTCATGCTATCACGTCGCCGCGTCTCTATGAGAAACTGGACTTGGTAGAAAATTTGCTTCCTGAGAGCACAGACGATGAGCACAGCTGGATTGGAACGAACCGCCGTCAACGCGCTGGATGTGTCCTGGGTGCGGGCGCAATTCCCGTCGCTGCAGACGCAAGTGAACGGGCAACCCGCCGCGTTTATGGATGGCCCCGCCGGGACGCAGGTACCCACCCAGGTGATGCATGCCATCCAAAGTTACCTGATGAGCGCGAACGCCAACACGGGCGGCGCGTTTCTCACCAGCCGCCGCACTGACGAAATGCTCCTCGCGGCCCGCTCGGCGATGGCGGATTTTTTCCATTGCGAACGCGATGAAGTGGTCTTTGGCCCGAACATGACCACCATCACGTTTTCCATTTCGCGCGCGATTGGCCGCAACTTGAATCCCGGAGACGAAATCCTGCTGACGACGCTGGACCACGATGCCAACTTTTCGCCCTGGAAAGCGTTGGAAGAAAAAGGCGTGGTGATTCGCCAGGCTGACATTCGCGAAGAGGATTGCACGCTCAACCTGGATGACTTGAAGGCCAAGCTGAGCGACAGAACCAAGCTGGTCGCGGTCGGCTATGCTTCCAACGCCGTCGGCTCCATCAACCCCGTGGGAGAAATCTCGCGATTGGCTCACGCGGTGCGCGCGCTTGTCTATATCGACGCGGTGCACTACGCCCCGCATGGCTTGATCGACGTGAAGGAACTCGATTGCGATTTTCTCGTGTGCTCGCCGTATAAATTCTTCGGCCCCCACATGGGCGCGCTCTACGGAAAACGCCAGCACTTGCAGAACTTCCGTCCATACAAAGTGCGGCCTTGCACAGACCGGGCTCCCGACTGCTGGGAATCCGGCACGCAAACCCATGAATTGATCGCCGGAATTGCCGCAGCCGTCGAGTACATGGCCGCCGTTGGCCGCCATAGCGATCCCTCCGTCACAACGCGGCGCGCCGCGCTGGCTGCTGCGTACCATACAACTGTTGTCCACGAGCGCCGCCTGATTTCGCGCCTCATCGAAGGCTTGCAGGCCATTCCCGGCGTCCACATTTACGGCATTACTGATCCGAAGCGCTTCGATGAACGCTGCTCCACGCTTTCGTTGCGTATCGGCAACCACAGCCCGACGGCAATCGCCTCATTTCTCGGCCAGCGCGGCATCTTCACCTGGGACGGCAGCTTTTACGCATTGAACCTGACGGAACGCCTCGGCGTGGAATCCCAAGGCGGCCTCCTGCGCATCGGGTTGGTGCACTACAACACTATGGAAGAAGTGGAGCGCCTGATTTTCGCTCTGCGCGAATTTGCCGCCAGATAATTTTTTGTGCAGCTGAGCGAACGCTCCTTTGCTGTTCGTGTGATTCACTTCCTGGAAAGGGAACTAACAACAAGAGAGCCATGCCAAAACGACCAAAACCGATTGTGCTGACTGTGTTGGATGGATGGGGATACCGCGCGGATACCAAGGGAAACGCCATCGCGTTGGCGCGCAAACCTAACTATGACGAATTGCTGCGCAAATTCCCCAACGCATTGATCCAGACCTCAGGACCGTTTGTCGGCTTGCCCGAAGGGCAGATGGGCAACAGCGAAGTGGGCCACATGAACATCGGCGCCGGGCGCATCGTGCACATGGATATCACGCGCATCGATCTGATGATCGCCAACAACCAACTGGATCAGGTGCCGTTGTTCCAGCAGGCCATGGAACGCGGTCGCCAGCGCCAATTGCATTTCATCGGGCTGCTCAGCGACGGGGGCGTGCACTCCCACATCAATCACTTGTTCGCGCTGCTCGAAATGGCCAAGAAAGAAAAAGTGGAAAAGGTCTTCGTCCATTGCTTCATGGACGGCCGCGATACCCCGCCGAACAGTGGCCGCGATTTCGTGCGCAAATTGCAGCAGAAGATGCGAGAACTGGGCGTCGGCGAAATCGCCACGGTCGTCGGCCGCTATTATGCCATGGACCGCGACAATCGTTGGGAGCGCATCGAACTCGCCTATCGCGCGCTCGTCCACGGCGAAGCGGAGCACAAGACCAACGATCCCGTCGCCGCCCTGCAAGCAAGCTACGAGCAGGGTGTCACCGACGAATTCATAAAGCCCATCGTAATCACCAACGGTACAGGGCCGGCAGCCCAGCCCGTTGGCCTGATTCGCGACGATGACGCCGTAATCTTCTACAATTTCCGCGCCGACCGCGCCCGCCAGATCACCTACGCATTGGAGGCCCCGGACTTCGACAAATTTGCCGATCCCAAGCGCCCCAAGAATCTTTTTTTCGTAGGCCTGACCAAATATGACAAGAACTGGCCATGGCTAAAGTGCGTCATCCAGCCGGAAAAACTCGAGCACATTCTGGCACAAGTGTTTCAAGAGTTGCAGTACAAGAACCTGCGCTGCGCGGAAACGGAAAAATACGCGCACGTCACTTACTTCTTCAACGGAGGCGTGGAAAAACCGTTCACCGGCGAAGAGCGCATCCTCGTGCCCTCGCCCAAAGTTGCCACTTATGATCTGAAACCGGAAATGTCCGCCGGCGGCATCACCGATACGGTCGTGAACGCCATCGAAAAAGGCGAGTTCGACGCCATCATCATGAATTTCGCCAATGCCGACATGGTCGGCCACTCCGGCAAACTCGAAGCCGCCATCCAAGCCGTGGAAGCAGTCGACGTGGGCCTCGGAAGAATTTATCAAGCGCTGAAACCGCGCGGCGGCTCCTGGATCATTACCGCCGACCACGGCAACGCTGAAACCATGATCGATCCCACAACCGGCGGCCCGCACACATATCACACAACGAATCCTGTCCCCTTCATTTGCGTTTCCGACAACGATCAATTGCAGTTGGCTCCAGGCGGCGCCCTGCGTGACATTGCTCCAACAATGTTGGGAATACTAGGTGAGCCCGCGCCCAAGGACATGACTGGCCGCGATTTGCGAGTAGTAAGGAAGCCCTAGCAACGTCGCCCACTACGCTACTGAAAATCAATCGCCAACGCCGCCCTTCGGCGCGGTGTACCCTTCCTTCGCGTACACCACCCACTTCTGCTTCTTGCCCTTTTGATCGGTCACCGTCAGTGGGCTGCCATCCGGCGCAACCAACTCCACTTTGATCTTGCGATACTTTCCATCCGCAGCATGGTTCGACGGCGTGTACGTGATGGTGTACTGGTGACGCAGGAACTCCGTCACATCGCGCATAATGCCGGGCAGCTCGCCGTCAAATTGCGGGAACCACGCAAAGCCGCCAGACATCGCCGAGAACGTCTTCAATTGGTTTTCCGCCTGCATGAAATTCAGTTCGCGCATTCCGCCCAGCCGGCCTTGCAATTCCAGCCAGTTGGAAATCGGCTTGTCCACGCCCACGCAGAAAATCGTCACATCGGTGCCGCGCAGTTGTTTCATGGTCTGATCGAGCGTGTGTTTGGAAAAGGTATCGATGCCGCTGGCCAGCAATAGCACGGATTTCTTGCCCTTCACATCCTTCAGCCGGTCCACCGTATCGAGCAGCGCATCGAAAACGTTCGATTCGCTGAAGCCGGGAAAATACAAACTATACAGAGCCTGTTCCACCTCATTCTTGTTCTGCGTGAAATCCACCTCGGTGCGTGGCTTCATATCAAACGTGACCAGCGCGATCCAATCCTTCTGTTTCAGGTTCGGAAAAAGCGCGGTCGCCCAATATTTTGCCTGATACGAATACCATCCCGCGAACCGCGCGCTGAATTCCATCAAGAGCACCATGGTGATCGGAGCATCGGAAGGTCCCGCGTTGGTGATGATCTGCGGCTGCCCGTCTTCCAGCACTCGGAAATTTTCCTTCTTCAATCCCGTCAGCAAATCGCCGTGTTGCGTGGTGGCAATCACATCCAGCGTCACCACCGGCACTTCCACCGAGATGGCCGCGCCCGATTCCTGTGGCTTCTGCTGGTCGGGAGCCTGTTTGGGAGCCTGCGCAGGTGCGGGTGGCGGTGCTGGCGGAGTGCCGCCTTGCGGTCCTTCGGGCGCTTGTGCTGGAGCGGCCGCTGCAAGGAACAAGCCCAGCGCGGCAACCGCGGCAAACTTAAGCGAAATCGAGACTGCGCGAGATTGCATTTCCATCCCCCCGATGCTTCTCAAAATAAGACGCGTTTTAATTAAGATGCGGGTACTGTGTCCCGTGTCGTCCGCCCCGGCGCTCTGCGCAAGTGCAAATTAGGCACGCGCGCGCGAGGCCCCCCAAGGGGAGGTGCAAACCTGCATGTTAGTATGGAATTTACGCGGTGCAAAACGGATTCAGACTGGAGGGTGTCTTGAGCTGGAAGCGTTGGAGCTTCTTTATCCCGTGTGTTGCGGCTATGTGGGCAAGCGCGCCTGCATTCGCACAAGTACGGCAAGGCCCACCCGCGATGGGTATACCCGATAACGGGTCGCTGGTGGGAGATACGAGTGCGCTCGCGCGGCAAGCCCAGGGCTGGCTGGTCGACCTGGTGAAAATAAACACCACCAATCCGCCGGGGAACGAGCAACAAACCGCAAAATACATCGCAGGCGTCTTGACGAAGGAAGGAATTACTCCGGAAATTCTCG
>Ga0210383_10004080_pt1 | contig 12967 bp, 8 predicted proteins | sample IncBWC14OmetaG_FD_160072 | JGI IMG/M metagenome (GOLD analysis project Ga0210383, IMG submission 160072) | Forest soil microbial communities from Barre Woods Harvard Forest LTER site, Petersham, Massachusetts, United States - Inc-BW-C-14-O ...
CGAACGCCCAGCGGGGCCAGCGCGTCGATGATCGCGTTCTGCACCGCCGGGGTCGACCCGATCGTGCCGGCCTCCCCGATGCCCTTGGCTCCCAGCGGGTTGTAGCTGGTCGGGGTCTCCATAGCGGCCAGCTCGAAGCTGGGCACCTCGGCCGCGGACAGGAACGGGTAGTCGGCGAAGGTCGCGGTCATCGGGTTGCCGTCCGCGTCGTAGATGACCTCCTCCAGGAACGCCTGCGCCGCGCCCTGCGCGATGCCGCCGTGCCGCTGCCCCTCGGCCAGCAGCGGGTTGAGCACGGTGCCCGCGTCGTCGATGGTCACCACCCGGCGCAGCACCACCTTGCCGGTCTCGGTGTCCACCTCGACCACCGCCACGTGCGCCCCGAACGGGAACGTCGGGCCCGCGGTGCGGAACACGGCCCGGACGAACAGCCGCTCCCGCTCGGCCAGCCGGGCCAGCGGGACCGAGACGTCCGGGTCCCCGGCCACCGCGAACCCGCTGCTACCGGCGTCGAAGATCAGGTCGGCCGGGCTGACCTCGAGCGAGGAGGCCGCCCGCTCCCTGGCCACGTCGAGGAGCTCGCGGGAGGCCTGCTGGACCGCCGCGCCGCCCTGCTGCAGGCTGCGCGAGCCGCCGGTGCCGCCGCCCTCGGGGATCAGGTCGGTGTCGCCCCACTTCACGGTGATCTTGCCGATCGGGATGCCCAGCTCGTCGCTGGCCAGCATGGCCCACGCCGTTTCGTGCCCCTGGCCGTGCGGCGAGGTCCCGGTCAAGATCGTGGCCCTGCCGTCGGGGTGGACCTCGACCGTGGCGTTCTCCCGCGGGCCGCCCTCCTCCGCGCCCGGCCCGGTGATCTCCACGTAGCAGGACAGGCCGATGCCGAGCTGGATCGTGTCCCCGGCGGCGCGCCGCTTGGCCTGTTCCTCCCGCAGGTCGGCGTAGCCCGCCGCGTCCAGCGCCTTGGCCAGCGCGGCCGGGTAGTCGCCGCTGTCGTACACCGCGCCGAACGCGGTGGTGTGCGGCACGGTGAAGGCGGGCAGCAAGTTCATCGCCCGTACCTGCGCCGGGTCCCGCCCGATCTCGGCGGCGAACAGGTCGATGGCCCGCTCCACCGCCGCGGTGGCCTCGGGACGGCCCGCGCCCCGGTAGGCGCCGACCGGCGTGGTGTTGGTCACCACCGACGTGGCCACCGCCTCGGCGCGCGGGAACGCGTACGGCCCCGGCGCCATCAAGATGGTCAGCGCGGGCAGGAACGCGCCGAACCTCGGGTAGGCCCCGGAGTCCTGCAGGATCTCCAGCCGGTAGGCCTCCACCGTCCCGTCCCGGCGGCCGCCGATGGTGACCGTCTGGCGCTGGGCCCGGCCGTGCGTCATCCCGACCAGGTTCTCGTTGCGGGTCTCGGCCCAGCGCGCCAGGCGGCCGAGCCGCCGGGCCACCCAGCACACCACGGCGTGCTCGGGGTCGGCGCCGAACTTGGCGCCGAACGCGCCGCCCACGTCCGGGGTGATGATCCGCAGCGCCGCCTCCTCGATCCCGAGCATGGCCGCCAGGGCGCTCCGGGTGCCCTGCGCGCCCTGGTTCGGGATCCACGCGGTCAGCCGGCCGTCGGGCTCCCAGACCGCGGCCGCCGCCCGGGTCTCCATCGGCGCCGGCGCGACCCGCTGGTTGAGAATGGTCCGGGAGACGACCACCTCGCACCCGGCGAACAGGTCGGCCGCCAGCGCGGCCCGGTCGCCGAAGGTGGCGGCCACGTTGCTGCCCGCCGCCGGGAACAGCACGGCCGCGCCGGGCGCATCCGCCTCGGCCATCTCGACCACCGGCGGCAGCAGGTCGTAGTCGACGTCCACCAGGTCCACGGCGTCCTCGCCCTGGTAGCGGAGCTCGGTGACGACCACCGCGACCGGCTCGCCGACGAACCGGACCACGTCCCGGGCCAGCAGCGCCTGCCTCATCTGCGCGTTGATCATGGCCGGCATGGGCGGGCCCACCTCGTCGAGATCCAGGTCCGCGCCGGTGAACGCGGCGATCACGCCCGGCGCCGCCAGCGCGGCACTCACGTCGACCCCGGTGATCCGCGCGTGGGCCACCGCCGACCGGACGAAGTGCACGTGACAGGCGCCCGGCAGGCGCAGGTCGTCGGTGTAGACCCCGCCGGTGGTCAGGAATCGAGGATCTTCGGTCCGCAGAACCCGGGTGCCCAGTATGCTCACGTGCTCGATACTGCCTGCCGGGTCCGCCCCGGGTCAAAAGCCCGGATGCGAGGGAAAATCGGGTACCCTTTCTGCGTTAGCGAGGCGGAGTAGCTCAGTCAGGCAGAGCAAGCGGCTCATAATCGCTGTGTCGCCGGTTCAAGTCCGGCCTCCGCTACACTTGTTCAGTCCCCAGACAGATAAGAGAGGCAATCCACCGTGGCTGCCACCGATGTCCGGCCGAAGATCACGCTGGCTTGCCAGGAGTGCAAGCGCCGGAACTACATCACCAAGAAGAACCGGCGTAACGACCCGGACCGGCTTGAGCTGAAGAAGTACTGTCCCTGGTGCCGCTGCCACCGCGCGCACCGCGAGACGCGTTAAGCCTCCGGCAGTATCGGTCGCAGCGATGGCGATCAACACCGATTACGTCGGGCGGACCTTCGCGCCGTCCGAGCCCTACGAGGTCAGCCGGGTCAAGATCGCGGAGTTCGCCGACGCGATCGGCGAGCCCAGCCCGCTGTGCCGTGACCGGGCCGCCGCGCAGGCGGCCGGCTACCCGGACGTGATCGCCCCGCCCACGTTCGCGATCGTGGTCGGCGCCGCGAACAGCGGCCGGGTCACGCGTGACCCGGGCCTCGGCGTGAACTACGCCATGGTCGTGCACGGCGAGCAGAGCTTCAGCCACGCGCGCCCGATGCACGCCGGCGACGTGCTGGTCTCGCAGAGCACCATCGAGTCGATCCGGCCGGTCGGCAGCATGACCACGCTGACCACCGTCACCCAGATCCGCACCGTGGACGGCGAGCACGTGTGCACCGCCCGGTCCACGCTCGTCGAACGCGGCGCATAGGGCCCGGGAAAGGGATACCGCCGATGGCCAGCCCCAGCTACGACCAGACCGAGGCCGGCACCGAGCTCCCGCCGCGGCAGTACCAGGTGACCCGGCGCGACCTGGTCCGGTACGCCGGGGCCTCCGGTGACTTCAACGTCATTCACTGGAACGAGCGCATCGCCAAGTCCGTGGGCCTGCCCGACGTGATCGCGCACGGCATGCTGACCATGGCCCTGGCCGGCCGGTTCCTCAGCGAGTGGGCGGGTGACCCGGGCGCCGTCACCGAATTCGGGGTCCGGTTCTCCGCCCCGGTCGTGGTGCCCGACGACGATAAGGGCGCCACCGTGGAGGTGACCGGCACCGTGACCGAGCGGCTCGACGGCCAGCGGGTGGCGGTCGACGTGACCGCCAGGTCGGACGGGACCAAGGTCTTGACTCGCGCCCGCGCCGTCGTCCGCCTGGCGTGAGGCTCGCCGACTACACCACCGTCCACCTGGGCGGTCCGGCCCGCCGCTTCGTCAGGGCCGTCACCGAGGAAGACCTGACCGAGGCGGTCCGCGCCGCCGACTCCGGCGGCGAGCCGCTGCTCGTCCTGGGGGGCGGCAGCAACCTGGTGGTGGCCGACCGGGGCTTCGACGGCACCGTGGTCCAGGTCGCGACCGCCGGCGTGCGCCTGGGCCCCGAACCCGGGCTGGTGACCGTCGCGGCCGGCGAGGACTGGGACGCGGTGGTAGCCGGGACGGTCGCCGCGGGCCTGTCCGGCCTGGAGTGCCTGTCCGGTATCCCCGGCCAGGCCGGCGCCACCCCCATCCAGAACGTCGGTGCCTACGGCCAGGAGGTCGCCGACACCATCACCGCCGTACGGACCTACGACCGGGTCACCAAAGAAATAGACATTTTTCCGAACGACCGGTGCGGATTCGGCTACCGCACCAGCGTGTTCAAACGAGATGACGCACGCCGGCACATCGTGCTGAGCGTGACGTTCCGGCTCGCCGAGCAGTCCGCCGCCCGGCCGCTGCGTTATGCCGAACTGGCGTCCGCCCTGGGTGTCGCGCCCGGTGACCAGGTCGCGAGCACCGAGGTCCGTTCGGCCGTCATCGAACTTCGCCGGCGCAAGGGGATGGTGATCGATTCCGCGGATCCCGACACCCGCAGTGTCGGGTCGTTCTTCGTCAACCCGGTCCTCGACGGCGCCGCACTGGCCGCGGTGGAGGCGGCGGCGCGGGCCAGATGCGGGGACGGGACCCGGGTGCCGCGCTTCGACGCCGGGGACGGGCTGGTCAAGGTGCCCGCCGCGTGGCTGATCGAGCGGGCCGGCTTCGGCAAGGGCTACAGCCTGGGCGATGGCGCCCGGATCTCTTCCAAGCACACGCTCGCGCTGGTCAACTCCGGGTCGGCCACCACGGAGGGGCTGATGGCCCTGGCCCGCCGGATCCGGGACGGGGTCCGCGACGTCTTCGGGGTCTCGCTCACGCCCGAACCGGTCCTGATCGGGGTCGCGCTGTAGCCCCGCCGCGGACGGCGGGACCACAGCGCGCCGGGCCCTCCCTTAGTGGTGCAGCAGGTTGAGCGTGTTGGTGGCGTCGTCGACGTAGTAGACGGCGTCGTGGCCGGGCTTGACCGCCAGGCCGAACAGGGCTCCCGCGCCGGGCGGTGACCCGGAGCTGTCGAGCCTGCGCACGGCGATCTGGGCGCCGAACGGGGTGGTCTCGACCAGGTTCCCGTTGCCGGAGTTGACGGTCAGGATGTTACCGCCGGGGGCGATGACCAGGCCGAGCGGGCCGTTCAGGAAACGGCCCCGGGTGACGGTGAAGCCGGTCCCGGCGCTGAACGAGCGGAACAGCGCGTTCGGGATGGCGGCGATCCGGTTGCCCAGCGTGTCGGCCACGTACAGGACGCCGTTGCGGCCCAGGCCGGCCCCGGTGGGGCCGATCACCAGCGCGGCTGGATCGGTGCGCTCGGGGAAGCCGGATCCGATCGTGGCGCGGAACCAGATGAACGGCAGCCCGAACTGGGGGATCTTGATGACGAGCCGCAGCACCGTGCCCCCGAACACGACGTGGCCCTTGGCGGCCACCGTGCCGTTCAGGACGTTGGTGACGAACAGCACGGCCTGGTTACCCAGGTCCAGGCTGCCCATGTCCCAGGGCCCGTTGATGCCGCCGCCGCGGAAGGTCTCCCGGACGTGGCCGAACCGGTCCAGCACGATCAGGCAGCCGGCGCCGGAGATGTTGCCGCCCTTGGTGGGCAGCGAGCCGACGATCACCCAGCCGCTGCGCAGCACGGTCAGGGCGGTGGTCAGGCCGACGCCGCCGGGGCAGCCCGGCAGGTTGCGGTTGATCTTGGCGAACACCCACTGGTGACCGGACGGGGTGATCTCCACGATCGTGGTGCCCGTGCCCTGCACGTTGGCCTTGTTGTTGAAGTTGCTGACCAGGACGTTGCCCCGGAACAGGTCGCCGGTGGTGCGCGGGACGACGAAGACGCCGTAGGGGTTGACGTCTCCGTTGCCCGGCACCGTGGAGGCGATCACCGAGGTCCGGTGCAGCGGTCCGACGAAGGCCGGGGAACCGCTGGCGCTAGCGCTTCCAGCCACGCCGGCCAGCAGGCCGGCGGCAGTGGTGACGATCGCGGCCAGGCCAGCCGCGTACCGTCTTGTCGCTTTCATTTCTATAGCGCTCCCTTCCGGTGGAGAATGTCTCCACCCATGTGCACGTCGCAGGGAGCGAGATGGTTCGGTGCATGCCGGACGGACCAGTGCCGCGGCGGCCGACAAAAGGACACGGCTTGTCTTTCCCGGCCGCCGCGGGCACTGGCCTTCCCCCTGATCAACGGCCCGGGCGCGCGGCCGGCTCAACGGCCGGCCCGCGCGTAATCCGCCGGTAATAACTTCTGAATTAGCTTAGAATCCGTGCTCTTTCGCGACGGCGACCTTGACCAGGCCGTCGCCGGCCGGCTGGGGATCGGCGTCCACCTCGCCGGCCGGGCGCACGTCCAGGCTCACGGCCAGGGTTTCGGAGGCCACGAACCCGGCGTGCTCGCGGACCGCGTCGGCCAGCGCGCCGTCGGCCCCGATCGTGAGCCGGATCCGGTCCGACACCGACAGGCCCGCGTCCCGCCGCGCCTGCTGCACGACCCGGACCACGTCCCGCGCGGCGCCCTCCGCGGCGAGCTCCGGGGTCACCCGGGTGTCCAGCGCGATCAGCCCGGTGTTACCCGGCAGAGCCGAAGCGGAGCCGGGATCGGCAGCGGTCAGCCGCAGCTCGTACTCGCCGGGGTCCAGGTCGATCCCGGCCGCGGTGACGCGGTCCCCGGACCGCGACCACTCGCCCGCCTTGACCGCCCGGATGACCTGCTGCACCCGGGCGCCGAGCCGGGGCCCGAGTACCCGCGGGTTGACGGCCAGCTCGAACGTGCCCAGGCTGGCCACCTCGTCGGACAGCTCGACCGCCTTGACGTTGACCTCGTCGGCGATCAGGTCCGCGAACGGGGCCAGCGACGTGGCCTCGGGGTGGGCGATGACCAGCGACGCCAGCGGCAGCCGGACCCGTAGCTGGCGCGCCTTGCGCAGGCCCAGCGCGGTGCTGCACACCGCCCGGACCAGGTCCATGGCCGCGGCCAGGCCGGCGTCCTGCGGCCAGTCGCAGACGTCGGGCCAGGCGGTCAGGTGCACGCTGGTCTCGCCGGTCAGCCCGCGCCAGATCGCCTCGGTGGTCAGCGGCAGCAGCGGCGCGGCGGCCCGGCAGACCGTCTCGAGCACGGTCCAGAGGGTGTCGAGGGCATCGGCCTCGCCGGCCCAGAACCGGCTGCGCGACCGGCGGATGTACCAGTTGGTCAGCACCTCCAGGTGCTCGCGCAGCAGCTGGCAGGCGCCGGCCACCTGGTAGGTGTCGAGCAGCTGTTCTAGTTCCGTCACCATGGCCCGGGTCTTGGCCAGGATGTAGCGGTCAAGCACGTGCTCGCTGCCGGTATTACGCCGCGCCTGGTACGACTCGGCGTTCGCGTACAGGGCGAAGAAGTAGTAGCTGTTCCACAGGGGCAAGATGGCCTGCCGGACCGCGTCCCTGATGCCCTGCTCGGTCACGACCAGGTTCCCGCCGCGCAGGATCGGGCTGGCCATCAGGAACCAGCGCATGGCGTCCGAGCCGTAGCGGTCGAAGACCTCGTTCACGTCCGGGTAGTTGCGCAGGCTCTTGGACATCTTCTGGCCGTCGTTGCCGAGCACGATGCCGTGGCTGACGCAGCTGGTGAAGGCGGGCCGGTCGAACAGCGCGGTGGCCAGCACGTGCAGGGTGTAGAACCAGCCGCGGGTCTGGCCGATGTACTCCACGATGAAGTCGCCCGGGTAGTGGCCGTCGAACCACTCGCGGTTCTCGAACGGGTAGTGCACCTGGGCGAACGGCATCGACCCCGACTCGAACCAGCAGTCCAGCACCTCAGGCACCCGGCGCATCACCGACCGGCCGGTGGGGTCGTCCGGGTTGGGCCGGGTCAGCTCGTCGATGGCCGGCCGGTGCAGGTCGCCGGGCCGGACCCCGAAGTCCCGCTCGAGCTCGTCCAGCGACCCGTACACGTCGGTGCGCGGGTAGGCCGGGTCGTCGCTCTGCCAGACCGGGATCGGCGAGCCCCAGAACCGGTTGCGGCTGATCGACCAGTCCCGCGCGTTGGCCAGCCACTTGCCGAACTGCCCGTCCTTGACGTGCCCGGGCACCCAGGTGATCTCCTGGTTCAGCTCCACCATCCGGTCCCTGAACTGGGTCACCGCGACGAACCAGCTCGACACCGCCTTGTAGATCAGCGGGTTGCGGCAGCGCCAGCAGTGCGGGTAGGAGTGCGTGTAGGTTTCCTTGCGCACCAGGCTGCCCTGGGCGCGCAGCTTCGCGGCGATCGGGTCGTTCGCGTCGAAGACGTGCTGGCCTTCGAAGTCGGGCACCACGCTGGTGAAGCGCCCCTGCTCGTCCACCGTGAGCACGGTCGGGATCCCGGCCGCGTTGCAGGCCAGGGCGTCGGCCTCGCCGTAGGCGGGGGCCATGTGCACCACGCCGGTGCCGTCCTCGGTGGTCACGTCGTCGGACAGGATGACCCGGAACGCGTCCCCGGTGCCGAACGTCTCGGCGTCGGCCAGGTACGGCAGCAGCGGCTCGTACCGGCGCCCGGCCAGCTCGGCCCCGGTCAGCGTGCCGACCACGGCGGCGTTCTCGAGCTCGCGCTCGTAGGCCGCCTGCCGGTCCCGGGCCAGGATGTAGCGCTCGCCGTCCTTCTCGACCACCACGTAGCTGATGTCCGCGCCGACCGCGCAGGCCAGGTTGGACGGCAGCGTCCAGGGCGTGGTGGTCCAGGCCAGCAGCCACTCCCCGGTCTCCAGCTTGAACCGGACCGTGACCGAGGGGTCCTGGCGTTCGGCGTAGGTGTCGTCGTCCATCCGCAGCTCGTGGTTGGACAGCGGGGTCTCGCACCGCCAGCAGTAGGGCAGCACCTTGAACCCCTGGTAGACCAGGCCCTTGTCCCACAGCTGCTTGAACGCCCACATGACGCTCTCCATGTAGGACACGTCCAGCGTCTTGTAGTCGTGCTCGAAGTCGACCCAGCGCGCCTGGCGGGTGACGTAGTCCTGCCAGTCGCGGGTGTAGCGCAGCACCGACTCCCGGCAGGCCTGGTTGAACTTCTCGATGCCCATCTCGAGGATGTCGGCCTTGCCGGAGATGCCGAGCAGGCGTTCGGCCTCGACCTCGGCGGGCAGGCCGTGGCAGTCCCAGCCGAACCGGCGCTCGACCCGCTGGCCCTGCATGGTGCGGAACCTCGGCACCAGGTCCTTCACGTACCCGGTCAGCAGGTGGCCGTAGTGCGGCAGCCCGTTGGCGAACGGCGGCCCGTCGTAGAACACGAACTCGCGGTCCTCGGGACGCTGCCGGACCGAGGCGCGGAAGGTGTCGTCGGCCCGCCAGTGCTCCAGGACGTCCCGCTCGAGCGCGGGGAAGTTCGGCTGGGCGGGTACGTCGGTGTCCCCGGCGCGTGGATAACCGGGAGGTCGGCCGGGGTGGGCTGGTCGGGGAGATGCGGCCACAGGTGCGGTCCTTCGTGGTGCGGCGTGCCTGTTCCACGAGGACGACGCGCCCGCTCCGGTGCGGGCGTACCGCGGTACCACCTCGCTTGCCGCTGGTGTCCGCGCCGTTTCCGGCACCTCTCCCGGCGACCGCTCGTCAGCCGGCTGTGACGGGCCGGACCCGCCCGGTTCTAGTCGGGCGCTGGTGCGCCCTTTCTTCCGGGGGCTCCCCGGTGATGGCCGGATCGTCGCCTTGGTGCTTCAAGCGTAGCCGCTGCGCCGGTATTCCGCGCCCGCCGTGATCCGGCTGCGCCAATCCGCGCCCGGATCGCCGGGCTTGTGGTTAGGATCCCGTTCGGGGCGGACCGGCGCGTTTCGTCATCTACGGGAGGCTCGATGGCGACGAGCGGTAACCACCGACCGCGCACCAGGGTCACGTCGGCCGGGCGGCCGCCGTGGGATCTGCCGCCGCCGCCCGCCGCGCCGGACCCCGAGCAGGCCCCGGCGCCCGGCCCCGCGCGGCCGGCCCGGCGCTCCTGGTGGTGGGTGCTGCCCTTCTGCGGCGGCGCGCTGGCGGTGATCGTGGTCGCCGCCGTGGTCATCGCGATCCGGCCCGCCGGACGGACCCCCCATCCGGCCGCCTCGCACCCGGCGGCCAACGCGGCCCCGCTGCCAGCTCAGATGTTCCCCAGCGCGCTGTTCGCCCGGCTGACCGCGGACCTGCAGGCCGGGAACGAGGCCGGGTTCCTGGCCCAGGCCTCGGCGGCCGCCCGGCCCGCGCTGAAGACCTGGTGGGAGAACCTGCACGCGATCGGGTTCAGCACCGGGGCGGTCGTCCCGACGGCCACCCAGGACACGGTGCGCATCGACCGGCAGGGCAACGGCAGCACGGTCGTGCTGGCCGGCGCGCACAGCCCGCTCGACCCGGTCGGCGGCAACGGCCAGCCCGACGTGCCGCTCGCGCGCTACCGGATCGGCCTGCACTTCGCCAGCCCCACCGCGATCGGGCAGATCACCTCCTGGCAGCCGCTCGACGACGCCCCCTGGGACGCCGGGACCGCGCTCTACGTCCGCAAGGCGCCGCACGTGGTCGTGGCGGGCCTGCCCGGTGACAGCGCGCTGGTCGACCAGACCCTGCCGATCGCCGAGACGGCGGCCGCCTACGACGTCGGCCTGGTCGACCGGGTCAACTCCCGCGACCTGAACCAGCAGCAGGGTTTCATCGTGTTCGTGTCCGGCGCCGCCGCGGTCCGGGACCGCTGGCTCGCGGCGCAGGCGCAGCCCTCCGGGTGGCCGCCGCGGTTCCTCGGCGCGCAGGTGTTCCAGCTACCCGGTCCCGGTGCGAGCCCGGACGACGCCCACGGCGCGGGCAGCGTCTCGGACGGCTCGACCGGCGGCGCCCGGGTGGTGGTGGGGCCGTACGCCCAGGACGGCAACGGCGGCACGCCGCACAGCCAGGTGGTCACGCTGGTCCGCGACTTCATGCTCGACATCCTGGCCAGCCACGACGAGAACCTGGTCGACGGCCGGCCCGCGGCCGTCGTCCCGTCCTGGTCGGTCGAGGGGCTCGCGGTGGCGGTGCAGACCCTGTTCCAGGCCAGCACCAACCCGGCGCCCGCCCGGTATGACTTCGCCCGGCTGACCGCCGCGCTGGGCCGCCTGCCGGCCGGCCTGAAGACCGGCGCGCTGCCCGATCGCGGCTCGCAGCTCTACGGGTCCTCGACCTCCGGCGACCAGAACTGGAACGACGTGGCCGCCAGCGTCTATGAGTACATCGAGCTCAAGCACGGGATGAACCAGATGCTCGCCACGGCCATGCTGCTGTGGACCAGGAACGCCACGCCGTTCGGCAACGTGCTGAAGTCCGGCGCCCACGGCAACGACGTGTTCTACACCGCATCGGCGGTCAAGGCGGCCTGGCGCGCGTGGCTGGCGCGCGCCTGAGCGCGCTTACGCGTGCGGCGTGCAGATCCGGCCCGCGGCAGCGCGGGAAACGAGGGAACCCCGGCCGCGATCAGGGCGTCCCGGCCAGCCAGCCGTCGATCCCGGCCAGCAGCCGGGCCCGGAGCGGTTCGGGCGCGACCGAGCTCAGCACGGAGGTGCGAGCCAGGTCGGCCAGCTCGGCGTCGGTGAACCCATGCCCGTGCCGGGCGATCTCGTACTGGGCGGTCAGCCGCGGGCCGAACAACAGCGGGTCGTCGGCGCCGAGCGCGACCGGCACGCCGGCCTCGAACAGGGCCCGCAGCGGGACCTGGGACGGCCCGGCCGCGATGCCGAGCGCCACGTTGGAGGACGGGCACACCTCGCAGGTCACGCCCTCGGCGGCCAGCCGCTTGACCACGGCCGGATCCTCGACCGCCCGGATGCCGTGACCGATCCGGTCCGCGTGCAGGTCGTCCAGGCAGGCCGCCACGCTGGCCGGGCCGGCCAGCTCGCCGCCGTGCGGGTCCAGCAGCAGCCCGCCCCGCTCGGCGATCCGGAACGCGGCGGCGAAGTCGCTCGCCGGGCCGCGCCGCTCGTCGTCGGACAGCCCGAACCCGGTCACGCCCCGCCCCGCGTACTGCACGGCCAGCCGGGCCAGGGTCCGGGCCTCCAGCGGATGCTTGGTCCGGTTGGCCGCCACGATGACGCCGATGCCGACCCCGGTCGCGGCCTCGGCCTCGGCCGTGCCCTGCAGCACCAGCTCCAGCATGGCCGTGATCCCGCCGAACCGGGCAGCAAAGAACCCGGACGGGTCGACCTGGATCTCCAGCCAGCCCGAGCCCTCGGCCCGCTCGTCCTCCGCGATCTCGGTCAGCAGCCGCCGCACGTCGGCCGGGGTCCGCAGCACCGAACGGGCCATGTCGTACAGCCGCTGGAACCGGAACCAGCCGCGCTCGTCGATCCCGCTCAGCTGCGGCGGCCAGTCCTGCGTCAGCGCGGGCGGCAGCCGGATGCCGTGCCGCCCGGCCAGCTCGACCAGCGTCGCGTGCCGCATGGCCCCGGTCAGGTGCAGGTGCAGGTGCGCCTTCGGGAGCGCGGACAGCGGCCTCGACATCGGCCCAGTGTGCCTCCGCTAGCGGGCGTCCGCGAGCAGCTTGGCCATCCGGGTGATGCCCTCTTCCAGGTCGGCGTCGCCCAGCGCGTAGGAGAGCCGGAAATATCCGGGCGTCCCGAACGCCTCGCCGGGGACGACCGCCACCTCGGCCTCGTCCAGGATGAGGCCAGCCAGCTCCGCCGAGCTCCGCGCCCGGCGTCCGGCGATCTCCTTGCCGAGCAGGCCCTTGACGCTGGGGTAGCAGTAGAACGCGCCCTGCGGCTCGGGGCAGACCACGCCGGGGATCTCGTTCAGCATCCGGGTCATGGCCAGCCGGCGCCGGTCGAACGCCTCGCGCATGACCGCCACCGCGGACAGGTCCCCGGACACGGCGGCCAGCGCCGCCGCCTGGGCCACGTTGGACACGTTCGACGTCGCGTGGCTCTGCAGGTTAGCCGCGGCGCCGATCACGTCTTTGGGGCCGATCATCCAGCCGACCCGCCAGCCGGTCATCGCGTAGGTCTTGGCCACGCCGTTCACCACCACGCAGGTGTCGGCGATGCGCGGGGCCTGGACCGGGACCGAGGAGAAGACCGCGTCGCCGTAGACCAGGTGCTCGTAGATCTCGTCGGTGACGACCCACAAGCCGTGCTCGGCCGCCCACTCGCCGATGGCGGCGACCTGGTCCGGCGGGTAGACCGCCCCGGTCGGGTTGGACGGCGACACGAAGAGCACGATCTTGGTCCGGTCGGTACGCGCCGCCTCCAGGTCCGCCACCGAGGCCAGGTAGCCGGAGTGCTCGTCGGTCAGCACCGGGCGCAGCACGCCGCCCGCCAGCGCGATGGCCTCCGGGTAGGTCGTCCAGTAGGGGGCGGGTACCA
>Ga0210383_10004083_pt1 | contig 12963 bp, 8 predicted proteins | sample IncBWC14OmetaG_FD_160072 | JGI IMG/M metagenome (GOLD analysis project Ga0210383, IMG submission 160072) | Forest soil microbial communities from Barre Woods Harvard Forest LTER site, Petersham, Massachusetts, United States - Inc-BW-C-14-O ...
GCGGGCCGTCCATCAAAGGCTCGCCGGCCTTGACGCGCTCGCCTTCCTGCACGTTGATGTGAACGCCGCGCGGAACCGAGTATTCCTTTTCGGTGCCGTTGTCGGCGACGACGTAAATCTTGCGCTGACCTTTCGAGACCTCGCCGAATTTCACCGTGCCATCGATTTCGCTGATGACCGCGGTTTCATGCGGCTTGCGGGCTTCGAACAATTCGACTACGCGCGGCAGACCACCGGTGATGTCTTTGGTCTTCGTTGTCTCGCGCGGAATCTTTGCCAGCACATCGCCGGGCGTAACCGTGTCGCCATCCTGAATCATCAGGTGGGCTCGCGAAGGCATGAGGTAGCGCTTGCTCGCCTTACCCTTGATGACGATGGCGGGCTGGCGCTTCTCGTCGGGAGAATCGCCGACCACGTGACGCGACAGGCCCGTAACTTCGTCTACCTCTTCATGTAATGTCACGCCTTCTTGCAAGTCTTTGAACTGCACCGTGCCGCCGATTTCAGTCAGGATGGCGAAGGTGTAAGGATCCCACTCGACCATAACCTGGCCGAGCGTGACCGGATCGCCATCATTGACCAGCAGCTTGGCGCCGTACACGACCGAGTAGCGCTCGCGTTCGCGGTTCTTGTCGTCGACCACCGCGATCGAACCTTGACGGTTCATGACAACCAGGTTTCCCGACTTCGCCTTGACAGTCTGGAGGCCGATGAAGCGCACGTTGCCGTTGTTCTTGGCATCGAGGCGCGACTGCTCGGAGACTCGCGACGCCGTACCACCGATGTGGAAGGTACGCATGGTGAGCTGGGTTCCAGGTTCGCCGATGGACTGCGCTGCGATGACGCCGGTGGCTTCGCCGAGTTCGACGAGGCGACCGGAAGCCAGGTTGCGGCCGTAGCACATGACGCAGACTCCGCGCTTTGATTCGCAGGTCAGCACGGAGCGGATTTTTACGCGCTCGATGCCGGCTGCTTGAATCGCGCCCGCGAGGTCTTCGGTAATTTCCTGGTTGATGTCGACGATGACGTTGCCGTCATAGTCTTTGATTTTTTCGAGCGACACGCGGCCGATGATGCGGTCACGCAGCGCTTCGATGATTTCGCCGGCTTCGACGATGCCCTGCACGTAGATGCCGTCGACCGTGCCGCAGTCGTACTCGCTGATGATGACGTCTTGCGCGACGTCGACCAGTCGGCGGGTGAGGTAGCCGGAATCGGCCGTCTTGAGTGCCGTGTCGGCCAGTCCTTTGCGGGCGCCGTGAGTCGAGACGAAATATTCGAGCACGGTGAGACCTTCACGGAAGTTAGCCGTGATGGGCGACTCGATGATTTCGCCGGAAGGCTTGGCCATCAATCCACGCATGCCGGAGAGCTGGCGAATCTGCTGTTTCGATCCGCGAGCGCCGGAGTCGGCCATGACGTAAATCGGGTTCAGATCGCCTTCCTTGTCGCGACGCTGCATTTCACCGAACATTTCGTCGGCAACTTTTTCGGTGATCGCCGACCAGATTTCGATGACCTTGTTGTAGCGCTCGCCGTTGGTGATGGCGCCGTCGAGATATTGCTGCTGCACGGCGACGACCTGCTTCTCGGCGTCTTTGACCAGACCCTTCTTGCTGTCGGGAATGACCATGTCGTCGATGCCGATGGACAAGCCGGAGCGGGTCGCGAACTGGAAGCCGAGGGTCTTGACTTCGTCGAGCATCTTGACCGTGGTCTCAAGCGCGAAGCGCAGATAGCAATAATTCACCAGCGCTCCGATGCCTTTTTTCTTGAGCAAGCCGTTGATGAAGGGCATGCGGTCGCTGCTGCCGGGGATGTTCTTCGGCAGGTGATCGTTCAGAATCGCGCGTCCCACAGTCGTGTTGATGAAGGCGCGTTCGACGCGAACCGGCTCAGTGTGAATGATGTCCTGATCGTCGTACGCGGTGGTCAGGTCGATCAGTTCGCCCGTGTAGCGGAGACGAATCGGGGTCAAGGTTTCGACTGCGCCGGCATCGAGAGCCATCAGCACTTCTTCAATGTTGGCGAAAGCGCGGCCTTCACCCTTCGCGCCCGGCTTGGCTTTGGTCAGGTAATAAAGCCCGAGCACCATGTCCTGTGTGGGCACGGTGATGGGGTGACCGGAAGCGGGCGAAAGAATGTTGTGCGAGGCCAACATTAATACGCTGGCTTCGACCTGGGCTTCGGGAGACAGCGGAATGTGAACCGCCATCTGGTCGCCGTCAAAGTCGGCGTTGAACGCCGTGCAGACCAGCGGGTGAATCTTGATTGCCTTGCCTTCCACGAGCACCGGCTCGAAAGCCTGAATGCCGAGGCGATGGAGCGTAGGAGCGCGGTTCAGCATGACCGGGTGGTCTTTAATGACTTCTTCCAGGATGTCCCAGACGATGGGCTCCTGCTGCTCGACCATTTCTTTGGCTTGCTTGATGGTAGTGACGTTGCCGGTCTGCTCGAGCCGGTGATAAATGAACGGCTTGAACAGTTCGAGCGCCATCTTCTTGGGCAGGCCGCACTGGTGCAGCTTGAGTTCGGGGCCGACCACGATGACGGAACGGCCGGAGTAGTCGACGCGCTTGCCGAGCAGGTTCTGGCGGAAGCGGCCCTGCTTGCCTTTCAGCGTGTCGGACAAAGATTTCAGGGGACGGTTGTTGGCGCCACGCAGCACGCGGCCACGGCGTCCGTTGTCGAAGAGGGCGTCGACGGCTTCCTGCAGCATGCGCTTTTCGTTGCGCACGATGACTTCAGGAGCGTGCAGGTCCATCAGCTTTTTCAACCGGTTGTTGCGGTTGATGACGCGGCGATAAAGGTCATTGAGGTCAGAGGTCGCGAAGCGGCCGCCGTCGAGTGGAACCAGCGGGCGCAGCTCCGGCGGAATGACCGGGATTACGTCGAGGATCATCCAGTGCGGCTTGTTGCCGCTCTTGCGGAAGGCCTCGACAACTTTCAAGCGCTTGGCGTACTTGAGCCGCTTCTGCAGCGAGCTCTCGTTCTTCATTTTCTCGCGCAGCTCGACGGAGAGGCCGTCGGTGTCGACGCGCTTCAGCAATTCTTTGATCGCTTCCGCTCCCATCATCGCCTTGAAACCGGCGGGACGGTACTGCTGGTCGAGTTCGCGGAACTTGGCTTCGTCTTTAATGACTTCGCGCTCTTTCACCGGAGCGTCGCCAGGTTCGACGACCACGTAGGCTTCGAAATAGAGCACGGACTCAAGGTCGCGCAAAGAAATATCGAGCAGGTGCCCGATGCGGCTGGGCAGTCCTTTGAAGAACCACACGTGCGAGCAGGGCGACGCCAGCTCGATGTGGCCGAGGCGCTCGCGGCGAACTTTGGAGAGCGTGACTTCGACGCCGCATTTGTCGCAGATGACTCCGCGGTGCTTCATGCGCTTGTACTTGCCGCAGAGGCACTCCCAGTCGGTGACCGGGCCAAAGATGCGGGCGCAGAACAATCCGTCGCGCTCCGGTTTAAAGGTGCGGTAGTTGATGGTCTCGGGCTTGGTGACTTCGCCGTGCGACCAGCTCCGGATTTTTTCCGGAGACGCCAGGCTGATACGGATGGCGTCGAAGTCCGCGATCACATTTGCCATTTCGAAAGGGCTCGAACGAAACAAGGTGGTCCTCCGCTTCCTGCGGTTCTGACGCGTCCGCCGACGGGCCCAGAATCAAGTTCTCAGTTCTCGGTTCGTTCTCAGTAAAATCAGAAAAACCGAGATTGAACTCTCGCCTGTTCATGCGGCATCGGGGCCTTATGCCGCAGTGGCGTGTATTTCTAAATCTTTTAAGGTCCTCAGCTCCCGGCCTCGACTCAGCATTAACTGAGAACTGAGAACCGGGAACTGAGAACTCGTTTCCTTAATCTGCTGCTGCGCTGGCGATCGGCTTTTTCTCTCCCGCCTTGATCAGTTCCACATCGAGGCAGAGCGATTGCAGCTCGCGAATCAGCACGTTGAACGATTCGGGTACGCCGGGCTCCATGGCGGCTTCGCCCTTGACGATGGCCTCATAAATCTTGGTGCGGCCGTATACGTCGTCGGACTTCGCCGTCAAAAGCTCCTGCAGGATGAAAGCTGCGCCGTAAGCTTCGAGGGCCCAGACTTCCATTTCTCCGAAACGCTGTCCGCCGAACTGCGCTTTGCCGCCCAGAGGTTGCTGGGTGATGAGCGAGTACGGCCCGATGGAACGGGCGTGAATCTTGTCGTCCACCAGGTGCGACAGCTTCAGCATGTAGATGTAGCCGACGGTGACCGGCTGTTCGAACTGGTCGCCTGTCATGCCGTCGTGCAGCGTTGTTTTGCCGGAAGTCGGCAGACCGGCGTGTTCGAGCAGCGCCTTGATCTCGCCTTCTTTCGAGCCGTCGAATACTGGCGATCCCATGAACACGCCCTTGGTCAGGGTGGGCGCAACGGATTCCAGTTCTTCATCGGACATGTCGGAAATAATGTCCGCCAGCTGCGAGTCTTTAAACAACGCCTTCAACTCGCGGCGGATGGCTTCGGTGCGTGTGTTTTCTTTGAGCAGCGTCGTGATCTTCTCGCCGAGCACGAAGCCCGCCCATCCGAGGTGGGTTTCGAGAATCTGGCCCACGTTCATACGGGAAGGGACGCCGAGCGGGTTGAGCACGATTTCGACCGGCGTTCCATCTTCGAGGTACGGCATATCTTCCTCGGGCAGAATGCGGGCAATCACGCCCTTGTTGCCGTGGCGGCCGGCCATCTTGTCACCGACACTCAGCTTGCGCTTCATGGCGATGTAGACCTTGACCAGCTTGATGACGCCCGGCGGCAACTCGTCGCCCTTGGTGAGTTTTTCTTTCTTCTCGTTGACGATTTTCTTGAGCACGTCGATCTGGCGAGAAGTCATTTCTTCGATCTCATCGATCTGCTCGTTCACGCGCGGATCTTTGTCGGCATACTTGATGCGCTTCAGATTGCGAGTGGAGATGCGCTCAATCTCGTCGCGCGTCAGGATGTTGCCCTTGGTCAGCAGGCGCTTGTTGGTGCGCTCGTCGTGCAGGTCGGCCTGCACCTCCTTTCCGCCCAGGATGTTCTCCAGGCGCTTCAGGCGCTCGTCGGTGAGAATTCGGATTTCGTCCGACAAGTTCTTTTCGAGCTTCGCGATCTGCGTGGCTTCGATGGCCTTGGCGCGCTCGTCCTTTTCCTGGCCTTTGCGCGAGAAGATTTTCACATCGACGATGACGCCTTCGATTCCAGGCGGGCAGTAGAGGGAAGCGTCGCGCACGTCGCCGGCTTTTTCACCGAAGATGGCGCGCAGCAGTTTTTCTTCTGGCGTGAGCTGGGTTTCGCCCTTCGGCGTAACTTTGCCGACGAGGATGTCGCCCTGCTTGATGCTGGCGCCAATGCGAATCACGCCCGCTTCGTCCAGATTGCGCAGCATGGACTCGCTGACGTTGGGAATGTCACGCGTGACTTCTTCCGGACCGAGCTTGGTGTCGCGGGCTTCAATTTCGTACTCCTCGATGTGGAGAGAGGTGTAGTAATCCTCTTTGACCATCTTTTCGGAGACCAGGATTGCGTCTTCGAAGTTGTAACCGCGCCACGGCATGAAGGCCACGAGGACGTTGCGTCCGAGAGCCAGCTCGCCGTGATCGGTGCAGGGACCGTCGGCGATGATCTCGCCTTTCAGCACGCGCTGGCCTTTTTTCACTACCGGCTTCTGGTTGATGCAAGTGTTCTGGTTGGAACGCTTGAATTTCGTCAGCTGGTAAATGTCGCTGCCCACCTCACGCGACAACTGCGTGGGATGGTGCTCGCCTTCGACGCGAACAATAATGCGTTCGGAGTCGACCGAATCGATGATGCCGTTGCGGCGAGCAAGCACGACCGCGCCGGAGTCACGGGCGGTGACGCCTTCCATTCCAGTGCCGACGATCGGAGCCTGAGCTCGCAACAGCGGAACGGACTGGCGTTGCATGTTCGCACCCATCAACGCGCGGTTCGCGTCGTCGTGCTCGAGGAACGGAACCAGCGAGGCGGCGACGGAAACGAGTTGCTTGGGGCTGACGTCGACGTAATCGACTTCGTCGCGGCTGACCAGCACGAAGTTGCCAGCCTTGCGGGCGTTGACGAGTTCGGCAACGATCTTGCCTTTGTCGTCGAGCTCGACGTTGGCCTGCGCGATGGTGTGACGATCTTCTTCCCAGGCGGAGAGATAGAACGAGAACGGCTCGATCGTCGCCGGCTTCTTGCGCTTTTCTTTCAGCTCGTTGTTGATTTTCTCGATCTCATGTTTTTCCATGTGATCGCCGACTTTGTGGTCGCTGTCGCCGACGTTGACGACGGTGACGTAGTCGATGACGCGTCCGCCCTTGATCTTGCGATAGGGCGACTCGATGAAGCCGTAGTCGTTGATGCGGGCGTAGCAGCTCAACGACGAGATCAGGCCGATATTCGGACCTTCCGGCGTTTCAATCGGGCAGATGCGTCCGTAGTGCGTGGGGTGAACGTCGCGGACTTCGAATCCGGCGCGTTCACGAGAGAGACCGCCCGGCCCAAGGGCGGAGAGACGCCGCTTGTGCGTGATCTCGGAGAGCGGGTTGGTCTGATCCATGAACTGCGAGAGCTGCGACGATCCGAAGAATTCGCGGATCGCGGCCATGACCGGCTTGGCGTTGACCAGGTCGTGCGGCATGGCCGTCGACATTTCCTGGTAGACCGACATTTTTTCTTTGATGGCGCGTTCCATGCGGACCAGGCCGATGCGGAACTGGTTCTCCATCAACTCGCCGACCGCGCGGACGCGGCGGTTGCCGAGGTGATCGATGTCGTCGACCGCTCCGATGCTCTTGCGTAGCTTGAGCAAGTACGCGATGGTCGCGTAGAAATCGTCGGGATCAAGCGTGCGCTTGTCGAGCGAGGTGAAGTCCTGGTTCTCGTGCAGCTTGATGTTGAACTTCAAGCGGCCCACGCGAGAGAAATCGTACTTGCGCGGATCGAAGAACATGCCGTGAAACAGAGCGGTCGCCGTGTCGAGCGTCGGCGGATCGCCGGGACGCAGCTTGCGGTAGATTTCGATCAGGGCTTCCTGCGGCGTCTTCACCGCATCGCGCTTCAGGGTCTGGCTGATGACCGTGCCCACATCGTCGCGCTCGGGGAAGAACAAGCTCATTTCGACGACGCCGGAATCGAGAATCTTCGAAACCTTGTCGGCAGTGAGCTCGGAGTTGGCTTCGAGCATGACTTCGCCGGTGGTGGTGTCGACGATGTCGCCGGCCGTCCACGCGCCTTCGAGGTCGGTAATGTCTACTTCGATTTCGGTGATCTTCGCCTTCTGAATGTCCTTGAGAATCTGGGCATTGATCTTGCGGCCGGAGTGGGCGATCTCGTCGCCCGACTTGTTCTTGATGCTGTGGGCAAGCTTCATGCCGAGAAGGCTGGTCGGCTTCTCGCTGGCCGGATCAATCGTCCAGAAAAGTTTCTTGTCGCGGATGGCGATGCGGTCGGTGGTGTAGAACGCCTTCAGAATGTCTTCGCCGGAACGCAGGCCCAAGGCTCTGAGAAAGATCGTTCCCAGGAACTTGCGCTTGCGGTCGATGCGGACATAGAGCACGTTCTTCTGGTCGTACTCGAACTCGACCCACGATCCGCGGTAGGGAATAATCTTGCCGAGGAAGTAGGTGCGGTTGTTGGCAGTCTCGAAGAACACGCCGGGCGAACGGTGCAACTGGCTGACGATTACTCGTTCTGTGCCGTTAATAATGAACGTCCCGTTCTGCGTCATCAGCGGAACGTCGCCGAAGAAAACTTCCTGCTCTTTAATGTCGCGGATAGAACGGTTGCCGGTCTCAGCGTCTTTATCGAAGATGGTGAGACGCATGGTGACCTTGAGCGGGGCGGAGTAAGTCATGCCGCGCTCTTCGCACTCGGCTACGTCATATTTCAGCTGCAGGCCGACCGGGTCGCCGCACTTGTTGCAGAAGTCGGGCGTGTTGGCGTTGTAGGTGCCGCACTTGCCGCACAGGACTTCGCCGGGATGGAACGGATCGGTGATGACCGTGTTGCCGCAATTTTTGCAAGTGGTCCGGAGGTGGTGCAGGCCTTTCAGGTGGCCGCACTTGCACTCCCAGTTACCAATGGCGTAATCCACAAACTCAAGTTGTGATACGTTGCGAAAGTCGGTGATCGGAAACACGGATTGGAAAACCGCCTGCAAGCCGCCGTCTTCGCGCTCGCTGGGAAGTTTGTCCATCTGCAGGAAGCGGTCGTAGGAACGCTTCTGAACCTCGATCAGGTTCGGGATCTGGATAGTGGCCGGAATTTTGGAAAAATCGAAACGTTTGCGGAAGGCATTTTTCATCGTCAGAAACTCCCAATCTCACGCGCGACCGAAGGCCGCGCTAGAACCGCGGAATGTGGGGCGCGTCGTTGCTAGGAAAACCGCGCCGCGGGACTTTATTTAGAACCGTGTTTAAGACCGTGTTGTAAAACCGTGGGCAGAACCGGAACTACCGTGCATTCTGGTAGATCGAGCTTAAAAGACAGCGGGGCGCCCGCAGGGACAGTCGTTCCCGCAGACGCCAAGCAAGGCGTTTCGCCATTTCAGATTTGAACTCTTTCGCGCCAGTTCGTCGGCCTGTTTCCGCTCCGCCTGCCCGCGGAGCAGCCTGCCCAAAACTTTTTCTCGCGAGGCTCGCTCGCGCTCGAATGAAGCCCTGGGAGGCGACGTAATATAGATGCTACCATCGCCGCCAACGCTTCACAAGTAGGAACGTGCAAGATAATCGATTTTGCACCGATTCGGGTGCGAATCGACCCCTGAGGCCAAAGGTGCCGGGATGACTCCCAGATCCTTCGCAAAGTACGCTCAGGATGACGCCAGCGGGGCTCCCGGCTTCGCGTTCGCTCAGCCTCACGCCCCGCTAAACGGCGTCACTTCACTTCGACAACCGCGCCGGCATCGGTGAATTTCTTCTTGATGGTCTCGGCTTCGTCCTTGGTGACGCCCTCTTTTACGTTCTTGGGGGCGCCGTCGACCAGTTCCTTGGCTTCCTTCAAGCCGAGGCTGGTGACTTCGCGGACAGCCTTGATTACATTGATCTTATTGGCGCCGACTTCTTTCAGGACGACGGTGAATTCGGTCTTCTCTTCGGCCGGAGCCGCTCCGCCCGCCGCGCCTGCGCCGCCGCCAGCCACCATAACCGGGGCCGCTGCCGCCGCCGACACGCCAAGACGCGATTCCAGCTTCTTGACCAATTCCGCCGCTTCCAGAAGCGACAGGCCTACGATTGATTCTTCCAGTTGTGCGAGATCCGCCATGTTATTTCTCCACTTTTTTATCAGTTTTATTGATTTCGCTCTCCGTGGGCCGGGTTTCCAGTGCGACCAGATCCCGATTCCACCGCGCCAGACAACGCAGCTGGATTAGACCCGCGCAACCCCTGACTTCCGGACAACTCAATCTCTTCGGATGGCTTGCGCCATCCCGAACTTTTCAGGCTTATGCCTCTTTAAAATTCTTCTGCTGCACGCCCTGATCTACGACCACGGCCAGGTTGCGGCCTACCGCGCCCATGGCGGTGACCAGACGCTGCGCCGGAGCGTTCAGAAGGAACAGGAGCTTCGAATACAGCTCTTCCTTCGACGGCATGGTGGCCAGCGCTTCGATCTCTTTAATGTTGATGACCTTGCCTTCGACCACGCCGACCTTGAAGGTGAACTCCGGCGTATCTTTGGCGTACTTGGTCAGGGCCTTGGCCATCGCTACCGGGTCGCCCGTGGTGTAGGCGATCGAGGTCACACCCGACAGGTCTTTGAGAGCGCCTTCGACCTTGGTGCCCTTGGCGGCCTTTTCGGCGAGTGTGTTCTTGACGACCTGGTAATGCGCGCCCGCGCCGCGCAGAACCTTGCGCAGCTCGTAGTCCTGGGGCACGGTCATCTTGGTGTAAGTCGCCACCACGATGTTCGAAACGTTCTTCAGGTCTTTGCTCAGCTTCTCGACTTGTTCTTTCTTCTTCGCTTTGGTAACTGGCATGGTTCAATCCTTCCAATCTTATGTGGGCAGCCTTCTTCGGCTGTCAGCGGGCAAAGCCCGGTAATTCGCTTTACGCCTTGGCTGCCGTTTCGATGGGGGTGACGTCCAGCAAAATGCCAGGCCCCATGGTCGAACTCAGCGTGCAGCCCTTGATGTACTTGCCCTTGGCAACCGACGGCTTGGCCTTGATCACGCTGGTGATCAGCACGGTCGCGTTCTCGATCAGCTTGTCGGGCGTAAACGAAATCTTTCCAACCGGGCAATGCACCAGCGCCGTTTTGTCGGTGCGGAACTCAACCTTGCCGGCTTTCACTTCCTGCACAGCCTTGCCTACGTCGAAGGTGACCGTGCCCGTTTTCGGATTGGGCATGAGGCCCTTGGGGCCGAGAATCTTGCCCAGGCGTCCGACGGATTTCATCACGTCAGGAGTGGCGATGAGGGCGTCGAAGTCGGTCCAGTTTTCTTTGGTAATCTTCTCGACCATTTCCTCGCCGCCGGCGAAATCGGCTCCGGCTGCTTCGGCTTCCTTAATCTTGTCGCCGGTCGCGATGACCAGAACTTTTTTCGACTTGCCGAGGCCGTGCGGCAGAACGACGGTGCCGCGGACCATTTGATCGGCGTGCTTGGGATCGACGCCCAGGCGCAGCGTGACCTCGACGGTTTCGTCAAACTTGGCGAATTTCACTTTCTGCAGGAGCGGGACTGCGTCCTGCAGAATGTAGGGGCGCTTCTCGACTGCAGCGTGCGCCTTGGCGATGTTCTTTCCTTCTTTTTTCATTTGCTCTTCCTTTGTCTCCCACCGCTCGCCGTTGATTCGGGGAGCCGTGGTGATGTTGACTTGCAAAACCCAGGGGCTAAAGCCCCTTCAAAACTTGTCTCAACGGCACGGCTAAAGCCGTGCCCTTCCACGAACCTATCCGACGACTTCAATGCCCATCGACCTCGCCGTGCCGCGGATACTCTTGATTGCGGTCTCGACTGACGCGGCGTTCAGGTCGGGCATTTTTTGTTTTGCGATGTCCTCGACCTGCTTGGCCGTAACTTTGCCGACCTTATCTTTGTTCGGGACGCCCGATCCTTTGGCGATGCCGGCGGCGCGCTTCAACAGGATCGAGGCCGGCGGCGTCTTGGTGATGAAGGTGAACGAGCGGTCGCTGTAGACCGAGACCACGACCGGGATGATCAGGCCTTCCATTTCTTTCTGGTTGGTTCTGGCGTTGAACTGCTTGCAGAACTCCATGATGTTGATCTGGGCCTGGCCGAGCGCGGGGCCGACCGGGGGCGCCGGAGTCGCCTTGCCGGCGGCGATCTGCAGCTTCACGTAACCTGTAACTTTCTTTGCCATACTCTCTCTTCCGTCGGCAGCGCGAGTCTAGGATTTTCGGCTCAACCGTCTGCGGACTTTTCTCGAACAGCCTTGTTGCGGCCCTCAGGGGCTAAAGCCCTGATTCGTTTTTGGACCTTGACGGTACGGCTAAAGCCGTACCCTTCCACGAACCTTACGCGACCTTTTCCACCTGGTTGAACTCGAGTTCGACCGGGGTGGAGCGGCCGAAAATTGTGACCATGACTTTTAACGTTTCGCGGTCTTCGTTGACTTCGTCGACGATGCCGGTAAAGCTGGCGAACGGGCCTTCGGTGATGCGCACCGATTCGTTCTTCTCGAACTTGACCTTGAGCTTCGGCTTCTCGCGGCTGTCGGCGACCTTGTAGACGATGTGCTGGACTTCTTCTTCGGACAGGGGCGTGGGCTGCTGGCCGGTGCCGACGAATCCGGTGACGCGCGGCGTCGACTTCACCACGTGCCAGACATGATCGTCCATGTCCATTTCAACCAGCACGTAGCCGGGATAGAACATGCGTTCGGAGGTGTACTTCTTGCCGCCGCGGACTTCGGTGACCGATTCGGTCGGGATCAGCACCTTGCCGATCTTTTCCTGCAGCCCGAAGGCGTTGACCCGCGACTCCAGCGACTCTTTCACCTTGCGCTCAAAGCCCGAATAGGAGTGGATGATGTACCACTTCATGTTCGGGTTCTTGGGCGGCTCGCCGCTTGCGGCGACGCCGTCCACGCCCGGTGGCAGCGGTAGTTGTTCCCCGCCTGCTGCTGCTTCGTTTTTTTCTTCGTCCGGCATATGGGGTGCTTCTTCTCGGCCAGCGTTTCGTCTTAAATTAGTGAACCCGGAAATAGTTGAACAGCGCGGTCACGCCGTGCTGAATGATGAAGTCGATCACGGCAAAATACAGCGCGAAAATGAAGACCGTGATCACGACGACCGTGGTCGTGGCGCGAACTTCTTTCCACGACGGCGCGGTGACTTTGCGCATTTCGCTGCGCACGTCGTTGTAGAACGTCTTGATGCGTTCCGGCCAGGCCTTGATCTGGTCGCCAAAATTGCCACCGGCTGCCACAATTGAGTTCGACATTTTCTTCGTCTCGACTGACATCACTACTCCTGGCCGTTCCTTACTACTTCTGGATCGGGCTCTCTCCAAAAACTCTGGCAGGGGCGGAGGGATTCGAACCCCCAAGTTCGGTTTTGGAGACCGACAGTTTAACCGTTGAGCTTACGCCCCTGTTTCTAGTTCCGAGTCGTGAGTCCCGAGTCCTGAGTTGATTCCTCGCAGCTCGGGACTTGCAGCTCGCGACTATTTCACTTCTTTATGCGGCGTGTGCTTGCGGCAACGGCGGCAGAATTTTTTGAACTCCAGCCGCTCGGTCGTCGTCTTCCGATTCTTGGTCGTCGAATAGTTCCGCTCTTTGCAGTCACCGCATTGTAATGTCACAATTTCTCGGGGCATTTCAACCGCTCCTAGCTTCTCTCAAAGTCTTTGCCAAGTCAGAAGTAAGAATTCAGAATGCAGAATTGATTTTGCTCTTACTTCTGCATTCTTCCTTCTGACTTCTGCCTTCGCCTTACTGCACAATCTCCGCAATCGTCCCGGCGCCTACAGTGTGCCCGCCTTCGCGAAT
>Ga0210383_10004084_pt1 | contig 12963 bp, 13 predicted proteins | sample IncBWC14OmetaG_FD_160072 | JGI IMG/M metagenome (GOLD analysis project Ga0210383, IMG submission 160072) | Forest soil microbial communities from Barre Woods Harvard Forest LTER site, Petersham, Massachusetts, United States - Inc-BW-C-14-O ...
CGGACACTACCAGATACGAAGCGATCGCTCGGATTTTCATGCGTGTGGGCTCCTTAGGCTGTATGAGTCGCGGACATTCTCTCTCAGCGGTCGATTGTATGCCAGTACAAGTGCCCGCTGTGAGAATGGAATCATTTCCCTGGTCATATGCAAATTTGAACGAAGGAATAGAGCATCTAGTTGCGATTGGGTTCGCAGCTGATAGCCGCCGAATCGTATTTACCGGCAATGAGCCGGGTCACCCGCAGCGCGAGTTCTTGTTCGATGTCGCTTCGGGCAAACTCCAACCGTTGACCCCAGAAGTCGTCCAGGGACCGCTAACTCCCGATGGCAAATTTATATTCGTGCCCGGGAACGGACCCTCGGCCGAACTCATTCCGGTTGATAGGTTACCAATCCGAGAGGTGAAGGGATTGCAGGACCGGGACAGGCTGATTCAAATCACAGCCGATGGATCCGAAGTCTTGGTCGGCGTTCCCAACGGTTTGTCGGCCGCGATCTATCGCGTTCGCCTGGACACTGGTGAGCGGAAATTGGTTAAAACTCTGGAAATGCGCGATCCGACCGGCGGCTTCGGCTTGACCCGCGCACTGATCACGCCCGATGGACAGTACTTCGCCTACGGCACGCTGCGGCAGCTTTCCGAACTCTACGTGCTACAGGGATTGCGCTGAAAGCACGAGTAATCTGGCGCCCCTCCCGGCATTGACCAGTTTCCTTATTTGGCCGGAAAGAGACCGCGTTCTTTCGTAATCTCCCACTCACACGCTTCAGGGTGAAATAGTTGACCGTAGAGTATGTCCAAAGCCGCCCCAAAACACGGTACCCGTCGCGCTCCGCGGGTGAAACTTGCGGGCACCGTTTTGTCGCTGGTTCGCTTTGAGAGTGGACGGCAAACTCGAGGGCGGCTACACCAACTCTCGATCACGGGAGGCTTGCTGCACCTGGAGACTCCGCTGGATGAGGGGATCAAAGTCGAAGTGATTTTCCACTTGGGCAACAGCACGGTACGCAGTAAGGCAAGGATGCTGTTTCCGATGTGGGCGACCAAAGGCTACCTTCAGCCTTTTGCGTTTGCCGATCTTGACGAAGAAGACCGGAGCAATTTGCAAGCCGATTTGCAGCGCCTGCTTGACAGTTCCGGAGCAGCGATGGTTCCCTCGCGAGTAGAAATCACCGAAATACCCTCGGAAACAAATCAGTAGATCTCACGGCAGTATCCAGCACTCGAAGTGCTGCTCCACCCCAAATCAAAGTTTTCCGGTGCCTCTGAAGCCGTGGCCTACCCATTCCTACTCGAGCGGACGCTTGAAGGTGTCCGCTCCAGATTTACAATCCGTTCTCCGATAAAATAGATCGCGAGTCCGTAACGAATGGAGGAACTCATGGCGCATCAGCATTCCCCGCGCTTCCTGAAGATCGTCGAAGAAACCCGCAAGCGAATTCACGAGGTTACGATCGATGACGTGAAAACGAAGCTCGACCGTGACGAAAAATTTCTCCTGGTTGACGTGCGGGAAGAAAGTGAGTACGCGGCCGATCATCTGCCCGGCGCGGTTCACCTGGGCAAGGGAATCATCGAGCGCGATGTCGAGGAGCGCGTGCCGGATCCGGCGACGCCCATGGTGCTTTATTGTGGCGGCGGATTTCGCTCGGCCCTGGCCGCCGACAATCTGCAAAGGATGGGCTACACTCAAGTCCTGTCGATGGACGGAGGCATTCGCGGCTGGCGCGAAAAAGGATTTCCCCTGACCAGGAGTTGACCGTCCCAGAAGTAACATTTCCGCCCCAAAAGTACTTCGGTAACTTGATGCAGCCTATGCAATACGTCACCATGGTTATGCTGACGTATGTGGTAACGCGTGTTGGTTCAAGGCGAAATGCAAGGCAAACAAAATTCCGAGCAAAGTGGTACGGCAGCCGCTCCGGCGCGTGCGCCGAACGCTTCCGTTGAGCACGTGCTGAGCCAAGCCGGCACCCCGCAACAATTCTGTGTGGCCCTGGCCAAGCTTTTCGGAGTCAGGCCCACCGAAGTTGCACTGATGCGGCTCGAAAAGGGTCTGCTGAGTTTCGTCCACCCGGAGCAATTGAAAACGGCGGGATCGATCCCCGTCTCCAGTTCTTCCGCAGTGGCCGCGCACACCGCGTCCACCAAGAAGACAGAGCTTTTTAATGCTTTCGTGAAAGTAAAGCACGCCAGCATCTTCGAAAGCGTAAAGCTGAACAATCCTGAGTCCGAAGATATCGAACGAACCGGCCAGAATGCCATCCAGAAACTGATGTCAGCTCCAATTCTGGACGGACAACGCAAAGTTCTGGGCGTTGTTCAAGTTTGCCGCAAGGGATTTGATCCGGCTACCGCCGGACCGGACTTCTCTCAGGATGACCTGCAGCAACTGGAACTTGCCGCGAAAGTCCTATCTACCCTGCCATTCATAAAGTAAAGCTCCCATTCGACAGACCTTTGTACAGCGAGCTATCACGCATTGCGCGACGCCGCCCCTACATCAGCGCATAACTCGATCGAGAGCTTGTTTTTCGGCGTCCGTGAGCGGTCGCGAACTGCCTTTTGAGAGTTCACCCAGCTTGAGAGGCCCGATGGCAACACGAAGCAATCGCAATACCTCGACCTGAAGGTGCGCCAACATGCGACGGATTTGGCGATTCTTGCCTTCGTCGAGGACAATCTCAAGCCAGGTATTTTTTTCACCACCACGCAGAATTTGCCCACTCTTGGCGCGCAGAAAAGTGCCGTCGTCGGCTCTGATTCCGCGCGAAATGGATTCAATCAACGCACCGTCCGCGACCGCGCCGATCTGCACATGATAGATCTTATCCAGATGCGTCTCGGGCGCAAGTACACGCGCCGCCCACTCGGAGTCGTTGGTCAACAGTAGCAGCCCTTCACTGGCTTTATCTAAACGTCCGACGGGTGCAACCCAAGGCAGGCCTTCGTCCAGATAGGCGTACACAGTCTTGCGTCCTTTTTCGTCGGAAGCGGTCGTCAGGACCCCACGAGGCTTATTGAGCATCAGGTAAACCTTGGCGGGGACCGGGACTGGCTGGCCATGCACTTCGACCCGATCACGCTTCCATCGGACGGGCGCTTCCGGATCGCGACAGATTTGACGGTTCAGGCTGACGTAGCCAGAGCGGATGAGCTCAAATGCCCGCGAGCGCGAGCAATAGCCCAACTTGGAGAGCGCACGGCCCAGACCGATTCGCCGGGATGAATCCGTGCGGGTCACGCTTTATGGTAAACCATAGTCGCTGGCTTCTTCACATGAGGTCGCGTGTGATAACCTTCGTCCTTCCATGCCTGACGCCAAGTCTGACCGTCGATCAAGCCAGCGCGTGCCGGCGCGTCTGGGCGTCTCCATCCGATCTCCTCAAGGTGAATCCACCACTGGATATACCCGTGATCTGAGCGCGAACGGGATCTTTCTCTACGCGGATTCGGAAATTCTGGTGGGCAGCGAACTGGAGATGGTGCTGATGCTCCCCCCCCAATTCACCGACGGAGAAAAGCGCTGGGTGTGCTGTCAGGCTTCCGTGGTCCGGGTGGAACCCGGCAGCGAAGATGGCCGTTTCGGCTTGGCGGCGAGCATTCGGAGCATCGTCGCATTGCCAGAGATCCCGGGCTGAGGTAGTTCGGGCGGCGGGCCATTTCGCCGGGCACGATGAAAATTTGTGAAAAAGTTAGGATTCTACTTCCCTTTGCATAACGCTTGGTGCAATAATGCTGGCCCTTGGATTGCTCTGGTCCAAGATACGACATTAGAAATTGCAGATGTAAGGTGACTCGGTCATGTGGATGGAAAAGCTGTCCCAAGGCGTTCTACGAGTTCTCACGCCGCTGGGACCACGGTATCTTAATCCTTCGTTCGCGCAGCGGCTTTATCTGTTGTGGATTTTCCGCAACTTTGAAACTTTGCCGGTGAAGGTACTCAGCCCGCGACAACAAAGGCGGATCGACAGCATGTGCGCGCGGCACGGGTTTGTCTCTATGCTGGAACCGAACGGGCTCGCGGATACGCCGTTACTCGGGACACTCGAACAACGTCCGCCGGTTGCGCCGCCGCGCCGGCCCAATCGAAGCGTTTCCGACGCCGTGGCACCATTCGCAGCGGATCTTCGGCAGCGTTCTTGACCTTCTTGCACGATTAATGGACGGTACGCCAGCACCGGGAACCGGCGTCACCCGGCCAACTCAACTAAGGATGTCCGGCGGTTATGGCTTGTTGCCCGATGCCATTTCGCCGCAAGGGCCTCCGCCGCCGTGCACACCACCCATATGTGGCGCTTCCCCGCGGCTCTCGCGGCATGACTTCAACGTGGCCTCTTGTTGAGGAGAGATCGCGCCAGCTATCTCTTTCTGCGCCTGCTCGTGAATTTGGTGGATTTTCTGCTGCTTCTCCTGCGGCGTCAAAGCCGAATCGCTGCACACGGACTCTACTTGGCTGCGAGTGCTCTCTTCAATTTGTTTGCGTTGCTGCAAGGCAGACTGAGAAATACCTGCCTGTTGCCAACAGGGTTTTTGGCGGTTTGGAGTTGTTCCTCGGGGTGAGGCCGGTGGGGTTGCTGTTTGCGCCGCCAGTTGATACGTTCCGAGCAAAATCAGCACTCCTACTGCAAAGCCGAACTGCCGCATTCGTGACATGTAGACCTCCGGTTTGCCAAACCCGATCCCAGCAAAAAAGTTGTGGGAAAAGATGCCAGCCGAGTTTAGAGTCAAGAACTCATATGGTTACGGAAGGTAACAAGAACCTGGAGAGGATTACGATTGAGGATTACCCGGCTTAAAACTGCAGTGGTAGAAGGCAATTTCGATTGGACATTTGTCCGTATAGAAACCGACGAAACCGTTACTGGCCTGGGTGAGTGCTTTTTCGCTCCCGGCCTTACCTCGATGCTGCGCTCACTCGAACCCTTGCTGCTGGGCGAGGACCCGCGCGACATTCATCGCTTATTCCGCAAGCTCCAGATGGCCACTTCAGGCGCCGGTTCGGTGGCAGGGATCGTCTATAACGCGATCAGCGGCATCGAGGCGGCGCTTTGGGATGTGCTCGGCCAGTGGCTCAACACTCCGATTTACCGACTGATGGGAGGAAAGTTTCGAGACAAGATCCGCATATATGCCGATTGTCACGGCGGCGAAGCGCTCGAGAGCCTCGACGAAGTGTTGCGGTCACGCTCGGCTTCCTGGGCCAGAGATCCCAAACATGCAGCAAAAGATTACTACGGCGAGACTGGTGCGGACCCTCCCGCGTCGCCTGACGATTATCGCCGCCAGGCTCTCGCCAAAAGAGCAGAAGGTTTTACCGCGCTTAAGTTCGATTTGGATGTGCCGGGCACACACGGATCCGATCCTCACAACCGGGTGCTGAGCAATCGCGCCATCGATCACATGGTGAGTTTGATCGGAGCGGTTCACGACGCGGTGGGCGCCGACACCGATATCGCGGTCGATTGCCATTGGCGCTATAACGCCGGTGATGTGGTGAAGGTGGCGCGCGAACTCGAGCCGTTCCGCCTGTTGTGGCTTGAAGACCCGGTTCCCCCCAACAACACTGCCGCGCTGAAGGAAGTTAGTTCGAAAGTGAGAGTGCCGATCGCAACCGGCGAGAATCTGTTCCTCTTTGAAGGCTTTCAGGAAATCATCGCGCAGCACGCCCTCAGCATTGTTACTCCCGATATTCAGAAGGTTGGAGGCTTGTCCACCGCGCAAAGCATCGCCCAGTTTGCCGATGTGCACACCATGCCCGTTGCTCCCCACAATATCAGCAGCCCGGTCGGAACTTTAGCGTCGGCGCATTTTTGCGCGGCGATCCCAAACTTTCTTTGTCTCGAGTTTCATGCCTCCGATGTTCCCTTCTGGAATGATCTCGTCGAAGGTTTACCCAAGCCGATTATTCAGAACGGATATATTGCCCTTCCCGAAAAACCAGGCTTGGGAATTAAACTGAACGAGGACGTTGCCCGGCGCTACGCGCGAAAGGGCGAACCATTTTTTGAATGAACGCGTGCAGCCGAAAGCGGCGACGGGTTATGCTAAAGTGCGAGCAGTTTTGAAATCGCTTTGCTTCCAACCTGAGACAGTAAGCGCAAATGAGCACTCCAAAGTTGTGGAAATCCGACGACGAACTCTTCGCCATCGTGCAGCGCGAACTCTTCACCTGCGTCGTGGGCGATGTCATGGACAAACTGGAACTCCAGCATCAGTTCCTCCCGCCGCAGATTCAGCCGCTGCGGCAGGATATGGTCGTGATCGGGCGCGCAATGCCGGTTCTTTCTGTGGATGTATTTGCCGAAAAGATCGACGGCAGCGCCAACAAGTTAATGGAGAAATCGTTTGGCCTGATGCTGGAAGCGCTTGACGATCTGCGCAGCAACGAAGTCTACGTCAACACCGGCTCCTCGCCGCGCAACGCGCTCTGGGGAGAGCTGATGAGCACGCGAGCCCGCAAGCTGGGCAGTCGCGGCGCAGTGTTGAATGGCTACGTCAGAGATACCAAGGCGATTCTCAAGCTGGGCTTTCCGACTTTCGGCTTCGGTTCTTACGGACAAGATGCCGCGCCGCGCTACAAGGTCGTCGACTTTCGCATTCCAGTTGAAATTGGATCGGTGCGAGTCCGTCCCGGGGATATTCTCTTCGGCGATATTGATGGAGTCTTGCTCGTTCCCGCGGAAGCCGAAACTGAGGTTTTCACGAAGGCGCTCGAAAAGGCTAGGGGCGAAAAGCTGGTAAGGAATGCCATCGAAGAAGGCAGCAGCGCAGTCGAAGCTTTTGAGAAATACGGAATCATGTAAAGGGGACTTGATTGACAGTAACTCCGTCGCGTGCGCAACAGATTCGCAGCTTCCTCCAACAAAATCATTTGCACGCCTGGATCGCGTGGAGGCCCGACGAACTCCTCATGCTCTCAGGATATTTTCCCTTCTGGGGAGCTTCGCTACTGATCTATTTCGCCGATGCCGAGCCAATCCTCTTCGTTCCGCAACTTGAACCCAGAGATCACATTCCTGCCGGCTTGCGAGTTCAGGAATATCCCTGGGGCGATCTAAAGTGCGCCGATCCGTATTCTGTTTTGGTTTCAGCTGTTGCCGATGAACTGAGCAAGGCGAGTGTTGGAAGCGAATACGTCGGAATGATTCCTAGCTCGTCGAGAATTTCGCTGCCCATTCAAGCCGGCGAACAGATTCCATTCCCCGAAGGATTTTCCGGCAAGCTCTCCGCGCTCACGACAAAGCCGAACGTCGCGCATCAGAAGGCCTTTTCGGATTTGTATCTGAGAAAGACTGCAGAAGAAGTCGACGCAATCCGGCGAGCAAATCGGGTTGCGAATGTTGGCCTGGACGCGTTCTTTGAGAATTCGCAGCGTGGAATTACCGAGGCCGAAGTTGCGGCCGCGGTCGAATCCGCAATCTACTGCCAAATTGGCAAGGACGGAATATTTCATTCCAGAGGGTGGGCCATGGTTCAATCCGGCCCCAACAGCGCAGACGCAGGGCGATTTAACCGCTCGACCGGGCGGCGCCTCGAAGAAGGCGATCTAGTACTGATCGAGTTGGCGACTTGTGTAAATGGCTATTGGAGCGACCTTTCGAGTACGGCGCCAGTTGGTTCTCCGAAACCCGAAGCTGCCGAGATCCTCGATATTGCTACGGAAGCACAGCAAGCTGCGGTCGATGGCATTCGCCCAGGTGTTTCCGCCGGCCAGATTGACGCATTGGCCAGAGACAAAATCGCAGCTCACGGACTCGGCTCTTTCTTCACGCATCACACCGGCCATCACGTTGGTTTTCGCTATCACGATCCCGGATTTCTGATCCTTCCCGGAGAATCGGCAGAGCTCGAAGCTGGAATGGTGATTACGATTGAGCCTGGAATCTACGTCCCGGAACACGGTGCTGGGGCGCGCATCGAGGACAACGTGCTGGTCACCGAATCAGGTCACGAAGTGCTTTCCAGAATCGAAGGGAGCCGGCAATCTTGATCAGCATCGATCTCTCCGGCAAGACGATTCTGATCACTGGCGCCTTGGGCGCTATCGCGGAGCACATGGTGCGGAGGCTGGCTGCGGCGGGCGCTACGCTGGTGCTCACTGACATCAAAGCCGAAGAGCAAGCTAGGCAAATGCTCGATGATTGGCAGATTCCACCTTCATCTTATCTATATTATTCCGCCGACATTACTGATTCGAGCCACGTCGAACGGGTGGTGAATGCGGCCTTCGAAAAGTTCCCGGACATGGATACAGTCATCGGTCACGCCGGCGGCTGTGGACTGCATCCTTTTGCCACCACATCAGAAGCTGACTATGAGCGCATCTTCCGCTTCAACTATTTTGCGCAAACATATCTGGCGCGGTCTGTGCTCGCGCAATGGGTTGAACGTAACATCGCGGGCCACTTGATCTTCACGTCTTCTTACGTAGCTCGAATGCCGCACTCGCAAATTCCTTCGTACGCCTCGGCCAAAGCGGCGCTCGAAAACTTCGCGCGAAGCCTGGCTCTCGAATATGCACTGACCGGTATTCGCGTCAACGTAGTTTCGCCCGGCAACGTTGCCGCCGGCAGCTCGCTGAAAGTTTTCGAGGAAGACCCATCCTATCGTGAATTTGTGCTGCGAGTTTCGCTCGGCAGACGCAATAGCCCAGAGTCGGTCGCCGATACATTCGTGTTTCTGTGCTCGCCATTGGCCAGCGAAATCAACGGACAAATCATCAGCCCCGATTACGGGGGCGGCATCGGAAACCGCTTATGAAGATCGGCCTCGGCCTCTACCGTCACATGCTCACGCGCGATTACTACGACTTCGCGCGCCAGGGCGGCTGCACCCACGTCGTCGTTCACCTCGTCGATTATTTCAATCAGGGCCCGTCGAACCCGCGTAACAATCAGCCCACGGGATCGAAATACGAACCTTGGGGAGTTGCCGGCAATCCCCACAAACTTTGGACCACGCAGGAACTCAAGACTCTTCGGGGAGAAATTGAAGATGCTGGTCTCGTTTTGGCGGCAGTCGAGAATCTCGATCCCGCGCATTGGCACGACATTCTTCTCGATGGCCCGCAGCGCCCGCAGCAAATCGAGAAAGTGAAGACCATCATTCGTTGCCTGGGCGAAGCCTGCATTCCGGTGCTCGGCTACAACTTCAGTTTGGCCGGAGTATGCGGCCGCGTTACGGCTCCGCTAGGACGCGGCCACGCGGTCACGCTCGGAATGGACGGTCCCGCTGAAGATATGGCCATCCCGAATGGGATGGTCTGGAACATGGTCTACGACGGCAATGCTCCCGCCGGCAATTTGCCTCAGATTTCGCACCAAGAACTTTGGCGCCGCCTTCAAAGATTTCTGGAAGACGTTATTCCCGTGGCGGAGCAGTCAGGCGTGCGACTCGCGGCCCATCCAGACGATCCGCCCATGCCGACCATGCGACAACAGCCGCGCCTGGTCTACCAACCGCACATGTATCAAAGGTTGATCGACCTCGCTCCCAGCCGGAGCAACGCGCTGGAGCTTTGCGTCGGAACTCTGGCCGAAATGACGGAAGGCAATATCTACGACGCGGTCGATCAATACAGCAAACAAGGAAAGATTGCGTACATTCATCTGCGCAATGTCGTTGGAAAGGTGCCGCACTATCGCGAAACATTTATCGACGAAGGCGATGTAGACATGATTCGCATTCTCGCCATCCTTCACCGCAACCGCTTTGACGGCGTGCTGATTCCCGACCACACTCCGCAAATGACCTGTTCCGCACCCTGGCACGCCGGAATGGCCCACACCCTTGGATTCATGCTGGCGGCGAAGGCGGTCATTGAAAGCCCCGAGAGAAGCGACGCGGAAGTCGCGTCCAGAGGCAATTGATCTGAATCCTTCCTCCGGTCATTCTCGAGCGCCTCTAGTTATCGCGGCCAGCGTCGCCACCCTTGGCGGCTTTCTATTTGGATACGACAATATTGTGATCAGTGGCGCCATCGGCTTCCTGAGCCAATTGTTTCATTTGGACCCGGCTGGCGTAGGCTGGGCCGCCGGATGCGCACTGATCGGGTGCATCGTCGGCTGCATGGCAGCGGGAACGGTTGCCGACTACTTGGGCAAGAAAAAAGGCTTGGCGCTTTGCGCACTGTGTTTCGCTCTTTCCTCAGTGGGCATGCTCTTCGCCACGGACTTGCATCAGTTTGTTTTGTGGCGGCTGATCGGAGGCCTGGGAATCGGAGCTGCGTCGGTGATTTCTCCGAACTATATCGCCGAGATCGCTCCCACCCGTGTTCGCGGTCGCTGTGTGACGCTCTACCAACTTGGCATCGTGGTCGGCATTCTTGCCGCTGTCTTCATCAACATGCTCATTCAACGCATGGGCGATGAGGCCTGGAACATATCCACGGGCTGGCGCTGGATGTTTCTCGCTGGAGTCGTACCCGCAGTTCTTTTCGGCTTGATGATTTTGCCTGCTGTCGAGAGCCCGCGCTGGCTGATGAAAATGTGCCGAAGGGCTCAAGCCGTCGAAGTGCTCACCAAAATTAATGGCGCGGAGGTTGCGCAACGCGAGGCTGCCGAAATTGAAAATTCGCTGGCCATTGAAGAAGGCCACATCTCGGAACTCTTTACCACTTTCCGTCGACCGTTACTGCTCGGCATCATGCTGGCCGGACTGCAACAGATCAGCGGAATCACGCCCTTATTTTCCTTCTTGCCGGAGATTTTTCGGGCCGCTGGAACCGCGACCAGTGACGCATTTTTTCAGTCCGTGCTGGTGAGCCTTATCAATCTTTTATTCACCCTCTTCGCACTATGGCTGGTCGACCGCGCGGGTCGCAAAACTCTAATCCTCGCCGGGACGGCGCTGCAATTCGTGTCATTGGTCCTGGTGGGATGGTTCTATCACATCCACGGCAGCGGCTTGGCAGTTCTAATTCTTGTTATGAGCTTCGTCGCCGGCCACGCTTTTGGCAACGGAGTGGCCTGCTGGGTCATCATTTCTGAAATTTATCCGACCAAGGTTCGCGGGCGCGGAATGTCGATCGCCACAACCGCGCTCTGGCTCGTCGGATATCTGGGCAATCAACTCTTCCCCGTCATGCAGAAGCATCTTGGGTCTGATGGCACGTTTTGGCTGTTCAGTGCCGGCGCACTATTGACAATCGTTCTGGTCGGCTGGCTGGTTCCCGAAACCAAAGGCCGTTCGCTCGAAGAGATCACGGAATTGTGGACGAAACAGAAGAGCTGATGCGTCAAGGGGAGTTTGGCATGCGATCGCCTTTTGCAAAAGCCCGTACGCTTGCGGAAAAACTTCCGGCGCGGGAGTATTAGAAGGGCACGGCTCAGAACCGCGCCGCAAGAGTAAGGAAATCGATGTAGGTTGCGGCTCCAAGCCGCGCTTCTTCATGGCTCCCGGCGAAGGCTTGGAACGAGTCTTTCAACAACAGAAGATTCATAGGAGGATTTATGGCGACGAGCAGAGTAGTACCAATGAAAATGGGGAAGATGAAAGTGGCGCAAGTCCCCAAACCGGGAGCGGATTTCGAAATCGTCGAGCGCGATATTCCCGCGCCGGACGCCGGGCACGTGCGGATCAAAGTGCAGGCCTGTGGAGTTTGCCACAGTGACGTGCTCACGAAAGAAGGTTTGTGGCCCGGCATTCAGTATCCGCGTATTCCAGGGCATGAAGTCGCAGGCATTATCGATGAAGTGGGCGATGGGGTTTCGGCTTGGAAAAAGGGACAGCGTGTCGGCGTCGGCTGGCACGGCGGTCAGGACAACACGTGTCGCGAGTGCCGGCGCGGCGATTTTCGTAATTGCCGGAATCTGAAAATTCCGGGCATCAGCTATGACGGCGGATATCAGCAATATATGGTCGCCCCCGTGGAAGCGCTTGCGGCCATACCAGAGAGCCTCAAGGACGTCGATGCAGCACCACTCCTCTGCGCCGGAATTACGACCTATAACGCGCTGCGGCACAGCGGTGCACTCCCCGGCGACCTGGTTGCGGTGCAAGGCATCGGCGGTCTGGGCCACCTCGGAGTTCAATTCGCCAACAAGTTTGGATACAAAGTCGCAGCCATCGGGCGCGGAGCCGAGAACGCGACCCTGGCAAAGAAACTCGGAGCGGCTGTGTACATCGACAGCGGCGCAAACAACCCAGCCGAGGAGCTACAAAAGCTGGGCGGCGCACAAGTAATTCTGGCGACCGCACCAAGCTCGAAAGCCATGTCCGCACTGATCGACGGTCTGGGGCCGAACGGGAAGCTCATGGTGGTCGGCGCGGCATTCGATCCCATTGAAGTCACACCGCTCCAACTCATTACTGGAAGTCGAACCATTCAGGGCTGGGCCTCGGGAACAGCCGCCGATTCCGAGGACACACTGCGCTTTGCCGAACTAAGCGGCGTGCGTCCCATGATTGAAACCTATCCGCTCGAAAAAACGGCCGAGGCTTTCGCCCGCATGATGAGCGGCAACGCACAGTTCCGTGTCGTTCTGACGATGTGAGATTGCCAACAAAAAATACTGCTGGCACCCCAGACTCGCGTCCGCTCACTGGAGCCGAACCTGGGATATCGAGAGTTCCGGTTGAAACTGGGAGTGAATGAATGTCAGGCAAGAAAACAGCCATCGTCACAGGAGCGTCGGGCGGTATTGGTGCGGGTTTGGTCGAGGCGTTCCTGAAGGAAGGTTATAACGTCGTCGCAACCTCGCTGAAAGTCACTAAAGCATTCACTGCTTCACCCAACCTGGTTCTCGTCGATGGCGACATCGGCGAGCAGGAGACCGCCGCCAACACCGTCGACGCTGCGATCAAGAACTTCGGAACCATCGACGTGCTGGTGAACAGCGCCGGAATCATGCGCACCAAACCTTTCACGGACTTTGCTACGGACGACTTCAACGCCCTGGTGTCGGTCAACCTGCGGGGATTCTTTTACGTCACGCAGCTCGCTGTGAAACAAATGC
>Ga0210383_10004085_pt1 | contig 12962 bp, 10 predicted proteins | sample IncBWC14OmetaG_FD_160072 | JGI IMG/M metagenome (GOLD analysis project Ga0210383, IMG submission 160072) | Forest soil microbial communities from Barre Woods Harvard Forest LTER site, Petersham, Massachusetts, United States - Inc-BW-C-14-O ...
GCATAACGTCCTCCTTCTCGGCGGATCGTCGGCAATCCGGAAGTAGTCTTCGCTTCCCAATGTGTGCATCATGAAACTGTCTCACTTTAGGGGTTCACTCCACGGGAGTAAAAAGTATGGGACGGATTAGGAGTAAAGTTGGAAAGTGCTTTAGAATGAATCTCGCACTTCATGTCGGGGCGTAGCGCAGCCTGGTAGCGCGCCTGCCTTGGGCGCAGGAGGCCTCCGGTTCAAATCCGGACGCCCCGACCACCTACGTCTTGGCCTTCAATTTACTCTGCCTGACGTAGTCTGCGTCGGAGCCTGAACTTGGGGCCATTTGGGTCCAAATACAAGGTGCTCGACGCTTTCCACAGCGCTACGTTGCTCTTCCGGTATCGCGTGCAAATGATTCTCGCACGTGATTTCCGGCGCGGAATGCCCTAGGAGCGATTGCATCGTTCCTATTGGCGTGCCCACAGAATCGAGCACCGTCACGTGGCTATGCCTCAGAAGGTGCCACGTGACACCCGGAAGCCCTAGCTTCTTCGCGGCATGCTTCAAGTGCGTGCGCAAGAGATTCCAGCGGTCTAGCGGTAATCCCTCGCCTGTGGCAAATACTAAGGCCCTTGCATCAACAGCGGCGGGCCGTATCGCAGCCACTTTTCGTATGGCCGATTGCGGCCCGCTATTTCGCGGCCAGAGAAGGCCACGCTATCTCGAATATTATGTGCCTCGCTCATTTCGGAACTATACGATCGCAGACTCCCCCCCTACTATATAGAGGGCGAAAACTCTAAAAACCTCACCGAAAAAAGTCAATCTTCGCAATTACAAGAAAGTGTATTTCGCTCGACACAGTTCTTTCCCTATCTGAATAGGGGCAATGGCTATCACTGCCAGGCTTCCCATGCGCGCCTACGGGAAGCGGTTAGAGAGTCCTCCTATCTGTAGAGAGGCAGAAAAAACGGGAAATGTCAGCGAGAAAATTCACTTTTTGCGGGTTTCCAAACGAGCCTAAGAGGTCAAGATTCGTTCCACCGTCGAGATACCCCATGACCCAAAAAACGATCCGTTCTGCCCATGCGCCGAATTACCGCTTAGAATCGCGTGTCAGAGCTTTTCACACTAGCGCTGGGTATTGTCGGAGTCTCGAGGTCGGCCCGACTTATTTATCGGCTCGCCAGTGGTGTCCGTGAGTTGTTTTTGGCAGTTCGGTGCCACGGTTGAGAATTTCCAGGTAGCGGTGATACGTGAAGAGGCGATGGCGCTGCTTGCCAGTGGTTTCGCGAACCATTCCGAGTCCCACCAGGTGCTGCAAAGCCTTCGCCACAGTAGGCGCCGAGAGAGAGAGCTGTTCGGCTGTTGCGGGAATTGTGATGATTGGCTTGCGTTGAAGGTGTAGGTGAACGCGCAGAACCGATCCAGCAGGACGGCCAAGCTCCTCAATCTTCCCGCGGTCTTTTTCGATGAGCGTCAGGATCTCCCTACATGTATCGGCTGCTTGTTGAGCGGTCTCCTTCACCCCTGTTAAAAAGAATTCAAGCCAAGTCTCCCAATCTCCGTGGGTGCGGACACGGTCAAGTAATTCATAATATTTCTGTCGATTGGTCTTGAAGTACAGACTGAGGTAAAGAATGGGCTCATGGATTGCACCAGCGACGCACAGCAGAAACGTGATCAGCAATCGCCCCAGTCTTCCATTCCCGTCCAAAAAGGGGTGAACGGTCTCGAATTGAACGTGCACCAAGGCCGTCTTTACCAGAAGCGGCAGATCTTCGTGCTCGCGATGAAGGAACTTTTCGAGTGCGGCCATGCATTCCATCAATTTCTCGGCTGGCGGTGGAATAAACGCTGCGTTTCCGGGCCGTGTGCCCCCAATCCAGTTTTGGGTCTCGCGGAATTCGCCGGGACGTTTCTGGCTGCCGCGGCCTTTGGACAACAGAATCTTGTGAATCTCCCGAATCAAACGAAGGGACAACGGAAAGTCTTCGCGGAGGCGGCGAAACCCGTGATTCATCGCTGCCACGTAATTTGAAACTTCCTGAACATCCTCCAGCGGGACGCCGGGGGCTTCGGCGCTTTCAAACAGCATCAAGTCAGAAAACGACGATTGTGTGCCCTCGATCTGCGAAGAGAGCACCGCTTCCTTACGAACGTACAGGTAAATGAATAGCGAGGGGTCGGGCAGAATGGACGCGAGTCCGTCCAGGTGTCCGAGCGCCTGACTTGCCTGCTCAAGCAGGGGCAAAAGCCGCTCGAGGGCCAGCGACGGGTCCGGCGGCAAAGGCGGCGGCACATAGGCCCGGAAAGACTCGTCCTTGAAGGTCTTCAGGACGTAGGTCCCTACGCGGCTGGGTTTGGTTGGCGTTGGCATCACAAAACCATCGTTTCGTTAGGAACCATCTAACGAAACTATATAGCCTTTTCATTTCGTTGGCTAGAGCAAGGTATTTATGAGACAAATGAGGGCATTCCGGGTCCAGATATCCCGGTCGGAATCAAGTCCTCGGACCTTCCGCGACAATGTACCCAAGTGCTGTGTAACCAGCCAACCTCTTCTTGTACATCCGAGCGAGCATGGGCACCAGCAAATCAGAGTAGTCGTATACGATCACTTCCTTCTTATTCTCGTGAAGACGATGTAGTCGGCCTACGTACTGCTGGAGTGTTCCTCTCCATGAGATCGGCATCGCAAGAAACACAAATCTCGACGCCACGACCGATTGTTTCAAGAAGGCTAGCCAAGCGGGTCTGTCCAGACTTATCTCAAGAAGTGCAGAAACAGAGTCAGGTGCCGCCGCACATCGCTCGTGAGCAGGAAATGCTCGCGGACGTGTTCGTGCCCGCGCTCGCCGAGACGTTGAGCGATCGCAGGATTTGAGAGGAGGAATCGGATCTGGTATCCGGTTCCTTCGATCGAGTGAGCCAGCATCCCGGTATGCTTATGAATCACCTATGACGGAATCCTGCCGACCGCGGATGCCACGACCGGCTTCTTCTTCCACAATCGCTCCGTCACCGTCAGTCCGAACCCTTCGCGAAGGCTTTTTTTGAACGATGACGGTTGAAGCGCGCTGGAGCGCGTTGATTTCGACGGCGCTCCAGGGAGGCAAGTCCAAAATGTGAATGTCGGGGTCTTTTCCCGCCGTTTCGCGAACCTCCGCCAAGACGGCGTCTCCCTCCGGATCGTCCGTGGCACCTCCGCCGGCAAGCACAAGCTGGCAATCGGTATAGCGCTTGACGATCAGGTAAGCACGAACGACGCCGACTGGATCCTTTAGGCGATCAAACCGGGAGATTTGGGTGATGATTGGTCGTAGAGGATCGATCTGAAAGCGGCGCAACGTGTTTTCGACAATCCCCGGCTCAAGTTCCCGATTCTTTTCCGAAAGCGGATCGATCGACGGGTAAAAGAGATATTGAGGCATCGGCAATCGGCGCGAAAACGAGGGCGACGAAAATATCGCGCCATCGTAGCGATTCACATATTGCGCCAGGAAATCCCACGCGCGCTGATTGGGTTGCGACAAATCGATGTGGCAGCGTCAAATCCAATGCCCGTCGTGATTGTGCCGCGCATCAATCAACGCGACCGGCTGCGGATCGTGAATAAGCGTAAAGTCGGAGTCGAAATCGAGTCGCGCCTGGTTTTGTTTGTTATAGGCCAGGAATGTTTTGAAGCTGTCGTCCGGCATCCGGAAACCATCGCCATGAAGTGCGTTGTGAAACGCTTTGGTGATGGCAAAGAAATCCTCGCCGCCCGTGATCACGTCCCAGCGCGTCGTAACTTCAAGCTCCTGCATCAGCGGAACCATTCGGTTGAGTATCTCCGCCACGCCGCCGCCGACCGCCGTTGAATTGACCATCTGCACGCTGCGGCCACGCAGACGTTCCGCGAGTGTCCGCAGTTCGGAAATCTCAGCCTCACCGAGCACGCGCTTGTAATCGTCGAGAGTGCTGATAGGTGTTTCTACCTGGCTTTCACTCATTTCGCGAGATCGCGGTCAATGAGGTTCAGGATCGTGGTGCGCGCACCATCGAGCGTGTTGGTGTAAATAACTATTTGATCCACGTGGCGCGCGAGATCGGTAAGACCGAGTTCCTTGGAAAGCCACTGCGTGAAATCGTTGGATCGCAGATGGAGCCGCAAGCGCGAAGTGATGAAGTGAAACAGTAACGACCCATGGGGGCAAATCTTTCAGGCCATCGCGGAATTCCTCAAGAGTCGATGCTGCCCTCCCTAGCGGCACCTGCTCCTCGACGGACTCGCAGAAGTAGAAGGGCTCAAACGCTCCCTGCGATGCTTTGCGCGGATTCGCTTCACAGTACTCGCGAGCGATACGCTGCAGATCGCTCCGCAATTCGACAAGTGACACGTGGTCCCGGATGTCCACCGAAGCCAGCCGCTCGGCCAGCGCGGGACGGTTGCAGGAACCAAGGGCCTATTGTGCGAGGTCGTTCGAGAAACCCTCGGTGAGGAAGTGGTGGCGGCCCAGGCTTTGGAATGTGTGATAGAAAATCGAAGCGTTGCTACACGTCCCGATCCCATGCTCCAACTCAAGCGGATTCGAGGCTTCCTGATTTCCGATCAGGACCAGGTAGGACGCGGTAGCAAATTGAAATGGCTCATTCGCCCTCACCGGAGTTCTCTCTCTAATCGCGTAAGAAAACGCAACATCTCGGGGGGGGCAGCCAGGCAGTACCGCGCCCGAGTTTCCGTGTGACGCGTGCAACCCACTCGAATAGTGATCTGGTTTCCCAGGGCCACGAACGCGGGTTCGTCCGTGCCATCATCGCCGGCGTATATCACGACAGTGCTCGCAGGTAGGCCGGAGAGCACATCCTGCACGGCGACGTGCTTCCCCGGGATTTCCCTGGGCAGGACTTCCCAGACTTTACTGCCCTGCAAGACATGCAGAGAACTTTTCCATGGCGACAGAAAATTCAGGAGCGTGGCCCTGGCGGTTTCCGACGTAGCTGCCTTCGCGTCACGGTGATGAACGGAAAACGTAAGCCCCTTGTCCTCGATCCAAATGCCTGGCAGAGCGCCGAGTTGCACGCGCGCAGTATATCTTGCGCATTCCAGCGCCAGCGCGGACTCCTGGCTGAGTGCCGCGGGCGCGGCGTCCCGCTCCCCTCCGTGCAAACCGAAATAGCGGATGCCCTCGACGCCAACCATGTCCCGCAGGACTTCGAGCTTTCGCCCGCTGACAATGGCAACGAACACATTGGAGTTCTGCACGAGCCGCCGGAGAACGCGTCGGACGCCCAACGGCATGGTGACGTCGCCGGGACGGTTTCGAAGCCTCACGAGTGTCCCGTCGAAATCCAAAAACAGCGCCCATCGGTCGCCCGATCGGAGCTGCGCGCGAATTTCGGGCCACGCGAGTAACGCGGAGCGCGCCGAGTCGCGTCGCCCGACTGTTACTGGTGCGCCGCCCTTTCGTGAATTGGATGTTCGATTCCTCCCACCGGCCATCGAGGCGCCGGTTTCCTCCTCGACGGGAGAAGTCGCCTTCAGGAGGTTGAAGCCCTCCGACATTACGCAGACCTCGCGGCGAGGACAGGTTCGACCTCATCGATTCGAATGTCGGAAAGCTCGGCGATCAGGTTGCCTGCCCAACGATACACGTTATTCTCTCTGACGGTCTGGCGCATGCGGCGCATCCGGACCCGCCGCTCCTCAGCATCCATCTCCAAAGCGATTTGAATGGCGTCGGCAAGTTGATCGGTGTCGTAAGGATTTACAATGAGCGCATCGCGTAGCTCGCGGGTTGCTCCCGTAAACTGACTGAGAATGAGCGCGCCGCCTTCATCCTCGCGCGCGGCGACAAATTCCTTGGCTACCAGATTCATACCGTCGTGCAGCGACGTCACCATGCAGAAATCGGCCGCGCGGTAATACGGCAGGATTTCCTTGTGGTCGTGATGGCGCGTCAGTAGCGCGATGGGCTTCCAATTCGCCCGAGGGAAACGGGCGTTGATGCGCGCGGCCTCGGCCTCGACCTCAAGTAAGAAATCGTGATACCGCGGGATCGTCGTGCGGCTGGGCGCTCCGATCTGCACGAATGTGAATTGCCCCTGATACTCCGGCCACTGTTCCAGAAAGCGCTCGATCCCTCGAAATCTTTCGATGATTCCCTTCGTGTAGTCCACGCGATCGACGCCGATGCCGAGAAAACTGGCTTCAATTCCGAGGTTCTTTAGCAAGGACGCGCGCAGTTCGTAAGGCGAGGTTTGTACCGCGCCAGGCTCCGAGGCGGATTCGCGAAAATCCACGCTGATTGGAAACGGCCGCACGAGCGTGGTGTGTTCGCGGCGCTTGACCGCGAATCGTTCCCATTCGATTCGCGATTCGAGCGATGCGTCCACCGTTTCGAGGAAGTTGTTGCAATGGGCTTGTGTGTGAAAACCGACCAAGTCCGCTCCCAGCAGCCCGCTCAGAAGTTCTTTCTGCCACGGACATATTCCAAATGCTTCCGGGTTCGGCCATGGAATGTGCCAGAAAATTGCGATTCGGGCGTCGGGACGAGCTTCCTTGACCATTTGAGGAAGTAATGCGAAATGGTAGTCCTGCACGAGCAGGAGCGGATGCTCGCGGCCGTGCATCTCTTCCAGCACGGCGTCAGCGAATTTGCGGTTTGCGTCCTGATAGCTCTGCCAATCAGAGGAGCGGAAGGTGGGTCGCGTATGCGCGATGTGGCACAGCGGCCAGAGTCCTTCGTTTGAAAATCCGTAGTAGTAGCCTTTCTCCTCTTCCGGGCTCAGCCAGACGCGCCGCAGTGTGTATTCCGGCTTATCCGGAGGTACGCTCAGACGATCGTGCAGATCGACCGACTCGCGGTCGGCGTCTCCAGATCCGTGAGCGATCCAAGTGCCGGCGCAAGCTCGCAGGATCGGCTCGAGCGCTGTGACCAATCCGCTGGCGGGAACGAACGCCTCCACGTTCTTGCCGCGCCGCATGTGCATGTATGGCTCGCGATTCGAGACCACGAAGAGCGATCCCACCAATTTGCTCTGCACGCTGGCCCGCAGCCGCTCCGGCGTCCACAACGACTCTCCCGTCTCACGCAGACGTGCCTCTTCGGCGGCGGATGCTCTCGCCTCTGACAAACTGCGTGCAAAGTTCATCACTTCCTGCGAAAAAGGCGCCAGAAAATCCTCCTTGGGCAAAACCGGGCGAGGGCCAACCCGCCCGCCGCGAAGGTCTTTCATCCATTGCGCCGTGCGCGAAATCGGCAGAACGATTGACCAGTGAATAATCAGGACCGTGACGAGGACGATGAGCAGCACTTGGGCAATCACGTGCCATACCGTTTCCTGCCAAATATGCTCGCTTTGCGCTTCGATATAGGCGGCATCGTGAAAGATCCCCAGCACTCCGGAAATGGTATCGTCGTCGTGGAGCGCCAGATAATATGCGTGCATCGGCTGGCCACCCACGCGTAGGAACTCGCCCACGCCCTGGTCTCCGCTTTTCAGGCGCTCGATGGGAACGGCGGGAGGAAGAGTTTGGGACGACAAGTTCGAGCTTTCGGCGAGCACGCGGCCGCTCGGATCGTAGACGACCACGCCCGATAGGCGCTCCCGGTTTCCAAATCGCTCAACGATCCGCCGGAGCTGTTCGTGCGATCCTCGCGCCAGCGCAGGCTCCACGATTTCTTGCAGGCTTTCGGCGAGAATCTCGGCTCGCCTCTCCAAATCGGCGCGAAGTCCGCGCTTCTGCGCACGAACTTCGTTCCTGGAGACGACAAAAGTGACTAGGGTGATCCCGATGACTAGGAAAAGGATTAATCGGAGGCTGAGTCTCACGATAGCTCCTTGCTGGCGCTTCGATTCCGAAATGTGCTCGGCGCCATCGATGCACAGGCCGAACCGCCCTGCCGTCTCCTCCCGGCTGTGGCGCTGGACGGTTCAGGCAATAAATTGGATGATTGGGACTTGTTTTTGGGCACTCGAATGACTTTGGGGAGCGGATGCCATTGCCTGTGGACCGTCGAATCGGTAGGCTTGACACGGACAGTCGGAGGCGAAGACACAGGGCCGGGCCAGGTCAGGTACGGCGAAAGCCCCTCTACGCATAGCTCACCTCAGTCGAAAGCTGGCTGGCAACCTCTTATGCGGGCAATATCGGTTCCATAACGCGCAGTTTTATCTGGTTCCTGCTCAGTAGCTTACGCAGCACCTCTTCGGCGTGTGCTGGAAGAATTGTCGGGCGAGCTGCACTTTTTTCCTGGCGAGGCAGCAATCTCGCACTCTCGAGCCGAGAGAAGGCCGGGATCAGCAAGGGTGGCGCCTGGCATGGCTCGACGAGTTAACCAGGCGCGGCTTCTGCTTCTTCAAGGGTCGAGTAAATGGCAAAAAGGGAGCGGATCCGCGTCATCTCGAGCAGCGTGATCGCTTGGCTATTCATCGCCGCAAACGAGAGTTTTCGGCGCGACTTCTGCGCCGAAAGGTGAGCGCCCACCAATGCACCGAGTCCCGCGGAATCTATATAGGGCACGCCGCTGAAGTCAATAATCACGTCAGGTGAGGATTCTGCACGCACCAGGTTCTGAAACTCGAACACTGTATGGAGGCTCAGCGGGCCCGCCATCCGCAGGATCCGCTGTCCTGCGCGCGCCCCGTCAGATGCGACAATCTGGAGGTTTTCCAAGGCCATGGTCGAGGATTGTAACGGAAAATAAATCTTCCAGAGTTAAAATTATGTTACAACTGACCAATCTCGGGCGTTTGGTTCGCGCTCGGTCACTTCTACGCCGGACCGGTCGAGCTTCACTCGCGCGCGGGAGCCGTCCCCCCCTGTCGGTAGAGTTGGCCGGCCTATGGCGAGCGTCCACTTGTGTGAATTCATTGGTGAGGGTTTCCGGCTTACATTCAACACCCTGCAAATAAAGGGTTTATCTGTTACGGGTCGCCCTAATAGACAACGCACATCGCGCGGAGAGCTTACGCGGAGTCGCTCGTTGACCTGGTTCAGCCGGCAGTCCCTTTGTATTGCACCACCAAGATCGTGATGTCGTCGGACTGTGCAGCTCCTTCGGAGAAAACCCTCACACTTTCGCGAATGGCTTCCGCAAGCTCTTCGACGGTTTGGCCCTTGAACTCCTGCAGGACGTGTTGCAATCGCTCTTCTTCGAACATCTCCGCCTTCACATTCACCGCCTCGGAAACACCGTCGGTATAGATCACAAGAAAGTCGTCCTGCTCCAGCTTCACCGCAGCGCTCTCGTATTCCGCTTCGGGAAACATCCCAACTGGGAAACTCGCGAGATCGAGCCTCTCAATCGCGCCGGAATTGCGCCGAATGAGCGGAGGAACGTGTCCCGCGTTGACGTATTGGAAAGCGCCAGTTTTATCGAGCACGCCGTAAAAAACTGTCGCGTAGCGGTCCCCGCCGGCGCGCTCGCAGAGATACCGGTTCACGCGCGAAAAGACGCTGGTGATCTCGATGTCCATCGAGGCGGTCGTGTAGAAAATTCCCTGGAGCAAGGTCGCGAGCAGTGCCGCCGGGATCCCCTTGCCAGAAATATCTCCCAGGAAAAATCCGTGTCGTCCGCCATCCAATTCGATCACGTCGAAGCAGTCGCCACCGACCGAATAGCATGCCAGCGTGGAGCCCGCCATCGCGACATGCGGTAAATTCGGCAATTCCTTTGGGAGCAGCCCCAGCTGAATCTTGCTGGCGATTTCAATGTCGTGATCGAGCCTCGCCTTGACGCGGCCAGCCGCAAACAATCTCGCGTTCTCGATCAGTGTCGCGGCTTCATGGGCGAGTGTCCGCACTACTTCGCGGTCCAGCGCTGAAAACGTGCTGGATGGAGCGCGACTGTCGAGGTACAGAATTCCCAAGAGTTCGCTTTGGCGAGCTGCGACGGTTGCGTCAACCGCTTCAATCACAGGTTTCTTATCAATGGGAATGGCCACGACGGTATGAAGATCCAGGCGTGTGATGCTTTCGCCCTGATTCATGCGTCCAGCCCCCGCAGCGTCCGCGACCGTATCGCCGACAATCAATTCGCGCCGCGAACTCGCCACGCGCTTTACCACGCCCTGCGAAACCTGCATTTCTTCCGGGCGAAGAGTGCCCCGCCGGGCATTTCGCGCCACGGCCGTTTCCAATTGTCCCGCAGGATTTGCGAGCAAAAGTACCCCACGCTCGGTTCGTGTAACCGCGATGGCCGCATCCACGACGCTCGCCAGAATGTCTTCCAGCGAAAGCCCGGAGCTCAGAGACCGTGCCACGTCGAGCAGAACGCTTAAGTGATGAAGCTCGCGGGCGCCCGCCTCCGCCGGCGCCGGGGCTTCGATGCGCTCGACGAGTTCGTCAATGGTCGCCCCCTCACCGACGTAGATGACTCGATAGGAATCCGGCACGCCAAAGTCTATTTGGTCGCTTACCTTCAGATCGTGACGGACGATTTTCTCTCCGTTCACGAAAGTGCCGTGGCTGCTACCCATATCTTCAAGTACCATCGTCCCGCTGACATCCGTGATCTGGGCCTGTTGCCGGCTCACGCGGCTGTCTCGCAGCGTGAGTTCATTTCCTGCCTGGCGGCCGATGCGGAACGGGAAGTTGGCAATGGCGACGTCGCGTCGCGTGCCATTCGGATCAACTACGACAAGCCTTGGACCGCTAGACATCGTTCGGTGCCGCCTCGACGGGTGAGGTCATGAGTTGCTGTTATGCGGGAACACCGCTTATGGTAGGGAATCTGGAGGGCGAAGTAAACAGGAAGGACCCAAGATGAGATTTGACGCGATTGTAATCGGCTCGGGCCAGGGAGGCAATCCGCTCGCATACGCTCTGGCGGACCATGGTTGGACCGTGGCCTTGATTGAAAAGGCGCACTTGGGCGGGACCTGCGTCAACACAGGCTGCACGCCGACGAAGACTATGGTCGCCTCCGCCCAAGTGGCGCATTACGCGCGCGACGCCTCTCGGTGGGGTGTGAAAGTCGAGAACATTCGCGTGGATCTCCCTGCCGTGGTCGCGCGCAAGAACGCAGTGGTGCAGAAGTTTCGGGCCGGTCACGAACGAAACATTGAGAAGCGCCCCAATCTCCATCTTTACCGTGGTCACGCCCGTTTTCTCGCACCGCGAAGGCTTCAAATAGCCCACGACGTAATCGAAGGCGAACGGATATTCATTAATGTCGGCACGCGACCCGATCCACCTAGTTTGGAGGGTCTTCAAACGGCCGGATATCTGACCAACGAATCGCTCATGGAACTGCGAGAGATTCCGGAGCATTTGGTAGTGCTGGGTGGCGGCTACATTGGCCTCGAATTCGGCCAGATGTTTCGTCGCTTTGGCAGTCGCGTCACCGTGATTCACAGGGGCAATCAATTGCTTGCGCGCGAGGACGCCGACGTCGCTGAGGCATTGAGGACGGCGCTTGAAGCAGACGGCGTCGAATTCCACCTAGCCTCGAATGCTATTAAGGTGGAAAAGCAGCAGGACCAAATCATCGTCACCATTGCGACCGGCCAGCAGATAGAAACCGTCGCCGGCACGCACCTGCTAGCTGCCACGGGTCGGAAGCCCAATACCGATGATCTGGGCCTAGACAAAGCGGGAGTGGCCGTCGACTCACACGGATATATCAATGTGAACGGCCGGCTCGAAACTGCTGTGCCCGGTATTTGGGCACTGGGCGATGTGAAGGGCGGTCCCGCCTTCACGCACATTTCCTACAATGACTTTCAGATTGCATACGCCAATATTATCGACGGCAAGAATCTGAGCATTGAGAACCGCTACCTTCCTTACTCGCTCTTCACCGATCCGCAGCTCGGCCGCGTCGGAATGACAGAAAGAGAAGCTCGCGCCACGGGTCGCAAACTGAAAATCGGAACCTATCCGATGGCCAGGGTCGCCCGGGCAATCGAGCGCGACGAAACGGCAGGTTTCATGAAGATCATCGTGGATGCGGAAAGCGATCGAATTCTAGGCGCGTCGATTTTGGGAATAGAAGGCGGGGAACTGGTGCAGATTCTGGGCGCGCTGATTCTCGCGAACGCGCCCTACACGGTCCTCAAGGGCGCCGTTTTCATCCACCCGACTCTCGTGGAGGGATTTTTCGGGCTGTTGGATTCGGTTCAGCCTGTGAAGTAGCGTCCGGGATGTCGCGCGCCTGGTCTAGAGCGTCGCCGGTTTATGCTTCAGTGGCCGGACGAGTAGTGTTAGGACGAAACCTCCGACCAGCAGGATCGCAAGCACGCGCAGTGGTTGATCGTAGATGTGGACGCGGCTTTCCCCGGGAGCGAGACCGGCCTTGGCGCGTTCCGACAGCTGCGTAATGATGACGGGCCCCGCCACGGCGGCCGCGCTCCACGCCGTCAGGATCGCGCCGTGAATAGCGCCGACATTGTCCTCGCCGAAGATATCCGCCAGAAAAGCCGGAACGGTGGCAAAGCCGCCGCCGTACATCGTAAACACGGTGAAGATGGCCGCTTCGAATATCAACCATTCGCCCTTCGCAGCGAAACCGGGAATCAGCAGGAAGAGCCCGAACTGAACAACGAAGAAAGTTAGATAGGTGGCGCGGCGGCCGATGTAATCGGAAAGCGAGGCCCAGAAGAATCGTCCTCCCGCATTGAAAAGACTGATAAGAGAGACGACCACGCCTGCCTCGAGCGTCGTCTTGCGGAACATGTCCTGCATCATCGGAGAAGCCTGCGCGAGAATTCCAATCCCTGCCGTCACGTTGATAAAAAGAATGCCCCAGAGCAGATAAAACTGCACCGTGCCGAGCGCTGCGTTCCTGCTAACGCTGTGAGTGGTAATCATGGTGTTCGTCTGCGCGGGAGGAGTCCAGCCTGCGGGTTTCCATCCTTGAGGCGGCCGGCGAATAATGCGCGCGCCGATCATCATGATGATGAAATAAGCGACACCGAGAGCCATTACCGTGTGCGCCACGCCATACAGCTTTATGAAATAGGCGTTCAGGTAGCCAGCCAGGAATGCCCCTCCACCG
>Ga0210383_10004087_pt1 | contig 12955 bp, 6 predicted proteins | sample IncBWC14OmetaG_FD_160072 | JGI IMG/M metagenome (GOLD analysis project Ga0210383, IMG submission 160072) | Forest soil microbial communities from Barre Woods Harvard Forest LTER site, Petersham, Massachusetts, United States - Inc-BW-C-14-O ...
CCTCGCAGAAAAGGACACCCCGATGATCTGGACGCCTTACACCCAGGTCGGCGGAGGTGGAGTGGGGCAGATGAACGTCGAAATGCATGTCGAGGGCGATCCGATGGCCATGCTTCCCACCGTCGCCAAGGCGGTGCGCGATATTGACCCCAATCTGCCCTTGCTAAAACCGATGGCCCAGCAGGCGCAGTTTGAAGAGTCAATCTCTCGGCAACGGCTGTTCTCGAAGCTGTCGGTCTTCTTCGGACTGCTGGCTGGGTTGCTGGTCGCAACCGGTCTGTACGGAACCCTCGCCTACCGGGTCAACAATCGGACCGTTGAGATTGGTGTCCGGCTCGCGGTGGGTGCGCAGCGCGAACAGGTGCTGTGGATGATCTTGCGCGAAAGCCTGGGTGTGGCAGTCATCGGCGTTGGCGTTGGGCTGCCCCTCGCGTTTCTGACTTCTCGTCTGCTGCGCTCGATGCTGTTCGGAGTCGGCCCGAATGACCCGCTTTCCTTTATTGGCGCGCTGGTCGCGGTTGCGCTGGTAGTTGTCGCAGCGAGTTTGATTCCGGCACGCCGAGCGGCCAGCATCGATCCCATGAAGGCACTACGGGCGGAATAATTGTAAGACGAAAGCCTTCGCATCAACAAACATCCAGCCTACGAAATCGGTCCACGTCACCACTGAACTCCCGGATACAGGCTCGGCAGGTGAATCGTCCGATAGGCGTTCTGCCCATCAATCTCGAGCTGCCAGACTACGGCTGGGTTCGGAGATTGCGTAACCTCTAGCACTCTTGCACCCGTCAGATTCAGGTCGATTGGAGCGGTCTCGTCGATAAACATGTTGGAATTGGGAAGCACTCGTGTCGCTCCGCCCCAGAAGGAGTATGGCGTTTGCAAAGACCAAAATCGGCTAGCGGTCATCGTGGTCTCGTTGACGTCGAAAATGGCCGCCGTGCTATAGCAGTACGGCAACGAAGCGCCGACGCAGGTCGTGCCGCTGGAATCGAAGATGCGATCGTCTCCGTTGTCAAACATCGCCATCTGGAAGTTTCCCGTTGAGTTCGAGCTTGCGACGTTGGCATCGTGCTGCGCATAGAACCAATCCGAGGGCAGGTCGGAACTAAGTTGGAAGTCTCCCTGGTACCCGAGCTTCCAGAGGATATCGCCCGCGCCACTTCCATTCGCGTAGTCGATCTTCAATATCCAGGACTGGTGCCGCGACGACAAAAACAGGTTCCCGTCATCCGGACTGTAAACCAGCGCGTTGGCATGGATCCAGTCGGGGAAACTCATGGGATGACGGTTCACATCCAGATGATCGAATGCGTCCCAGACCCATACCGGATTGTTATTCGCGTCAAGGTCGACGATGGCATCGCCCGTCACCGTCGTCTGGCCGGGATAACCTTGCAAATCGGTGAACACGCGCGTGTCGCTCACAATCAACAACAGATGCCCATTGGGCAGCGCGACAAAATCGTGGTCGATCGAGAAAACCTGAATGTTGTATCCCGCGGCATGTAGCTTCTGGCTGAGTGCGTTGTAGTCGAACTGGCGGATCACATTCCCGGCCAGGTCAATCTCTTGCACCGTCCCTCCCGGATTGCCCTGCAGATACAAGATCGTCAGCATGTGTCCGTTGGGTAACAGCTTGATGGGCTGCGGGATGCCCAGGGAAGGGTCGTAGTCGTAATACCAGATCACGTTGCCCGCAGGATCGGTCGCCAGCGCCAGCAACTGGTTCGCATTCCCGATGGTCAGACACATCAATTCGACCCCCGGCGCGGCGCTCGCCGCGCTCCCCGCTGTTAACTTCATGCTGGGAATACGCTGGGGCGGAATCGTTCCGGTCTGAAACATGTGGTCGCTGTCGAATTGCTGCGATCCATCGCTATAGGTGACGATGGCACGCATGTGATAGGTCGTGTTTTGCTTCATGCCGGCGACCAGCACTGTCACCGGTTCTCCCGCCCCCGCGCTTGTCTGCGGTGAGGTCAAAAGCGCGTAGGTCAAATCCGGACCGAACTGAACGGCAACCGTCGCCGCCGCCGGCGGAGAAATTGTGTACTGAGCTACCAGCGGATTGCCGGTTGCCGCAACCGTGCCTGTCGCGAGCTGGGGAGCAGGATCTGCTTTCGGATCGGCAGCTCCACCCCCGCAGCCAACCGTCGCCAACAAATAAAGAAGAACGGAAAGCCCCAAGGGCTTCAGTCCAGCATGTTGGAACTTACTGCCGGATCTCAAGAACGGCAGCAGCATACGTGCATTTCGCTTGCCTGCATAGGCCATGCAAGCAGTACGAAGAGAATCTGGCATCGCTCACCCCATCTATGGCGAAGGCGCCGTCATGCGCAAATTGCCTGCGGCTGGATTCAGGCGCGACCAGAACTCACCCCAACCTTCCCCAGCAACCCACCTTTGTCTTTTCTTCAGATATTCATTTGAGTTCCCTCTTTTTTATTGCTTCTGGCGCTCCATCTGGCAACCATAGGGCGGCCGGGTGAATTCCCCTTACTTCAAATGTCGCGCGGACGATTGTCCGCGAGTCAGACCACCTCTCAGATGTATTGATGAGATTGGGGGTTGTACCCTAGAACCGTGCCGCGCACTTGAATCGGCGACAGGCTACTGCTGGCGATGAAAGCGGTTCGCCGACCGGCGTGATGACGCGGTGGTAGTAACCGTAAGTCTTTTGAATAAGGTTATTTAGCTCGGGTGGCCCACAATTGCCTGCCGTTGGCAATTGTGGGGAACCGTGAGTAGAATCTCGGTTTGAAGACACCACCCAATCGTGTACTCGTGCTTATCACACCGCCACGTGATCTGCGTCCTTGTCCCGCATCTGCCCGTTCCTTAAAATCGCGCGAATGAGGACAAGGGGATTTGTTATCCCCTAGCTCTGGGCCTCCGGGCCAGTCCCCGGGCGACCACCTAAGTTATTTGGAATGACGATTTTGCCCGCAACCCCTTCGGAATCATGCGCTTGCGCATAAAGTGTGCGTTAACTCATTGATTCCATGAGATCCGAGAGGGGAGGGGGTACCCCTACCATCCGCCAACATTCCCAAAATGGGAACGATCCGCTTCAGCCCATTCTGTGTCACAACCTGCCTTGCTTTTCAACCTCTCAGCGATGATAATCCGCCAGCAGGTTTTACTGGTCCTCGCTACTTCGTCATAAAGTGACAATCAGCCGCGGTAACGTATTGCGGCAACGCTGAGGAATCCATCATGCCGTTCAGTAAGTACGTCAAGCTGCCGGGAAGCGCGCGCGAACCGCTTCCCGGAGCGAGCAAGTCAGGTTCGGTCGATCCCAACCATCTGATGCAGGTAACACTGACCCTGCGACCGCGCTCCACGCGCCGCAAGCATCCGTCTCTCGACCAGCTCATCGCCAGCGGTCAGCACATCTCGCGCGAGGAATATTCCGCGCGTTACGGCGCCGATCCTGCGGATGTTCAGAAGGTCGGGCAGTTCGCCGCCGCCAACGGACTGGCGATCGCCCAAGCCAACCTCGCTGCGAGGTCGGTCATTCTGACTGGCAAGGCCGGCGACTTCTGCAAGGCGTTCCAAGTGGAGCTGGCGCAATACGATCATCCGGGCGGCTCGTATCGCGGACGCACCGGATCGATCAGCCTTCCCACCGAACTGAACAAGGTCGTTACTGCGGTTATGGGTCTCGATGATCGGCCGCAGGCGACGACGCACTTCCGCATCGCCAATAGCAGCAGTGCGAACCCGTCGGCCGCCGCTGTTTCCTATACTGCCCTGCAAGTCGCCCAGGCCTATAGCTTCCCCACAACAGGGAACGGAAAAGGGCAGACAATCGGCATCATCGAACTCGGCGGCGGCTTCACCACATCCGACCTCGCTACCTATTTCAGCGGATTCAAGATCTCGCCTGCGCCAAGCGTCATCGCTGTCTCGGTCGACGGAGCACAGAACGCGCCAACCGGCGACACCAGCGGTCCCGACACCGAGGTCATGCTCGACATCGAGGTATCGGGCGCGATCGCGCCGGGCGCGAATATCGTCGTCTATTTCGCTCCCAACACCGACGCGGGATTCCTCGATGCCATCAACCAGGCGGTGATGGACACGGTCAACAAGCCTTCGGTGATCTCCATCAGTTGGGGCGGACCAGAATCGACGTGGACCGCGCAGTCGCTGCAGTCGTACAACAGCGCCCTGCAATCGGCTTCCGCAGTAGGCGTGACAGTGTGCGTCGCGTGCGGCGACAACGGCTCTACCGATGGCGTGAGCGATGGCCAGGATCACGTCGACTTCCCGGCCTCGAGTCCGTATTCGTTGGCCTGCGGCGGCACGAGCCTCAAGATTTCCGGCGGGAAGGTTTCGAGCGAGGTCGTGTGGAATGACCTCTCCACAGGAGAAGGCGCGACTGGTGGCGGCGTGAGCGCGACGTTCCCCATTCCCGCCTGGCAAGCCAACGTCAGCGTCCCATCAACCAGCTTCGCCGGACGCGGCCTTCCTGATGTTGCCGGAGACGCCGATCCCAACACCGGCTATCAGGTGCAAGTCGACGGCTCGAGCTTCGCAGTCGGTGGTACCAGCGCGGTAGCGCCCTTATGGGCCGGATTGGTTGCCCTATTCAACCAGTCGCTGGGACAAGCGGCAGGATACCTGAACCCTAATCTGTATCAGACGTTCGCACCTGAGCCAGGGACGTTCCGCGACATCACGTCGGGGAACAACGGCGACTTCAGCGCCGGCCCCGGATGGGATGCGTGCAGCGGCTGGGGCAGTCCGATTGGCTCGGTTCTCTTGCAGGCCTTGTCCACCGGAACGACACCAGTTCCACCTCCGACCACTCCGCCTCCGACTCCGCCACCGCCGCCGACCAAGCCGCCGAGGCACGGTCACCGGCCTGTTCGCGGCAGGACGCAAAAATCCGCGCCGGCCAAGACAAAGAAGGCAGCGCTTAAACGTCGGCACAAATCGGCATCGACTCGTGGTAAAAAATCAGCACCGAAGCGGGGACGCAAACGCTAAACCGCCACTCGTATAATCCGCGGTATTTCACTACGGAGGAAACATGGAACCATCAGTTTCGAAATCGACATCATCCCGGCGGCGATTCCTGCAACTGGGTGTGACTGCCACTGCCGCCGGATTGCTGGCCTCCGGCTTGGAATTGACCGCCCCGCTGCCGGCGCAGGCGCAAAGCAAGTTCACGCCCGATGAAGCACTGGCTGAACTGATGGCCGGCAACAAGCGGTTCATCGCCGGTAAAATGACCGCTTACGAACACGATCTGGCCATTCTGAAAGAGCACACCGTCGAAAAGCAGGAACCATTCGCAGCCGTTTTAGCCTGCGCCGATTCGCGCGTGCCGGTCGAACTGATTTTCGATCAGAGCATCGGCCATGTCTTTGTCACGCGCGTTGCCGGCAACATGATCACCTCCGAAATTATCGGCACCCTCGAATACGGCGCCGCGGTTCTAGGGACGAAGGTAATCCTCGTCATGGGCCACGCTAACTGCGGAGCAGTCAACGCCACCATCAAGGGCAAGGACGTTCCGGGCCAGATCAGTTCGCTGTTTCCACACATCCAGCCCGCGGTCGATCAGGCAGGGACGAACCTCGAAGCTGCGACGAAGGCGAATGCCAAGATCCAGGCCACCCTACTGAGCCAGGCATCGACGGTAATCTCCAGCATGGTGAAAGATGGCAAAGTGAAGGTCGTCGCCGGATACTACGACCTTGGTACCGGGGCTGTAACGCTCATCGACTAGGTTCGTCTGTGCCGCTCCGATGCCGCGCCAAAACCACGCGACATCGAAACAAGGCCGCAAGCGCCGATTTTCTTACTCCACGCGCAAGGCCCGCATGGGATCGAGCCGTGATGCCTGCCACGCGGGCAGCAGGCAAGAAGCTGCGGCGACGAGCATCAGCACGATCGCGACGGCGACAAAGATCGCGGCATCCAGAGGACGCACGCCGTACAACATGCTGCGGATGAGTTGCGAGGCCATCGCCCCGCCGAGCACCCCCAGACCCAGTCCGATCAACGCCGGCCGCAACCCGTCGAGCAGCACGAGTCGTAGCACCTGCTCACGCTGCGCGCCCAACGCGATCCGCACGCCAATCTCGCTGGTGCGCTGCTCCACCAGGTACGAGAGCACGCCGTAGAGTCCGACACTCGCGAGCACGAGTGACAAGACTGCGAAGGCCAGAATCAACGTCGATGTGAAGCTGGCTTCGATCATCGACGCACCGATGAGCTGATTTAATGTGAGGACATAGGCGACAGGCAAGTCTTTATCCAGCGACTGAACAACCTGTTGCACCGGAATCGCCAGTAAGGTGACGTCGTGCTGAGAACGCACCATGATCACGGCGCGCCCATTGATGCCACTGGCCATCGGAAAGTACATCATCGGCTGGGGCGGCGTTGAAATCTCGAGTCGCGTGTCTCCCACGACGCCAACGATTTCGTAAGCACGCAGATGGTTGTCCATGTCTACGTCGACCACCAGATGCTTGCCGATTGGGTCTTCGTTGGAGAAAAAGGATTCCACCGCGAGCTGGCTGATGATTACCTTGTCGGCCTTGTCGACCCGTTCTTGATCGGTAAAGGTTCGCCCGCGAACAAGTGGGATCTGCAGGGCGGCAAAGTATCCCGGGTCGCAGAAGCGACGCCGCGCGATTTGAATTTGTCCTTTGGGCAGCGGCGGATGCTCCAGAATGGTGATCACGTTGTCTCCGCCGTAACCCTGACCCGGAACAACATTCACCAACGCGGCTGCTGACACTCCGGGAAGGGCGCGCAGGCGCGCCAGCAATTGGTCGAAGAATGCAGCGCGTTGTGCCGGCTCGCGATAGTGTGCTTCCGGAAGACTCAGCCGCATGGTGAGAATGTTGTCGGTTGCACAACCCATATCAGCAGAGCGCAGCTTCTGGTAGCTCTTCAGCAGTAACCCGGCACCGATTAGCAACACAACAGTCAGTGCGACTTCGAGCGAAAGCAGCAGCTTGCGGAGCCGCGTCTTACCTTGTCCCCCCGTATGCGAGCGCGATGATTCCTGCAATGCGCCGAGGGCCCCTCTGCCACTGATGCTAAGCGCCGGAATCAGTCCTGCCAGCAGCGCGCTCAGCAAAGTCACGCCGACCGTGAAGGCGACCGCCACCCAATCCATCTGGATGGCCTCTTCGCGAGCGATGTCCTGGCGAACACCGATTAACCAGCGAATGGCGAAGTGTGCGAAGACCAAGCCGAGCGATCCTCCAAGGACGGCCAGTAGCAGGGTTTCGGTGAGTTGTTCCCGGATCAGTCGCCATCGGCTTCCACCCAGTGCCGCCCGGATCGCCACCTCCTTGCGCCGGGAAGCACCGCGTGCGATCAGCAAATTGGCGACATTGAGACAAGCAATCAGCAGGACACAACCGGTGGCCGCGAGCAGGACGTAGAGCGGCGTCTTGAAGTCATGCACCATGTCGTCCAGCAGCAACCGCATGTTAGCGCCGATACTGATGGCCGGCTGCGTGCCTCCATATTGCTCGCGCAGCCGTCGCGTGATGGTGTCGATTTCGCTCAGGGCCTGTGGCAAGGTCACGCCCGACTTCAAGCGCGCGATGGCCGAGAAACTATGGCTGTCGAGCGTCACCAGATCTTGGGGCGGTATCTCGTGGTGAAAAGCCGTCCACATTTGCGTCTGTACGTCGGGGTACACGAACCACGCGGGCATGATGCCAATGACTGTGTAAGGTTTGGCATCCAACAAGATGTCTCTGCCGATGATGGAAGTGTCCCCGCCGTAACGCCGCTTCCATAGTCCCCACGAGAGCACCACCGTGGCCTCAGTTTGCGGCCGATCGTCAGACGAATCGAAAGTACGCCCATATGTGGACCGCACGCCCAGCGTCGGAAAGAACTCCGCTGAGACGCGTGCCGCCTCGATCTTCTCCGGCAATTGTCCTGAATCGCCTGAAAGGTTATAGCTGTTTGAACCGAAGATCGCCATGCCCTCGAAGCTCTGCGCATGCTTCTGCCACTCGGCGTACACCCCGGGAGCGATGACATTAAAGGGATAATTAACGTCGAAGGAACGCTCGTACAGCATCACCAGGCTATTGGGATCGGCGAAGGGCAGCGGCTTGAGCAGCACCGAATGCACCACGGTGAACAATGCTGTGTTGGCACCGATGCCGAGTGCCATCACCAGAATCGCCATGATGGCGAAGCCGAGAGTGCGCGATAGAGTTCGAGCTGCGTACGACAGGTCGCGAAGGAAGCCTTCCAGCGGGCGAAACGAATTCCAGCTCCAGAGGTCTTCGCGGATGCGGACGCTACTGCCGAGCGTCAGGTGCGCGCGGCGAGCCGCTTCCTCGACCGGAAGCCCTTGTGCGACGTAGTCATCCATTTCGTGCCGCAGATGAGCGTCGAGCTCCTGCGCTAAGTCGGCATCCTGATCGCGGCGGCGGAAGAATCGTGACAGTCGCATTGGCTCTTGCCTCGGTTTACCCTTCTGCCTCGCCCAGCACGCGGCCGATCGCGCCCACCAACTGGCGCCAGCGGCTGGTTTCCGCTGTGAGTTGCTTCTTACCGGCGGCCGTCAGCTTGTAGAACTTCGCTTTCCGATTGTTTTCGCTCGCGCCCCAGTAAGACGATACCCAGCCGCGATCCTCGAGGCGATGTAGCGCGGGATAGAGCGAGCCCTGCTCCACCTGCAATACATCGTCGGAAGAGTGCTCGATAACGTGCGCGATGGTGTGGCCGTGCGCGGGGCCCGTAACGAGCGTGCGCAGTATCAGCATGTCAAGCGTTCCCTGCAGCATTTCGTTTTTGGGCTTCTTATCAGTACGTGCCATGGCCTCGTTCCACTCGAACGTCTATGGGACCATAGATTACTCCACTCGAATGCCTATGGGAAGGGCAAATAAGCCGGTCGGCTGTGAGCCAGGACGAGTCGCTTGCCTGTTGTGATGGTTGGTCTGCCGGTCCTGTAGCGGCCTTCGGTTTACGGGTTCGCGGCTTCTACGCGAGCGTGGTAGCCCTTGCGAGCGTGCACCTGCAGGTGCTTCCCGTCTTTTTCGGCGACGATGCTGATGGTGCGGTACTTCCCATTGGGCTCGAAATCAGCGGGCTTGTAGGCAATCAGGTAGCGGCTACGAATCTGGTCACGCAGCTTATCGAACGATTTACCCAGCGTCATGATGTCGCCGGGAAACATTGCTTCTCCTCCACCTCGTTCGGCCAGGGTCTGTAGCACCTTGTCGGCTTCGGTTTTGTCGCCGTTGCCTTCTTTTGTGCTGATGGTGTAGACCGTAACGCCGGTCGCCTCTTCATCGCGAATCGTCTGCCGTAGGCTGGTGTGGCTGGAGTTGTCTTCACCGTCGGTGAGCACGACGAGGACCTTGGCAACTCTCTCCTGTTCGGGATAGGCCGCCAGCTTCCAGCACGCCCGCGAGACTGCATCGAAGAGAGCGGTGCCGCCTCCACTGGGTAACTTGTTGACACCCGCAGCAAGCTGATCGTGGTCGCCGGTGAAGTCCTGAGTCACAGTAGAGGTTTCAGCAAAACCGGCCACAAATCCGAGATCCGAACTGTTGCTGAGCATCTGTTGCATGAACTTGGCAGCAGCCTGCTTTTCGAAGGAGAACCTCTGCTGCACGGAGCCGCTGGTGTCAATCAGGACGCCGAGTCGCAAGGGAAGTTTGGACTGCGGAACGAACTGCAGCACTTTTTCCGGAAGCTTGTTATCGTCGCGAACCTTAATCTCGCTCAACGTAAGGTCGGTAACAGAGTGTCCGCCGCTGCTGACGCCGAAGAACACGGCCACCTCGTCCACCACCTTGCGTATGGTCCACTGGTCAGGCGGAGCATCGGCTGGATCGGGAACCGAAGCTACGGCAGAACTCGCTTCGGCGGCGGCGGACGGGCCGGCGCAATTGTCGCAGCTAGCAGCGCCTCCTGCTTCCTCTCCGGCTCCGGCTAACTCGGTCTTCAGCCGATCGGAATTGGCCAAGTTTGGTGGCGGTGCCGCAACCGCGACGGTCTGCTGCGCTGACGAGGCACCCGCTTTTTGCTGGCTGCGGTTGAGAATGTCGAGGTTGTTGCGCGCGGTCGGTGCCAGCGGATTCGAAGGATCTTCCTGCAGGAAAAGTGTGAGTTCGCTTTGAGCGACGGGAAGATCGTTGAGCGCTACGGCCGCCGCCGCCGCGACATAGTGGGCGTTTCCCATGCCCGGATGTTGTAAAGCATGCACCCGTCCAACGGTGTCGATTGCGTCACGATATTGATGGTTGCCCTGTTGCGCGTAAGCCAGGGCCGTAAGAATGGCGGGATCAGCGGGACGAATGGCGACCGCTTTTTGCAGTTGCGAACCGGCAAGGGCGTAGTTGTTTTGCGAAAGCGCGAGACGTCCAAGATTGACGAAGGAAGTGGCAAACTTGGCGTCAAGATTCGCTGCAGTTTCGAATTCAGTTTGGGCCCGAGCAGGATCGTCCATGTCCACGTAGGCCATGCCAAGGTAGTTGTGCGCGGAAACAAACTTCGGATACGCGGCAATCGCTTTCTGCAGGTGGCCAATGGCTTCCTGAGAATGCTGTCCCCGCAACAGGGCGCTCGCCTCGTTGAATTCGTTCACGGCCCTGGGAGGTGCGTCCAAATCGAGTTGCGACACCGTACCGGAATCCACCAGCTCTTTCTCGCGGGCCTGCGTCTTAGGATCGGACTTCTTGTTCTGCTGCGCCAGGATCTTCTGGGCGAAGTCCATGTTCTCGAATTGAGACTCCATGGGCCCGCCGCCCACGTTGACCAGCGGGAGTGCGCCCGGCGTGGTTGTGGCTAGGGGGTTGCCGGTCCGCTGGCCGACCGCTGACGTGGTGCAAACGAGCAGGACGCAGGCCGCCCATCGCCCGACCGCCAACCAGAGCCCTGCTCGTGTCATTCCAATTACCCCAACAAAACCCGATGTGAAATACCCTACCTCCATTCTGGAAACATGTCACGCACGGTCGCGATTAATTCCGCTTTTGGCAGTCACAAACTCGCGTGACCGTGCTCACGGCACAAGGCGGCGGTTTGCGTTCCCATTAGGGCGAACGAAAGTGGTAGGACAATTCGACGTCAGCTTGCGGTCAACCTTCGCTACCATATTCATATCGCAGGAAATGCCTGATCGCGAAGATTGCGGACCAGCCGCAGCGATTTGCGCCGCACATTAAAGCCATTCTCGCAGGAGACCGTTATGAGCACATTGACCGTGATGAGTGAGCAGGAAGATAGAGCGCGCGAGGTCGAGGAATACTTCGCCAGCCCGCGCTTCAAGGGCATCATCCGTCTTTATTCGGCCCGCCAGCTGGTGGAGCGGCGGGGCACGATCGCCACTGACTATCCCATTGCGCGCAGCGCGGCAGAGGGTTTTTATGCCCGTTTGCGTGAGCTGTTCTCCGTCGGTAAGTCGATTACAACCTTCGGGCCGTACTCACCCGGACAGGCAGTGACCATCAAGCGGAACGGCATCGAGGGCATCTACCTTGGGGGATGGGCGACGTCGGCCAAGGGCAGCATCAATGAAGATCCAGGCGCCGATCTGGCCAGCTATCCGCTGAGCCAGGTGCCCGACGAGGCGGCGGCTATTGTACGCGCACTGCTGACGGCCGACCGCAACCAGCACTACTTCCGCTCGCGCATGACTGACGAACAGCGTGCGGCTGCGCCTGAGCACGATTACCGGCCGTTCATCATTGCCGACGCCGACACCGGACATGGCGGTGATGCGCATGTGCGCAACCTGATCCGCCGGTTCGTCGAAGTCGGCGTACCGGGCTACCACATTGAGGACCAGAAGCCGGGCGTGAAGAAGTGCGGACACCAGGGCGGCAAGGTGCTGGTGTCGGAGAACGAGCAGATCCAGCGGCTGAACGCGGCGCGCTTCCAACTCGACGTGATGGGAGTGCCGGGTATCATCGTGGCGCGCACCGATGCCGAGGCTGCCAACCTGCTCGACGGTTGCGCCGACGAGCGCGATCAGCCGTTCATCCTGGGCGTAACCAACCTCGAGGTGCCGAGCTACAAGTCGGTGTTCCTCGCTATCCATCGCAAGTTTTACGAAGCGGGCGTGGAAGAAGTGCGCGGCCACCTGATGTTCAATTTGTCGGGCGCGGAATACGCAGCCGCCAACGTATGGCTCGACCAAGCGGGATTGGTATCGGTAATCGCTGACGCCGCAGCTGCCTACAAGAAGAGCGGAGACGGCCATGTGGAGCCGGTCCTCGATAAAGTGACCGGGCGCTGTCTCGATGCATGGCAGGAAGCAGCCGACCTCAAGACTCATCGTCAGGCGGTGGCGGAGGAGATCGCCTTCCGCATCAGCCAGGCAGAGAGCTTCGAACTGAACGCCGAGCAGTGGCTGGAGTTCTCCGAGCACGCGTCGTGGTATGCGGCGCGCGAGCGGGCTCGCGCCATGGAGATTGAAGTTCACTGGAGCGCGGAGCTGGCCAAAACTCCCGAAGGCTACTACCAGGTGCAGGGCGGACTGGAGTACGCCGTCGCCAAGTCGCTGGCTGCGGCGCCATTCGCCGACATCCTGTGGATGGAAACTGCGACCGCGAACCTGCATGAAGCGAAAGAATTTGCCGAGGCGATCCATGCGGAATTCCCCAAAAAGATGCTGGCGTACAACCTGTCGCCATCGTTCAACTGGGACACCACCGGCATGACCGACGAACAGATGAAGCACTTCCCCGAAGAGTTGGGCAAGCTGGGCTTCGTCTTCAACTTCATTACCTACGGCGGCCATCAGATCGATGGACTCGCAGCCGAGGACTTCGCCACTGCACTGCGGCAGGACGGCATGCTTTCTCTGGCACGGCTACAGCGCAAGTTGCGCTTGATCGAATCGCCGTACCGCACGCCGCAAACGCTGGTGGGCGGTCCGCGACTGGATGCCGCATTGATGGCGGCTTCCGGACGCACGGCCACCACCAAGGCCATGGGGAAG
>Ga0210383_10004088_pt1 | contig 12954 bp, 10 predicted proteins | sample IncBWC14OmetaG_FD_160072 | JGI IMG/M metagenome (GOLD analysis project Ga0210383, IMG submission 160072) | Forest soil microbial communities from Barre Woods Harvard Forest LTER site, Petersham, Massachusetts, United States - Inc-BW-C-14-O ...
TGAAACCCCCGCGCGGCCATGTAGGGGGCTATTTCTGTGGCGTTACTGGTCCGGACGTTACGTAAGAGCGGCTGGGTGGTGACGACGCTGTAGAGGCCGGTCTGCGGATCTTTAAGGAAGCCCTCCAGGTGATACTGCGTATTGAAGAGCTCGTTGTTCAGACGCTGCCGCTCGAGGTAGGTGTCTGCGGTAGCTCGCCCGGCAAGGTAGTTGAACGGGCCATTGCTTTCCTTCGCTGGCGCAAGGCCCATCCCGTAGGGGCCAAAGTATTCCCCTGCCTTGGTGACCTTGATGACGTAGTCCCCCTTTGGGGCCTTGTAGATGGTGTGCTCTGAGCTTGTGTCGCCGCCTCCCAGCTGTTTCTGAGTGTATTTGCTGAGGAAGCTAGGAGAGAGTTCGAGGCCATTTGCGCGGGCGTACTCACCAACTCGGCGGCTTGACTCGGCGATTTCGCTATCTGTGACGAGAGCTCCATGTTGCGCAGGAACTCCGTCTCGTCCTGGGCTGACATTGACGGCTGCGTCCCCGAACTGTCGGGTAGTGAGTTCTCGGGCTCGTTCTGATTCAGATTCAGGCGGGACATATTTTCTGGCTATCCTTTTTGCTAGCAGTGAGGCTTCAGCGTCCGGGTCGCGCGGCGGCTCGCTGGCCCGCCAGGCGTCCTTGATGAAATTGTAGGCGTCGGTGTCGTCAAATTCCAGGCCCTGGTAGCGACGCATCCCGTCTCTGACCAAACGGATCGCCTTCTGGAGAACGGTGGGCGCTTTGTCCAGCTGCTCCGGGTCGAAGCGTTCGGCGTAGCGTGCTAGCAGCTCCTCGGCCACCCGGCGTTTCTCGCCCTGACTCAAGGTGAAGTTGCCGTCTTGATCGGTCGTCCCCAGCCCGTAGCTCTTGGCCAGGCCCTCGACGTTGGTATCGTACATCGAGGCGATGTGATCGCCCATCCCGCTCTGGTCCATCCCGTTCCAGACGCGGTCCAGGAAGGCGTTGAAGTCCTGGTAGTCGGAGCCGAAGAGCGAGCGCAAACCCTGGTGCACGCCGATCTCGTGGACCGCGGTGCCCATCGCATCATGGATCGTATCCGCGTTAGTCATGAGCTTGGGCACGTTCAGGAACACGTTGCCGCGCCCATCGTAGAGCGCGTCCGTGGTGGAGTCCGCGTGCGGATCCTGGGCGATCAGCCGCGCCACCATGGTGTTGCCCGCGGCGTCCTGCCAGGAGTTCAGGGGGGTGATCTTGGCCTTATCCGCGAAGGTGTTCGGGATGAAGTTACGGATAATCGATTCGTTCAGATCGGCCTCTGACTTAAAGGCGTTCGGGTTGACCACCCAATCGTTGGTGTCCTGATCGAAGAAGGCCCGGTAGGTGTTTGGATCCAGGCCCTGTTCCTGCAGCGCAGCCCGGTAACGGAGCGGGAGCTCACCCGGATCGGCTAGCAGAAAGTTAGCGCGCTGACCAACCCTGTCGACCAGGTCGCTCAGGTTCTGCCGGATTGTCCGCTTGGGGACCGGCTCGACCGGCACTTCGTCGCCGGCGGCCGCGGCCTGCCCCACGTCTCGGCGCTGGAGGATGGGCTCCTCTCCTTCTTTTCCCAGGGCCTCAAGCTGGGTGTCCAGGTCCGACTTGGTTTCGTCGGTGACCGGCGGAGCGGCTTCGCCCGCGGGATGCTGGGGCACTTGTGTAGCCGCGCCTTGCGCTTCCGGCTCTTTGGGTGGGGGCAGTCCACCAACGGCTGGAGGAGCTTGCTCCTGCGTCGGCGCTGGCTCTCCTCCGGTCTTGTCGACCACGATACGCGCCTTAGAGCCAGCCCTGAGCGCAAAAGACGGGGCTTGGGTGACCATGCCCAGCGCTGTCATCATACCGGCTTGTTCGGTGATCGATTGCGCCAGGCCATCCGTGATCTTGCGGTTCGGATCCAGGCCGCTCGCGCTGGCGATGACGTTGTTGTAGATGGTCTGCGCACCTCCAACGCCTGCGCCGATCGCTGCGTTCTTGGCCGCCGTGGTGGCCAGTTCCCGCACGGTGCGGCCCACCATGCCTTCCATAAAAGGTGCTAGCACGGTCCGGAAGGCGGCTATCTGCAGCGGCATGAAAGCGCTGGACCAGGTGGCGGCTTTGTTGGCGACCGTCGGGTCGACACCCATGTGCTCGGCTTCCTGCCAGGTCTGCTCGTAGCCTTGGCCGGCTCCCAGCGCCATTTCCAACGGAGCTCCGACTTCACCCAAGGCCACGTATGGCGCCATCCCGCCCGCCAGCTGGGCCACCCTGCCTGCGGGGCCGGCCTCGAAGACCTGATTGAGCGGATGCTTTTCTTGGACGGTTTGGAGATACTGCTCGGTGGTTGCGGCATCGCTGCGCATGGCCTGTCCAGTCTGCTCCCAGACGTCGGGAACGCGCGCCACGCCTTTGCGATCGCCGAGTTGTTTCTGCATCGCCGCGACATCGTTTTGGATATTCGCGATCTGCCAGGCGTTCTTGTTGTAGGTGTACTCGTTGGGGTTGTCGTCCACCTCCTGCTGAAGCTGGGCAAGCTGCTGTTGTCCCTTGTTGATGCCGTCTTGGAGCTGTGCGTCGGTCTGCTTGGAGTAGAGAGCCTTCGGATCAAAGAAGTTTGCTAGCTCGCGCTCGGTGCCGGCGGCCATCTCCCCGACCGATTGCAGCGCGTGTTCCCAGAAGCTGGGTGCAAAGCGTTTCCCCCAATCAAACGGGTTTAGCGAAACGTCGCCGGGCGCCTGCATCTGCCCGATCTTCTGCGTGCTAGCATCCTGGAACGCCTTGACGGTGTCTGGACTGAGCTGAGAAACCGGGGAAACGGGAGCAGCATTGGGATCCGGCTGATCCTCGATCTGCTGCATCTGCTGCGTGACCGTGGAATCCGGCGCCGGGATCGGCGCGGTGTCGATCGTTGCGGTGTTCGCCTTGGCCATCTTCTTATTGCTGGACCTGCGCTGTTTCTTCCGCTTTAGGCCTTCTCTCGGCGATCGCGGCCTGGCGTGCTATCTCCGACTCCGAGACGCCGCGGTCTGGCGCATGATTCGGCGAGTAGACATCCACGTAGTCGACCGGCACGTGATGCGTTTCTCCGTGCAGTTCGAAGCTCGAAGGAGCTGTGTCGTCGTAGCGGTAGGTTCGACCGTTGACCACGAACTCCTGGCCCGGCTTAACACCCCTAGCGGCCGCACCCTCTTTGGTCAGGCCTGCCGAATATCCGTCGATCAGGCTTCCAGGCTTGGAGACATGCGAAAAAGCACCAACGCCCAGAAGTGAGTTGGTGTCGGGAGTCGTGTCTCCCACGTACCCGTAGGCTCCCACGTTTCCGCTCATGCTGCGGCCGCCCTGCGCGACCGGCCCATTTGATTGCGGCGGCTGTTGTGCCGGCGGTTGATATCCAGCCGGTACGCCTGGCTCCGTGCTAGCAAAACGGTTGCGGGTGAGAGCCTCCTGGATCGCGACGTCGGTGTCCTGCTGGCTCGGCTCCTCGTAGCTTACAGGTTTCACCGGCGCGGTCACCTTAGCGCGTTGCGGCCCAGGAACCCGGCTAGGCACCGCGGGCGAGGGGGTAGGCTTAATGGTGTTCTTCGGCGCGCCGGCATTTGCTTTCAGTTGCTTGCGGGCTGCGTACTCGGCCATGACCGCCGCTGCATATTCCGGTGTTCCGGGCTTAGCGCCTGCTGGCAGCTGAAGCTTCCCATTCGCCGCATCATCCCAGACCTGCTGGAAATCCGGATCCTTGAGCATCTCTTCCTGCGTTGTGGGCGCCTGAAGCGTATCCGGCTGCTTCTTTGCTGCGATCTCAGAAGGCGAAACCGGCTCGCCCTTGATCGTCGTGGTGGTCTTGGTGCCGGTGTCGTCGGTCTCGGTTTTGATTTCCTTCGATACGCCAGGGGCAGGAGTAAACGATCGCTCGATACTAGAGAGCAACGCCTCGGTGCCAGGATTCAGATCGCCGTTGGGCGTGAACATCGTGCGGTCGGCCGTCTCGCCAGGTCCAAGGCCTTTGCCAGTGATTCTGTCGATCTCGTTCTGCGCCCAGAGCCTCTGCTGAACAGTGCCATAGGCTTGCACATTCTGGAGCCTGTTAATGGTCGCTTGCTGCTTGGCGTTGTTGATCTGGTTTTGTCCGTTGCCGCCGTTCACCTCGGCTCTGACATCCACATCGGGCGGCAGGAGCCCCTTCTTCTGAAAATCCTGCAGCTGGTTGATCTGATCGGTGCGCTGTTGGACCTGGGTGGACTGGCTGCGCCTGACGTTTTGCTGTTGGAGCAAGGGCGTGATCAGTCTCTGGGTGGTTGGATTGGTGCTAGCATGAGGGTACTGCGCGTTGATCGACGCCACCTTGTTGTCGTAGTCAGGGTCGGTGGGATCCAGGTTTGAAAGTGCGGTATGCCAGGCCTCGTATTCGCCGTTGGCTTGGTCGAGCTCGTCGGACTGGCGCTGCGCCTCCTTGAGTTGAAACTGACCTTGCTGAAGCCTTTGCTTTTCGCCTTGCACCTGCAGGGGAAAGAGCTGCGCGCTCTGCTCGCCTTGCTGCTTTAAGTTATCGGTCTGCGCATCCTGGTACTTGGTCCTGGACAGCGACTGGCTCAAGTCGGCCTGCGTCTTCTGGTAAGCCATCTGCTGGGCGTAGGCGTTGTCGATCAGGCTCGTGCCCGCCTCGGTGATCGCCGTCATGGTGGGCAGAATCGATGTCGTGCCCGCGACGTAGCCGCTAGCCTTCTCGAGGTTGATCCAATCCTCGGGCTTGATGATGTAGGGCTGGCCTAATGGATTTTCGAGATCAGGCATAAGCTAAAGCATGGACATGGCACCCCCGAACAATGAGCTGAAGTCGCTAGCACCTCCTCCGCCGGCATCACCGAATTGTCCTACCGTCTGGCCGCCGCCGCCTGAGAACGCGCCGCTTCCGAGGCCCGACATGCCGCCACTTCCGCCGCCGAACATTCCCATGATGCTCGAGAGGATGCTTCCGGAGCCGCCGCTCTGGCCGGATGGACTCTTTCCAAGTGCGGAAATGAGACCGGAAATATCACCTCCCATACCGCCTAGAAGCGAGGTCTGGGGCGCGCCGAACTTGGCCGCCGCCACGTTCCCCATGGCCGTGTACATGGCCTCGTTGGCCTGGAAGGTGGCGTTCTTGCCGTACTCGGCGCCCGACATGAGATCGCTGAGCGGGAGCAGGCTTGTGGGATTCACGGGCTGCGGCATCAGGTAGTTGCGCGCAAAAGTCATGAGATTCATCCCTTGAGTCTCGCCCTGTTGCTGCATCTGCAAGCTGGTCAGGCCCAGGTCGCGCGCGGTGATCGCACCCGTGGTGCCTGTGCCGGCGCCGGACATGCCGCCCATCATGCCAGTATAAGCGGCGCTGCGCTGAATTTGTTGTTGGACGTCGGTGGGCACCTGGCCGGCTAGCAACTGGTTGGTGTTGCTCTGCATCGTGTTGAACATGTTCGACCAGCCCGGCATGGCCTGGTTCATCAGGCTCTGCAGCTGATACATGTTCTGCTGGTTGATCTGCGGCGCTTCCTGAAGACCGAAGTTGATCGACTGCTGGGCCATCGACGGAACGTCAAGATTCCAATAGCTCGAGCTGGTAAACGGCTGGATGTAGCGTTGGGCGTTCCCCTTGATCCAGGTCGAATACTCGTCCGCAATCTTCTGCGGGTTGGGCTTGGACATCTGGTTGTAGATGTCAAACCCGGTGTTGACCAAGGCACCGATGATCGCTGCGTACGCCAAAGTCTTATAACCTCTTGTTGTTGTGCCACTTATACCAGTTTACCATGTTACACTTACGACAGTGGCGCATCCCTCTGTAAGTGTACGTGTTCTCCGGAGTAAATTCGTGACCTCTGTGACAGTGGGTCTTTAGCGAGTTGATTGTCGCCAGATTGTCTGAGTCTAGCAGAGTGTTTTCCTTGGCAGTCTTAACCTGCAGATGCGTGAAGTTTACGCATGCTTTGTTCTCGCAAACGTGATGCAGCTGCATTCCTTCCTGCACCGGCCCATTGGCTAGCTCCCACAGAAACTTATGAGCTCTAACACTCTTTCTGTGAGAGAGCGCGAAATAGCCGTAACCCCTGACCTTACCTCCGGTCCAGATCCAGCAATCCGAATCGGCGGCGGGTCTAACAAATCTCCAAAAACGCTTTGTTGGCTCTATCGTGGTTGCCATTGGCTTAACTCCTCTTTCACCCAGCCCCAGAACTTGTCGGTCTTTCGAGGTCCTGCGGGGTTGCTAGCCGTGTAAGCAATCTTGTGGTTTGCGAAAATGCCCCAGCGCCCAACATCAAACGGGACGTCTGGCAGCAAGAATTCCCAGAGCGCGTGGCAGCCGGCCATGGTGTTGAGCGCGTAGTAGTCGATCACCATGTCGATGTGGACCAGGTGCTCGTCGCGCAATGCCATCATTGTCCGGGCGGTGTTCTCGTCGAAGTCCATACGCGCCGCCTTCATGCTGGCGCAGACCTCCTGGATCGGGCGCGCGACCCACACCGTCCGGGTCAAGGGCCGCTGTGCTAGCATCGAAGGCAGCACGTAAATGCTGGCGCAGTCGGAGTTCCCGTAGACGCTCGCTCCGGAATCCGAACAGAAATCCTCAGCGTTCTTCCAGAACTCGGTAGCGCTCCCGGCGTACTCGGTGGCTTCGTGCGTGCAAACGCAGACGCCGGGAATGGTCAGGAACTTGCTGAGCCACAAGGTCCGGCTTCGCGGGAATCCGCAGATGAGAAAGCTGCTTTTCATCGCATACTCCAAATATCTCCTCCGCCCCAGAGGTCTTGCATCTGGATGTTCGGGGTGTAATCCCCGTCGTAATCCTTGGTTTCTACCTCCAGCGCGTTAAAGGCCGTCTTCCAACACGCCTGGGCTTGCTGGAACGATCCGGCCTTCTCGTACTTCATCGCCATGAGCGCGTTCTGAAGAGCACCGATATTGGTGATGAACAGATCAGTGGTCATGTCCGTGGTCCAGACGAACTGCCGTTTGGCTAGCACGGTGATGCTTGTCGGGGTATTCGGGCCGCACCAGGAGAGCTTGTAGCGTCGATAGTCGATCCGTGTTTCTTCCGGCTGGTAAACCGCAATCGGTATTTGGGTCTTTTTGTCGAGGCTCACGGCGTAGAGACTCAAGGGGCCGTGCGTCATCGGTTTTGAGACCGCTGTGATCTGGTTGAAGGCCATCGGAGAATCGGTGTAATTAGCTTGGCCGATGATCGGAATTGGAATGACGCAGGTCTCAACCCACGAACTGGTGCCTGTCTGCGTATAAATTTCGTTGCCGTTGGTATCCAGGCCGCTGACGTAGATGTTCGGGCCGCCTCCGGAAATATTAGGCGCGCCTGCAGGAGGAGGGTTTTCCGGCAATGTCGGATAGACCCGGATGTAGCACGGGTAATCCGGGGTGATATCGTCAAAGGTAAAAAAGCCTGTGCCAAGGTCGATCAGGGTAGCTTGAGGCGTGCACGCTAGCTGGCCTCTGGGACCGCCTGGAAGCATCTCATACCAGCGGCTTTTGACCTGGAGCACCCCTCCACAGGGCTGCGGACAGGCCACGCCGGGGCTGCAATCCGAGGCGATTACGCCAGAGAGAATTGTTTTAACATCGCGCGGTAATGTGACCTGCCCGCTAAGCACGTTGAACTTGTAGCGGCCAACCGTCTTCTCAGGGTTAAGCGCTGGAAGGAGGCGCTCGATTGCGAGGTTTATCCCCGTCACCAGACGCGGATCGGTCGAGCACATTCCGTATTCGCAGAACTCGTAAAGCAGGCTGCAGGCGTCTCCGAGGAGTAGTCTCATGACGAAGGAGGTGGCAGAGCGTTGTAGTCAGCCTGACAGGCAGCGATGGCATCCGCGGCGGTGTCGAAAGCACCAAGGTCAATAGGATCCGGCTCGACCCGTTGTGCGAAATATCTCCCGACTGGGCCAGGTATTCCCGCTACGCCGAAGGCCGGATAACCCACCGAGTATTGAACCCCAGGCGCAGGGTAAGCGTATTGATTATTGGTGGCAAAAAACTGTAGTACTGCAGCCATAATTTTTATTGGTATCCAATGAACTCGATGAATGCCATGGCGATGTAAGCCTGGTAAGGCAACGGGTTGTTCGGTGAACCCTGCGACGTTGCCTCGGGCCAGAAGGTGACAGCGACTGGGCCGTTGAGATGATAGGCGCCCGTGCCTGGAGTGGCGGCGGTAGGCGTTCCATAGACGACAGTTAGCAGTTGAGGCAGGTTGGCCCCTGTGATTCTACGTGGGCCAAATGCACCGCCTCCCTGGACCCAGGTTCCGGGAGTTTCTCCGTCGCACCACCAACCATCGGGTTTGCCGACGCTCTGCCCCATGTGGCCAGCCGTAGGCAAATAATTCACCAGATTCGTTGTACCGTTGTTTCCGTTGCACACGGCCCATCCGTCCAGGTCTCCACCGATCAGACCGCGACCGCTTGCGTCGAAAGCCGCCTGGCCGCCTACGTACAGCCGGATCTCGCCAATGATGGCGCCGGTGTAAACCTTGCGCCAATTGCCGTTGTAAAACATGTAGACGCCAAGTGGCCGACCGGCTGCGTCCGTTTTGTACCAGACCTTGTTGGTCAGCGAGCTCGAGGGCGGGCTAGATCCGACAAAGACGCCTCCGCCTGCATTGTCCGGGACAGTCCCAGAAAGACCGCCGCCGGCTGCGAGCTGCAGCATCCCATTGACGTCAGACGGGTAACAGGCTGGGGCTGGCTGGGGATTAGCAGTAAAGGTTACGTTAGCCATTTTAGGGGCATCCTCCGTTGGGATCTTCCACAAGTTCTTCGGCGTGCAGGATCAGCATGATGAGCGTTGATGGGCCTTTCCAGGTGATCCTTATCTGGAAGTAAAACCCGTTTTTGAAAAGTTTTCCCACGATCGGATCGCAGCCGCCATTGGGCGTGGGGAGCTTTTTCTGGAACCAATAACCGCCTCCAGCTAGAGTGCCCGGACTAGGGCAATACCCTGGAACGCTGCACGCCGGGATATGGCACAGATTGCTGGGCGGCGGCGCGCCCGAAGCAGCGACTCCCTGTGGCGTGACCGTGAATGTGCTCCATAACACCCAGCCCATGTACCCGTCGCTTCTGTATTCAACGGTCACATCGGTAGAGCCTCTGACCTCGTTGAAATAGAGGTCGCCACGGCGCAGCATTTTGAGCGTGTCAGGAAGCTTGAAGTCAAAGGCCTTGGTCTCAATCTGGCAGGTAATCGCTGCCTGCCCCTGGTCGTAATCTCCGTTATCGGAGAGCTCCCAGACTTCCGTTTGATTTGTGGCCGTGTTTAAGGCAAAGACGAAGCAGCGCTCGACACGACCAAACGTGCCGCTTAAAACCTGGAGCACCCGCCAGCCGTCCGGCATCGCCCAGCGGCCGTCATAAGCCGGGGCACCGCGGTTACTGAAATAGGGGCTAAACTCATAAGCCAGGTTGCTCTTGTTGATCACCGAGGAAATAACATCCAGATCGAGTGCGACGATGGCTCCAAAGCTGCTGCCGCCTGCATTTTTGTAGGGGAGCGGCTCGGCGGTCAGAAGCACCCGGTTTTTGAATAGCGCTGAGCTGGCATAGTCCAAAAGGTAAAGGCTATCATTTGCTAGCACGCGGTTCATCTCACGCGAAATCGGTGCGCCGCCCCAGCCATACTGCTCGTTACGCGCGGTGCGATAAGTGCGCCATCCGTCTCTGGAACGAAAAAAGACGTCGGAGTTGACGTTGAGAAGATTGCGCCAGCCCGTTCCGCCAATATTAGTCAAAGTAACTTTCTGCATTCCAGCGGTTCCCTGCCAGCCCGGCTGCGTCGCGGTCGCCTCACGCGGCACGCTCGCCTGAACGCTGAAGGCCGCGTTGCGCGCAAAGACGAGCAGCTCGCCCTGGCCTGTCGCTGTGTCCCCAATTTCCGAAAAAGTCATGCCGACGATTGTCCCGGAGGAGAGCGGCACACCGAAGAAGGCTGCTTCGGCCAGGTAAGTTTGCTCGGTAAAACTGATTACGCTGGTCGGGCCGCCAAGGATATCGCCGGCAACAAACGTGCGATTCTGTGCTAGCCAGAGCCGTCCTTGTCCATAGGCCATCGACTGGCCGACTGGCACCTCGGTGTTCCCGGCGCGCCGGATCGTCTGCAGGCCCTGCATGATGATAGGAGTCGAAGTCCCGTCCTGGATCACCATGTAAATATCGGCCTGGCAGAACCAGCACTGCGGCGCGTTTGGATTGCTGGTGCCGTCACTGAAAACCTGCTGCACCGTCAAACCTTGTCCGGCGATCGAGAGCTGGAAAAGGACGCCGCCAACCATCGCCATGATGTATTCCTGGCCGTCGTCGATGTCATAGATCGTCACGCCTTGGAACAGGCCATTTTGAAATCCGGCCAAGTTCCCGCCATCGGTAAGCGCTACTTTAACGAACTGCTGCCGGTGTGAGGGAAAACCGCCGCGAAAGGTGACGTTGTTTGCGTAGCTGCATTCCTGAGGTGAGAGCAGGGTCGGGTCCCGGCCAGAGTTCATCCCGCTTTCGAGTGTCCTCATGCCGTCTTTACGAAGCTCTGTCTGGTCCTTAAACATGCGGTTTCTGCTGCGCGGCTTCGTTGCGGGCCACAGCGTGCCGGTCAACGGTATTGAGGCCGGCTAGCCCGAAGATCAGGGCAGTTACGGACTCAAAGTACGGAGTTAAAAATTTGTATTCGCGAAGGTGCTCGTTGAAATGCGGCCAAGAGAACTCATCGGAAATAAACACCAGGACGAACGTGAGGAAAGGGAGTGTCAGGTAAGTGATGACCGCTCCCCAGCACAGAACGCTGCGCCATAAAGGCTCCTTCATTGTTCAAGTCGGCTTCCAGCTCCCAGGCGGGAAATGATCGGTGTAGCTGCGAATTTTGAGGAGCACACTCAAGGGGTGGAAATGGCTGATGTAGCTCCTGGTCTTCACCGGCGGGAAATGGTCGACGTAGGATCGAATGGTCATAGGAATCCTCCTTTATGCTGGTGCAGGATTATTGGCTACCCATTCGGTGATGACGATTTCCACGTAGGAATTGACCACGAACTGCACATCGGAATCCTTGACCGTTTGTCCGCTGGGATCGGCGGTGACCTCAGTGATGATCGCCGGGTTATTAGCGACCGGCCACGCGAACGGTTGCCAGCCGACCGAGGAGTTCGGGATCGCCCAATTGGCCCAACGTAGCCGATTGGCATGATCGGCAGTCCCCGCGTCTTCGTTCTGGATCGAAACGGCTGCTGTGACCATCGCAACTTCCGTTTGTTGGGAAAGGTGCGGTGTCTGATATCTGATTGCGTATGAGGTCGTATAGTCTGACATAAATTTTTACCAACCTGTGTCTGCGGTGTAGTGGAAAGCAAAGGAATTACCAACAGTGAAACCGCTTCCTGTTAACTGCAACAGGCCAACCTCGTTATAATAGTTGACAACGGCAGATGCGTTTGCTCCTGAATTAAGATTGTACATCGTATTGGCCGCCCCGTTTTGTGGGCTGTAAATACCAATCACACCCGGCGTTCTAGCCAGCCTCTTAGGCCAGTGGCAAGTTCCGCTTGCGGCTGTTGCCGCGTTTGCGATAAAACCCCCAACAGCCCCGTTAAATGTGGCCGTCGGTACAACAGCATATGCAAAACTTTTCGCGTAATACCGCAAACATTCGTCATAGTTTTGCGCGAACGGTTTATCGATCAAGGTCGAGCAAAGCGGTCCCGGTTCGTGTTGGACAAAAGCAATATCGAAGGTTGAATTGACCGGAGACGCCGCAAAGTTGCTTTGACCGACTGCACCCAGAAAACTAGCGCCAGCCTGCCAAGTATCGTTAGCTGGCGCAGTGATCGTAGCGCCAGCAGCCAAAATAATGCATAATAAATAGGATAGCACCCCTGGGGCCGTACTGAAATTCCCGCTAGGCCAGACCGGGAGGTTAGGCAACGATATTAATGTCCAGGTATTGGCATTCGGAATGGTACAAAGCTTAGTTAAATTTGTTGTAGACGGGCTGTCGCCTAAACGCAGACCGAATTTCAATCCGGCTACGCTGGAGCGAACCAGTAACGATACTGAATGAGCATCCCCGGATAGCTCCCTGAACCTCGCTCCTTCAATATACTGAAAGATATTCAGTTGATCAGAAGCCGCCAGAGAAGCTTGGGCAGCAGTTAAAGTGAGACGGAGAAAGCCTCTGCTGATATTAAAATTCAGGCCTGGAATCGGCACTCCTCCCCCTGGGATTGACTGAACAGTGCATCCCATAGTAGCCCCAATTTTATTAATGGCCCAACGATCCTCAATGAATGCTCCCACGCCCGGGTTTGTTAAGAGCGCTCCTGTATTCCGCTGACATACTTCAAAGTTCGGATTGCCAATCGCGTTAAAAGAGCGCAACCGCGCACTCCAGATGGTCGGCTGAACCGCTCCTTGCAGGCTTTGGAAAGCGTTGGTCCCGTCTAGAAAGTCGCTCGTGTTACCGCTTAGCTTGTTGATCGAGCCCTGCTTCGTAGTGGTTGCCAGCGCCGTGGCCGGAACGTAAAGCCTGCTGTCACTCCCCAGCATGGCGGTGTTACCGGCATCGCCGCTAACCGCGGTCGGGCCGGGAGGGCCGATTGGTCCGGTCGCTCCCTGGTTTCCGGTTGGTCCGGTCGGACCCGGAACTCCCTGAGCGCCCTGTGGTCCAGCCGGTCCGGTTGCGCCTTGAACGCCTTGGGCACCTTGCTGGGCTATCATCTGCCAAAGTGTAGGATTGGCGTCGGGAGGCTTATTGATGTTGTTTGCTAGCGCAACGTAGCTAGAGCCATTGTAACTAACTGCGTCGTTGGCGTTATAGGTGGCCGCGCTGGTCCAGTTGCCCCGCCAGACGGCGCCGGTCCCCGGAATGCCCTGCGGACCTTGCGGGCCGGTTGGGCCAGTTGCGCCTGTCGGCCCCACAGGGCCTTGCGGTCCCGGATCG
>Ga0210383_10004089_pt1 | contig 12953 bp, 12 predicted proteins | sample IncBWC14OmetaG_FD_160072 | JGI IMG/M metagenome (GOLD analysis project Ga0210383, IMG submission 160072) | Forest soil microbial communities from Barre Woods Harvard Forest LTER site, Petersham, Massachusetts, United States - Inc-BW-C-14-O ...
GCTCGATTTGTTGGGGCGTGACCTTGAAGCCGAACTTCGCGAGTTCTTCTGCCGTCGCGATAGCTAATGCAATGTTGCGAAACTGATGGCGGCCAGTGAGTGGCGAGTCGATGAGAATCTCTTCGCTCAGCACACTCAATGGATAACGGTTGCGGCGAGGCGCCGGTGTGACCTGTGCGGCGAGGAATTCGGCGGCGCCGGGCGAGACAGGCGGGGTGTACTTCACCGCGCTTACACCAGTGGCGTGGCGGTCGAGAATCGAGTGCCCGATGACGTCGTTAGCCTCAGGATGCTGCGGCAGCGTAACCACCAAGCCGTTTTCGCGAATGATTCCGGCCTTCTCGCGGGCAATTTCACCAATGGTGTTGCCCAGGTATTTCTGGTGGTCGAGCGAAATGTCGGCGATAACGGAGATGAGCGGGTCAACAACGTTGGTGGCGTCGAGGCGGCCGCCCATGCCAACTTCGAGGACTGCGATTTCGACGCCGACGCTGGCGAAGTACTCGAACGCCATGACCGTGAGCATCTCGAAAAAACTGGGGTGCCAGGGTAGCTTTTCAGCATGGAGCAATTGTTGCGCGGTGCGTTCGACGCGGTCGTAGATTGCGCTGAACTCGACGTCGGAGATGGGTTCGCCATTGACGCGCATGCGCTCGTTGATGCGTACAAGATGCGGCGAGGTGTAGAGCGCGGTCTTGTAGCCCGCGGCACGCAGGATGGACGAAAGGGTTGCGGCCGTCGAGCCTTTGCCGTTGGTGCCTGCGATGAGCACGCTGGGAAAACGGCGCTCGGGATTGCGGAGCGCGGACGACATCTCGCGCACATAGGCCAGGTCGAACTTGTGCGAGGGAGTGGCGGCGAGCTCGTGTCCCAGGGCGTAGAGCTGCTCGACTGTGGCTTGATAAGTCATGCGGAAGAATCAGATTACAACAGGCAGCGTTAGGCGGCGGAGCGACTCACAGCATATTCCAGAGCTTCGCGTATCAGACGAGTGTAGGGAATGCCGCGCTCCTTCGCCTTCGCCTTCAGCGCAGCCAGCAACGGTGCAGGTAGACGCATATTGATTTGCTTGTCTTTCTTCGCAAACTCGAAGTGGACGCGCCGGAATTGCGAATAATCCAAGTCTGAGAGATCTTGGGCCAGGAACTGTTCCGCAGCCTCGTCGGTCAAGAGTTTAGGCACTTTCTTCTTCTTGGCTTTGCTCATGAAAAGCGATCTCCTTTGCATGCATGTAACGAGCCGAAACCGGCCGAATCAGCCGCTGACGATCCCCGGTACGCAGGGTAAACGCCACGTACACGTAACGCCCGGCGTGAGTCCGGCCTATGGCGATCAGCCTCTCCTCGGCATGGGAGTGCTTGAGGTCCGGTGCAACCAACGGATCGTTCTCAAACACGGCCTCGATTTCCGGGATAGAGACGCCATGCTTCTGGCACTTCGCGCGGTTCCCAGTATCCCAATCGAATCCGTCGTCCGTTCGAGTCATCGTATCAGATAGCTATGCAAATGTATATACAAACGGCCGGGATGGTCTCCCGCCAGTGGCTCCTTGTCCTACTTCCCTGCCAACTCTTTCTTCACCGTCTCGCTGACGAGCTTGCCGTCGACGCGCGCGCCGGCGAATTTCGCCATGACATTCTTCATCACCGTGCCCATGTCTTTCATCGTGGGAGCGCCCATTTCCGCGATGGTGGCCTTCACGGCAGCGACGATGTCGGCTTCGTCCAGCGCCTTGGGCATGTAGGCTTCGATGATGGTGATCTCTTCGGCCTCTTTCTTCGCGAGCTCGGGGCGGTTGCCCTTTTCGAAGGCCTCGATGGAGTCTTTGCGCTGCTTGATGAGAGTGCTGAACACCTGTAGCTCCTCTTTTTCGTCGAGGAGGGCGCGCTTGTCGATCTCCTTATTTTTGAGGGCACTTTTCATCATGCGCAGGGTGGAGAGGCGCAGTTCCTCTCTCTTGCGCATGGCGTCAATCATGTCTTTCTGCACTTGCTCGGTCAAACTCATGCGGCAATTATAGTGGCTTGTCCACAGGCTGGGGCTATATCATAGGTGTCCGGCGCATCTTCGAGTCGTAGCCGGAAACCCTACGAGCAAAGGTGGCAGCCATGCTACGTAAAACCAGACTTTTTACTCCCGGTCCTACTCCTCTTCTTCCAGCAGCCCAGCAGGCCATGGCCGCGGCGGACATGCATCACCGCACGGCGGAGTTCCGCGAAATCTTTACCCGTTCGCTGGCCGACCTGAAGACCTTCATTGATACGCAGAATGACGTGCTGATTCTCGCGGCTTCCGGTAGCGGCGCGATGGAAGCGTCAGTCTCGAACCTCACGTCGCCCGGCGACAAGGTCGTCGTGCTGACGGCGGGCAAGTTCGGCGAACGGTGGCGCGACATCGCCAAAGCTTTCGGTTGTCAGGTGGAACTGGTCTCGGCACCGTACGGAGAGACATTTGATCTCAACGAAGTGAAGTCGAAGCTTGAGGGCGCGCGCGTGCTCTACATGCAGGCCACCGAGACTTCGACAGGTGCGCGGCATGACGTAAGAGGCGTGGCTTCGTTGCTGAAGGGCACCGACACGCTGCTGGTGGTGGACGCTATCACCGGGCTGGGCACGACGAAGTTCGATGTGGACGGCTGGGGCATCGACATTATCATCGGCGGCTCGCAGAAGGCAGTGATGATTCCTCCGGGACTGGCGTTCCTCGCCGTGAGCGCGCGGGCGTGGCAGCGCATGGAGCAGACGAAGAATCCGCGGTATTACTTCGACCTGCGCAAGGAGCGCAAAGCGGCGGCGAAGGGCGAGTCGGCGTTTACTCCGGCGACGGCGCTGATTGCGGGACTACTGGCGTCGCTGGACTACATTCGCAAATCGGGTAAGGGCGATCTGGCGGCGGGACGCGATGCACTCATCCACAATGCGGAGACTTCAGCGGAAATGGTACGCGCTGGCGCGAAGGCGCTGGGGCTGGGTTTGTTTGCCCCCACGTGCCCAGCAGCTGCAGTTACGGCGGTGTTGCCGCCGGCCGGCGTAGATTCGAGCGCGCTGGTGAAAGAGTTTCGCGAGCGGTTTGCGATGGTGGTGGCCAATGGACAGGGGGAGATGAAGGGCAAGATGATCCGCATCGCGCATCTCGGCTATTACGATTACCTCGATGCTATCGGCGTGATCGGAGCGCTGGAGCAGGTGCTGCTGCAGGTGGCTACGTCGCACCGCTTTGAGCTGGGTGCGGGCGTGCGCGCAGTGCAGGAGACATATGCGGAGGAGTTCGCGGCGGTGAAAGCGTAAGCAGTTGTCGGTTGTCAGTTGTCAGAAGAAAACGAGATGGCCGCGCGGACTGAAGTCCGCGCGGCTCATTCAAAAAGAAGCGGCTTTTCGGCACGACTCAAAGTCGTGCCCTGATACAAGACAATTCCACATAATTTGCCGGGCACCGCAAAAGCCGGTACGCCATCGTTCAAAGCTTCATACTTCTCACCCAGGGGCCTCATCATGAAGATCGTAGCTGCTGAAAAAGTTGCACCCTCCGCTCTGGCGGTATTCAAAGAGCAATCTGACTGGACTGTAGCGATTCCCGAAAAAGATGCGCTCACAGCCGAGTTGGCCGACGCCGATGGACTGCTGGTGCGCTCGGCGGTATTTGTTGACGCCGCCATGATGGACAAGGCTCCGAAGCTGCGCGTGATCGGGCGCGCGGGCGTGGGCGTCGACAACATCGACCTGGAGGCGGCTACCAAGCGTGGCATCGTGGTGATGAATACGCCGGGCGGAAATGCTATCGCCGTGGCCGAGCATACTCTGGCATTGATGCTGGCGCTGGCGCGTCATTTAACGCGCGCCGACTCGACTACACACGCCGGTAAGTGGGAGAAGAAGTCACTGCAAGGCACGGAACTTCGTGCCAAGACGCTGGGCATCGTGGGCCTGGGCAAGGTTGGCATGGAAGTGGCCAAGCGGGCGCAAGCGTTCGGCATGAAGGTCATCGCGCACGATCCGTACGTCGCGGCGAGCCTGGCGCAGCAGTTGCAGATCACGCTGGTTCCGCTGGACGAGTTGTTTGCGAGTGCGAACTACATCACGCTGCATGTGGGCTTGACTCCGCAGACGCAAGGCATGATTAATGCCGCGAGTCTTGCCCAGATGAAAAAAGGCACGCGGCTGGTGAACTGCGCACGCGGCGAGTTGCTTGACGATGGTGCGGTGGTGGCGGCACTGCAATCGGGACAACTGGGCGGAGCGGCACTCGACGTGTTTCGCGACGAACCACTAAAAGATTCCCCGTATCACAACGCGCCGAACGTCATTTTGACGCCGCACATCGCCGGTTCGACCAACGAAGCGCAGGATGCCGTGGGCGTGCAAATCGCGATGCAGGTGCGCGAGTACCTGCTGAAGGGTGTGATCCAGAACGCCGTGAACGTGCCTTCGGTGACGTTCGAGGAGTACGAAGAAATGCTGCCGTATATCGGGCTGGCAGAACGGCTGGGGACGTTTCTGGCGCAATCAGGCGAGAACGGAGTGGAAGAGATCAGCATCGGCTACGGCGGGAACATCTCGGAATGGAAGACAGACCTGATTCGCAACGCCGCTGTTGCGGGCGTGCTGAACCAGATGGCGCATGAGAAAGCCAACCTCGTGAATGCGGCGTCGATCGCGGGCGAACGCGGAATTCGGCTGAACGAGCGCAAGAATCCACCTTCCTCGCACGGATCGGCGGTGAATGTACTGACGGTGAGCTTGAAGACCACCCATCAAGATCGCACTGTGCTGGGAACTGTCCTGCGCGGAACGTCACCGCGGCTGCTCCGTATCGATGAAATCGACGTCGAGGCGCCGCTGCAGGGCAACATCATCTACCTAAGGAACCGCGACGTTCCGGGCGTGATTGGCCGCGTGGGAACCGTACTCGGTCAGCACAACGTGAACATCGCGAACTTCTCGCTGGGTCGCGCCGAGCAGGCGAAAGAACCGCGAGGAGCTGTCGCCGTCGTGCAGGTGGACAGCGATGTAAGCGACGCAGTGCTGCAGGACTTGCGCAAGATCGAAGCGGTTGAGGTAGCGAAGGCGATACGGTTCTAGCACAGTTGTCAGTGGTCAGTTCTCGGTTGTCAGAAACAGCGAAAATAAAAAACCAAGCGCGCCGGAGGGCATCCGGCGCGTTGTTTCTTGTACGAGAATGCTAGTGGGCAGTCGCAGTCGAACCGGCCTTTGCGGCAACCGCAAGGCGAACCTCGGCCCGCTTGAGCGCGTTCAGGGTGGCGTCGTAGTCGAGATCCGGAGCAGGATTATTCAAGGCCGCTTCGGCCCGGGCCTTGGCTTCCTGCGCCCGCTTTACATCGATGTCCTGCGCGCGCTCGGCGGTTTGGGCGAGAATGGTCACCTTGTCGGACAGAACCTCGGCAAATCCCCAAGCGACGGAAAGATGCTCGGTCGTGCCGCCGTGCTTGTAGGTGATTTCGCCGATCATCAGTTCAGTGATCAGCGGCGCATGGCCGGGTAACACTTCGAGGTAACCGGCTTTGCCCGGAATCTCCACATCATCGGCACGTTCGCGCACCAGCAGCTTTTCGGGCGTGACAATCTCGAGTTCGATCGTGTCTGCCATGACGGTTATGCCGTGGCCTTCATCTTCTCAGCCGCTTCGAGCACTTCGTCGATGCCGCCCTTGAGGAAGAACGCCTGCTCGGGAACGTCGTCGTACTTGCCGTCGACAATTTCCTGGAAGCCGCGGATAGTGTCTTCCACCTTCACGTACTTTCCTTTGAGGCCGGTGAACTGCTCGGCCACGAAGAAGGGCTGCGAGAAGAAGCGCTGGATTTTGCGGGCGCGCGAAACGGTGAGCTTCTGGTCTTCGCTGAGTTCGTCGATACCCAGAATGGCGATGATGTCCTGCAGGTCCTTGTAGCTCTGCAGAATCTCTTTCACCGCCTGGGCGGTGTTGTAATGTTTCTCGCCGACTATGCGCGGATCGAGAATGCGTGACGTGGATGCCAGCGGATCGACCGCGGGATAGATGCCCAATTCGGCGATCTGGCGCGAAAGCACCGTAGTCGCGTCGAGGTGAGCGAACGTGGTCGCCGGAGCCGGATCGGTCAAGTCGTCGGCGGGCACGTAAACGGCCTGCACCGAGGTGACGGAACCTTTCTTAGTGGACGTGATGCGCTCCTGCAACTCGCCCATTTCGCTGGCGAGGTTGGGCTGGTAGCCCACGGCTGAAGGCATGCGGCCGAGCAGCGTCGAAACTTCCGAACCCGCCTGAGTGAAGCGGAAGATGTTGTCGATGAAGAGCAGCGTGTCGGAGCCTTCCTCGTCGCGGAAGTATTCGGCGACGGTGAGGCCGGTCAGCGCCACGCGCAGGCGCGCTCCGGGGGGCTCGGTCATCTGGCCGTAGATCAGCGCGGCCTTCGACTTCCCGGGCTCCTTAATGTTGACGACGCCCGACTCCTGCATTTCGAGCCAGAGGTCGTTGCCTTCACGGGTGCGCTCGCCGACACCGGCAAACACGGAGAATCCACCGTGCTGCAGCGCAACGTTGTTGATGAGCTCCATGATGACGACGGTCTTGCCCACGCCAGCGCCGCCGAACAGGCCGATCTTGCCGCCCTTCAAGAAGGGCTGGATGAGGTCGATGACCTTCACGCCGGTCTCGAACATCTCGGCTGTGGTGGACTGCTCGTCGAAAGCAGGCGCGGCACGATGGATGGGCATGCGCTTTTCCGCGTTCACCGGGCCCAGGTTGTCCACCGGCTCGCCAATCACGTTGAGCACGCGACCGAGCGTCGCTTTGCCCACTGGAACCGTGATAGGGCCACCGAGGTCGATGGCCTTCATGCCACGCACCATGCCGTCGGTGGGCTCCATGGCAACGCAGCGTACGCGGCCTTCACCGAGCTGCTGCTCGACTTCGAGGACTACGTTAATGGGGAAGGGCGTGGTGAATCCGTCGCCCACCACGCGCAGCGCGGAATAAATAGGCGGAAGCTTGTGCTCAGCGAACTGCACATCTACCGCGGGGCCAGCAATTTGAATGACGTGTCCGATATTTTCAGGCATAAATTCGCTCTTCGCTATTCGCTTCTCGCTCTTCGCCAGAAGCCTTCGGTTAGTAATTGCAATTACGCAAAATCTCTTTACAAAGCCGCAGCGCCGCTGACGATCTCGATAATTTCCTTGGTGATGGCCGCCTGGCGAACCCGGTTCAGGGTCAGCGTAAGCGAGTCAATCACATCGTTCGCGTTGTTGGTGGCCGAATCCATGGCAGTCATGCGCGCTGCATTCTCGGCAGCCACCGATTCCAACAAGCTCTGATAAATCTGGACGGTGACATAGCGCGGCAGCAGATCAGTCAGCAGCTCTTCCGGCGGCTGTTCGTAGATGTAATCCACCGGCGCGGTCGCGAACTTCACGGCCTCGCGGTCCATTTCTGTCGTCTCAGGAGCACGTAGGCTCACGCCCGCGGTGCGGGCCGCTTCGCCCATGCGCTCGCGCGCTTCCGCCGAGAAGTCTTCTGCCTGGGTCACGACACGTCGGCCGATGTCCTGCACCGGCAGGATGCGCTGCACGATCACGCGCTGAGAAATGACTGACTTGAACTCATTGAAGATCAGGTACACGCCGTCGATCTCTTCGTTGCAGTAGCGCTTGATGATCTTGTGAGCGACTTCCTCGACCGCATCGAACTCGATCTTGCCCAGGATGTTCACATACTCGCCAACGATCTGCACTCGTCCCGCACGCGCTGGAGACTCTGGGTCGGTCACGGGAAAACGGCGGCGCAGGAAGTCGCGACCCTTGCGTCCGATGGCCACCACATCGATGTTCTTGTCTTTGAGGTATTCCACAAAGCGCAAGGGCGCTTTCAGGACGTTGGTATTGAAAGCTCCGGCGAGTCCGCGATCACCGGTGACGATGATGATCAGGACAGTCTTCTCTGGTCGCGTCTCGCGCAGTAGCGGATGGAGCGGCATGCCGGTTTCGGGATCAACTAACTCGGTGCGGCTAACCAGCGACTGCAAGACGTTGGTCAGCATCTGCGCAAAGGGACGCGCCGCCAACGCGCGCTCCTGAGCGCGGCGCAGTTTGGCGGCCGAAACCATCTTCATGGCCTTGGTGATCTGCCGCGTGTTCTTCACGCTCCGGATACGTCGCCGAAGATCGAGTACGTTTGCCATGGGACTTAGGCGCTCGCCTTGGCCATCGCTGCGCGCTCGCTGGCGAAGCGTTCTTTGTAGTCCTTAATGGTCTTGGTCATGTCGGCGCGAAGATCGTCGTCGAGGATTTTCTTCTCTTCGATCGCCCGCAGAACGCCCGGATTTGCGGTGTCCACGTAGGCGTACAGACCTTTTTCGAACTCGCGCAACTGATCAACTTCCATGTCGTCGAGCAGGCCCTGCGTGCCGGCGAAGAGGATAAGAATCTGCTTGGAGAACGGTAGCGGCGAGTACTGTCCCTGCTTCAGGATTTCGGTAAGGCGCTTACCGCGGGCCAACTGGTTCTGCGTCGCTTTGTCGAGGTCGCTGCCGAACTGCGAGAACGCTGCCAGCTCGCGATACTGCGCGAGGTCGAGACGAAGGGTTCCGGCAACCTGGCGCATGGCTTTGATCTGGGCGCTGCCGCCTACACGGCTGACCGACAATCCGACGTTGACAGCGGGGCGAACACCGGAGTTAAACAAGTCCGTCTCGAGGTAAATCTGGCCGTCAGTAATCGAAATCACATTGGTCGGAATGTATGCGGAAACGTCGCCGGCCTGGGTTTCGATGATGGGCAGCGCAGTGAGCGAGCCTCCGCCGAGTTCGTTGCTTAGTTTGGCGGCACGCTCCAGCAGGCGGGAGTGAAGATAGAACACGTCTCCGGGATAAGCTTCGCGTCCCGGAGGACGACGCAGCAGCAGCGAGATTTCGCGGTACGCGACGGCGTGCTTCGACAAATCGTCGTAAATGCACAGCGCGTGCCGCTTGGTGTCGCGGAAGTACTCGCCGATAGCACACGCAGCGTAGGGCGCGATGTACTGCATCGGAGCCGGATCGGACGCCGAAGCGGAAACGACGATCGTGTACTCCATCGCGCCGTAATCTTCCAGCGTCTTGACCACCTGGGCGACCGACGAACGCTTCTGGCCGATGGCGCAGTAGATGCAGATCAGGTCGCGGCCCTTGCTGTTGATGATGGTGTCGAGCGCAACGGCAGTTTTGCCGGTCTGGCGGTCGCCGATGATCAGTTCGCGCTGGCCGCGACCGATGGGAATCATGGAGTCGATGGCCTTCAACCCGGTGGCCATGGGCTCTTTCACTGGCTGGCGGTTGATGACGCCCGGCGCGAGGCGCTCCACTTCATTGAATTGATCGGTTGCGATAGGCCCCTTGTCGTCGATGGGTTGGCCAAGACCGTTGACCACGCGGCCAATCATGGCGTCGCCGACCGGCACGCTCATAATTCTGCCGGTGCGCTTGACCTCGTCGCCCTCCTGGATCTCGGTGTAGTCGCCCAGCAACACGGTGCCGACCTGGTCTTCTTCGAGGTTCATGGCGAGACCCGCTACGTTGTGCGGAAAGGCGAGCAATTCGCCGGCCATGACTTTTTCCAGTCCATACACGCGAGCGATACCGTCGCCAACAGACATGACTGTGCCGACTTCATCGACAGCAATTTTTGTTTCGTAATTGTCGATCTGCTCGCGGATGAGCTTGGTGATCTCGTCTGCTTTGATCTGCGCCATATAAATCCAGTGGTCAGTGGCTAGTGGCTGGTGGTCAGTAACGCTTGAAAGGCCATGCCGCCGACAGGTTAATTGATGAAAACTGTGAAACCAACTTCACTGCTAAGAATTCGAGAGCTGTTCCTTCAACTTCTGCAACTGCCCCCGGACGGAGCCGTCGTAAATCGTGCTGCCTACGCGTACCAGCGCTCCTCCGAGAAGCTCTGGATTTGTGTTGTAACGAGCCCGCACTTTTTTGCCGGTTATGTTTGCGACCTTCGACTCTAGCCCCTGCTTTTCTTCCGTAGAGAGCTGACGCGAGCTGGTGATGTCGGCCTCCACAAATCCAAGCTGGGTGTTGAGTTCCGTCTCGAACTGGCGGGCAATCTGCGCCAGCATTGGGATGCGTCCGTGGTCAATCAGTATCGCGAAAAAATTGCGAAAGGGACGCAGAATGCCGGACTGACTAGCGATCGCGTCCAGCAACTTGCGCTTCTGTTCCGCCGGAATCGCGGGTGATTCCCACACCATGCGCAGCTGGTCACTCTCCGCGACGGCGGCGACCATGTCATTCACCTGCTGAACTGCCGTCGCAGGCTCGATCTTCTGCTCGAGAACGACTTCCAACAGGGCGCGTGCGTACCGGCTGGCAATTGCGGCCATGGTTACTCACCGTCCTTTCCCATGCTCCCCACAAATTGGCGGACTAGCACCTGGTCGGTGTTGTCGTCGACCTTGATCTTGCGGGCGGCGATGTCAACTGCGAGTGACGCGGCAAAACTCTTCAGATCGTGGCGGGCGCTGCGGGCGATAGCCGCAATCTCGGCCTCAGCCGCATCGACCACCTTGTGCTTGTCTTCTTCCGCGGCCGCCCGGATGTGCTCCTCTTCGGTAGCGGCCTGACGCTCTGCCTCGGCGCGAATCTGGCTGACTTCGGTATCGAGCTTCGCCAGGCGCGATTCAATATCACCCAGCCGGCGCGATGCTTCAGCGCTGGCAGCCTGAGCTTCCATAAGGGCTTTTTTGATCGTGTTGGTGCGCTCGCGGAAGATCTGCGGCAGCCGCGACTTCAGCAGCATCCAGACGAAGAGTGCGAGGAAAGCGAAATTCACAGCCATCGAGACCCAGTACATGCCGTGGGGCCCGATTCCAATGATCCGTCCCAGCTTCTCGACCATCGAAGAGTATTTGAGCTCAGCATTCTCTTCGTGGTGTTCGCCCTCTTCGGAGCGCACAGCTGCTTCGGACGCCTTCGTGAGGTCGTTGCTGACAGCGGTGTCAGGATTGACCGGCTGCTCTGGTTTCGGCTGGTTGGCCGATTGCGGCGCGGCAGGCTCCGCAGGCTTTGCACTGTCTTGGGCAGAGATGACGCCCAAAGAAATCGAAACAGCAAACAGTACAACGAAAGCAACTTGGCGAAACCTTCTAGCCGTCATGACTGCCCCACTGCGGAGGCCATGCCTGCGGGTTTCAAAACCGTGCGAATGATTTCCATAGCCAGCCGGTCGGCCTCGGACTGAAGCGACTCGCGTGCCTCAACCATGTCTTTTTCCATTGCGACACGGGCCTCGCGGATTTGCTGCTGGGCGCGCTCGCGGGCTTCGGCCACGGCGGCCGCACGTGCCTTCTGCGCAGCTTGCCGGCGGGCATCCTGCGCTTTGAATACCACCAAGCGCGCTTCGCGCAGACGATTCTCGTATTCCTCGGTCTTGGCCTCGGCGGCGGCGATATCGGCGCGCGCCTTAAGGACGGCACCCTCGGTCCGCTCGCGCCTCTGTTCGAGGACGCGCTTCAGCGGGTTGCCGACCAGAGCGCTATAAAGGGCATAAAGCAGCAGGAATAGGGTCGCTGTCGGGACTGCCCCGAGCAGTAAATCGCCCACTTGTCTGAGTAGAGGGTCCATTTCTGGTTCGTGAATTCCCGCGGCTGAAGGCGTACAGAGGGCCTAGGAAAACTGTGGAACTAAAAACGGTAACAGACGCTGTAAGGCAAAGTCAACGAAGGTTCTTGCTTGTGCCCCAAAGGTTGCAGAATCGCCGTTTTGGAACTCGAAAAGACGGGAAAAGCCTGCCTGACCGGGACGTTCGAAACCGCGAAACCGATGATTTTGGCCTTGGCTCCTGCGAAGGTAAGTCCGAAGCGAACCCGAGAAGACTGGAGGGAGTGGGTTTGGACGAAGCAACCGGGCAGAGAACCCGCGGAAGACGTTGCTCGACCGCATGTCGCCTGTTTTCAGCGAGTTGTAAATCTGTCGCGTGACAGCCACAACTCTAAGAAAATCAGCAGTTTAACGGGATTAATCCTTGACATTTCCACAGGCGGAGTTACGATTGGGTATCACCTCCGATCCGTTTCAGGATCGAGTGGGCCCGAAGCCAAGGAATCGTCACCGCTCTTTGGCATTGGGCCCATTTTATTTGCCCCAGCTTCCGCTCGGCTTGATTCGCGTAACCAGCCTGTAGAATGACGGATTGCAGTCCTGAATCCGATACATGCGATCAAAAATACTGTTTGTTCTGGGGCTGGCGTTTTGTCTAACGCCGTGGGCTTCGCCTCCGCTAGCGCTGGTCGCGGGGTTGGTTTTCGGCGCCATCGCCAGCCATCCCTATCCGGGCGAATCGAGACAGATCTCGAAGTACCTCCTGCAGGCCGCGGTCGTTGGACTCGGCTTCGGCATGAACCTCCAGCAGGTGTTGCGTGCCGGCCGCAGCGGGTTTCTGTACACCGCAGTGGGCATAGCCTTCGCCCTGATAGTCGGAACCACGATCGCCACACTGGTGGGGGTCGAACGCCGCGCCGCTTTTCTAATCTCGACCGGCACCGCGATCTGTGGTGGCAGTGCCATCGCAGCCGTCGGTCCGGTGGTTGGCGCGACCGAAGACGAAATGTCGGTATCGCTGGGTACGATCTTCCTGCTGAATTCGGTGGCGCTGCTGACCTTTCCCGCCATCGGGGCCGCGTTGAAGCTATCGCAGTCACAATTCGGCTTGTGGGCGGCGCTGGCGATTCACGACACTAGTTCGGTGGTCGGCGCCTGCGCGAAGTATGGTGCGGCGGCGCTTGCCGTAGGGACCACCGTGAAATTGGCGCGCGCCCTGTGGATCGTGCCAATCACGGTTGCGACCGCCATCAGAAAGGGCAGCAAGACGCGCATCCAGTGGCCCTGGTTCATCCTGTTCTTTTGTCTGGCCGCGATGGCCAATACCTATCTGTTGGCCGGATTGCCCGTCTATCACTTGCTAAGCAGCCTGGGAAAA